>Ga0213920_1000065_pt1 | contig 126281 bp, 121 predicted proteins | sample McNCre1117MG_FD_161054 | JGI IMG/M metagenome (GOLD analysis project Ga0213920, IMG submission 161054) | Freshwater microbial communities from McNutts Creek, Athens, Georgia, United States - 11-17 MG | ecosystem: Environmental > Aquatic > Freshwater > Creek | place: USA: Georgia | collected...
TGAAGAACCTGATCGAGAAGTAATAAATTAAGTGAGGATTTGAATCATGGCTGACGACACCATTGTGATGACCGACAAGCTGCGAGCAGAACTCGCAGGCATTACCAGCACCCAACGTGCTGCCGTGTTGATGCTGTTGCTGGGCGAAGAGCAAGCGGCAGAGATCATCAAATACCTGAGTCCCAAAGAGGTTCAAGCACTCGGCGCTGCGATGGTGCAAGTGGCCAACTTCACGCAAGAAGCGGTGAACTATGTGTTGGACGAATTTGTTGAGCACTTGAAGAACCAAAACAACGTCAGCATTGGTGGCGCCGACTATGTGGAGCGCGTCATGCGCTTGGCATTGGGTGACGACAAAGCTGCATCGGTGTTGGGTCGCATCATGCCGGGTCAAGGTACCAAGGGCTTGGACATCCTCACATGGATGGATGCCCGCGGCATTGCCGACATGATTCGTGGCGAACACCCACAAGTGGTAGCCATCATCTTGTCGCTCTTAGAAAGCGAAGTGGCAGCTGATGTGTTGAACTACTTGCCGCCTGAAGTGCGTCCTGAAGTGATTCAACGCGTGGCCAGTTTGGACACCGTGCAGCCTTCAGCGATGGCTGAACTTGAAGCCATCATGAAGCAACAGTTCTCTAAGAACGCGTCGGCACAGTCATCGAGCTTTGGTGGCGTGCAAGCGGCTGCCAAGATCATGAACTTGACGAAGACCGCGCTGGAAAACAGCATCATGAGTGGCTTGAACGAGATCGACCCAGACTTGATGCTCAAGATTCAAGACAACATGTTCACCTTCGAGAACTTGGTCAGTGTGGACAACAAGGGTATTCAGGTGCTCATGCGTGCGGTGGAGCCAGACTTGTTGATGATGGCGTTGAAAAACGCCAGCGAAGAATGCCAAGCGCGTTTCTTCGACAACATGTCCGAACGTGCGCGCGGTATGTTTCGCGACGACATGGAAGCCAAAGGCCCACAACGTATGGCCGACGTGGAAGACGCGCAAAAGCAAATCATGCGTAAAGCGCGTAAGTTGTCCGATTCGGGCGAATTGATCTTGGGCGGCGCAGACTTTGTTTAATCAACCTCATTCCGCTCGGGCTGCCACACCATGGCAACCCAACGCCGGCATCGCTAAAAAGCTCAGCAGCCGTGGTTACGCCACGACCAGCTGGACCAGCGACGAGCCGGAGGAATTTGCTGAACTTGGCTACCCCGCCAAGCCCAGCGGATTCTCTGCGGCGCATTACCAACCGACCAAGCAGCCCTTGAGCCAACAAGCCCAAGCCTCGCTGGCCCTGTTGGAAGGCGAGTACCGCAACGAATCCTTTGGACAAGAAAAACCTGCGTCTGTTGCGGGCACTGAAACGAATGAGCATTTGCCGTTTGTGATGGACGCTTATGGCGCCACACGCAAAACAAAACTGCGTGTGAATGTGGCCGCTTCTGTTTTAGAGCGCGCCTTGGCCCAAGCTGAAATGGCAGAGTCTTTGGTGGTGAGTCCCATCACCTCTGACGAAAAAGTGGCAGATCCGATCGTCATCCATCCTGATGTGCCCGATGTTCAAGACATTGAACCTTTGCTGGCAGACGAAACTTCGGCGGACGATGCAACTCTGTCTGCATCTGCAGACATAGAAGCGCCGGATGTGAAGGCGGATGCAGATGTTGCTTCTGCCGACATCCAAGACACGCAAGTTGAATCGCAAGAAGCGGATGACGTGAAAGCTGGGGCGGATGAAGCGCCTGCCATCACTGAACCACCAGAGCCAGAGCTGCCCGCGGTCGTGGGCGGTATTCCACCAGAAGAGGTGGCGCAGCGCGAAGCTGAACAATTTGCCAAAGGCTTGGCCCAAGCCCGCGAAGAAGCACAAGCTGAATTGGCGCAAGCTGTTGAAAAAGCCATGCAAGAAGGTTTGGCCAAAGGCTTAGAGCAAGGCAAAACTGAAGGTTTGGCGGAAGGGCTGCAACAAGGCTTAGAACAAGGCCAAGAGCAAGGCAAAGCCGACGGTGAAAAAGCAGCGCGTGAAGCCGTGGCCGAAGAAATGGCTGCGCAGCGTGTGGTGTTTGAAAACGTCGCCAAAGAGCTGGGTGCGTTGATTGAAGACCCCAAGAAATTTTTCGAACCCCTCAAGCGTTTGGCCATACACATTGCTGAGCAGATGGTGGTGGGTGAATTGCAGGCTTCTAGCAAAGCGATTGAACGTTTGGTTCAGCGCTGCTTAGACGAGCTAGACCATCCCGTGCATGGTGCGGTGGTGCTAGAGCTCAGTCCTGAAGACAAAGTGCGCTTGCAAGAACATGGTGGCGACCTCATCAAAGGCATGCGCCTAGAAGCCGTGCCAGAGATGCAAGTGGGCAGTGTGCGCGTGTTTGCCAACGACACAGTGGTCGAAGACTTGGTCGAGCATCGCCTAGAAGGCTTGGCGCGTGCCATGCTGGTGGATGAAGAGGCGTGGCGTGCCCAATCGCCATTGGTCAAACGGATTTTGAAAGTTCAAGAAGAAGAGGAGGGCGGCGATGTTCATTCCTGACGTGATCAATACCCTGTTGATGGGCTTGATTTTTATGGTCGTGATCGTGACCATCATTCGTCCATTTGTGCTGAACTTGGTTGGCGACCCTGTGTCAAACAGTGCTTTGCAAAAAGCCGCCATTGATGCGGTGGAGCGCGAAATGATTCGCAAAGCCGAATTGTTTGAAGCGCAGCGTGCGGACAAGATCAAGTATCAAATGATGCTGCTTGAAGTGCCTGAGAAGCCAAAACCAAAACCTGTGATCGAGCCTGAGCCAGAAGTGGTGCCAGAGCCTGTGGCCGAGGTGGTGCCAGAGCCTGTGGTTGAGGTCGCACCTGAGCCCGTGGCTGAGCCTGAAGTGGTGGTTGAAGAGCCTGTGCCAGAACCTCAGCCGGAAGTGGTGGCGGTTGAAGAAGCACCCGCTGAGCCTGAGCCTGTTGTGGCAGATACAAGCGAAGAAGAGCCAGAAGAGGCCTTGGCCGATGGCGAAATTGAAATTCGCGAAGGTGAGTCTTTGGCCGAAATCAAAGAGCGCATTCGCAAAGAACAACAAAAGGCCAAGAAGCCAACGATTCCGCCAGAGCTGCTCAACAGTGCCAACAGCTACGAAGACAAAGTGGGTGTGGTGCGAATGGTGGTCCAATCAGACCAGAGTCGCGTGGCAGCTGTCATTCGCGGCATGATTCAAGTGAAATAAAAACAAACCATGCTCGACTTTGCCAAAGAAGTTCAAGGCAGCTTGCCCAAGCTGCGCACACCCGAGCCGCAACGCAGCGGCACCTTGGTGCGCTTGGTGGGCTTGACCTTGGAGACGCGCGGCATCATGGCCCCCTTGGGCGCGTGCTGTGAAGTCATTGGCAAAGAAGGCCACCGCGTCGAAGCCGAGGTGGTGGGCTTCAATGACAAAACCTTGTACCTCATGCCTTTCACCGACCCCGTCGGTGTGGGCCCTGGTGACACGGTGCGCATCATGTCCAACTCGGGCCAAGTGCGTTTGGGTAATGAACTGTTGGGCCGTGTGATTGATGGTCGTGGTGTGCCGATTGATGGCAAGCCTATGCCTCATTTGCCTGACCAACTCAGCCTGTTGGGCTGTCCGCTCAACCCCATGGAGCGCGGCCCGATTGAAGAAATTTTGGATGTGGGTGTGAAGGCCATCAATGGCGCACTCACCATTGGCCGTGGCCAACGCATTGGTTTGGTGGCCGGTTCTGGCGTGGGTAAGAGTGTGCTGTTGGGCATGCTCACGCGCTTTACCAAAGCCGACATCGTGGTGATTGGCTTGATCGGTGAACGTGGCCGCGAAGTGCAAGCGTTCATTCATGAGTCTTTGGGTGAAGAAGGTTTGGCCAAGTCGGTGGTGATTGCCGCACCTGCCAACGTGTCGCCTGTGCTGCGCCTCAAAGCCACGCACATGACCCACGTGATTGCTGAATACTTCCGCGACCAAGGCAAGAACGTCTTGATGCTGTGTGACAGCTTGACCCGTGTGGCTCATGCGCAGCGCGAAATTGGTTTGGCCATTGGCGAGCCACCGACTGCTAAAGGCTATCCACCTTCAGTGTTCGCCTTGCTGCCCAACCTCATTGAGCGTGGTGGTGTGGGGCGCCATGGCCACGGCTCGATCACCTCGATTTACACCGTGCTCGCCGAAGGCGATGACGGCAACGATCCCATCGTGGATATCGCGCGCGCATCGCTTGATGGGCAAGTCATGTTGTCGCGTCGCTTGGCGGACCAAGCGCATTACCCCGCGATTGATTTGAACGGTTCGATTTCGCGTGTGATGCAAACCTTGGTGAGCCCTGAAGAGTTGAAACAGTCCAACAAGTTGCGTCGCCTATGGTCTGTCTACCAACAAAACGCAGACTTGGTGCAAGTGGGGGCGTATGAAGCTGGCTCCAACCCCGAGTTGGACGAGGCCATTCGCATCCGCGAACAAATGGTGGACTTCTTGCGTCAAGACATGGACAAGGGCGAAGACTACGCCATGACCCGTAACCAACTGAGCTTCATGCTGTCATGAAGCCACGCGCCGCATGGCCTGTGTTGGCCAAGAAAGCCAAAGAGAAATGCGATGAGGCATTGGCAGAGCTCAAAAAAGCGCGCGATCGTGTCGCGCATTTGGAGCAAAGCCGTGAGCGTATGAATTTGTTGTATGCCGACTATGTGGCACGCAGCAAAGAGGCTGAAAGCCGCCCACACAGCATGGCCGAGACACTGAACTTCCGTGGCTTCATGCAGCAGCTACAGGCGTTGATCAGCCGAGTTGATCTTGACTTGAATGAGGCGAGGCACGACATTGAAGTCAAACGCTTGGCACTCAAGACTGCAGAGCAAAAACGCATCCAAATGGAAACTTTGGTTGAGCAAGACCTCAAGGCGGTGCGCGATTACCACCGCAAGCGTGAACAAAAAGAGATGGACGCTGCAGGCGTCACGCTCTACAACCTCAAGCACTAAATCAAGCGCTGACCCAACCTGCTTGCAGCCAATGCCAGTAATTGGGCTTGAAGGCCCAGGGCATCCAAGTGGTTTGTGTGTCGGGTGCAAACACTTGGCTTGTGAGGTGGTCTTGCCAGGTGTCTTTTGCGCCCACGGTGGCCAACAGCTTTTGCGAAAACGTCGGCACCAAACTTTGCTTCACGCTCACGTGGTGGCTCCACACATTCAGGCCCGCAGGCAGCAAACGGCCATCGGTGGGGCCCGACCACACATCATGCAAGCTGCCCCAATGACGACCTTTGAGTCGCCCCTTCAACTCGCCTAACTCTCGTTCGACACGCGCCTCATCGCGGATGCGATAACGGTGCTGTCCCAGTACGTTGTCAAACCAAATGCAGGCTTGTGTGTGTTCGTTGAGGATTTCAGGCAGACGAATCAATGCATCCTCACGATGGTGCGTCACGGTGACACCTGCCAATGTGAGGCGGTTGCCGTGGCGCCAGTTAAAGAGCCACGCCGCCAACGGGTCAATGTCATACGCATCGATGCGTTTGAAACGAGCCAACCAACTCTGGGGCATCATCCAACCGGCACTGCCACCTATCAGCAGCAAGTGGTCAGATTTGGGATCCACTTGCGCTAAAAACTGTTCGATGAGTTGCACCGTAGGCTGCCAGCGCTTGCGCGAGTAATGCGCATGCACATGCCAATTCAGGCCGCCTGTGCCGCCCGCATGAATCAGGTCACGAATCAAACGCATCGAAATCAGCACACCAAACGCATGATTTTGTGAACGGGGGTGTCAGGCGGCACAGGCTCAAATGCCCCAATCACACCCTCGGTCGACAGTGTGTCACCGCTCAAACGCACGCCCGTGTGATACGACAGTGACAAAGTGCGTACGGTTTGCTCTTTGCAATCGAACTCCATTTGCATGCGCGTGGAGTGAAACGATTTGCCGGTTGGGGCGTGCACTTTGGGCTGACGGTAATCCAACATCGTCCATGCCTTGCGGTGGTCGCCAGTGGTGGGGATGTTGTCGGTGTCTACATAAAAGGTGCCGATGTCAAACAAGCCAAGGGCGGTCCACTGATTGGCATGCGCCAAATTGCTGGTGAGCAAGGCACTGGCAAGAAAGAGGGCTTTGAGATGTTGCATGAATTAACTATACCGCCCAGAAAGCTGGCACGTGCCTTGCAATACCTCTACAGATAACCACGTTCAGTGTCAAAAAACCGTCATCGCGCACAGGAAAAACATCATGCAAAGTTTCGATTGGGGTCAATTCATCGCCAGCACCTTCAGTGTGTTGCTGCTGCTCTGCGGCGCTTTGTGGTGGGTTAAGCGTAACCGTGGCTTTGCCGCGAACGGTTCAGAAGACAAACGTATTCAAGTGCTCGAGGCGTTGCCCTTGAGCCTCAAGCACAAGATGGTCTTGATACAAGTGGACAACCAAATGGTGTTGGCCAGCGTCAGCCCAGCTGAGGTGAAAACACTGCATGCATGGTCACAGGAGATGGGTCATGCTGCGTAAGCCGATCACGAAAAAAATTCTTTACGTCATCTTGGCTTTGCTTTTGATGGCGTTGGCTTCGTTGCCGATGATGGCGCACGCGCAAGGTATTCCGTTGGTGAACGTCAGCGGTGGCAAAGGTGGCCAGCAGTACAGCATGAGTCTGCAGTTGCTGGGCTTGATGACAACGCTCACGCTGTTGCCATCCATGTTGCTGATGATGACGTCGTTTGTGCGCATCATCATTGTTCTCTCTATCTTGCGCCAAGCCATTGGTACAGCACAAACACCACCCAATACCGTGTTGGTGGGTTTGGCGTTGTTCCTCACCTTCTTCATCATGTCACCTGTGTTTGAGACGGTTTACAAAGAAGCGTTGGGCCCTTACATGAATGGCAACCTCGACTTTGACAAAGCCTTGATCAAAGCCGAAGTGCCTGTGCGTGATTTCATGACCAAGCAAACGCGTGAAGACGACATTGCCATGTTCATGCAAATCGCCAACCGCCGCGAATTAGATGACGCCACGCAAGTGCCTTTCACGACACTGATGCCTGCATTCATCACGTCTGAAATCAAGAGCGCCTTCACGATTGGTTTCTTGATTTACATCCCGTTTGTGGTGATCGACTTGATCGTCGCCAGCGTGTTGATGTCGATGGGCATGATGATGTTGTCGCCCATGATTATTTCGATGCCGATCAAGCTCATGCTGTTCGTGCTGATTGACGGTTGGACGCTGTTGATGGCCTCGCTGGCCAACAGCTTTGTTTTCTAAGGAGTGCCATCATGGATAGCGCAGCAGTTGTAGATTTAGCCCGCCAAGCCCTTTGGATGACGATGATCATCTCTGGCCCTTTGTTGGCTGTGGGGTTGATCGTTGGTTTGGTGGTGGGTATTTTTCAAGCCGCCACCTCCATCAACGAACAAACCTTGAGCTTTATTCCGAAAATTTTGGCTGTGGGCATGACCATGTCTTTGGCTGGTGGTTGGATGATCAACACCATGGTGGATTACACCAAGAGCATCTTCATCCGTATTCCTAGCCTGTTCATGTAACTTGCGCTGAAACCATGAACGCCTCCCTCATTGAAATCCTAGACAAGTTTTTGGTCGTCATTTGGCCAATGCTTCGCTTGTCTGCGTTTTTGGCGTTCACATCTATTTTTTCGATTCGCGCTGTCAACATGCGCATTCGCATTGCGTTGGCATTTGCCATGGCATTTTTTGTCACGCAACAAATTGACATTCCAAAAATTGATCCCGTCACAGCTGATGGTTTGATGGAGATTTCACGTCAAATTTTGATTGGTTTGACCTTGGGGCTCGTGTTTCAAGTCGCATCCGCTGCGATGGTGGTGGCAGGCCAAGCCATGTCTGGTTCGATGGGTTTGTCGATGGCCAACATGGTCGATCCCAACATGGGCAGCGTGCCGGTGTTATCCCAGATGCTCAACATCATGGGCACGCTAGTTTTTCTGGGCATGGGTGGTCATTTGATTGTGTTTGGCCTCGTGCTGGAATCGTTCAAGCTGATCCCGATTGGGCAACCTTTTTTCAGCCAAGACATGTTGGGCAAGATGATCAATTGGAGCTCCATGATGTTTTTGGGCGCTTTGCTGATTGCTTTGCCTGTGATGATGACCTTGCTGTTCATCAACATTGGTCTTGGTTTTGTAGCGCGTGCCGCACCGAGTTTGAATATTTTTACGGTGGGATTTCCTGCGCTCATCTTGACGGGTTTTGTGGTCATGATGTTTTCGATGGGCAACAACGTGGCCCGCATTGATTGGGTATGGACGCAAGCATTCATGATGCTGCGTTCGTATTTGGGAGGCTGACATGTCGGAAGAAAGCGGCCAAGACAAAACCGAAGAACCGACGGCGCAACGGTTAGCCAAAGCCCGTGAAGATGGGCAAATCGCGCGTTCGCAAGAACTGGCCCCCGCGGCCATGATGATCATTGCCACCTTGTTTTTCACCATGATGGGGCAGCACATCTTCACCAGCATGAGCAACTTGTTCAAACACCAGTTGCAGTTTGACCGTCGAATTACTGACAAGGCCGAGTTGTTGCCTGCTATTTTTGGCAGTTCCATCGTGGATGGCTTTTTGATTGTGTTGCCACTCATGGCTATCTTGTATGTGATTGCCATCTTGTCGACCACCTTGGCAGGCGGATTCATTTTTTCGCCCAACATGATCATGCCCAAGTTCAGCAAGCTCAATCCAATGACGGGTTTGGCACGCATATTTGGACCTGATGCGTTCATCAACCTCGGCAAATCATTGCTCAAGTTTTTCTTGGTCGGTGCTATTTTGTTGGTGTCGGTGATGAATAACTTGGAAGACCTCACCCACATTTCGCAAATGGATTTGAACCCCGCCATCAAGGTGGCGGGCACCATCATTGTGGATTCGTGTTTTTGGCTCAGCCTCGGTTTGGTGTTGGTCGCTTTGGTGGATGTGCCTTTGCAACGCCATCAGCTCAACAAGAAGTTGAAGATGACCAAACAAGAGGTGCGTGACGAAATGAAAAACTCGGAAGGTAACCCCGAGGTCAAAGGCCAAATTCGCCGCCGTCAACACGAAATCTTGAACAACAAGATGATGAGCAAAGTCAAAGATGCGGACGTGGTCATCACCAACCCAACTCACTTCGCCGTGGCACTGTCCTACGACCCGATGGGCGATGGTGCGCCGCTCTTGGTGGCCAAGGGCGAAGATGGCTTGGCAGCTCGTATTCGTGAGGAAGCCAAAGAACACGATGTTTACATTTTTGAGGCGCCTTTGCTGGCTCGCGCCTTATACTTCACGACCAAGCTGGATCATCCGATTCCAGAGGCGCTGTACCACGCTGTTGCGCAGGTCATTGCCTATGTGTTCAGCCTGAACCAGTCTTATGGTCGTGGCCAGGAAGTGGTCAAACCATCGCCCACCATTCCGGACGACATGAAGTTCGATTCGAATGGTGTTTTGATGAACTCTTAAGACCCGAAGTTTGAGCCAGCATGACAGACATCTACCAAAGCCCCGGTGACCGGTTGCGATTTGAAATACTCCTGAAGTCTTTGACCGAAGGCAGTATCAATCTCGCCGTGTTGAGTGACCACGACATGGTGCTCGACTACTACGGCAATTTGTTTGAAGAGCGTTTGCGTGCCAGGGGCGAAAGCCACATCGAGTGGTGCAGCTCTACCAATTCTGAAAAATTGGTTCAAAAATTCAATGAAATCTTGTCTGAAATCACGCTCGATCAGGCGTTGGAAAAAGACAAAAAACATGCACCTCGCCGTTTCTTGGTTTTCCGAGATTCGATCTTGATGCAAGATTTTGAGCTGCAGTTGTTGGCTCGTTTGGTCAATGGATTTCCTGCAGGCAATATCAGCATCATCTTGCTCATCAACAGCGCGGGCAATTACCAAAGCAAGATTGAGGCGTTTGGTAAAAATCTCCTCAAATGGGATGTAGAAACAGAAGCCGGTGAGCCCAAAAAGAAACTCACCGACTGGGTGGCCACAGAGCCTGACCCAGCCCCTGCACAAATTGAACCGACTTTTTCAGCGGACCCTCCAACGCTCAATGAAGAAGTGGTTCCAGTTTCTAAGTTGCTCAACATCCCAACCAAAACCGCTTGGCGTGTACCAGGCTTTGGCAAGAAAGAAGAGCCCAAGCTCGATCCTGAACCATTGCCAGCCTTTGTGGCACCCCCTGCGCCTACGCCTGCGCCCATGCCATCGACGGTTGCACCGTTGACTGCTGCGACGCCTGCTGCCATGCCAGATACGTTGCGCGAGCCTACGCTGCAAGCACCGGCGTTGGCACCTTCAACATCGGGTGACGCAGAACTCTTCAAACGTCCACCGCGTAAATCTTATGCAGGCTGGATTGTCTTGGTGCTGCTCATGTCGATGGCCGCTTTTGGTGTCATGTACAAGGATTTGGTTCTGGAAGAGGCCGAAGCTTTGAAGAAGTACCTGCTGCGTGGTACACCTGCTGTGCCAGCACCTGAAGAAGTCGCCAGTGCTGCGGCCGCTGCTTCTGCTGCTAGCGCAGACGCTTTGGCGGCGGCTGAGTTAGCTGCCTCAGTGGCGAATGAGGCAGCTCGTGTGGCGAGTCAAGCTGAGCAAGTGGCTTCAGCGGCTAGCGCTGCCGCTTCTGCCGCAGTCACGCCGGCCGCTGTTGTGGCTTCTACGTCTGCTTCGGGCGCATCTGCAGATGCAGTTGAGAAGCCCAAAACGGACAAAGAACGCAAAGCAGAAAAGTCAGAGAAGGTAGATGCCAAAGCGGATGCCAAGCCTGACGCTAATTCAGACGAGGCGTGGGTCGATCAATTACCCGCCAACGCTTATGTGGTGCAACTTGCTGCGATGGACACGCAAGAAGAAATGCGAAGCTTTCAGCGCAGCAATGCGGCCTACAGCAAAGCTCGCATCATGCGCGCACGTCACAAAGACAACGGCAAGCGTTACTTTATTTTGGTGGCCGGGCCTTTTGAAACCAAGGCTCAAGCCGATGCTTTCATGCAGTCCAGTCCTTTGCTGGCCAAAGGATGGCTGCGTACCAGCAAGTCGATGAAAACCCAATTTACGAAGTCCTGAGTCGCCGCTAGGAACGAGCTTATGAGCCAAGAACACGATAAAACCAAGCCTGAGAACGTCGCAGTGTCCAGCGGGATTCATACAGAACCTGCACCATTTGAGCCGGCATATCAGCCTGAAACGTTGCCTCAAATCACGGTACCTGACTTGGCCGACGATGCACAAGGCTTGAGTGCTGAGGCGTTGGCCAATGTGCCCACGCTGACCGACTGGGTCGATGAAGCACCTGCAGCAGATGCCGAGGTTGCTGAGCAGGCGAGCGATGCCGTCGAGACAGCCGAAGCGGCTGACACGACAAGCCCAGAGCCAGTGACTGAGATTCAAGAGCCGCTAGCTCAAGCCGATACATGGGTTGAAGTGCTACATGTCCGTATGGGCAAGCTCAATGGCGACATACAAACACTCAATGCTCGACTCGATCGACTTGAGGAACGAAATAAGACAAAGGTTTAAAGATGGCTGATGAACAACAAACGACGACTGAGGCGCAAGCGCCTGAAGAAGTCCTTGTGGATGTCGAAGCAACGGCAGACCGTTTGACCGAGATTGCCTCCCAATCGTTGGATACCAACGAAGTGGCGCGTCAAATTGAAGAACTCACATCGGTGGTGCTTGACTCGGCCGAGGTGTCGACACGTTCAGCATCCATTGCCGCAGACGTCAGCGCCACCATGCGCGCTGTGGTGTCGAAGATTCAAGAGAACAACCGCCGCAACGTCATGCATTCGCGCATCATGTTGGGTGCGTTTTGCGCCTGTTTGCTCATTGCGATGGGTATTTTCTTTGCCATCACGATGAAGATGACCAAGTCCATCAAAGAGCTCGACACCATGGTCTACGCCATGGCCAAGCGCGTGATCGAAGTCGATGCCAGCTTGACTGCCATTGGCAAGACCAACTCCGATTTCTCAGAAATTAACGAGAAGCAAGAAGAAGTCATCACCACCCAAACCCAAGTGGCAAAACGCTTGGAAGAGTTGGGCAAGACCATGGCGGCGATGCCGGCAGTGGTGGCGACAGAGGCCAACAAGTCCAGCGACCTCAAGTTCAAAGACATGCAAAAGCAGCTGACCACTTTGGAAAGCAAGCTGCAATCCTTTGACGGCAAATTGCAAACGGTGGCTGAAAAAGCCTCAGCACGTGTGCAACCCGCACCACCCCCTGCACCCGCAGCGCCACAAGGCCCAAGCACGCAAGTGTTGTTGACCGAAATTCAAAAGCTCAAGTCAGATTTGAATGCAGCCATGCAAGGACGCGAGCGTGCCCAATCGGCCGCCGAAGCCAATGCGCTGAAGACGATTGACAAGAATTTAGAAAAAGCTGCGATCGTGGCAGGCGAAGCTCAAAAGGCCGCCGATAAGGCAGCACAAGCCGCCAAAGCCTCTGCCCAGTCAGAGAAGGCTGCAGCGGATGCACAACGCGCCGCCTTAGAAGCACAACGCTCGGCTGCCGCTTCAGAAAAAGCGGCTGCTGCAGAACGCATGGCCCAGCAAAAAGCTGCGGCAGAGCGCGCTGTGATCATGCGTATGCAGCCCGAAAAGCCAGTGAAATCAGCTGAACAAATCGCGGAAGAAAAAGCTGCTGCTGAGCGTGCCGCTGCTGCACGTGCCGCCAAAGCTGCTGCAGAGAAAGCAGCTGCCGAGAAGGCCGCTGCTGCAGAACGCGCCGCTGCCGAAAAAGCCCGTGCCGCTGCAGCTGCCGCAGCACAGCCGCCGGTGGTGCGTGAAAAGCCGATTCAGTACCCACGCGTACCAGATTGATGGTGACATTCACACAAGCCCGTTGATCCAAATAAAAAGGCGACCTGTTCAGGTCGCCTTTTTTGTTTGCGCCATTCGCATGGATGCGATGGCCGTGTGGTCGTTGAAGTTAAGCCGTGATGGCAAAGCTCTTTGCGCTGGTCAAAGGCCAATCGCTGAACACCGATGGCAAGCCGCTGACATCGTCTTTGAGCAAAGCACCTGCTTCTAATGTGTCGACCAACTCTGACAAATGCAAGGTTTGCGTTTCGCTCACACGACGCATGATGTGACGTGGTGTGAAATCGTGTGGCGTTTGCAGGCCCGAGGCTTCCATCAACTCTTGCAAGGCTTCCAGCGTGTGCGCATGGAAGTTTTGTACGCGCTCCGCTTTGCTAGGTACCACCAAAGCCATTTGGCGTGTTGGGTCTTGGGTGGTCACCCCAGTGGGGCAGTTACCGCTGTGGCAGGTTTGCGCTTGAATACAGCCCAAGGCAAACATGAACCCGCGTGCGCTGTTGCACCAATCGGCGCCTAAGGCCAAGGCGCGTGCCATGTCAAAGGCGCTCACAATTTTCCCGCTGGCGCCTACATGGATACTGTCGCGCAGGCCAGCGCCCACCAAGGTGTTGTGCACCAAACGCAAGGCTTCTTGCAAAGGCATGCCCATGTGGTCCGAGAACTCAAGGGGGGCTGCACCTGTGCCGCCTTCCGCGCCATCAACCACGATGAAGTCGGGCTGAATGCCGGTCTCAAGCATGGCTTTGACAATCGCAAACCATTCCCAAGGATGGCCAATGCAGAGCTTGAAACCCACAGGCTTGCCTTCGCTCAGTGTGCGCAGTTGCTGGATGAAGGCCATCATTTCTAATGGCGTGCTGAAGCTGCTGTGGGTGGCGGGCGACACGCAGTCTTGACCCACCATCACGCCGCGTGCTTCGGCAATTTCTTCGGTCACCTTGGGGCCAGGCAGCACACCACCGTGGCCAGGTTTGGCGCCTTGACTGAGTTTGATTTCCACCATCTTCACCTGAGGTGAGCGCACGTTTTCGACAAAGCGCTCGGGGCTGAAGTGACCTTGCTCGTCACGGCAACCAAAGTAGCCAGAGCCGATTTCCCAAATCAAGTCACCGCCATGTGTGCGGTGGTGGCGTGAGATGGAGCCTTCACCCGTGTCGTGTGCAAAGCCACCTAACTTAGCCCCTAAGTTCAAGGCTTGAATGGCATTGGCACTGAGTGCGCCAAAGCTCATGGCCGACACGTTGAACAGGCTGATGTCGTAGGGCTGTGTGCAGTCTTTGCCACCCACCTTCACGCGAAAGTCATGGCCCGTTAATTTGGAAGGGGCAATTGAGTGGTTGATCCATTCATAACCAATGGCGCGCACATCGAGTTGTGTGCCAAATGGACGCTTGTCAGATTGGCCTTTGGCGCGTGTGTACACCAAGGTGCGCTGTGCGCGCGAGAATGGAGAGGCTTCTGTTTCTGACTCTAGAAAGTACTGGCGAATTTCTGGACGGATGGTTTCCAGCATGAAGCGCAAATGCCCAATGATGGGGTAGTTGCGCAAAATTGCGTGATGCGATTGCTGCAGGTCGTACAAGCCAACCAAGCTCAGTGCCAAAAAGATGGTGGGCCACCAGCCACTCAATCCCATCACACCCGCGCCTAAGAGCGAGAAGACGAGTAATACAACCGATGCAATGAACGCTGTGTAGCGCACCGGATAAATCTGATTGAGTTTGTCCAGCATGCTGTGCGCTCCTTGGCTGACGGGGGTTATTGTTTGTTGGTGAGTTTGGCTGCGAGTTTGGTTTGAGCCAATGCGGACACTTCGGCACGCAAGCGTGCGGAAGAAAGTTGTTGGTCTGCGGCTTGTTGAACATCGGCCAAATGCGACAAGATGGTGCCGCGCAAATTAACCAAGTCTTGGTCGAGCTTTTGCAAGCGCTCTTGCAATTCACGTTGTAACGCCATGCGTTGTGTGAGCAGGTTCACTTCAGCTGCAATCGTGCGCCATGTTTGTGTGAGTTCGTCGCTGGGGGCGACACGCAGTTGTTCAAACAACTCATTGATGAGCGGGTCAAACACAGGCGATGACTTGTTGTCAGATGCGTCTGGCGTTTCGGTCAGCGTGGGCACGTTCTCAGGCACTGCTGCATGGTGGTGCTGCTGTGGTTGATGTTGTGGCGGCGTAGGGGTTGGCTGCGCCGCTGTGGCCTGTTGTGCGTGGGATTGCAAAATCGCATTCACTTGCCCCCACCCATCTTCAGGCGTGTATTGCTTGAGTCCTTTGAAGGACAAAAATTGTGGTTCGGAGCTCATTTATTCATGACACCCATGGACATGCGTTTAAGGAATTGCGGGATACCCATTGATGCAATTTGTGTGCTTTGCGTGGCAGAAGCTTGTGATGGTGCGTTGTTCATCACTTCTTCTGGACGTGCTTTTTGCATGCGATGGCGGCCCAAGATCGAGTATTGGCTCGACAGTGTCGCTGAATTAGACAACAAATTGCTGCGTTTCATGCCTGCAGCTGCCACATTGGGTGTACCTGCGGTGCGCAGGGTATGCGCTGTGACGCGTGTGTTGGTGGTTTGACGCATGCCTTGTGCTGATTCGCGCATTTCGCGCGCTGCGCACACGGATTTGCCAAACTCATTGAACGATGTGCCACAAGCGTCTTGCAAGTCCATCAAATAGCCGCGCTCGAACATTTCGCGGGCTGACTGGGCTTCAAGCACAGGAGGGGCAAGCATGAAGCTGACAGGGAAGCGTTGTTTAGAGAACACATCGCTGTGCAGCTGTTCGGGTTGCACACGTGTGGGGCAAACCAAGAGCGTGGGTGGCGTGTGGATGGCCGAATCAAACACCCAACGGTGACGGCTCAAAAAGCCTGCTGTGGCAGCCAATTCAATTTCCGACACTGAGGTCGGAACGATGACCAAGTCGTACTCGAACATCAACTCACCTGCGATGGAGTCGGTCCAAGTCAGGTCGCAAATCACCACTTCCGAGCTGCTGGCTGCGCGGCGCAAATGCAGACGTGCATCCAAGATGGGGCGGTTGCCGCCTTGGTCGAGCGGCAGAATGTGATGCTGCACCACCACGCCAATGTTGGGCGCGCGTGTCAACCAAGTGCTAGAGGAGCCGTGGGTGTCAAAGTCAATCAGCGTGACGGTTTGGCCTTGGCGGCGCAGATAAGCAGCCAAATTGGCAGAAACTGTACTTTTACCAACGCCACCTTTTTGACTGGTGACCAAAATTTTGAATGTTGACATCTTTTTATTCCTCGCACTCAGGGGCAGTGCTGCTTGGGTTGTGAATTGCCGAAATTGCTAACGGGGAATGGAATTTACCTGTCTGCAACTACTTAGGCAATTGGCCATTTGGCGGCTATTTCATTGGAAACAGCATGGTTTTCATCGAATTTGAATACTTTTTATTAGGCGGAGGTGTATTAAAAGAATCAAAATTAAGAAAATTACCTATGTTGTTGATTTATAAAAGAATTTAACAAAGTGTCAAAAAAAACAACACTTTGACCGTTGGCAGGGCGTGTGGAATCCATCCGTTAAAATCCCTAGGTTATTTTTTACAACCTGAAACTCACATGTCTACACGTCTCTTAGCACTCTTGTCTATCGCGTCTGTCGCTTTGTTGTCTGCTTGCAGCTCTACCAAACTCGACAACGTATCTGATGCCAAGGCATCTTCTTCTGTGGCTTCTGTGGTGGCTGACCACTTGAACCCCAACAGCGTGATTTCCAAAGAGCGCAGCGTTTACTTCGACTTCGATAAGTTCGATATCAAAGCTGACCAAGCTGCAGTGGTTGAGCGTCAAGGTAAATACTTGGCCGCCAACGGCGCATTGAAAGTGCGCGTGGAAGGCAATGCCGACGAGCGCGGTGGCCGTGAATACAACTTGGCTTTGGGCCAAAAGCGTGCTGAAGCTGTGGTGCGCGGCTTGAAGGCCTATGGCGTCAAAGACGGCCAAGCTGAGCCCGTGAGCTTTGGTAGCGAAAAACCAAAAGCTGAAGGCCATGACGAAGCTGCTTGGGCGCAAAACCGCCGCGCAGACGTGGCTTACACCGCTAAGTAATCTTCTGATTCATCGCTGCGGTTAATGCAACTTAACAGCGAAATCATCACAACACCACCGCGGGCTTCGGCCACGGTGGTGTTGTTACGTGATGAGCACCAAAAAGGCCTGCAGGTTTTTTTGCTGCGCCGCCATACGGCTTCGGCTGTGTTGGGCGGCGCTTTTGTTTTTCCAGGTGGTAAGTTAGACGATGCCGATTGCGCACCAGAAGTGCACGCGTATCTAGATGCGTCGCCAAGCACACTGCACAACGCTCTGGGCGAGGCGGATCTATCGACACACATGGCGGCTGGTCTGTATGTGGCCGCTGTGCGAGAAGTGTTGGAAGAGTGTGGTGTGTTGTATGCCCGTTTGAGCGATAGCCAGGCTTTGGCGCATGACGCTGAGCTGCGACAGCAATGGCAACATGCCTTGCATGGTGGTCAGACATTTGCAGAGGTGTTGCAACGTGCAGGTTTGCGCGTGGACACGCAGCACTTGGCACCTTGGTCGCGTTGGATCACGCCCATTCAACCGTCGGTCACTAACAAACGTTTTGACACCCGTTTCTTTGTGGCGGTGTTGCCCCAAGGGCAGCACCCCATCCACGACAACATTGAAGCCATCGACAGTGCGTGGCTCACGCCCCTTGATGCATTGACACGTTATTGGGCGGGTGACTTGCCGCTGGCCCCGCCACAAATCATGACCTTGGTGTCGTTGTTGCCTCATGTCAATACCGACAGTGTGTTGCAAGCCGCTAAGGCGCAAAGGCCGCCCGTGGTGTTGCCAGAAGCTTTTGATGAAGCGGGTGTGCGCACCTTGTGCTATCCCGGTGATCCGCGTCACTCGGTGTCACAACGTGCGATGCCTGGCCCAACACGCTTGCGTTTTGTAGCGGGACGCTTCGAGCCCGTCGGTGGTTTTGAGGAATTGATATGAACCCGATATCCGCCTTTGATCTCAAGGGCAAGAAGGGCTTGGTCTTAGGTCTTGCCAATGAGCACAGCATTGCGTGGGGCTGCGCGCGACAAGCACAAGCCATGGGTGCTGAAGTGGTGGCTTCGTGCCTGAACGACAAAGCGCGTGCGTATGTCGAGCCACTCACCCAGCCGCTGGGCATGGACTTGCAAACCTGCAACATTGAAACGCCTGAGGAGTTGGAGAAGTTAGTGGCGTATGTCGTCTCCAAATTAGGACGACTAGATTTTGTGATTCACTCGATCGCATGGGCGCCATTGCAAGATTTGCATGGCCGTGTGATTGACAGCTCTAGTGTGGGCTTTGCACGCGCGATGGAGGTGTCTTGCCACTCGTTTGCCACGCTTGCCAAGCTGTGTGCGCCATATATGCCGCAAGGCGGCAGCATGGTCACCATGTCTTACCTTGGTGCAGATGAAGCCGTGCCGCACTATGGTTTGATGGGGCCTGTCAAAGCAGCGCTTGAATCGCTGGTGCGTTACATGGCGCTAGAGCTTGGGGCCCAAGGCGTGCGTGTGCATGCGGTGTCACCTGGCCCTATCCTCACGCGTGCGGCATCGGGTATCGAAGCTTTTGATGCCCTCATGCAAAACAACATTGCCAAAGCGCCGCTTGGCCGTTTGGTGACACTCGAAGAAATTGCTAATCTCAGCACTTTCTTGTGCACCGATGCTGCCAGTGGCATGACAGGCCAAACCATTTATGTAGACGCCGGCAGTCACGCCGTGAATTGAAGAGCCACATGAACGACATCACTGAAACCACCAACGACCCTCACAACGAGTGGTTGGAAAACTATCCTTACGACAGCATCGTGGTGGGGCAGGCCGCACGCTTGGTGCGCACCTTGACGTTGGCAGACATCCAAGCCTTTGCTGCGGTGTCGGGTGACACCAACCCCGCGCACCTAGACCCCACGTATGCCAATGCCACGTTGTTCCATGGTGTCATTGGGCACGGCATGTGGGGCGGCTCGCTCATCAGCAGTTTGTTGGGCACGGTCTTTCCGGGGCCTGGCACGATTTACCTGGAGCAAAACCTGCACTTCAGTCGCCCTGTGCGAATTGGCGACACCTTGAATGTGACGGTCACGTGCATTAGCAAACAAGACGACAAGAAAACCGTTGAGCTTGATTGCTTGTTGGTCAATCAAAAAGGTGAGCGTGTGCTCTACGGTGTGGCCAAAGTGATGGCCCCAAGCGAGAAACTGCGCATGCCGCGCATCCATGCGCCCCACATCAGCTTGTTTGACCCCGAACAACGCCATGCCAATTTGCTAGCGCTTGGCGCAGACCTAGAGCCCGTGCGTTGCGGTGTGGTGCATCCGTGTGATGCCGATTCGTTGCAAGGCGCCATCGATGCACACCATGCAGGCTTGATACATGCCGTGCTGATCGCGCCTGAGAAAAAGCTCCGTGCAGTGGCTGCAGAGGCAGGTATTGATTTGACCGAGATCGAAGTGATCGACGTGGCGCACAGCCATGAGGCGGCTGAGTTGGCCGCGCAAATGGCGGCCGACAAAAAGTTAGAAGCCTTGATGAAAGGCAGCTTGCACACCGATGAATTGATTCATGCCGTGGTGTCGCAAAAAGGGCTGCGCACGGGCCGACGCATGTCGCATGTGTTTCGCTTTGAAGCACCGATGTACCCCAAGCCGCTTTACATCACCGATGCCGCGCTCAACATCGCACCTACCTTGGCCGAGAAAGCAGACATCGTGCAAAACGCGATTTTGTTTGCGCAAATCATGGGCGTGGCGACACCGAAGGTGGCCATTCTCTCGGCAGTCGAAACCGTGAACCCCAACATCCCTTCCACATTGGATGCGGCTGCGTTGTGCAAGATGGCCGACCGTGGGCAAATCAAAGGTGGCTTGCTCGATGGCCCGCTCGCGTTTGACAACGCGGTGTCTAGCCATGCGGCTGAAATCAAACACATTGCCTCTGCTGTGGCGGGCCAAGCCGATATCTTGGTCGCACCTGATTTGGAGTCGGGCAACATGATGGCCAAGCAGTTGGAGTATTTGGCTGGTGCGTCTGGTTCGGGTGTGGTGTTGGGTGCGCGTGTGCCGATTGCGCTGACCAGTCGCGCTGACACAGCCACCACGCGAAGCGCTTCGGCCTTGTTGGCCAAGCTCATTGCCCACCACTACCGCACGCATCCCGCATGAGCATCCTCTCAGTCAACGCGGGCTCGTCTAGCCTCAAGTTTGCGCTTTACCCCATTCACAGTGGTGCGATTGGTGAAGCCGAAGTCACGGGCAACATCGAAGGCTTAGAACCCTCGGGCCAACCGCGCATCAGTTTTTGCGCCACAGGCCACGCGAAAGAATCTGCCGACGTCGCAGTGCAGCCTGCACAAGATGTGTTTGATGCTGCCCTCAACACCCTCAAAGTTTTGTTGGCCTCACGCTTTGCACATTTGCGTGTGCAAGCCATTGCTCACCGCGTGGTGCATGGTGGTGCGTACTACAGCAGCAGCGTGCGTGTCACACCTGAGGTGATGACACAACTCGCCACACTCAATGCACTGGCCCCTTTGCACCAACCGCACAACTTGGCGGGCATCAGTGCGTTTGCAGAATCGTTCCCCGATGTGCCGCAAGTGGCGTGTTTTGACACCGCGTTTCATCGCACGCTCTCGCCATTTGAAACTACCTTTGCCATTGATAAAAAACTCACAGAGCAGGGCGTGCGTCGTTATGGTTTTCATGGCTTGTCGTATCAATATGTGAGTCAAGTGTTGCAACGCGAAGTGCCGCGCTCATCAGGTCGTGTCGTCATGGCCCATTTGGGCAACGGGGCCAGCGTATGTGCCACCACCGACCACCAAAGCCGCGCCACCACCATGGGCTTCTCAGCTCTTGATGGTTTGATGATGGGCACACGCAGCGGTGCGCTCGATCCAGGTGTGCTGCTGTATTTGATGGAGCAGGGCTGGGGACACGACTCAATTCAAAAACTGCTTTACAAACAAAGTGGTTTGTTGGGTGTGTCAGGCGAGAGTGCGGATATGCGTACTTTGCGTGCTTCGTCTTCCGACGCGGCACGCTTTGCCACTGGTTTATTTGCCCATCGTGTGGTGCGCGAGGTAGGCGCACTCAGTGCCTGCATTGGTGGCCTTGATGTGCTCGCCTTCACCGGCGGCATTGGTGAACACGATGCGGTGCTGCGCCAACAAGTGGGTGACGCTTTGACTTACCTTGGCGTGCAGGTGGACGCCGCACGCAACGCAAAGGCCACTGGCGACCAAGTGGTTTCGATTCACGCCGACAATAGTGTCATCGAGGTGTGGGTAATCCCCACCGACGAAGGCCGTGTGGCCGCACAAGACGCGCTTGCGTTTTTATAAAAACAATTCTGAAAGCACGGCGTGAATATCAAAGACGCGATGAGCTGCTTCACCACCGGCGTGACCGTGGTGACGGCTCACACCAAGGGCCTTGACTGGGGCATGACTTGCAACTCCTTCAACACGGTGTCGCTAGACCCCGCCATGGTGTTGTGGAGTGTGCGCAAAACATCGGCCAGTCATGAAGCGTTCGTCACAGCGGGTGGCTACATGGTTAACGTGCTGGGTGCGCAGCAAAAAGATGTGGCCCTCAAGTTTGCACAAGGCACACAAGCTGAACGCTTTGCAGATCAACCCTTGGTGCGTGGCATCAACCAACACCCACGCCTTGATGGTGTGATCGCCTGGTTTGACTGCCGTATTGCGCAAGTGGTGTCAGCGGGTGACCACGATATTTTGATTGGCGAAGTGCTCGACTTTGGCGTGCACGCAGGCCATGGCTTGGCCTATGCACAGCGCAGCTTTGGTGTGTTGGCATCGTTAGAAGATTAAGCACACATGGATATCTATGTCGTTTGGGCCTTTATCCTTGGCGTGATGTGTTCGGTCTCTTTGTTGATCGGCGCGTTGCTTGGGATTTACTTCAAGATGTCCAAACGCATCGTGGGGCTGATGGCGGCCTTTGGTGCGGGCGCTTTGTTGTCTGCCCTCGCCATTGAATTGGTGGCGCCGTCGATTGATGCATTTATGCGTGCAACGTCAAGTGATGTTCGTGCGCATGAAGTGCGCAATTTCTACCACTTAGTTGCAGGTGCCTTTGTCGGCGGCATTGTGTTTGTGATGCTCGACTGGGTGCTGGTAGAGCATGGTGGCTATTTACGTAAAACTGCATCACTGATTTCTAAACTCATGCACGAGCGGGCGCATTTACCGGCATTACATATTCAGCCCTTACCCACAGGTGAAGAACTTGAGCAAAAGCATGCTTCGCACAGCAACGCTGCCATGGCCATTTGGCTAGGCAACTTGTTGGATGGTTTGCCAGAGAGCTTTGTGGTGGGCACGGTGCTCATGGCCACTATCACGGTTAGTGCTCAAGCAGGCACACCCATTGTGTTTTGGGATGTGTTGCCTTACACCTTGCTCGCGGGTTTGTTCTTGTCCAACTTGCCTGAGGCCTTGTCTAGCTCTGCGCAAATGCGCATGCAGGGCATGAGCGTGCAACGCATTCTCAGCATGTGGCTGTCGTTGGTGTTGATGACCGGCATTGCCGCCGCGTTGGGTGCTGTGATGGGCGAATGGGTGCCGCACAACGCCATGGTGTTCATTGAGGGCTTGGCGGCGGGCGCCATGCTCACCATGATTTGTGCCGCCATGTTGCCCGAGGCTGCTCATCTAGCGCCGCCGAATTGGGTGGGCTTGGCCACATTGAGTGGTTTCTTTTCAGCATTGCTCTTTAAGGTTTTGGAGTAGGGCATTTGTTGCGACTGATGGTGTTGCGTCATGCGCAAGGCAACACACTCACGGTGACAGACGCCATGGCGCTGCCGGCTGTGGCCTGAAAATGGTTTACAATCTTGCCCTATTCGGTGGTATAGCTCAGTTGGTTAGAGCGCAGCATTCATAATGCTGATGTCGCAGGTTCAAATCCCGCTACCACCACCATACAAAAGGGCTCGGAAAATCTCCGAGCCCTTTTTCTTTGCCCCAACGCCTTGTATTTGCGGGCTTTCGACGATTTCTCTGCCCTTGAGAACTTCGGCCGTTTCCAGCTATAAAGCCCTTTCCTAAAAATTTAGGATACTTAAAAATAAATTTAAATAGGTATAATTTAATAAAATATAAGCATTAAGGATGACATTTGAATGTTGTTGCAATCTATCGCTGTGTATGTGCAATTGCCTTGATTATTTTTCAAAATACGTGGGCGCAACCAGGTACATCGCTTGATGTACCTGTTGAGTTTGTCCTGTTGGCTCCCACGGGCGCATCGTTCACGCCTTTAGGCCCTTTGCCAACGACGCATGCGCGGGTGGTGTTTTATCGTGAGGCATCAGGCGTTGAGCAAAGCACCAAGCCCAGCGTGGTCTCGGTGTTTTTGAACGGCAAGTACTTTACGTCGCTGCAAACTGGGGCTCACAGCTACGTGTGTTTGACGCCCGGCCAAATTGAGGCAGCTGCACGGTCGGTTGAAAATGGCGTTCTTCCGACGCAGGCGTTCGATGTTGTTAACACTTTGTCCCTGCGCGGTGGACAGGAAGTCTTTGTCAAAGTAAGACGCGATCCAAACAAGCCCGCTGTCATGCTTGTCATGCCTGCGATGCAGGCGAAAGTCGAAGTGGCTCAAACACATGTGCAGCAGCACACCCTTTCACGCGTCAACGGGTCTTGCAACGACGCCACGGTTACCCCTCCAGTTAAACCTCGTCCAGAAGCGCCAGCGTCTGTACGCCGACTCACCCTGTCCGCTGACGCGATGTTTGAATTTGGTAAATCTGATATTCAAAACATCCCACCCCAAGGGCGACGCTTGTTAGACCATGTGGCTGATCGCATCAAGTCAGAGTTTGGGGCAGGGACGCAGGTGGAAATTCGTATCGTGGGACATGCTGACAAGTTTGGCTCTGAGGCGAAAAACCTGCGTATATCTCAAGAGCGCGCGCAATCTGTCAAATCGTATTTGGTTAAAAGTGGATTGATAGAAAAAAACATTTTCACAGAAGGGCGTGGAGACAAAGAGCCTGTGGTGACTCGATGCGGGGATCAGTTCAACAAAGTCAACCGAGCATGCACACGACCCAACCGACGCATTGAGTTGGAAATGCGCACGAAATAAGTGCTTGATTGTCGAATTCAAACAAAAATTCCCAAATGAGTAATACATACAAGATCAAAATAGATTTGGGCAATGGTGCGCCGCATCAGACACTCGCCATTGCCTCTGATCCCTCTGGACATAAAGTCAAACCGATGCGCTTGTTTGCACAAAAAGGTGCCCGTTACGAGCTGCAACAAATTCCCGATGCCAAAAACACGCCTGTGGGCCTTGACCAAGTGCATGTGCAACGCATTGGTGAAGATTTACAAGTTTGGTTTGAAGCAAATGCCCAACCCAACTTGGTTCTCGAGGGTTATTACAGTGACCCTGCTCGTCTGCCACAGCTCGTGGGCTCGGCAGAGAACGGTCGTGTGTACGAATACATTCCGCAAGCCCCAGATTTGAAGAGCATGACGTCTCAACTCTCAAGTGGACAAGGACCTGTCGCCATGGCGCTCGGTGGCCCAGCATTGCCCATGAGCTTTGTTTCAGCTTCAGCCGCAGTACCTGCAGAAGTTGCTGCAGTTTCGTCGCCTGCGGCGTCTATATCTTCTGGCATCGGCATGAATCCCTGGCTCCTCGCAGGGGCAGCAGTGGGACTGGCAGGAGGAGGTGGTGGTGGAAGTGGTGGTAGCAATAACAGCAGCAATAACAGTAGCAATAACAGTAGCAATAACAGTAGCAGTAGCAGTAGCAGTAGCAGTAATCCTACCGTCCTTCAAGCCGCATCGTATGGTCTTAGTTTCACAGAAGACCAAACGCCATTTATCACAAACCTGGACCTGCTAAAAGATGCAGTGCCCGGAACTGGGATGACATCAGCCAACCTATTTGTCAGTCAAGCCAAAGAGGCGACAGGGACATACCAAACGATCACTCAGAACGCCTCGGTAACACTGCAAGGGGCATATGGGGCACTTCTCGTGCGAGCCGATGGCACCAGTACCTACACGATGGACAACACCAAAGTTCAGGCGCTGAAACAAGGAGATGTCGTGCAAGACAAGTTTCTCTATACCCTTTCTGACGGAAATGGGCACGTGAGTGAGGCCTCGGTGGATGTTACGGTCAATGGTACGAATGATGTGCCGACCTTTACGCCTGCAGTGATTGGAAATGTTTTACAGTCTGCGACAGTCGGTTCTGGAGTCACTCGCACATTGACGGTGTCAGATCGGGATGCGGGCGAGAGTGGTTTGGGAAATATGTTGATTTCACCAACGACGCAAAAAGAATACGCCCACTTTGATGGAGTTTTTGGCACACTCGATGTCACGCAAACTGCAACAGGCCAATATAGCTTGTCATGGCTTTGTAACAAGGTCCCGATAGGGGATGCAACCGAGCATGATTTATTTACTTTAGTTTCTAAGGATGGAACGGCATATCAAACCTTAGATTTTGCCGTGGCCCGTCTATCAGATTCGAGTACCACTAAGCAAAGATATTACACGCAAACCACAGAAGGTTTAACGGTCAATGGTGGTGGCTCAGCACGCGATGACACGTTGTGTCTGGTGGGCAATGCGACATTTGATGTAACGGCAGCCAATGTGACGTTAAAAGATATAGATAACATTGAGCTTTTAAACGCCAGTTCAATAACTGCACAAACGCTGAAACTAAATTTACAAGCGATCGTGCAAGCCAATAGCAGCCATCTTTTAACTGTCAATGGCGGAGCCGAAGATAAAATTATTTTTGCTGGTGCATCGGCTGTTGATCCAAGCACAGATACTTCCTATCCTAGCTACAACATATATACCTTCGGTAGTTATCAATTATGGGTCAACCAAGCGGTTAAAGTCGAGTTCGTCGCCTGATTTAAATTGAAATAACTGGCATTCCCCTCAAATCAGTTTTCAAATAAATTAAAAGCCAATTAATTTATAGCCAACCATTTAACTTGGCGATAGAAACAAGTTTAAACCTGCTCCTGACATTTAATTTTTTATAAAATCGCCAAAGATGAACCTTTACTGTATGTTCGGATATGTTGAGATGTGAAGCTATCTCACGATTTGATAGTCCTTGATGTAGCATGGGCAATAGTTGTTTTTGGCGCATCGACAACCTAATTTCTGTGGCCATTGCGTCATTATTGGGGGGCGAAAATTCAGAAGACCTATTGCCAAGTCTCATTTTTGAATACTCTAATGACTCAAAAATGATATCTCGAGTTGACATGGAAAATTTTGCAGATGACAGAGTCTGTAATGTCAAGCGTAGTGAGGCGTCAAGTTTGATTGTTAAATATTCAGTCTCTCCAATTTTGCATATTGCTGAGTCTAACTTGGACGTATTATTCATAAATATTGAGGATGCGTTTATAAATTTTTAGTAGTTGCTGCTGGATCGCTTTGTAAGTGGATTTGTAAAAATTAGATTCGATGATGAACTATCATTAATTAATATATATTACATTTGATTTCAAAATTTGAGTTTTACTCACATTTTTCGCATTAAATAAATAAAATTTTGGGGTATTAAATTAATAGCAATATGAAATTTTTATCCTATTTCGTATTGCTAACATTAAGCCATCGATGAAGGTGTTTCAAGGTTTGGTATTTATTTGTGCCGCGAATAAATTCAAGTAAGATTTTTGCAGAAATTATAAATTTGCTTGTCTGAAAAATTATTGGCTTTTAGTATGAGCTCAGCTAGAGAGTCTCTTTCGCAGTAGAAATAGGCTACGGGTGCCATAAGTGTGTCGGCTAATTTTTTTGCTGTATTTATGTTCGGTTCATGTGCCCCAGTTTCATAACGGCTAATTCGAGCTCTGCTACAGGATTCGTCAAGTCCAATCGATACGCCAACAGCTTCCTGTGATAAGTTTAATTCTTTTCTGCGTGCACGAAGTCTTCCTCCAAAGGTGTTATCTGGCACTATTTGCGGATCAAAGATATCAGTCATAGACAAAAAGTTTATTCACTTTAATGGTGCATGTCGTTACGAATAGCGTTACATAAAAATAACTCAAACTAAATTTTATTTGTCATCCTTTATCTATAAAATAACAAAAAACAATACTTTTTACATATTTAAACTTTGATTGTTAGTAATGAGGAAGTAATTTCCGGTAAATTGTGCTTATTGACTATTTCTTGCTGTTTGGTGCGGCATCATTGCAACGGCTCCAGTTTGTTACTTGTAAATTGCAGAGGTCATAGATGAATCAAGAGTTAGTGTCTCCTATTAAGATTTTGTCTGCGCTTGCTCATATTCAACGATGGGAGGCTTTGAATTCCCACTTGTTGCGAAGTTCTTCTGGACGTCAACTTTATTTTGGATTGATTAGGCATTTAAATGATGCAAAAGATGGCCTATCGATTGATTCAATGAAGGAAATATATTACGACGATGGAATTCAACTTACTGAGCGAGGGGTTAGATTGACCATTCGTGCGTTTGAGGCTGATGGTGTTTTGGTGCTTGAGAAGGCAAAAGGGGATGGACGTTCAAGGCGAATGTTTTTAACGAACAAATTGCTGGAGCTAATGCAGGAGCATGCTGAGGTGGCAAAAAAAGCCTTCAAAGAAGATTTCCTGGTTATATCAAAATGAAAGATATTTCCAATTACTCGTGTGCTATGACTAATATATCTTCGATATTTAAATGGATATATTGCAAATTGGGTCGATTGGTTATTGTGTTATGCCTCTACGGTGTGGTGCCTCAAGCTCACGCGCAGACCCGGATGGATTTGGTGCCGCTTACTTTGCGTGAGTTGCTTGATAGCGCGGATCGTCTCTATCCTGCGTTGCGTGCTGCGCGGGTTGAATCACAAGCGTCCACAGAGGATGTAGACGCTGTTCGTCGTCAGCGATGGCCTGTGGCTTCAATGACCACTGAGACCAATACGGGAAATCTTCGGGTTTATCCAAATAAGGTTGTGCAAATGCAGCAGACGCTATGGGACTTTGGTTTGGTTTCTTCGCGTATTGCAGAGGCTGAGGCTGCTTCTGATGTGAGTTTCTTGGATGCCAGTATTCAGCGGCAAGAGCTGTTTCTGCAAATTACTTCAGCGTGGCAAGCATTTCATGCAAGTCGGGCTCGTCGCTGGTTTGCGACTGGTACTTTGGTGCGGCTTGAGTTTTATAAAGAGCAAATGATGCGCCGTGTTAAGGCTGAGGCATCGCCACGCATTGACTTGGAGTTGGTTGATGCGAGGTTGCTTCAAACCCAAGTCGAGCATGTCGCTGCTATTGCGGCTGAGCGGCTTGCTCTAACTCGACTAGAAAACTTGACGGGTGTGGGGGCGTTGCGTGATCGTGCTGAGCAAGTAGATTCAATGCCTAGCCTTTCTGAAACGCATCAATTTACCAGTGTGGTGAAAGCGGCGGATTTGTATGACGTCTCGGTTAAAAGTTTGCGCGTTGCCAAAGCACGAGCAAAAGTGAAGCAGGCCGAGCAGCGTTTTGAAAGTAAGAAGGCTGAGGCCTTGCCTCAGATCTACGCTCGGGTCTACAAGCCGTTAAATGTGACGCCTTTCAGTGGAGATACAAGCACAACAACTTTTGTTGGCTTAAGTTACTCAACAGGGGCTGGATTTTCAACAATGGCTGAAGCAAAAGCGCTCGGTACTCGCATTTCAGCAGCTCAGCTTTCTGTTGAGTCTGAGCGCTTGGAGGAATTGCAAACATTGCAATCAGACCAAGAGGAGTACATCAATTCACGATTGCGCGTCGATGCTCTTGAGAAGGCTGTAATGGGCTCGGAGCTTGTGCTTGCTTCTTACAAGCGTCAATTTGAAGCTGGAAAGAAAACGTGGCTCGATTTGCTGAATGCTGTGCGTGAGGTTGCTCAAAATGAATACAGCCTCGCAGACGCGCGAGCAAGCATGTTGGGCTCTATGAGTCGATTGCAATTAAGAATGGGCGTTCAACTGGAGTGACTATTTGGGTGGTGCTTTGATGTATGCATGCCAGGGTATCTAGAAAGTACATAACCATTAAGTTGCGAGTCGCGACGGATCTCCCTGGATTTCTCTTGTAAAAAATCTCTCAGCAATACGCTCGCTTGAAGAGGTCGAAGCCTAAAGTGCTCAGCTAAAACATGCCGATTCACATGCCCATATGCAATACAAGCCGCAATCACCATTTCAACTCGTTTGTGTAACTCAATTGGCAAGGCGGTATGGTGGTTAAGAGATGCATTTTTTTTCATTGCACGAATTTAATGAGCAATCCAATGAAATCGCTTGTTCTGCGTATATCTCGCGGTTCAATTTACCGCTATTACTTTGAGATTTCTAAATGACATCATCCATCGAACAGTTTGTAGCTAACCAAGATGAGCGCCCTAAACCATCAGCCGCATTGTCAGGCGATGAACTGCGTCAGTCACAGTTACAGTGGGCCGTTCTAAGGCTCAGTCAAATGCAAGCGGGTCGATTGGATCCAGTTCGTTTGCAAGCGGGCATGTCGCTTTTAAAGGCAAAAGCCTCGTCCTTAAAAGACCTGAGTGTCTTGTGTCGGCACCTAGATAAGCCTGCACCTAAATATCTCAAAAAGCCAGATCGTATTTATGCGCCCATGCTTGCTTACAGCGATGCCACGGGCTGGGGAATCGTTGTAGACAAGGCGCCAGATGGTCGCTGGGTCATGCAGGTGCTCAACATAAAGACACCTATATTACTTACTGACGCTCAGCTATCAGGTGCTTGTGCCGTGGTTCGATTGGGCCCTAAGGTAGATCTGGGCATAGGGCTGTTCAGCAGGGAAGATGCGCCAGCAGGCTTTTTCACGCATGTGCGTGAAAGTCTTTTTTTGTACAAACGCGAAATCATAGAGTCGTGTGTTGCTTCTTTTTTTATTGGTTTTTTGGCGCTGGCGACATCTCTGTTTTCAATGCAGGTTTATGACCGTGTCATTCCCACGCGAAGCGAGTACACCTTAATCATTTTGGCCTTGGGGGTCTTGGTCAGCATCTTGATCGAGTTGGCAATGAAATTTGCTCGGTCACACGTGATGGACTTTGTCGTCGTCGGTCTAGACAACCGTTTATCGCGCGAGATCTTTGATCGGCTACTTCAGTTGCGTGTCGATCAAATGCCTAACTCTGTCGGCAGTTTGGCGGGGCAGGTCCGAGGCTACGAACAAGTGAGAGGTTTTTACACCGCCACAACCTTGTTCACACTCGTCGATTTACCATTTGGCATCATTTTCATCGTCATTGTTGCCATCATTGCCAGCCCATGGGTTGCACTGGTTCCCTTGGCATTCGGGCTGATATCTATTGCGCTTGGACTCTCCATTCGCAAACGCATTCAAGCCTTGGCCAAAGACAGTGCGGCCCTCTCCAATCTCAAAACAGGGCTTTTGGTTGAAGCAGTAGAAGGCATAGAAACCATCAAATCTGGCTCAGGCGGATGGAAGTTTCTCTCACGATGGGTGAGCGTTAACGCGCGAACCATCATCAGCGACCTCAAAACCAGAAACGCCACAGAAAGTGTCGGCTATTTCGCTGCCACTGTGCAGCAAATCAGCTATGCCAGCCTCGTCGTCGTTGGCTCCATAGGCGTCATGCAAGGCCACATGACCATGGGTGCGCTCATTGCTAGCTCAATCCTCAGCGGTCGTATCTTGTCGCCCATCATGGCCATTCCTGGGCTCTTGGTTCAATACTCACATGCACAAGCAGCGCTAGAAGGACTAGAGCGTCTCTACAACCTCAAAACCGATCACCACGACACCGAAATCCCACTCACCCCTGACAACCTAAGTGGCTACTACAGTCTTGCAAACATCAAATTCGCTTATGCAGACAGCCCGCCCGCACTCGTGCTGCCAAAACTCGAAATACGCCCTGGCGAACGCATTGCCGTACTTGGCCCCATTGGCGCCGGCAAATCCAGCATGCTACGCGTACTCAGTGGCTTGTACCAACCGCAAGAGGGCAAAGTACTCATCGACGGTCTTGATCTCTCACAAATCAGCCGTCAAATCTTGAACCAAAAAATTGGTTACCTTCAGCAAGACCACCGTCTCTTTCATGGCACCCTGCGCGACAACCTCCTCATTGGCCTTCCCGACCCCGGCGACGAAGTCCTGCTCAACGCCATGCGCCGAACCGGTATGGAGCAATTCGTCGCCAATCATCCCAAAGGCTTAGCACGCCTTATTGCTGAGGGCGGTAAAGGCCTCAGTGGTGGACAAAAGCAGCTTGTTGCATTTACTCGCTTGGTCTTGTGCCAGCCCAACATCTACCTGTTGGATGAACCCACCGCCACCATGGATGACGAACAAGAGCGGCGTTGCTTGCAAGTTTTGGCCGGTGAGGCCCAGGCCAACAAAACCATGGTCATCGTGACCCACAAACCATCCATCTTGCCCTTAGTCACCCGCATCATTGTGATCGTTGGCAACCAAATCGTCATGGATGGCCCGCGTGATGCTGTCTTGGAACAGCTGCATCAAAACCGTGCCCAGCAAACCGCGCAAACCTCTAGCCAAGTAGCTGCAGCAGTCGATACTAAAAAGGGCTAATCATGCATTTAGACACGCGCCCATCCAAGTCTTTGAAAAACCAGCCCAATCATTTTGCGCCCAAAGTCGCCCCACAACTGGCGCAGCAAAACGATGTCAACGACCTCGACTCCCCCATACGCGCTCGTTGGGTTCTACGTATATTCGCAATAGGGCTCATCCTATTAGTTACCTGGGCTGCATTGGGGAAAATTGACCAAGTCACCCGCGCGCCAGCTGTACTGGTCGCAGCAGATCGCACACAACTTATTCAGTCCCCCGATGGTGGCGTACTCACTGAACTCCACGTCACAGAGGGCCAAATTGTCAAAGCCGGCCAGCTACTTGCAACCTTGCAAAAAGAGCGAGCAGAAGCAGCCGTCTCTGATAGCCGCGCCAAAGTCGCAGCCCTACGCATCACGCTTGCGCGCCTCAATGCCGAAATCTATGACAAGCCCTTGGCGTTTGACGCAGACCTTCTGGAATACACCGAATACATTCGCAACCAAACAGACCTTTTCAATAAACGTCAAACCGCCTTCAAAGAAGACATTCGAGCTCTCGAAAACATCCTCGTCCTCGCTGAAACTGAACTTCGCATCAATCGGCAACTCCTTGGCACTGGTGATGTCAGTCGTGCAGAAGTGCTGCGTTTGGAGCGCAGCGTCGCCGAACTCAAAGCCCAGCTAACGGGCAAGCGCAATAAATACTTTCAAGATGCGCAAACCGAAATGACCAAAGCGCAAGAGGACTTGAGTACTCAAAGCGAACAACTCAAAGACAGAGCGCAAATACTGGAGCATGCTGAACTGGTAGCGCCAATGGACGCAGTTGTTAACAGCATCAAAATCACGACCTTAGGCGGTGTTGTCAAGCCTGGCGAGACTGTGATTGAACTCTCCCCCAGTAACAATGATCTGATCGCTGAAGCGAAAATTCCACCTGCTGACATGGCCTTTATTGCGATGGGGCAAACCGCCAGCATCAAAGTCGATGCCTACGACTCATCCATCTTTGGTGGCTTTCGCGGCCAAGTTGAGTACATCAGCGCCGAAGCTCTCTCCGCCGATAAAGCCAGTCCTGGCGTACCCGTAGGGCCCAACAACCCTGCCACCTATTACATCGTTCGAGTCCGAATCACAGGCACTGAATTTCATGGCGACAAGGCTCGTGAAATCATTACCCGCCCGGGCTTAACTGCCACAGTGGAAATCAAAGCCCTTGAGCGCAGCGTACTGAGTTATTTAACAAAGCCACTCACCAAAACTTTTCAACAATCACTCGGAGAGCGGTAGGGTGTCATAACTTATCGAGGCTCAACTACTTGAGCTCTTGCGCGATTAATGCAGGCAGTTAATTCCTATTTATGATTTTTTTCTTTTTTTTTTTAAACAAAGCAAACCAAAATACTCTTAACTAATTACTTTAAGAGGTGGGCGCAAATGGAGCAGGAAATTTCTGCGCTAAGAAAAATCTTGACACCACTGGTGGCTTGGTGTGTCCGCTTAGGGGTCGGCTATCGGCAGTTGTGCCAGCTGCTCAAGCCTTTGTTCTATCAAGCCGCAGTCAGCGAGCTGGCCAGCAAAGGTCCAAAAACAACCGACATACAGATCAGTTTGGCCAGCGGCCTGCATCGAGCTGACGTTGTGCTCTTTCGGAACATGGGCTTGGTTTCCGTGACTGAAGATCAATTGGGCAATGACCGTATTAGTCCAACCGTTCAAATTTTGACGCGCTGGCTAGCGCAAGGCTTACCCGAAACGATTCCGGCCTATGGCGAGCACGGCAGCTTTGAGTCGCTCGTGCGCCAATGCTGTGCAGGTCGTAGCACCGTATGGTCCGTTAATTTAATGTTGCAAGAGCTCAGCAGACAGGGGCGCATCAGCCTAGATCAACAGAGTGTCAGTCTATTGGCCCGTCCCTTAGCGACTGACTCCAAATCCCGAGTCACGTACTTTGCCAATGCCGTGTCTGATCACATCGAAGCCTGTCTAGCCAATTTGGCATCGAACGATCCACGCTTTATGGAGCAATCGATTGAAGCCGATGGCTTGCACGCCAGCTCCATACAAGTTTTAAACCAGTCCGCCTACGACTGGTGGCAAGAAGCCTTGCGTGCCATCACCGCACAAGCCATTGAACTGAGTGACAAAGACGAGCCCAACGGGGGCGATCAACGCTTGCGCTTAGGTGTGTACATGTACTTTCAGCCAATGTCAGACATTGACATGTACTTTCAGTCAGCGCCTGGCATTGCCGCGCACCAATCAACCCATCTGAATCAAACAAAATAAGGGGCCGATATGCAAAAAATTATCGTCACATTCATCGAAAAAAATGGCAATCAAACCCAGCGCACTTTTGTAAAAAACACCAATCAACCCGTCAAAGTCAGTGCGTTACCCAATACGCAACTGCAGTTGCACGTCGATGGACTTGCGGCCCAATCTTCATATCGGGTGCCAAAAGAATCTGACCAGTTGCGAGCCAAATCTGCACCTGAGCTGAAACTCAAACGCATTGGCAACGATTTGGTCGTGGAAGGGGAGGGGGCAGAGCTCGTTCAAATTGTTGACTATCACGCCAGCAACGTGACCTTGGGCGCTTTGGAATGGAATTATGCTGACCCGTTCAGTGCGGCGACAGCCAACGCGCCGTCATTGCTTGATTCGGTGGCCTCATCATCTGAAACTCAAAAGCTAGGCGAGATCGACGCAAAATATACCTCTGCCGAAATGGCGAGTCTCGGAAATCAAGCAGCGGTTGGTGTGACGGGCACTGGTGACGCGCTTCCCTCGAGTGGGGAGGGCGTGAGCCTACTCAGGCTTTTAGGTGGTGGTGTGGCCGTTGCTGCTGCTACCGCTACTACTGCTGCTACTACTGTTGCTACGACTACATCAACAACAACAGTAGTAGCACCAACCTTGTTGACGGTGTCGGGCACTGTGGTAGCCGGCCCCGTCATCAGCGGCAATGGTTTGACCGTGGTCATCTACGACGTCACCGGCAAAGAACTCGGCCGCAGTAAAGTGCAAAACGATGGCACCTACACCGTCTCACTCTCTAATGTTTCTGCAGGCACCAAGCTCATTGCACGCATGTTGGATGCCGATGCCAACCCAGACTACTATGACGAAGGTCAGGCCAAGCCCATCGACTTAACCAGTGATCTACTTGCAGCTGGTGTCGTTCCAAGCAACGGCAATACCCTCACCCTCAACGTCACCAAAGTCACCACAGTTGCAGCGCTCCAAGCGGGCGTGCCATCTGGCTATTCGGGTCAAAACATCTCAAGCCAAATCAAAGCCGATGTGGTCAGCGTCAATAAAACCGTAGGCAAAGCCTTTGGCGTGGTTGACAGCACTGGTTCTGGCGTTGACGTCACCACCGTAACCCCCGTTGCCGTTATCAAATCAGACGGTTCGAGCAACACCGCCTTCACCGGTAACAAGGCAGACCCCGCACAGGCCATGGGCGCCGCCGAGGCAGCCATCTCTGGTGCTGAAGCCACATCGGGCGCAAGTGTCATCACCACATTGGCTTCTGACCCCTTGGCCAGCGGTGCATTCAGCGCTGCCAACAAAACCACACTCACTGCGGGTGCGACCACCGCCACCAGTGCCACACCTGGTGTTCCAGACTTAACCTCTCAAATCAAGGGCCAGCTCACCGCTCCCCCCACCTTTGCCCTTGGCAAAGACGTTGGTAATGGCGCTACCAGCGCCGAAGCTACACAAGTGGGTGGCGTCGTCACCGTCAGTGCAGAGCAGGGCAAGACTGTCGCTGTCACCTTCACCGATGTCAATGGCCACACCGTCACCAAAACCGTCACAGCCACAGGTGCATCCCAAGCCGTCAGTCTCAGCAGCAGCGACCTTGGCACGGGGGCCAACCAACTTCAAGACGGCGCCATCACCGTCAGCGCAGTCGCCAGCGACGGAACAGGCGCTACCAGCAACCCAAGCACCACCACCTTCACACTGGACACCAAAGGTCCTGCTGCGCCCACCCTTACCTTGGGTGCAGGTGTCAGCGGCGGTGCCACCCAAGTGGAAGCCACACAAACCGGTGGCGTTGTCACCGTCAATGCCGAGTCGGGCAGCACCGTGGCCGTTACCTTCACCGACAGTGCTAACCACACCGTCACCAAAACGATCACAGGCACAGGTACGTCCCAAGCCGTCACCCTCAGCAGCACCGACCTTGGCACCGGTGCCAACCAGTTGCAAGAAGGCATCATCACCGTCAAAGCTGTCGCCACCGATGCCGCTGGCAACATTGGCAGCACAGGCTCTGCCACCTTCACACTTGACAACACAGCACCCAGTGCCATTGACCTCAACAGTGGCGTAACCGGTAACCAAACAACTGATACCCAGTACTACAAAGCCACCGATACTGGCTTGGCCAAAGCCATCCTGCCCAACGTCGCCTTACCGAGTGCAGCCGACATCGCTCAAATCAACATCACGGTTGGCGGTACGGGCGATGCCACCAACGACAAACTCTGGTTTTTGACTGGCACGGGTGCCAACATGTGGTTGCAACCCCAAGCCACCACGGCATACAACCAAACCAACATCACCGTTGGGGGCGTTGTAGGCGTCGACATCAATCGTGTCGCCGGTAGCAGCATCATCAGCATCTCCAAAAACGGGGGCGGCAGCTTCACCGCTGCAGAAGTGCAAACCATTGAAAAAGCCCTCCACTTCGAAACCACCAGCAACGCCACACAAGGCGGGCGTACCTTTAGCATCACCCACCAAGACGCAGCCGGCAACATCAGTACACCCAGTGTCGAGACCATCAGCTTAGACACCGTTGCCCCCACCATCCCCACGCTTGCGCTGGGCACCGGCATCAGTGGCGGGGCCACCAGCGTCGAAGCCACACAAACGGCGGGTGTCGTCACCGTCAAGGCCGAGTCGGGTAGCGCAGTCGCTGTCACCTTCACTGACACAAGCGGCAACAAAGTCACCAAAAACGTCACAGGCACAGGTGCGTCCCAAGCCGTCACCCTCACCAGTGCCGACCTTGGCACCGGCACCAACAAACTGCTCGACGGCACCATCACCGTCAGCGCCGTCGCCACCGACGGCGCGGGCAACGCCAGCAGCGCGGGCACCACAGCCTTTACCCTTGACACAGCAACCCCTGCCGCACCCACCCTTGTGCTCGGCACAGGCGTCAGCGGCGGCGCTACCAGCGCCGAAGCCACACAAACCAGCGGTGTCGTTATCCTCACTGCCGAATCGGGTAGTACCGTCGCCGTCACCTTCAGTGATGGCACCAACACCGTCACCAAAACCGTCACAGGCACTGGTGCGTCCCAAGCTGTCACCCTCACCAGTGCCGACATAGGCGCGGGCAAACTGCAAAACAACCTCATTACCGTCAGCGCAGTCGCCACCGACGCAGCCGGCAACACCAGCAGCGCAGGCACCACCTCGTTCACACTCGATACCGTTGCTCCCACCGCACCTACCCTGACGTTGGGAACGGGCGTCAGCGGCGGCGCCACCAGCGCTGAGGCCACACAAACTGGTGGTGTTGTCACTGTTAGCGCCGAATCTGGTAGCACAGTGGCCGTCACCTTCACTGACGGCACCAACACCGTCACCAAAACCGTCACAGGCACAGGTGCGTCCCAAGCCGTCACCCTCACCAGTGCCGACCTTGGCACCGGCACCAACAAACTGCTCGACGGCACCATCACCGTCAGCGCAGTCGCTACGGATGCTGCGGGCAACCCCAGCAGCGCGGGAACCACCACGTTCAAACTTGACACCACCGCCCCCAATGCTGTGGACCTCAACAAAAATTCAACTGGCACCCAAACCGCTGACACTCATTACTACAGCATCAGTGATGCTGGCACCAACAAAGCCATCGTGGCCAACGTCGACTTGGTCACAGAAGCCGACATTGCTCAAATCAACATTGCCGTGGGTGGCCCTGTCGCAGACACCAACAACGACAAACTCGTCTTTGGCACCATCACCCAAACGCTCGGTGCCACCGCACGTTTTGGCAGTGGTCTTACCATCAATGGCGTATCTGGTCTCACTTGGAACTACAGCGCCAGCAAAATACTCTCCATCTACAAAACCAGCGGTGCCGTATTCACCGCTGCTGAAGTTCAAGCCATCGAGCAAGGACTGAGCTTCCAAACCGCAACCGGTACCACGCAAGGCAGCCGTACCTTCAGCATCACCCACATCGATGCTGCTGGCAACACCGGCGCCACCAGCACACAAACCATCACTGTGGCCCCCAGTGCCCCAGCCGTGACCTTAGGCACGGGCGTCAGTGGTGGTGCCACCAGTGCCGAAGCCACGCAAGGCAGCGGTGTCGTCACCGTCAAAGCAGACTCGGGCAACACCGTCGCAGTCACCTTCACCGATGCGGGTGGTCGCAGCATCACCAAAACTGTCACTGGCACAGGCACGTCCCAAGCCATTACTCTCGCCAGTGCCGACATAGGCACCGGCTCGGGCCAACTGCACGACGGCACCATCACCGTCAAAGCCACTGCCACTGACGCCTTGGGCAACGCCAGCATTCCAAGCACTGCCACATTCACCCTTGACACAGTTACACCCACTGCGCCCGCCCTGACGTTGGGCACGGGCGTCAGCGGCGGCGCCACCAGCGCCGAAGCCACGCAAACAAGCGGTGTCGTCACACTCAATGCCGAATCTGGCAGCAGTGTCCTCGTCACCTTCACCGATGGCACCAACACCGTCACCAAAACCATCACAGGCACAGGCGCAGCACAAGCGGTGACCTTGGCCAGCAGCGACCTTGGCACAGGAACTGGTCAACTCAAAGACGGCAACATCACCGTCAGCGCAGTGGCCACCGACGCTGCGGGCAACGTCAGTACTTCCGGCACGACCAGCTTCACACTGGACACCTCGGCCCCCGCCACGCCCACGCTCAACCTAGTGGCCAACGTCAGTGATGGCGCCAGTAAAGTCGAAGCCACACAAAGCAGCGGCGTCGTCACCTTCAGCGCAGAGGCTGGCAGCAACGTGGCCGTCACCTTCAAAGATGGCAGCAACCACACCGTCACCAAAACCTTCACAGGCACAGGTGCGTCCCAAGCCGTCACCCTCACCAGCGCAGACTTTGGTACGGGTACCAACCAACTGCAAGACGGCACCATCACCGTCAGCGCAATTGCCACCGATGCTGCTGGCAACGCCAGCAGCGCAGGCACCACCACCTTCATGCTTGATGCATCGGCCCCTGCCACCCCAACCTTTGCGCTGGGCACCGGCGTCAGCGGCGGCGCCACCAGCGCCGAAGCTACGCAAGCAGGCGGTGTCGTCACCGTCAATGCCGAATCGGGCAGCAACGTGGTTGTCACCTTCAAAGACAGCAACAACAACACCGTCACCAAAACCGTCACAGGCACTGGTGCGTCCCAAGCCGTCACCCTCAGCAGCACCGAGGTGGGTCAACTGCAAAACGGCACCATCACCGTCAGCGCAGTGGCTACCGATGCAGCGGGCAACACCAGCAACGCAGGCACCAGCACCTTCACACTCGACACAGCCGCCCCCACCACGCCCACGCTCACTCTGGGCACGGGCGTCAGCGGCGGTGCCTCAAGCGCCGAAGCCACGCAAACAAGCGGTGTGGTCACCCTCAATGCCGAGTCTGGCAGCAGCGTGCTCGTCACCTTCACCGATGCCAGCGGCAACACCGTCACCAAAACCGTCACAGGGACAGGTGCGTCCCAAGCCGTCACCCTTACAAGCGCCGACATAGGCACAGGCAAACTGCAAAACGGCACCATCACTGTCAGCGCAGTGGCAACTGACGCTGCGGGCAACGCAAGCAGTGCGGGCACCGCCACCTTCAGCCTGGACACCGTGGCACCCACCGCCATCGACCTCAACGCCAACACAACTGGCATGCAAACCATTGAGAGCCAGTACTACAGAACTGGCGATGTGGGCAACAACAAAACCATCCTCCCCAACATCGCCCTTCCCACCGACACAGACGTTGCTCAAATCAACATTGCCATTGGCGGCACAGTCGATGAAACCAACGACACACTCGTCTTGGGCACCGACAGCAAACTCCTCAATACCACGGCAGGTTCTGGCAACGCCGCAACCATTGGCGGCGTCTCTGGGCTAAGCTGGACTTACAACACCGGCAAGCAACTCACCATCTACAAAACCAACGGTGCTGCGCTCGCCCCATCTGAGGTTCAAGCCATTGAACAGGCCTTGCAATTCCGAACCCAGTCCATCAGCGCCACACAGGGTGAACGCACCTTCAGCGTGACTCACCTAGACGCAGCTGGCAACGCCAGCACCGCAGCGGTAGAAAAAATCAACGTCGACACCCAAGGCCCCGCCACACCAACCCTGACGCTCGGCACAGGTGTCAGCAATGGCGCTACCAGCGCCGAAGCTGTGCAAGCAGGCGGTGTTGTTATCCTCAATGCCGAGTCTGGTAGCAGCGTGCTTGTTACCTTCACTGATGGCACCAACACCGTCACCAAAACCGTCACGGGCACAGGTGCGTCCCAAGCTGTCACCCTCACCAGTGCCGACCTTGGCACCGGCACCAACAAGCTGCTCGACGGCACCATCACCGTCAGCGCTGTCGCCACCGACGGCGCTGGCAACGCCAGCAACGCAGGCACCGCCACCTTCACCCTCGACACGGCAGCCCCCACCGCACCCACGCTTGCGCTGGGCACAGGCGTCAGCGGTGGCGCCACCAGCGCTGAAGCTGTGCAAGCAGGCGGTGTCGTCACCCTCAATGCCGAATCGGGCAGCAACGTGGTTGTCACCTTCAAAGACAGCAACAACAACACCGTCACCAAAACCGTCACGGGCACAGGTGCGTCCCAAGCCGTTGCGCTGACTGCCACAGACCTAGGCACCGGCACCAACAAACTGCTGGATGGCAACATCACCGTCAGCGCAGTGGCGACTGACGCAGCGGGTAACGCCAGCACCTTGGGCACCACCACCTTCACGCTAGACACCAAAGCACCCACTGCACCCACCCTTGCGCTGGGCACCGGTGTTAGCAATGGTGCAACCAGTGCAGAAGCCACACAAAGTGGTGGTGTCGTCACCCTCAATGCTGAGTCTGGCAGCAGCGTGCTCGTCACCTTCACCGATGGCACCAACACCGTCACCAAAACCGTCACAGGCACTGGTGCGTCCCAAGCCGTCACCCTCAGCAGCACCGAGGTGGGTCAACTGCAACAAGGCAACATCACCGTCAGCGCAGTGGCCACAGATGTAGCGGGCAACGCCAGCAGCGCAAGCACCACCACGTTCAAGCTCGACACAGCAGCCCCCGCCACGCCTACGCTCACCCTTGGCACAGGCGTCAGCGGTGGCGCCACCAGCGCCGAAGCCACGCAAGCCGGTGGTGTGGTCACCCTCAATGCCGAATCGGGCAGCAGCGTGCTCGTCACCTTCACCGATGCCAGCGGCAACACTGTCACCAAAACTGTCACGGGCACAGGTGCGCCCCAAGCCGTCACCCTCACCAGTACCGACATAGGTACAGGCACAGGCAAACTGCAAAACGGCACCATCACCGTCAGCGCAGTGGCGACTGACGTTGCGGGCAACGCCAGCAACGCAGGCACCACCACCTTCAGCTTGGACACCGTGGCCCCCGCCGCCATCGATCTCAACAGCACGGTTGGTAGCACCCAAACCACCGAAAGCCAGTACTACAAAACAATCGATGTCGGCACACCCAAAGCCATCCTGCCCAACGTGAACCGTGCGTCAGACGCAGACATTGCCCAAATCAAAGTCACGGTGGGCGGCACTTACATCGACCCAGCCAACGACCAACTGGTGTTGGGCGGCGTCAGCAAATCCCTCAACCTGATTGCGGGCTCCGGCACCACCACCTTGGGTGGTGTCAGCGTGGATTGGGCCTACGACGACAACCGCGTCCTCACGCTATCCCGCAACGGCGGTGGCACATTCAGTTCTGCCGACGTGCAAGCCATCGAACTGGCCTTGCAGTTCCAAACCACCGCGGGTGCCAAACAAGGTGCTCGCACCTTTGGCATCACCCACCTCGACGCCGCTGGCAATATCAGCGCTGAAAGCGTAGAAACCATCAACGTCGACACACAAGGCCCCACTGCGCCTACTGTCGACCTCGCCACCAACGTCAGCAGCGGCGGCGCCACCAGCACCGAAGCTGTGCAAAGCAGCGGTGTTGTCACCGTCACTGCGGAGTCGGGCAGTGCAGTGGCCGTCACCTTCACTGACGTCAGTGGTCACACCGTCACCAAGACCCTCACAGGCACAGGCTCCGCACAAGCCGTCACCCTCACCAGTGCCGACCTTGGCACCGGCACCAACAAACTGCTCGACGGCACCATCACCGTCAGCGCAGTCGCCACCGACGGCGCTGGCAACGCCAGCAACGCAGGCACCGCCACCTTCACCCTCGACACGGCAGCCCCCACCGCACCCACGCTTGCGCTGGGCACAGGCGTCAGCAGTGGCGCCACCAGCGCTGAAGCTGTGCAAGCAGGCGGTGTCGTCACCGTCAATGCCGAATCGGGCAGCACAGTCGCCGTCACCTTCAAAGACAGCAACAACAACACCGTCACCAAAACCGTCACGGGCACGGGTGCGTCCCAAGCCGTTGCGCTGACTGCTACAGACCTAGGCACCGGCACCAACAAACTGCTGGATGGCAACATCACCGTCAGCGCAGTGGCGACTGACGCAGCGGGCAACGCCAGCACCTTGGGCACCACCACCTTCACGCTAGACACCAAAGCACCCACGGTACCCACCGTCAACTTGGTGGCCAACATTGCCAATGGCGCCAGCGCCACCGAAGCCGTGCAACCAAGCGGTGTGGTCAACGTCAGCGCAGAGGTAGGCAGCACCATTGCCGTCACCTTCAAAGACAGCAGCAACAACACCGTCACCAAAACCATCACCGCCACAGGCCTGACGCAAGCCGTCACCCTCAGCAGCACCGAGGTGGGTCAACTGCAAAACGGCACCATCACCGTCAGCGCAGTGGCCACAGATGCAGCGGGCAACACCAGCAACGCAGGCACCAGCACCTTCACACTCGACACAGCCGCCCCCACCGCGCCAACTCTTGCGCTGGGCACGGGCGTCAGCGGCGGTGCCTCAAGCGCCGAAGCCACGCAAGCCGGTGGTGTGGTCACCCTCAATGCCGAATCGGGCAGCAGCGTACTCGTCACCTTCACCGATGCCAGCGGCAACACCGTCACCAAAACTGTCACGGGCACAGGTGCACCCCAAGCCGTCACCCTCACCAGTACCGACGTAGGTACAGGCACAGGCAAACTGCAAAACGGCACCATCACCGTCAGCGCAGTGGCGACTGACGCGGCGGGCAACGCCAGCAACGCAGGGACCACTACCTTCAGCCTGGACACCGTGGCCCCCACCGCCATCGACCTCAACGCCAACACAACTGGCACACAAACCATTGAGAGCCAAGCCTACAAAGCCAGCGATGCGGGCAACCCTAAATACATCCTGCCCAACGTGGCCACGGGGACTGACACAGACGTTGCCCAAATCAAAGTGGCCATCAGCGGCTCGCCCGACCCAGCCAACGACAAACTGCTCTTTGGTGGCGCCACCAAAACGCTCAACCTTGTCGCTGACTCTGGCACAGCCAATTTCTTTGGCATTGCAGCAGATTGGACTTATGACGCAGACCGTGTGCTCACCTTCTCAAAAACAGGGGGTGGCACATTCACAAAAGCACAAGTGCAAACCATTGAGCAATACCTGCAATTCCAAACCTCAGCAGGTGCCAACCAAGGTAACCGCATCTTCAGCGTCACCCACGTGGATTCAGCTGGCAACAGCAGCGACCCCAGCATAGAAACCATCACCGTCGGTACCGTCATTCCAAGCACACCCACCTTCGTGCTGGGCACGGGCGTCAGTGGTGGCGCCACCAGCGCCGAAGCCACGCAAACTGGCGGCGTTGTCAAAGTGAGTGCAGATGTGGGCAACACCGTTGATGTCACCTTCACCGACATCAGCGGTCACACCGTGACCCAAACCTTCACAGGCACAGGCGCACAAAAAGCCCTGACCCTCAGCAGCACCGACTTGGCCTCGGGTGGCGGCTCGTTGGTTGACGGCACCATCACCGTCAGTGCCGTCGCCACCGACGGCGTAGGCTCCACCAGCGCCGCGGGCACCACCACCTTCACCCTTGACACCACAGCCCCCACGCTCCACGCCACTACCAAACCCGCCACCGCACTCAGCACCGTGGCTGGCACGGCAGGCAACAGCGAGGGCGAAACCATCACCCTCACCGTCACCTTCGATGGCAACGTCAACGGCCTCACCACAGGCACCAACAGCACCATCTTCACCGTAGGTGGCACAGGCGTCACAGCCAACTGGGGCGGCACCGACGGCACCGCCACCCGCACCCTGACCTACACCATTGCTGCGGGCCAAAGTGGCCAAGCCGCCATTGATGAAGCCCAACTCAAGACCGCCTTGGTCGCCGGCATCAAAGATGGTGCAGGCAACGCCTTCAGTTACACCGCGACAGGCGGCGTCATCCCCAACATCGACACCACAGCGCTGCCCGTCATTGACGCCACCGCCCCAACTGTCAGCAGCGTGGCCATCACCGGTGGCACCAACATGCAAAGCGGCACCCTCAACGCGGGCGACGTCGTCAGCGTCACCGTCAACATGAGCGAAGCCACCCTCGTCAACACCACGGGCACTAAGCCTCAGCTCGCCCTCAACATTGGCGGCACCACCGTCTATGCCGACTACGCCAGTGGCTCTGGCACCACAGCTTTGGTGTTCAACTACACCATCCAAAACAACCTCACCGACACCAACGGCATCAGCATTGACGCCAACGCTTTAAGGTTGAACGGTGGCACCTTGGCCGATGCAGCAGGCAACACCGCCACCATCACCCATGCGGCCGTTACCGACAACGCCAGCTACTTGGTCGACACCACAGCCCCCACTGTCAGCAGCGTGGCCATCACCAGCGCCACCGGTGCGCAAAGCACACTACTCAACGCGGGTGACGTGGTCACTGCCACCGTCAACATGAGCGAAGCCACCTTCGTCAACACTGCGTTGGGCACACCACAGCTCAAACTCAACATAGGTGGCACCACCGTGTTGGCCGACTTTGTCAGCTCTTCAAGCGGCACCAACGCCTTGCAATTCACTTACCGCATTCAAAGCGGCCAAACCGACGCCAACGGCATCAGCATTGATGCAGACGCTTTGGTCTTGAACAACGCCACCTTGGCTGATGCAGCGGGCAACGCCGCCACCACCACACACAGCCTTGTGGCTGACAACACCAGCTTCAAGGTCGACACCACTGCGCCCACCGTCAGCAGCGTGGGCATCACCAGCGCCACAGGCAGCGGCGCCTTGAAGGTGGGTGACACAGTCACTGTCACTGCAACCATGAGTGAGGCCACCATCGTCAACACCACGGGTAACAAGCCTCAGCTCGCCCTCAACATTGGCGGCTCCACCGTCTATGCCGACTACACCAGTGGCTCTGGTACTACGGCTTTGACATTTACCTACACCATCAAAGACGGCCAAGCTGACGCCAACGGCATCAGCATCCCCGCCAATGCACTCAGTTTGAATGGCGGCACCCTGGCTGATGCCGCAGGCAACGCTGCCGTCATCACCCATACCGCTGTGACCGACAACGCCAGCTACATGGTGGACGCCTCGGCCCCCAAAGTCAGCAGCGTAGCCATCACCAGCGCCACAGGTGCGCAAGCCAACACCCTCAACGCGGGCGACACCGTCACGGCCACCGTCACCATGAACGAGGCCACCCTCGTCAACACCACGGGCACCAAGCCTCAGCTCGCCCTCAACATTGGCGGCACCACCGTCTATGCCGACTACGCCAGTGGCTCTGGTACCACTGCCTTGGTGTTTACCTACACACTTCCTAACAATCTGTCGCTGACCGACACCGACGGCATCAGCATTGACGCCAATGCCTTGACACTCAACGGCGGCACCTTGGTAGACACAGTGGGCAACGCAGCGGTGCTTACCCATGCTGCTGTGGCCAGCAACGCCAGCTACTTGGTCGATACCACCGATCCCACTCTCAGCAGTGCGACCGCACCGAGCACGGCACTCAGCACAGTGGCAGGCACAGCAGGCGACAGCGTGGGCGAGACCATCACTCTCACCGTCACCTTCGACGGCAACGTCAAAGGCCTCACCAGCGGCACCAACAGCACCATCTTCACCGTGGGCGGCACCCCTGTGTCTGCCACTTGGGGTGGCACGGACAACACAGCTACGCGCACCTTGACCTACACGATCGTTGCAGGGCAAAACGGCCAAGCTGCGATTGACGAAGCGGCGCTCAAAGCTGCCTTGATGGCAGGCATCACCGACGGTGCAGGCAACGCGTTTAGTTACACCGCCAACAGCGGCAACATTGCCAACATTGACGCCACAGCCTTGCCAGTGATCGACACCACTGGCCCAACGCTGAGCAGCAGCGCAGCACCGAGCACAGCGCTTGGCACAGCCGTGGCAGGCACAGCAGGCGACAGCGTGGGCGAGACCATCACTCTCACCGTCACCTTCGACGGCAACGTCAAAGGCCTCACCAGCGGCACCAACAGCACCATCTTCACTGTGGGCGGCACCCCTGTGTCTGCCACTTGGGGTGGCACGGACAACACAGCTACGCGCACCTTGACCTACACGATCGTTGCAGGACAAAACGGCCAAGCTGCGATTGACGAAGCGGCGCTCAAAGCTGCCTTGATGGCAGGCATCACCGACGGTGCAGGCAACGCGTTTAGCTACACCGCCAACAGCGGCAACATTGCCAACATTGACGCCACAGCCTTGCCAGTGATCGACACCACTGGCCCAACGCTGAGCAGCAGCGCACCGAGCACGGCACTCAGCACAGTGGCTGGCACAGCAGGCGACAGCGTGGGCGAGACCATCACCCTCACCGTCACCTTCGACGGCAACGTCAAAGGCCTCACCAGCGGCACCAACAGCACCATCTTCACCGTGGGCGGCACCCCTGTGTCTGCCACTTGGGGTGGCACGGACAACACAGCTACGCGCACCTTGACCTACACGATCGTTGCAGGGCAAAACGGCCAAGCTGCGATTGACGAAGCGGCGCTCAAAGCTGCCTTGATGGCAGGCATCACCGACGGTGCAGGCAACGGCAACCCCTTCAGCTACACCGCCAACAGCGGCAACATTGCCAACATTGACGCCACAGCCTTGCCAGTGATCGACACCACAGCCCCTACTGTCAACAGCGTGGCTATCACCAGCGCCACAGGTGCGCAAGCCAATACCCTCAACACAGGCGACGTTGTCACTGCCACCGTCACCATGAGCGAAGCCACCCTCGTCAACACCACGGGCACTAAGCCTCAGCTAGCCCTCAACATTGGCGGCACCACCGTCTATGCCGACTACACCAGTGGCTCTGGCACGACCAGCTTGGTGTTCACCTACGCCATCAAAGGCGGCCAAGCCGACGCCAACGGCATCAGCATTCCCGCCAATGCACTCAGCTTGAACGGCGGCACCTTGGCCGATGCGGCAGGCAATGCTGCCGTCATCACCCATGCGGCTGTCACCGACAACGCCAGCTACTTGGTAGACACCACTGCGCCCACCACAGGCGCTCTTGCGCTTGCAGCTGACACAGGCAGCAGCGCAAGTGGCGGCATCACCAAAAACAATGTCATCAACGTCACAGGTTTAGAGGCAGGCGCGACGTGGGAATACAGCACCAACAATGGCAGCACGTGGACAGCAGGCACAGGCACCAGCTTCACCTTGGGTGAAGGCATCTACGCCACAGGTGCGCTCAAAGTGCGCCAGACCGATGCAGCAGGCAACGTGCAAACCACGGGCATGGGCACCAATGCGGCAGCCATTACCGTGGACATCACGGCGCCGACAAGCGCAGCCATCCTCGCGCTCAAAAACGATAACGGCAGCAGCAGGACCGATGGCATCACGACTGATGGCACCATCAACGTCACAGGGTTGGAGTCAGGCGCCACGTGGGAATACAGTACCAACGGCGGCGCCAACTGGACAACGGGCGCAGGTACAAGCTTCCTCTTGTCCGCAGGCTCCTACGGCGTTGGTAATGTTCAAGTTCGCCAAACTGATGCAGCGGGCAACGTGCAAACAACGGGCTTCGGCAAGAATGCGACAGCTTTCACGATCAATCCGGCGCCCACCACCACGTTGGATACAGTCACATTTAGCAACGACACGGGCACTTCGAATACTGACCTCATCACAAACGTCGCTAGCCAAACCATCTCTGGCACCTTGACAGCCAACTTAGCAACGGGCGAGACCGTGAAAGTCTCGCTTGACAACGGCGCTACTTGGCTTAATGCCACTGCCTCAGTGGGTCAAAAAACTTGGAGCTTAGCCCCACAAACACTCTCAGCGAGTAACACCACCCTCAAGGTAAAAGTCACTGACAACGGGGGCAATGACGGCCCTGAAGTTAGCAGAACCTATGCGTTAGACACAGCGGTGACTGCTGTCGATCTGATCACTGCCACAGCCAATACACAAGCCACAGAAAGCCAGTACTACAACGCAAGCAATGCAGCCAGTGGCAAAGCCATCGTGCCCAATATTGCGCTGAGTACAGACACGGACATTGCCAAGATCAACATTCAAGTTGGCGGTTCGGGTGTAGACACCACCAACGATCAAGTGCTGTTTGGCACAGTCACCCAAACGTTAAATACCACTGCTGCCTCTGGTACCAACATCACGATTGGCACAGTCACCGGTGTGGATTGGAGCTACAGCACAGCCAAACTCCTCACCTTCTCCAAAAACGGGGGTGGAAGCTTCACGGCAGCCGATGTTCAAGCGATTGAGCAAGCCTTGCAATTCAAAACCATCTCTGGTGCTACGCAAGGTGCACGCACTTTTAGCATCACACATCAAGACGTGGCGGGCAACACCAGTGCAGGTGGTGTGGAAACGGTCAATGTGGACACTGTTGGCCCTACTGCTGTCGATCTGATCACTGCCACAGCCAATACACAAGCCACAGAAAGCCAGTATTACAACGCAAGCAATGCAGCCAGTGGCAAAGCCATCGTGCCCAATATTGCGCTGAGTACGGATACGGACATTGCCAAAATCAACGTGGCAGTGGGTGGTTCGGGTGCAGACACCACCAACGATCAAGTGCTGTTTGGCACTGTCACCCAAACGTTAAACACCACTGCTGCCTCTGGTACCAACATCACGATTGGCACAGTCACCGGTGTGGATTGGAGCTACAGCGCGGACAAAGTCTTCACCTTCTCAAAAAATGGGGGTGGCACATTTGCGGCAGCTGATGTTCAAAAAATTGAACAGGCCTTGCAATTCAAAACCACCTCTGGTGCAACACAAGGTGACCGTACATTCAGCATCACGCATCAAGACGCGGCTGGCAACACCAGCGTTGGGGGCGTAGAAAAGGTCACTGTTGATACCATCGCTGCAGCCCTTGATCTAGACACCACTAGCATCAGTAACAACGCACCAATGGCTTATACAAAAGGTGCTTACAAAACTGCCAGTGGCAGCTATCTCGACTTAGGTGCAGTCTCTTTAGACAACTCGAAGGGCTTCACGCTTGAAACGTGGGCCAATATCACGTTGCCCACTTCAGGGGTTGGCCGTGTGTTCAGTCTGACTCCCAGTGGGTCCAATGGCAATGCAAATGCCATCATGGTGACTGTTTCATCTACAGGAGCTTTGAGCCTTGTGATCAACGATGCCAGTGGCACAAGTCTTGGAAGTGTCGCTAAAACGAGTGCCATTACCACGGGTACTTGGGCCCACATCTCAGCCACCTACGACCCTGCGTTTGGCACACGCCTCTACCTCAATGGGGTAGAGGTCGCTAGCAACACCACCAAGCCAGTATTCAGCAATACAGCCTACAACATCAACTTGGGCAACGCCGATGTGAGCACCAGTGGGGTCACCGCAAGCGCCCCACTGAGCGCCGCCTTCAGCGACGCTCGCGTCTATGGCAATCCACGCAGCGTCACTGACCTCAAACAAGACATGGGGGGTAAGCTTGACACTGCAGACGTCAACCTGCTCAAGGCTTATAGCTTTAACGCCGCTTCATTAATCAGCAGCCCAGTCGGCGGTACCACCACCACTGCTGCCATCAAAAATGGAACGGCCACCTTTAGCCAAGCAGGTGTACCCACTTCGTTCGACAACGCTGGCCTCCTTCAGCTCACCGAGGCCACTGGCGTGAGCAGTATCACCGTTGCCTCCAGTGTCGACAACCCAGTGAAGGACGGCACCAACGAGATACTCTACGCAGGTGGTAACGCCATTGCTTGGGGCACTGCCTCAGGTTCCATCAGCGTGCTGGGCCAAAATTACAACTACACCTATAACACCACCAGCAAAACCTATACCTTCACCAGTACCAGTGCAACGGGCCTCACAGCAAGCGATGCGCAAGAGTTTGTCAATGCACTTTCTTACGCTCATACCTTAAACGGCACTGTCACACAGGGCGACCGCGTTTTCACCCTTGGCGTTACTGACCTTGCGGGCAACGCCAGCGTGGGCGTGACCTCAACCATCAGGGTAGACACCGTGTCTCCCACCACCGTCACAGTCAACCCATTGGTGATCAATGCAGCTGAAAAAACAGCTTTGAGTCCTATCAGCGGCGTTGTTTCTGACGACGCTGCTCGGGTGGAAGTCACCTTGGGGGGCGTTACACGAACCACCAGTGATTTTGATGTTGACAAAGGCGTCACCATTAACAAAACAGGTGTCGACCAAGCGTTGGTGTACGACAACTCAGCAGGCACCAAAGCGCTCTTGGGTGGGGCGAAGAGTCTGGATATTTCCATTGCCTTTGCCTCTACGCAAAGTGCAACAGTCAGCACACCCAAAGGCGTGTCGCTGATGAGCTATTCATCGCAAACCGTTGCCAATAACGATCTCGGCATCATGGCAACTGTGGATGGCTTCTCGTTGCTACTCAATGGCATTCAATATAACTTTGGCGTCAGCGCCGCGCATTACTTCGACGGGGCAAAACACACTGTACGTGTCACGTGGGACAGCGCCACAGGCACCGCCAGCCTTTACGTTGATGATGCCACTGTTGCCAAATCTACCCTGAGCAATGTCGGCAAAAACTACACACTGGGTACCAATGGCGTTCTCATGTTGGGCCAAGAGCAAGATACTCTGAATGGCAACATAGAGGGTGGGCAATCTTTCAAGGGTACGTTCTACAACGTAGACATTGACGCTGTGAATGCGACTAAAACCAACAGCGTCAGATGGAAGATGGATGGCGTAAGCGCAGGTGTGATTGCAGACAGCGGCACAGGCGGCTATAACCTCACAGCAGCCACATTGGCTTCAACTAAATTCAATTCGGGATATCAAGCCGGCACTGACACCATCGTTGTAGAGAGTTCTAAGACTTGGCGTTATACGCCAACCAGTACAGACTATGTCAACCTAGGCTCAGATGGCAGTAAAACCATCACGGTCAAAGCCTTTGATGCGGCGGGCAATCCCACAACGTCGACAACAGGCACTATGTCGGTCGATACCACAGCGCCTGCCAACGTCACGGTCAACGCTGCGGTGATCAACAAAACTGCAGCTAGTGTCATTCGTGGCAATGCATCCAGCGATGCCACCATGGTAGAGATCACGATTGGAGGAAAAGTTCGCACCACTACCACCTTTGACACCACGACCAGCACAGGCTCGACCGACAAGATTTGGATTTATACCCCTACCGCTGATGACTACACCAACATGGGGGCTGATGGAGCCAAAACCGTCACGGTCAGGGCTATGGATGCTGCTGGCAACTTCACCACTGGCGTAAGCGGCACGATCACGCTCGATACATCGGCGCCCGTCGTACAACTGGGGTCAAGCAACACAAGTAATGATGTGAATGCAACCTCAGTGACCCTGCTCACGACTAAGCCGGCCATCAGTGCATCAATCACCGAGGTGAGCGATGCAAACCCGATTGCGAGCGTGAAGGTCTCAGCATCCTCTATCTTCAATGTGCGCAACGAATACCTCACCATTGGCGATGTGAAGTTGTCATTGGCGGCTGACAACATCTCGGGCAATAACTTTGCAACTGCAAGTTCTCAAAAAGTGACGGTGGGTAGCAATGTTTGGAACGTCATGCGCAGCGGTGAGAGCTGGGTGTTCACCCTCAGCTCAGGCCTATCGGCCACGACGGCGCAAGCCAACGAACTGACGTCGGCCATGACGTACGAGAAAAACCCTTGGTATGGGACAGATCAGAGTATTGGTAATTCCGCGAACGGATGGTCTGTCGTTGGAGCGGCTACACGTACCGACAACAACGCTCTGGCCCCCGACAGCACCATTACGGCTGACACACTCAACCTCAGTTCTGCGAATGTCTACAGCAGAGACTACACCGGCTTGATGGCCAATACGGCCTACACCTACAGCGTTTGGGTGAAGTTAGGCACGGCCAGCAACCTGAACCTCTCAGTGAACAACGCGACGACGGCGAACACCATTGCTGGCGATCAGCAGTACTCAGCATCCAATGGGGGGCTCAGCACCACCCAATGGACGCAGATCAACCATTCATTCACGACAGATTCTGCTGGCAAAGCAAGGGTCTTCTTGGGTGGGACGGATGGCAACTTGGCTGCACAAAGCACCGGTTCTGTCTATGTTTGGGGCGGGCAGTTGTCGCAAACGGGAAACAAAACCATCGGTGACAGTGCTTGGACAAAAACCAATGCAACAGTGACAGCAGATGTTGCAGTGGCACCAGACGGCACACAGACAGCAGATCAAATCGACTTTACAGCAGCAACTGTTAGCCAATGCTGGCAGACCTTGACAGGCCTGACCGCAGGACAGACTTACACCTACAGTTTCTGGGTCAAGCTAGGAACAGCGAATCGACTGAATTTTTCAGTCAACGACTCACAAACGGCGGGAACGATTGCAGGCGACAAAACCTACACCGCAGCGGATGGCTTAAACCCTTCAGGCTGGACGCAAGTTAACCACACCTTCAAGGCCACCAGCACGGGTAGTGCCAATATTCACTTTGGTGGCGCTGACAGCACCTTAACCACTGCCCAAGGCGCTGGCTCGGTTTATGTGTGGGGTGGTAATTTACGTTTAGGTGACTGGGGTGTTGACAAAGACATCGGCGGCGCAGCTTGGGCCAAGGGTTCAAGCAACACGTCTCAATCAGGAGCCGACACCATCGTTGCACCTGACGGCAGCACCACGGCAGACGCTGTGACGCTCACTGCAACTGCGAATGGCAACGATATCTACAGGCAGTTTAATGGCTTGCAAGCCTATACCACCTATACCTATAGCGTATGGGCCAAATTAGGGACGGCCACCAACTTGAACGTCAACGTCAACAATGGCAATGCCGATAAAACCATTGACGGTGACAAGGCCTACAGCAGCGCCGATGGCCTGAGCACGAGCGAATGGACATTGATTAACCATACCTTCACCCTCGATGGGAACACTTCTGCATACCTCAAGCTAGGTTCTGCTTCAGATGATGGCAGCACTGTCAAGCAAACCAGTGGTACTGTGTATTTATGGGGTGGTCAACTCACCATGGCAGGTGATGCAGGTGTGAGCACAGGCCTGAAGATGGGTGTAAGCGCCACCGACACAGCGGGCAATACAAGCACGTCAGCGGTGACCACGATCGGTATTAACCAACCCACGGGCACACTCAACACCAAGGCCTTAAGCACGGATGTCAACTATCAAACTGTCACTAGTGGCGTGATTGATGGTGCTGTGACCAACAACGGTGATGCTGTGATTGTGAGAAGCTCCAAGCTGGGCACGGCCTACTTGGTGAATACGAGCAACACCGGTATGTCGACGGAAGGTTCGATCAAAGGTTTGGCAGACAACCAGTGGAACAGTGTCGCCATCAGCGCAACCGACAAAGACATCAACCTCGACACCACAGGCTTGGCTGCGGGCACCTACAAGCTGTATGTGGCCGATGCAAACGGTGTTTTGAGTGCAGCCTCAAGCAGTGCTGTGAAGGTGGTCGATGGCTACACCCTGTCGGGTATGTCGAATGGCGTTGACGTGAACGGATGGAACTTGATCGCGCCCTACACCCAAAAGGTGGGCGGTGTAGATAAGACCTTCTATTTTGTGGATAAGGATGGCAACGGTGTTGCCAACACGGCGGATGCCATGAACCACAACACGCTGGATTACATTTTTAACAGCAGTTCAAGCGCTGCTGGCTCGGTTGACACAACAGACACCAACCGGTCCAACTCTGCCCTGTATTCTGGCCTGACGGTCAGTTTGGCAACGGGTGACAACAGCACTGCATACAACGGAGGTGGGGCACCAACCAACGGCATTGGCGTTACAAGCTACACCAACGACTTGATGGCCATTTGGGATACCACGAACAACGCCACGGGCGTCAATACCAATGGCACCCCTACTGGGTGGGGGACATCCAATGATGGTAACGAGTCCGGCTACTATTGGTCTGCTTCGGGTGGCAGCAATGGACACAGCTCTACAGCTTTGTATCAGACCCAAGCATCGCTAGCAGGATATACCTACGGTCCTAATGGTTACATAGCTGACTCCGCATACAACTTTTTTGCGGCAGTACAAGTTGAGCAAACGCAGCTGCAGGGCACACTCAACACCAAGGCCTTAAGCTCGGATGTCAGCTATCAAACCCCCAATAGCAGCAGTGGCCTGATTGACGGTGCGGTGACCAACAATGGTGATGCTGTGCTTGTAAGAAGCACCAAGCTGGGCACGGCCTATTTGGTGAATACGGCCAACACCGGTACGTTGACGGAGGGGTCGATCAAAGGTTTGGCAGACAACCAGTGGAACAGTGTCGCCATCAGCGCAACCGACAAAGACACCAGCCTCGACACCACGGGCTTGGCTGCGGGCACCTACAAGCTGTATGTGGCCGATGCAAACGGTGTTTTGAGTGCAGCCTCAAGCAGTGCTGTGACGGTGGTCAATGGCTACACGCTGTCGGGCATTGTCAACGGCATTGACGTGAGCGGATGGAACTTGATTGCGCCCTACACCCAAACAGTGGGTGGTGTGAGTAAGACCTTCTACTTTGTGGATAAGGATGGCAGCGGTGTTGCCAACACGGCGGATGCCATGAACCACGACACGCTGGATTACATTTTCAACAGCAATTCGACCCGTGCCGCCTCGGCCGACACCACGGACGCCAACCGCTCCAATGAGTTCCTGTTACCAGGCCATGTCGTGAGTTTGGCAACGGGTGACAGCAGCACTACGTACAACGGTGGTGCGACGCCAGCCAACGGTACCGGAACCACAAGCTACACCAACGACTTGATGGCCATTTGGGACACGGTGAACAACACAACGGGCACCGTTACCAATGGCACGCCTACTGGATGGGGAACAAACAATGGCGGGGGGGCTGGTTACTACTGGGCTGCCTCGGGTGGAAGCAGTGGACATAGTCTCACAGCTTTGTATTCCACAGTGGGGGGAGGGTATACCTACAGTCCTAATGGCTATATATCTGACGCCACCTACAACGGGTTTGCTGCAGTCCAGGTGCTTTAAAAATACTGCATGCTTGTTGGCTTAGATGCGGCTGGGGAACGCTGAATTGCAACAAAAAATGCAATTTAGTGAAGGGCTGGCCTTGCATCAGCAAGGTCAGCTTGCTGCGCAGCCCGATCACTTCGATGCCTTGCATTTAACCGGTGCCATTGCCCTGCTACACATGGATGGACAAGGCCCTAGCCATCAACCCCCATTACGCCACGGTGTATGGAGTTCCCCCAATTCACGGGGCGGTTTTTCGGTTCGATAAATCGCTTGCATCCTGTGGCATGTCACTGGCTCGTCGTCGTCACTTAAGCCAACAAGACTTGGCAGAGCGCATTGGTGCATCCGTGATCACGATTCGCCGAATGGAGGCTGGTCATCCAGGCGTCGCATTCGTAAATCGAAAAGCACCCCAGAAGCAGGAGCGTTTTGATGGTCTTGTTTCTTCCTCGCATTGGCCTATACCAAACAAGATGCATGGCGGCGACGTGTGATTGCAAGAGCTCACGCAAAAGGGCAGTATTTGCGCAAAACGCCGTCGGGTGAACGAACAACGCCAACTTTCATCGAACTTGAAAAAAATATTCAACGCATCTCGTGCCGTAGAGCTGAGCCAGGAAACAGCCGAAGACCTGAAATATCTGCAAGGCAAGTGCACCGTGTTGGATACAGAAAAACATGGGTTTCTTGCACGTTGGAAACAACCAATGGAAGGACGCGAAGAAATTTTCTAGGTAACTCTAGCTGCCGCCACTGTGCGCGCCAGAGCGTTTGATCAGTAGGTGATTTTTTTATGGAAGCGGTAGTTGTGGAGTACGTTTTGGTAGTTGTTGAGAGAGCCGCGTATTGAGAAGCCCCCAGCGGGGTGGCGTGTGTATTGGCTGGACTGGTCGGAGAGTTTGAGTATTTGGGTTTGATGGATGGCCTGACACCGTATGACGGCGTTGCCAAATTCGCGAAATGACTGACCGCATGGGTCAGCGAGGTCTTTGAGGTAGGCGCATTCGTAGGCATCGCGCGCGGACTGAGATTCCAAAATTGCTGGCGACAGCAAGAATGGTACAGGAAAGCGCTGTTGGGTGAATGCGTTTCCGTGCAGCTGGTCGGTTCTGATGCGTGTGGGTGTGATGAGCAGGTTGGGCGGTACGTGCGTGCGGGAGTTGAAGACCCAGCTGTGCCGAGCAATGAAGCTGGCCGTGGCGGCTAGTTCAATTTCTGAGGTGGATGTGGGGATGATGATGAGGTCGAATTGAAAGAGCAATTCGCCGGCTATTGCGTCGGACCAAGTCAGGTCTGCAATGGTGATTTCGCTGCTCATGCTGGCTCGGCGTATGTGTGTGCGTGCCTCCATGAGTGAGCTGTTGTTGCTCGAGTTGAGTGGCAATGGGATGTGCTGTATGGCGACTCCGATGGCAGGGGCACGTTTGAGCCAATTGCTGGATGAGCCGTGAAGGTCAAAGTCGACCAAGGTGACCGACTGTTGTTTGGCTGCGTAGTAGGCGGCCAAGTTAGCGGCAATGGTGCTTTTGCCAACGCCACCTTTTTGGCTGGTGACTAAGATTTTAAATTTATCAATTGCCATGTTGAGGTGTCTGTTGTGATGTCAACGCTCATGCTTTGCGTATTTCAGTATGGTGCGCGTGAGCACTTCGCGATCAAAGGGTTTGGGAAGTACGTCATGTATTTGTAGGCTTTTACATTGCTGGATGGCGTCTTCAGCCAAGTTGGCAGTGAGTGCCACGATGTTGACATCTTTGAGTGGGCTTGCGCATTCGGTGCGAATGATGCGTGTGACATCAATGCCTGAGTAGTCTGGCATGACCAAGTCCATGAGAACGAGGTCGTAGAGCTTGGCTTTCATTTTTTCAATGGCTTCTGTGCCGTTGCGAGCTTCGTCGACATGTGCGTTGGGGAGCGCGCGTTTGATGGTGGCCGAGGCGACGAGTCGGTTGATGGCGTGGTCGTCTACGAGGAGAAGTTCAATTTTTTCGGCGTGCGTTTCTTCTTTGAGTTTTTCAAGTTGGATGACAGGCTGGGTTGCAATTTCAAGGGGTAGGGTGACGGTGAATGTGGAGCCATAGCCAACTTGGCTTTTGACTTGGATGTCGCCCTGCATGCTTTGGATGAGGCTTTGTGTGATGGCCAGACCTAATCCGTTTCCTTTGAGTGCATGGTCTTGTTTGATGCTTTTGTGCGCGTCAATTTGAATGAAGGGTTCAAAAATTTTAGAAATGGAATCGCTGGCGATGCCAACGCCGGTGTCTTGAATTTCGAGTTCAAACCTGGCCGTGTTGTTGGACGAGTTGTGAATTGAACGGGCGTGTGCAAGCACGAATCCGAATTGCGTGAATTTGAGAGCGTTACCAAGCAGGTTTAAGAAAATTTGAGCTAAACGGTGTGGATCTAGAACGACCCAAGTGGCGAGGTTGGGATCTATTTTGAGTACGTAATCTAGGCCTTGCTCTGCGGCTTGGGGGGCCAGTGTTTGGTGTGTTTCAGTCAGGACTTTGTGCAGGTTGACAGTTTGCGGGCTTAGGACGAGGCGGCCTTGTTGAATTTGCGAGAAGTCAAGCAGGTCGTTGATGACGGTCAGCAGATGTGCTGCAGCGTTCTGTGCGCCTTGAACAAAACTGATGGCTTGTGTGGGCATGTCGCCATGGGTGGCCAATAGCCCCAAGTAGCCGTTAACGGCGTTGAGGGGTGTGCGCATTTCATGGCTGACAGTGTTTAAGAACCGGTCTTTGTATTTGCCAGCTTGTTGCAGGTCGTCCGAGAGTTCTATGAGTTTGTCGTTCTGTCGCCGCATGAGGCGCATGTGCTGCCCTCGGGTGGTGTCATAGGTGCTGACCAGCACAAGTTGCGTGATGCTGAGCAGACCAATCATGCTAGCGGCTAATGCGAGTTCTTCAGGGCTTTCGTTGTGCAGGATTGGGATGAGTTCGTATCTTTGGCCCATGTAGATGATGCCAACAGATGCAAATGAAATGAAAAGCCAGAAATAACACCAAGAGCGGGGAGCCGTGAATAGAGGCAGGATAGGAACAATGCCGAGCCATACCAACGTTGGCGAGGCGACGCCCCCCGTGTAGTAAGAGTTAAAGACGATGAGCCATATCAATGTGCTTTGATAACCGATTTGACACCAAACTAGAGGGGTGCCTTTGTGCCACAAACCAAGCACGAGGGTGATTAGCACGCCTGCCAGTGCGCTACTCCAAGCCGGACGTAATTGATGGATGCATAGAAAAAATGGCGTGAGTAAAAACAAGAAAAATACGGACGACACGCAAAACATGAAAAAGTAAAAATTTTCGTTATTGCGTAGCCCACGTGGTAGCTGCCTTCTTGCCAGCGTAAAAACCACTCTTTTGTAATCTACAGACATCTCCATCCTCTACCAACCGATCGACGATTGCGCAGATACTGTGGTGAGCTTGAAGTCGTTGCTCAGGTTGTATGTGTTTTGATTGAATTGAAGGGTGAAGTCGATCTTCGGTTGGATAGACCATGTGGAGGCGACGCTGTGACCACCTTTGTTCAACATGGTCATGTTGTAAACAGTTTGAGATTGCATGTCGACAAAAAAGATTTTCTCGCCACGTTCAAGTCCCATGCTGATTCTTTTTGGCTGCCAAGATGTGTTGGGGGTGAACAGATGGGTGAGTCGAATTTCATGCGCTTGTGTTTGCTGGTGATTCAAGGCATAAATGGGGTCAAGTTTTTGAATGCGGTATTGCCGAATCTCCAGCCAGTCTTGACGCTGGTTAAAGCCCCAACGTGCAGCGAGCCCGTATTGCTTAACCGTGGGCATGGTTGGGTAGTTGGAGTGCGCGAGGCTGACATCGAGACCGAGGGGTAATTGCGCCGATATCCAAGAGGCTTGCGGAGCGATGACGTAGATGTTGGCTTGCGACGCGACGCTAGAGCGCAGATGGTGGGTGTCGAGTTTGAGTGCAGCTTGCCCAGGTAGGCTGGCGACAGGAAAACGCTTGTAAACAGAAGCAAGCCAGTTGTCTTGGTTTTGCTGTGGCTGATTCAGGCTTGGGAGTAAATCGATGTGGGTGTTTTGAAATCCCAAAGTGCTACCGATATCGCCACGATCGAAGTCCAACCGAATGCCTTTGCTTTTTTGCTGATCAAGCACTTGCGAATTGCTGTAGTTGCTCTTTGCGAAGTTGATTTCAGACTGAATGCGCCAGTCTTGCTGAGAAAACGCACAAGGGGTCGCGAGCGCACAGGTGAACGCAAAGGCATGCGTGAGGCAATATTTATAGTTCATAACTTCGATGCTAAATATGCGCGTGCTGTTTTATTGTTTTCTTGCGCTCATTACCGGTAAACGATTCCTTTTTTTGTTTGAGCGAGGTCCGAAATTTTTGCTTGGACGTTTAAGCTGGTGAATATTTTTTGAAGCGTGGCTATCAATTCACGTCATCTGCATGGAACATCAGCTTTTTAAAAGCGCACAAAAACTCAGTTTTTATGACCGTTTTTCCCATGAGTTGCGAACGACCCTCACGGGGATTGTTGGATTTTCGGAGTACATAGCGCATACGGCTGAAGAGCCGATGATGAAATTTGCTGCTGAAGTGATTCAGCAAGGGGGCCATGATGTATTGCGCGTGATGGGCGCATATGTTGAGTATTTTCGAATCGAGTCCGGTCATTTCAATTTGCAGCTGTCAAGCTTTAGTTTGGTGGACCTTATTCAAGAGGTCGTGTCTTCTGTACGAGCAAGTGCCCATCAGCGCAGTGCAAAGGTAATTTTTAGTTGTGATGATGAATCTTGGAGTTGTCGCATTTTTTCTGACTTGGTTTTTTTTCGCCAAGTGCTTGATTTGTTGCTCCAAGATTTCATCAGCACGTCAAATAAAGATGAATTGATACAAATTAATTTGCAGCGAGGTACGTCTCGCGATAGTTTTACTTTGTCTTTTGTCAAAACCTCAGAGCATGAGGCTGCTCGAACGATGCAGTTGTATCAAAGTTTTTGGTCCAGCGAAGATGGTTTTATGTATGCAAAGCAAGAGGGCCCTGGTGTGTGTGGGGCACTGGCGAAGCGCTTTGTCACGGAGTTGTTGGGGCACGTCAACGGCGCATGGGCGTCAGATAAAACCTTTCAGTTAGATTTGGTTTTTCCTGTTCGTGCAGAAAAGATGAAATGCAATGAGCAATAAATTAATCTTGGTTGTGGACGACAACGACATTAACCGCATGCTGCCAAGCGTTTTATTAAAACCTTATGGCATTCATGTTTTAGAGTGCAGCAATGGATGGGAAGCACTTGAACTCATAAAAATACAGCGCGTCGATTGCATGCTGATCGATATATCTATGCCGAGTTTTACGGGGCTAGATTTGATTTCACATATTTTGAAGAACTCAAAATATTCTGAAATAAAACTGATTGCCTACACAGCAGATGCGGCGATGCAGGATGAAGACCAATTTCTGCAATTGGGTTTTCATCAGGTGCTGATCAAGCCTGTGAGTGCAAAGGATTTGCTAAGTGCGATTGGCGTAGCCCAAATGCGAGCATCTTAAGGATATGGCGTACCGCATTATTTATCCGAAAATGTTGCAATTATTTTCGGTTTCGTTTGAAGATGAGGCTGCGAAAGGCGCTTTAATTGTCGATTGGAATCAATATGGCATTTTTAGTCGCGACAGCCACCTAGATGTGAGTCTTGTGCAGAGAGACGGGTGTTGGCAAGTTGATACGCTGTCAATGGGTAATGTCGATGTGTTTTATTTGGACAACTTTAAGACTGCCCTTAATTTTTATTTGAAACAGAAAATTGGGTCATATGTATCCCAATGTTTATCGAGCCAAGTTTTTTCGATTTTCTATTTTGAAAAAGTGTGCTTTGATATTTCGCTGAGTAAGTCGCGCTTGTTGTGGTGTAAGGATTAATTCGTGTGGGACACCACGTCGCGATCAAATGGCCGTATTGATGACCAAGCTGTTTATGCCAACGTATGCGAGAAAAACCGCTAAGACTAAGCATAAAAATGAATTAAAATTATTGAATATTCTTTATTTGTGTGCTTTCTTTATGACTCAAAATCCATCGATCGCCGATCAAAACAAAGAGATTCCATTGGTGGGTATTTTGCCGGTTGGCAAGCCTGTGCCACTGCCAAGTACGGACGCATTGGTGGGTGAGCGTCTGCAAGACAGTTCCACCGAGGGGCAGAAAACATCGAACCCCCAAGACTCAACAACAGGAGATAAAAAATGAATTCAGCAAGCCTTTCTGCTTTCAATAAATCATTGCCTGTTTATGGGGCGTCCATGTATGGGTACTTGAACTTCAGTTTCTTGGATCAGTTCATCGCGCAATACAACACGCAAATCGCTTCGGCTTATTCGACACAAAAACCTCAGCCTGTCAGCTTGGGTGGCGTGGACACCAAAATGATCACTGACACAGGTCTGTTTTCGAGCATTCAATCCGGTGGCGTGACCAAAGACAACACACTAGGGCTTTCTGGCTCTGTCACAGCTGGTGCAAAAGTTGCCATCTACGATGGCACCAAATTTCTTGGTGATGCCTCGATCAATGGCACATCATGGTCGTTTGTTACACCAGCGTTGAATGATGGCTCTCATAACTTGAAAATTGTCATGACGTCTGGCAGTAAGAGCCAAACGTTTGGTGTGAATGCGGTGATTGATACCGTGGCCAACGGCACGTTTTCATCCACCATCCTGACCGATACCGGTGCCACCAAGTCGATCAGCAGTGGCGGAACCACAAGCGATCACACCTTGGGTTTTTCGGGAGCATCTGAAGCAGGAGGTGTCGTCAAAATTTACGATGGCGCTGCTTTTTTGGGGCAAACCAAGGCTGATGCAAAAGGTAAATGGACATTCACAACGTCCGATTTGTCGGATGGACAGCATAATTTTTCTGCCAGCTTTGTCGATGTTGCTGGCAATGAAAAAACTGTTGCTGGTATCAGTGCCAATCTTTCGAGCAAGACGTCACCTCAGCCGCCAAGCACGCCAGAACTTCCACTCCACACTTGGTCATCGACCAGCGGATGGGGGAGTGTTGATGCGCTGGCGACGATCAATGCCAAAACAGGAAAGAGCTTGGGCGATGTGAAGGCTGCAACGGGCACGCAATGGGGGTTCGATAAGGCCAATATCAATGATGCTTGGAACTACGGCTACACAGGCAAAGGCATCACGATTGCCGAAATTGATACGGGCATTGATCTGAAAAATACCGACATCACAAAGAATTTGCATGCGGCCTCGTGGAATTTTGTCAACAATTCTGCCAACGTCATGGATGACAACGGTCATGGCACCTTTGTGTCTTCAGAAATGATCGCTGCTAATAACGGCGTCGGCCTAACTGGGGCAAGCTACGACGCATCGTTGATGGTGCTCAAGGTGTTGGATTCAAATGGTTCTGGCTCTGCTGACAAAATCTGTTCGGCCATGCGCTACGCGGTGGACCACGGTGCCAACATCATCAATATGTCGCTCGGCGGCGGCGATTACGCGGGCTATGCGGGGGCATTGCAATATGCCAAGGATCACAACGTGTTGGTGGTGATGGCTGCTGGTAACAGCGGCGGTGCAACGCCCTTGGATCCAGCGGCTTACGCCAAACAATTTGACAACTGTTTGGCTGTGGGTGCATTGCAGTGCAACGCTGCAACTGGTGCGTTGTCTATGACTTCTTTTAGTAACCAGGCTGGTTCAACAACACCTTATGGGTTTGTGGATGCCGCAGGCCAAGATGTGGTTGGGTATACCGTTGGCGGTGGTGCGGCGTTGTGGTCGGGCACATCGATGGCTGCACCTATCGTGACGGCAACGGCAGCTTTGGTATGGTCAGCTGATACGGCGGCCACTGCATCTCAGATTGCGCAAGCGATGTATCAGAGCAGTCATAACGTGATGTGATGTTTGAAGTGGTGCTAGGCCAACAAAACGAGATTAAGATTTAGCGCATGAAGAAGCTTCCAAAGATTGAACTCAAGACGCTCATTTCTGTGGCGTTGGGCATTTCTGTATTGGGCTTTTGCCTCATGATGACCGATACCTTGATGGATGTGGGGGCCATCTTGTTTGCTTTGGGTCTGTTGCCGCTTGCTGTGACTTTGGCGAGAAGCCAAGATTAATCACGCCCTACCTATTGCTTGTGGCCTTGTTTGAACTTGTATAGCTGAATTGCCAAATTGGCCGTGGCTAACACCAGCACGGTGCCAAACCAATCGCCCGCCGCCATGGCTAAGGTGCTGGCCACAAAATCATGTGTTCTTTCCATCCAGAAAAACCAAAGCTGGTGAAGCAAGGCATTCACCCCTGCAAAAAGCACAGAGATTTTGAAAAAATCACGGCTTGTGAGGTTGGAAAGCAAGGGGTCTAACTGCAACCACCTAGTGGCTAAGTAGAGAGCCAAGCATGGTGAAGCGCCAGATATAAAGCCGGTGACGAGATTGAAGACGTGTGCATTTGCATCGCCAATTGTGTAGTTCACGACGATTGAACTGACTGCAATGCCTATGCCGCCTAGCCGTGCCATGATGAGCACAAACAGCAACCGCAAACCGCTTGGGATGTAAACCCAATTGGTGCCGTGCGAAAACTCAATCCAATCGAACCAATACAGGTTAAGTTTGAACGCATAAAAGTACGAGACCGCACAAATCAACACCAACAGTGCTTGCGTTTGGAGTGAGAGTTTTTCGGAGGCCTCAGAGGATGACATAACGAGAATCGTCTTTTTATGGCGTGTGCTGATGCAGTTGCACCACTGTTTTTGCGCGCTTGCGAAAACGGATGTTGAGCATCTCCACAATCACCGAGAACGCCATGGCAAAGTAGATATAGCCTTTGGGGATGTGGTGGCCCATACCTTCAGCCATCAGCACCACACCGACCACCACCAAGAAGGTGAGTGCCAGCATTTTGATCGAGGGGTGGTTAGACACAAAGCGGCCAATGCTTGAGGCGAATGCCATCATCAAGCCCACTGAAGAAATCACAGCGGCAATCATGATGGCCACTTCATCCACCATACCCACGGCGGTGATGATGGAGTCGAGTGAGAACACCAAGTCAATGACCATGATTTGCAAGATGACCGAGGCCATGGTGGTGGCTACCGCATTGCTGCCGTGTTCGTCTTCGCCTTCGAGGGATTGGTGAATTTCACCCGTGCTTTTCCAGATCAAGAACAACCCGCCCAGAATCAAAATCAGGTCACGGCCAGAAATGTCTTTGCCAAACACGGTGAACAAAGGCTCGACCAAACCCACGATGACCGACAGCAGCAGCAGCAGGCCGATGCGCATGAACATGGCCATGAACAAGCCAATGCGACGTGCCAACTCACGCTTCTCAGGCGGCAGTTTGTCCACCAAGATAGAGATGAAGATGATGTTGTCAATGCCCAGCACCAGTTCGAGTGCTGTGAGTGTGGCGAAGGCAATCCACGCTTGTGGGTCGGTCAGGAGTTCCATGCTGTGCTTTCTTGTTCAGTTAGCCCATGGTAGTGAGCGCCTAAAAGTCCACAAACTGTGGGCTTTTAGGTCGGTTTATTGGTTCTTGAACGCAGCAGGGCGCTTGTTGACAAACGCATCCATGCCTTCTTTTTGGTCTGCCGTGGCAAACAAGGCGTGGAACATGCGGCGCTCAAACATGACGCCATCAGACAGCGTACCTTCAAAGGCGCGGTTGACTGACTCTTTGGCTGCCATGGCTGCGATTTGTGAATAGCCACAAATCATCAACGCAGCGCCTAAGGTTTCTTCCATCAATTTGTCCAGCGGCACCACGCGGCTGACCAAGCCTGAGCGTTCGGCTTCCACCGCATCCATCATGCGACCGGTCAGGGCCAAGTCCATGGCTTTGGATTTGCCCACGGCGCGTGGCAAACGTTGTGTGCCGCCTGCACCTGGGATGACACCGAGTTTGATTTCGGGTTGGCCAAATTTGGCGTTGTCAGCCGCAATGATGAAGTCACACATCATGGCCAACTCGCAACCGCCGCCTAAGGCAAAGCCGCTGACTGCGGCGATGACGGGTTTGCGAATGCTGCGGATGGTTTCCCAATCGCGGGTGATGTAGTCGTTCTTGTACACATCGGCAAAGCTGTAAGTGGCCATGGCGCCAATGTCGGCGCCTGCGGCAAATGCTTTTTCGCTGCCGGTGATGACCATGCAGCCGATGGCTTCGTTGGCATCAAAGTCTTTGAGGGCTTGGCCCAGTTCGATCATCAAACCTGCGTTGAGCGCATTGAGCTGCTTGGGGCGGTTGAGGGTGATGACGCCCACTTTGTCGGCTTCGGTGTGGACGGTGATGAATTCGTAACTCATGGGGTAACTTTCCAAATGGGTTCAGAGAGGGGTGAAGGTGATTGGTCTCAACTATAGGCCTAGCCACTTGGCAACGAGCTTGGGGTTGTCCAGCACAAGACGCCAAGTGCTGTTGGCTTGTGTGTCGGGTAATGCAAGGTTCAGGCGCAGCAGTTGACGGTCACGACTGATGAGGGCTATGACTTTTTTGGCCGCGCCCGCGTAAAGCAAAAAGTCGTCGAGTTTTTTGAGTCGCCAAGCAGAAGGTGCTTGTGATGTCGTTTGACCCGCCACCTCCAAGCCCAGCCACTCATCACCTGGTGCAAAGCCAGCTTTGTGCGCCGCACTGCCGTTGAGCACGGTTTTGATGTGCACGCTGTGGTCTTCCGCCACGCGCAGGCCCAAACGCTGTGCCAGTTGCGCGGGGTCGCGTTGCACGCTCACGCCGTGGTGAGCCAAGAGTTTTTCTAATGGCAAGTCGCGTGTGCCATGTACCCAGGCTTTGAACTCGGCCGTCCATGAACGGCCTGTGAGTTCTTTGAGCACGGCCAGTACATCGGCCTCAGTCATGGGGCCGTTGTGCTTTCCTGTGCAGCAACGTGTCCACAAAGCACACATCACATCGTCCAGCGACACGCTGTGATTTTTCACGCCGTGCTGGCGTAGTGTGAGGTCTAGGCACAAGGCCACCAGTGCACCCTTGGTGTAGTAGCTCACGGTCAGGTTGGGGCTGTTGGCGTCTTGGCGGTAGTATTTGGTCCACGCCTCAAAGCTCGACTGCGCCACGCTGTGAACCTTGCGTCCAGGCGTTTGCAGCACTTGGTTGATGGTTTTGTTCAGCAGCCTCAGGTACTGCGCATCGTCAATCAGGCCTGCGCGACGCAGCAGCAAATCGTCGTAGTAGCTGGTGAAGCCTTCAAAGAACCACAGCAGTTCGGTGTAGTTCTCTTGCGTGTAGTCGTAACGCGCAAACTCGGCAGGGCGCAAGCGTTTGACGTTCCAAGTGTGGAAATACTCGTGGCTGATGAGGCCCAGCAGCGTGGTGTAACCCTCGCTTTGTTTGGCGTCTTTGGCAGAGCCATCGTTGCTGTTATAGCGAGGCAAGTCAGCACGGTTGCAAATGAGGGCTGTGGAGTTGCGGTGCTCTAAGCCGCCATAGCCATCGGCCACGGCGTTGAGCATGAACACATAGTTTTTGTGGGGTGTGGCTGAGTGTTTCTTGCCGTGCCAAAAACGAATGGCGGTTTCACAAATTTTTTGGCTGTCGCGCAGCAAGCGTTCGCCGTCAAACGCAGGTGTCGCACCGGCCACCACAAAGCGGTGTTCGATGCCGCAGGCTTTGAAGCTGCCGCTCCAAAACGTGCCCATCTCCACGGGGCAATCCACCAGCTCGTCGTAGTTGGCAGCCACATAAGTGCCAAAGCCTTGACGGTCGGTTTTGACGGGGGTGAGTCCGGTGGCGACCTGCCACTTTGACGCTGCACCCCTCACATTGAATGAATCGGCCACCAGCTCCAACTGATGCGGCGCATCGGCTTGTCCTTCCACTTGCAAACACAAACTCGTGCCATTGAAAAAGCCACGTTGTGTGGTCAGCCACGCAGTACGCACCGAATCGTCGTGCGCGTGCACTTGGTAGTGGAGGGTGAGGGGTTTGCCTGCTTCGCAGTCCACTGCCCAAGTGGCTTTGTCCAGCTGATGCACCGCCACATGGCGCTTGCCTTGGCGTGCGCTGATGCCTGTGATTTGCTTCGCAAATTCACGCACCATGTAGCTGCCGGCAATCCACACGGGTAGCGACACGCGTTGATTTGCTGCGGGGTGCGCAATGGTGAGCGTCACGCCATACAGATGGGCGTGCAGGTCGGCGGCTTCGATGCGGTAATGCATGGTGCTCAAGTCGCTGCAGCGCCCAGCAAGCAGGCCAGTGTGGACACCACGGTCAAGCGAAAGCGCATGGTCATCCAATCGCGCAGGCCTGCTTCGGGCCATGTTTTGCGGTCTACCAAGTAGCAGGCCACCAAGAGCATCGCGAGTAGTGGCAAGCCAGCGAAGGCCGGCATGATGACGGCAATCCATGCCACCAAAGAAGGAATCACGCCCCACACCATGTGCAGTTTGCGTTGCGGTGCGTTGTGTCGCAGACCAATGCCCCAATGGATGCCGCCCAAAAATGCGGCGATGGTGGCGCCATAGGCGCAGAGCGCAATGGCCACAAATGGGTGCGCTTCGGGCGTGACGATCCACATGAACAGTGCAAGCACCACGAACGGAATAAGGCCTGCATAACCCAAGCGTCGAATCAATTGACCCGCATCGCTGTCGGGGGTGATCGGTGTGTGAACCATGGCGAACTCGTTTCTTTGTGATTGGCTTTGATTACTTGCTTGCTTCAGCCAGCAGGCGTTCAATTTTGGTACTGTCAATCGCGCCGGGCACGCGTGTGCCGTCTTGTGCGATCAATGTGGGCGTACCGGTGATTTTGTATTTGCGACCGAAGTCTAAGTTGCGGTCAATCGCGGCCGTGTTGCATTGCGCAGCTGCGGGTGCCACGTCTTTTTGCATCATGTCTTTCCACGCGATGGCTGGGTCTTTGGCGCACCACACATGGCGTGACTTCTCAACAGAGCCTGGTCCCAACACGGGCATCAAAAACAAATACACCGTCACGTTGTCGACCTTGGCCAAGTCGCGCTCGAAGCGTTTGCAATAGCCGCAGTTGGGGTCTTCAAACACGGCGAGCTTGCGTTTGCCGTTGCCGTGCACGATGGTGATGGCGTCTTTCAGTGGCAATGCGCTGAAATCAATGGCACTGAGCTTGGACTCGCGCTCTTCGGTCAGGTTGCGCTTGCTCTTGGTGTCAATCAAGTTGCCTTGGATGAGGAAGTTGCCTGCTGCATCGCTGTAGTAAATCTCGTTGGTGCTCAGGCGCAGTTCGTAAATGCCCGCCAACGGTGTGGGTGTGATTTCTTCAATCTTTGGGATTTGCGGAATTCGCTCACTCAGATTTTTGCGAATGGTGGCTTCGTGGCCTTGGGCCATGGCGCTGGAACAACTGATTGCCATCAGGGCCACGGCGATGAGTGAACGGAAGGTGTGTTGCATGTGGACTTCTTTTTAAATGTTTAACCCATCGCCTGCTGCATGGCCCAAGCCTTCACAGGCGCGAGGCTGTTGAACCCATTCATGCCCCAGTTACGCAGCGCTTGTACGCCGGGGTTGGGGTGGGCGAACAGGCGTTGCAAGCCATCGCAGGCCAGCCACGTGGGCACCATGTTTGCCTTGCGCGCGCGTTCGTAGCGGCGCATGAAGTAACGGTCGCCCACGCTGCGCCAGTAATCTTTGGCTTCGCGGGCTTTCAGCACATGGGCCAACTCAGCCACATCGGCCAAGCCGAGGTTGAGGCCGAGGCCTGCGAGGGGGTGAATGTTGTGCGCCGCATCGCCTGCCAAGGCCCAAGCGCTGCCGTCGGCAAAGTTGCCCGTCCAGCGGTCGGCTTGGGCCAGTTGCAGCGGCCACATGGCGCGTTCGCTGGTGAGTTCGATTTGGCCGAGTACGCCGTTGCTGGCATGTTCAAGCGCCATGCCAAATGCATCGGCGCTCAAGGCCAGCATGACCTTGGCCCGCTCGGGAGGCAGTGACCACACCAAGCTGGCGGTGTCGCCTTGCGCACCGCCCAAAGGCAGCAGCGCCAAAATTTCTAAGCCCTGTGCGCCTTGGTGGAACCATTGCAGTGCTTGCTGGCGGTGCGGCGTGCTGCAACGCACGCGGGCGGCCACGGCGTGTTGCTGGTAGGGCAGCACGTCAAAGTTCACACCCAGCTCGGCACGGGTGGCGCTGGCGCGGCCTTCGCACACCACCGTCAGCGCCGCGGGTTCGGGGGCAGTCAGCGGCGTGATTTCGGCTTGGTAACGCACGGCTTCGGCCAGTTGGGCTTCGAGCACGGGCACGTCCACGATCCAAGTCAGGCCTTCGGGTGTGGGGCTGTCAAAGTGGGTAAAGCCACCGTCATCGCCCCACACACGCATGTGTTGCACGGGTGTGGCGTGGAGAGCATCAGGCCAGCAGCGAAGTTCTGAAAGTAAGTCACGAGAAGCGCTGTTGAGTGAGTAAGCCCTAACGTCTTGCGATGTTTTGGGGGGCGAGGTGACCAAGCCCACCCGCAGTTTTTGGCGTGCGAGCAACAGCGCCAAGGTGCGTCCCACCATGCCATCGCCGCGAATACAAACGTCCAGTTTTTGAGCCATGCAGCGATTGTAGGAGGGCGGCACAATGCCGCATGACGTCCAGCTTTCAGCCCTCTACTTCGCAAGCCCAAGGGGCTGCTTTGCCCATGCATTTGCCCGCTGAATTTGAAGCCAGCATTGCCGCCTTGTGGGTGTTTCCCATCAAGTCGTGCGCGGGCATTTCGGTGCAGCAAGCGGTGCTCACCCCCACAGGTCTCGCCAACGACCGCGCCTGGATGGTGGTCGATGCCGATGGCGAGATGGTGACCCAGCGTGATTTGCCACGCATGGCGCTGATTCAGCCAGAGTTGGTGCACACAGGTGCAAGCGTGGCTGAGTTGGTCTTGCATGGCCGTGGCATGAACGCTTTGCATGTGCCGCTGACGGCAGAGGGGCACGCCTTTCGTGGGCTGGCAAACACGTCTGCTGTTTCCAAGGCCCAGACCATCAACGTCCGCGTGTGGGACGACCAAGTGCCCGCTTTCGACATGGGGGCAGAAGCCAGCAAGTGGCTGACCGAATTTTTGGGGAGCAGCCTAGGCACCTTGCGTTTGGTGCGTTTTGACCTAAGTTACCAGCGCCACAGCAACGCTCAATGGACGCATGGCCTGACGTCGATCAACCAATTCAGCGATGGTTTTCCAGTGTTGGTGGCCAGCACCGCATCGTTGGATGAACTCAATGCGCGTTTGCAAGCCAAGGGCGAAGCTGCTGTGGACATGCGGCGCTTTCGTGCCAATGTGGTTTTAGGCAATGCGGATGCATCTTCAAACCATGCTGATCAATCTGTTGCACTGAGTGCTCACGACGAAGACCGCATCAGCACGCTGACCATTCACACACAAGTCGCCGATACCGACACCCATAGCGAAGTCGCTCAGCTCGTGCCCGTCAAGCCCTGCCCACGTTGCCCCATTCCCAACATCGATCCAGACTCGGCCCAAAGCCATCCTGCAGTGAACGACACCTTGCAGGCCTATCGCCAAGACCCGCGTGTCAATGGTGCGTTGACCTTTGGCATGAATTGCGTGCCTGTATCGGGCGTGGGCCAAGTGCTGCGCGTGGGGCAGCGCGTCAGCGCAGAGTGGGCGTTTTAAGTCGACCCGCTTTAGCGCGCAGGGCCAGGCACAACGGGGCGCACCACCTCGCGCAAGATGCCCCCACTTTGCACGCTGCCCGTGCTGCTGCCCTCATTGCGCACGCGTGCTTCGCAGGCCTCGCGGTCTTCACCTTTGAACACGCGGCAACGTTTGAATTGGTTCTTTTCAAACAAGTTGGCCGTGGTGTCACTCAGCAAGTTGCGTTTGGCTTCGGCCAAGGCATTGCGGGCCTCTAGGCGGCAAGCGGCTAGGTCTTGCGTGGCTTGTTGGGCCTCGCACTCAGCCAAGTCTTGCTGGTAGCGAGCCGTGAGTTCGTCTTGCGGCTGAGTGGGTGTTTGCGCCTGTGTCTGCAGGCAAAAGCTGGCGCAAATTAGCACTTGAGCGGCGAACAAAGTGGTGCGAAAAAGGGTTAAGTCAGTGCGGTTCATCTGTGGTTCCTAGGCGAGTAACCCGCCTCATTACAATCTACACCAGTTACAAGGATATTTTTATGAGTTTGAAATGCGGCATCGTGGGTTTGCCCAACGTTGGCAAATCCACCCTGTTCAACGCCCTGACCAAAGCGGGCATCGCGGCTGAGAATTACCCCTTTTGCACGATCGAGCCCAACACCGGCGTGGTCGAAGTGCCTGACCCACGTCTGCAGCAATTGGCCGAAATCATCACGCCAGAGCGCATCGTGCCAGCCATTGTGGAGTTTGTGGACATCGCTGGCCTCGTAGCAGGTGCCAGCACAGGTGAAGGCTTGGGCAACAAGTTCTTGGCCCACATTCGCGAGACCGACGCCATCGTCAACGTGGTGCGCTGCTTTGAAGACCCCAACGTGATTCACGTGGCCAACAAGGTCGACCCCATTGCTGACATCGAAGTGATTCAGACCGAGCTGTGCTTGGCCGACTTGGCTTCTGTGGAAAAAGCGATTCACCGCGTGAGCAAAATTGCCCGCTCGGGCGACAAAGAAGCCGTCAAGCAAATGGCGATTTTGGAGAAGTGCCAAACCGCGCTGAACGACACCAAGCCCGTGCGCACCATCGACTTCAGCAAAGAAGAGCGCGCCGAACTCAAGCAGTTCTTCCTCATCACTGCCAAGCCCGCGATGTTTGTGGCCAACGTGTCGGAAGACGGCTTTGAGAACAACCCGTTCTTGGACCGCCTCAAAGAATTCGCCCAAGCGCAAAACGCGCCGGTGGTGGCCATTTGCGCCAAGATCGAAGCCGAGTTGTCTGAGATGGAAGACGCCGACCGCTTGGAGTTCCTCAAAGAACTCGGCCAAGACGAACCCGGCCTCAACCGCCTCATTCGCTCTGCGTACAACTTGCTGGGCCTGCAAACCTACTTCACCGCTGGCGTGAAAGAAGTGCGCGCATGGACCATCCACGTAGGCGACACCGGCCCACAAGCCGCTGGCGTGATTCACACCGACTTTGAAAAGGGCTACATCCGCGCCCAAACCATCGCGTTTGACGACTTCATCGCTTTCAAAGGCGAACAAGGCGCCAAAGACGCAGGCAAGATGCGCGCTGAAGGCAAGGAATACGTGGTGAAAGACGGCGACGTGATGAACTTCTTGTTCTCGTCTTAAGTCACTGCGTTGCAGTCAAGAAAAAGCCGCTCTGTGAGCGGCTTTTTTGTTGGGCATTTGGCTGGTTCAGGTCGCCAAGTATTTGTCGAGTGCAGCCACCACCACACGGTTGATCGTTGCATCGTCTTTCATGGCGCGCAAATAGGCTTTTCTATGCAGTTCGCTGCCTGTGCGTACATTGAACAAACCACTGAATGGCTTGTCGGGTGTTTTCTCTGCGAGTTTGCAGGTTTCTAAGTAGTCATTCACCGCGGCGATGAACTCTTTTTTCAATTCAGCCAGCGTGGTGGCTTCGTAAGTCACCAAATCGTTGATGCACAGCACCTTGCCGTGGAGCAAGTTGTCTTCTACGGATGTTTCGATTGAACCGTTGTATCCCTTATGGGCAAGCATTTCCATAATGACTCCTTAAATCCTTCCGCTCATTTGCAGTTGCTCCACCACTTGTTTGATCACGTAGGTTTTCGCCTCGGGTTGTGGATGTGGCTCATGCAAACTGATGATCTCTTTGGTCTCTAAGTGAACAAACTTTCGTCTTGAACCCTTGTTGGTCACCATCTCGTAGCCGAGGTGTTTCAGAACCGCTTTGAGTTCGTCCCACTTCACATCCGATGGGGTAGATTTGGCTTTGAGCTTGAGAATCAGTTTTTCGTGCCGTGACATGCATCTTAGTCCGAAAAGTCGATTTTGTAACTTAATTCTAGTTACAAAAAAGAGATGGTGGGAGTTTCGGACTGATGCTAGGTCTGGCTAGCTGATCTGTTGTTGTGGTGAGCTTGCGTAATCACAGAGCAGGACTAGCTTTATGCAACCCCCCAATGCTGCGGAAACACCCAAAGCAACCCACCCGTCATCACCACATACCGCGCAAATTTACCCACCGCCATGTAGGCCACACAGGGCCAAAAGGGCAGGCGTAGCCAGCCGGCCACGGCGCACAGTGGGTCGCCCACGCCGGGCAGCCAGCTCAGCAGGCAGGCTTTGGGGCCTAGGGCGTGCAGCCAGCGCAGGGCGCGGGCTTCGTTGCCTGTGGTTTCTGTGTGTCGCACTTTGTCGCTCAGCACATGGGCTTCGTAGCCCATCCACCAGCTGATGGCGCCGCCAATGGTGTTGCCAGCGGTGGCCACCACGATGGCTGGCCAAAACAGTTCGGGGTTGAGTTTGACCAAGCCAAACACCACGGGCTCCGAGCCCATGGGCAACAAGGTGGCCGACACCAGCGACACCACAAACACGGTGCTCAGGCCGTATTCGGGCAGGGCCAAGGCGGCCAACACAGATTGCATCCAAATTTCCATGCCCGCAGTGTAGTGATGCCGCGCGAAATTCTTTGCCAAGCCTTACAAAATGGTCATTTTCAGACCGTATGCTGAAATTTTGAGCAGGTACAATCACGCCTCCTTTTTAAGCACCGCTCACTTCCCCTCACCCCATGCACATCGGTCCATACACATTGGCAAACAACCTGTTTGTCGCGCCGATGGCTGGCGTGACCGACCGGCCGTTTCGCATGTTGTGCAAACAGTTGGGCGCTGGCTATGCGGTGAGCGAGATGGTCACCTCGCGCAAAGACTTGTGGACCAGCCTCAAAACCTCACGCCGCGCCGACCACACGGGCGAAAGTGGCCCCATTGCCGTGCAAATTGCAGGCACCGATGCTGCCATGATGGCCGAGGCGGCGGTGTACAACATTGAGCGCGGCGCGCAAATCATCGACATCAACATGGGTTGCCCCGCCAAGAAGGTGTGCAACAAATGGGCAGGCTCGGCCCTGATGCAAGACGAGCCCTTGGCCATGTCCATCGTGCAAGCGGTGGTCGATGCCGCACAACCCCACAACGTGCCAGTCACCTTAAAGATGCGCACCGGCTGGTGCGACGCACACAAAAACGCCGTCGCCTTGGCCCGCGCCGCTGAAAGCCTAGGCGTGCAAATGATCACCGTGCACGGACGCACCCGCGAGCAAGGCTACAAAGGCTTGGCCGAGTACGACACCATCACAGCAGTCAAGCAAGCCGTGCGCGTGCCCGTGGTGGCCAATGGCGACATTGATTCGCCCGAGAAAGCCAAAGAAGTTTTAAAGCGCACCGGCGCTGACGCGCTGATGATTGGCCGCGCTGCGCAAGGTCGCCCTTGGATATTCCGCGAGATTGCGCACAACTTGGCCACGGGCGAGCATTTGGCCCAGCCCTTGGTCGAAGAAGTGAGCCGCTTGTTGTTGGCGCACCTGGACGAGCACTACGCCTTGTATGGCGAGCGCACCGGTGTGCGCAGTGCCCGCAAACACATTGCTTGGTACATCCGCAGCTTGCCTGGTGGCGAGGCGTTTCGCCAACACATGAACACCTTAGAAGACAGCGCGTCGCAACACCGCGCCGTGGCTGCCTTCTTCGATGACTTGGCCGAGCGTCACGAGCGCTTGCCCGACCCTGTTTTATTAGAAGAACCCTTAGCTTTGCATGAGTAAAAAACACATTGAAGAGGTGGTGCGTGCCAGCCTCGAAACTTATTTCCGCGACCTCAAAGGCACAGAGCCCGACAACATGCACGACATGATGGTGCGCGTGGTTGAAAAACCGCTGCTCGAAGTGGTGATGCAACACGCCGACCACAACCAGTCACGTGCCGCCGAATGGCTGGGCCTCAACCGCAACACACTGCGCAAAAAACTTCTCGATCACAAACTCATCAAATAAGACTGCATCCCCAATGAAAGCACTCATCTCCGTCTCTGACAAAACCGGCATCGTCGAACTCGCGCGTGACTTGCACGCCTTGGGCGTGGGCCTCATCTCCACCGGTGGCACCGCCAAGCTCTTGGCCGAACAAGGCTTGCCCGTGACCGAAGTGGCCGAAGTCACAGGCTTTCCTGAAATGCTCGATGGCCGTGTGAAAACACTGCACCCCAAAGTGCACGGTGGCTTGCTGGCGCGTCGTGACACGCCCGAGCACATGGCTGCTTTGAAGGCGCATCACATCGACACGATTGATTTGTTGATCGTCAACCTCTACCCGTTTGAAGCCACTGTGGCCAAGCCCGGTTGCACGCTGGCCGACGCGATTGAGAACATCGACATTGGTGGCCCCGCCATGGTGCGCTCTGCTGCCAAAAACTGGAAAGACGTGGGCATCGTCACCGACGCCAGCCAATACGCCGATGTGATTGCCGAGTTGAAGGCCAGCGGAAAACTCAGCGACAAACTGCGCTTTGCTCTGTCGGTTGCCGCGTTCAACCGCATCAGCCAATACGACGGCGCCATCAGCAACTACTTGTCGAGCGTGAACTTTGAAGCTGAGAAACTGAGTGAAGAATACGTGCCCGAGCGCGCCCAATTCAGCGGCCAGTTCAACGAGCAGTATGTGAAAGTGCAAGACCTGCGTTACGGTGAAAACAGCCACCAACAAGCGGCTTGGTATCGCGACTTGGCACCAGCCGCTGGTTCACTCGCCACAGGCGTGCAGTTGCAAGGCAAAGAACTCAGCTACAACAACATCGCCGACGCAGATGCGGCTTGGGAATGTGTGAAGAGCTTTGACACGGGAGCCAACGGCGACCCTTCACAGTTCGCGGCCTGCGTCATCGTCAAACACGCCAACCCCTGCGGCGTGGCCGTGGGTGCAAACCCACTGGAGGCCTACAGCAAGGCTTTCCAAACCGACCCCACCAGCGCATTCGGCGGCATCATCGCCTTCAACCGCCCGGTGGACAAAGCCGCAGCCGAGGCGGTGAGCAAGCAGTTTGTCGAAGTGCTCATGGCCCCCGACTTCAGCGCCGAAGCGCTGGAAGTGTTCAAGAGCAAAGTGAATGTGCGCTTGATGAAAATCGCTTTGCCTGCCAACTACGGCGACGTGCGCAACGCGCTCGAAACCAAACGCGTGGGCTCGGGCCTGTTGCTGCAAAGCGCTGACAACCACGAGTTGGCTTTGACCGATTTGAAAATCGTCACCGTCAAACAACCCACACCTGAAGAACTCAACGACTTGCTGTTCGCGTGGAAAGTGGCCAAGTTCGTCAAATCCAACGCCATCGTGTTCTGCAAAAACGGGATGACCATGGGCGTAGGCGCAGGCCAAATGAGCCGCTTGGATTCGGCCCGCATCGCCAGCATCAAGGCTGAGGCTGCCAAGCTCAGCCTGCAAAACACAGTGGTGGCCAGCGACGCGTTCTTCCCCTTCCGCGACGGCCTCGATGTGGTGGTGGACGCAGGTGCCACCTGCGTGGCCCAACCCGGTGGCTCGATGCGCGACCAAGAAGTCATCGACGCAGCCAACGAGCGCGGCGTGGCGATGGTGTTCACGGGTGTGCGTCACTTCCGTCATTGATCGCCCCCATTGAACATTGACCACACCAACGCGCCGCTCAATGCGGCGCAACCTGCAAGCCTCAGCTTTGCTGATCTCGGCCTCAACGCCGAGTTGCAAAACTCGGCGGCCCAAGCGGGTTTCATCGCACCCACACCAGTTCAGATTGAAACCCTTGGCCATGTGCTGAATGGCCGCGATGTTTTAGCCACCGCTCAAACAGGCTCTGGCAAAACGGCAGCCTATGTGCTGCCTGTGTTGCAACTGCTCATGGCCACAGCTGCATCGCGTGATGAGGCACCCAAGAAGCGCATCACCCAAGTGTTGGTGCTCGTCCCCACACGCGAACTCGCCACGCAGGTGAGCGATGTGTTGCGCGATTTGGCGCGGCCCCTCACGCAGTCCATCAAAGTGGGCACGGTGTTTGGTGGTGTGTCGATCAACCCGCAAATGATGAGCTTGCGCAGCGGAGCCGATGTGGTGGTGGCCACGCCCGGTCGCTTGCTGGACATCGTCGACCACAACGCTTTGAACCTCGGCCAGGTACAGCACTTGGTGTTGGACGAAGCCGACCGTTTGCTCGACCTCGGCTTTGCCGAAGAGTTGCATCGCGTGTTGGCGTTGTTGCCTGCCAAGCGACAAAACCTGTTGTTCAGTGCTACTTTCGAACCTGCGGTGCAAACCTTGGCTGAGGCGTTGCTGCACAACCCCGAGCGCATCACCATTGCCCACACCGAGGCTCACACGCCCGACATCGCGCAACATGCGATTACCGTGGATGAAAAAAGCCGCACAGCTTTGCTGCGCCACCTCATCAAAACCCACGCATGGAAACGCGTGTTGGTCTTCGTCGCTACGCGTTACGCGTGTGAGCATGTGGCCAACAAGCTCTACAAAGCAGGCGTGTTTGCCACAGCGTTTCATGGCGAGATGAGCCAAGGGGCACGCCAAGACGTGTTGGCCGAGTTCAAAGAAGAACGCTGGGAAGTGGTGGTCACCACCGATCTCGCGGCGCGTGGCATCGACATTGCGCAACTGCCCGTGGTGGTCAACTACGACCTGCCGCGCTCAGCCACCGACTACACGCATCGCATTGGCCGCACAGGTCGTGCAGGAGCCAGTGGTGAAGCGGTGAGCTTTGTCACCGCCGCCACGCTGGCGCATTGGCAGCTGATTCAAAAACGCGCCCAAGTGCAACTGCCGCTTGAGGTGCTCGAAGGCTTCGAGCCCACCGAAGTGCCACCCCCTGCATCGCCACTCAACGACGGCACGGGTGGCATCAAAGGCAAACGCCCGAGCAAGAAAGACAAGCTGCGGGCGTTAGCGGCTGCGCAAGCGGCGCAGCAAAAACCTTAAACGCTCAATCGTTGTTGTCGTCATCCAAACCATCAAACGCATGACGCTCTTGGTGCTCTTGCGCTTCGCCTGCAGGACGCTTGGTGCGTACGCCAGGCTTGGCCAACAGCTCAACATAAAACTGCTTGGCTTGATTCGCCACTGCGTTGTCGATGCAGGTGATGACGTTGGCCAAGTGCACCACTTCGGCGGTGTCTTCGGTTAAACCAAATTTGCAATCGAAGTCCCAAAAGTCTGCGCCTGCGGGCACGTCACGGCGGCGTTCGCGCTTGAGGTATTTGCGAATCTCGTGCTTGATGGCTTCGAGCAAACGCTCTGGGTGTTTGCCTTCGACTTGGAGTTGGAATGTTTTTTTCATGAAAGTCCTTGTGGGGAAATGCGCCCGAGAAGGACGAGAGGAGAAAACGAATACGCCTTACGGCGCGATGTTGAATTTGACTTGAAAGCTCAACGCGCTGTTGACTTTTTCGCCAATCTTTGGAATGAAAAAGACGTTGAAGCCCACGCGTCGACCTTCGATGGCCATGGTTGGGACGACGGCCGGAAACCAACCGCCTTCACGCATTTTGGGATAACCATCAAATGCGCCCACCGCAGCTCCGGCCTTGAGCGCGCCTCTTTGAAATGGCATGACGTAAGCGCCGATGTAGTGAGAGGTTTGGCGATCACTGTTTTCAAACACACCCGCTGTGAGTGAGTAGGTGTTGTTGATGGTCGCTTCTACGCCAAAGCCGTGGTTGTTGTTATTGAGGTGTTTCTCTTTGTCAAAGTGGTGTGAATAAAAACCGGGATTGACCCAAATATCAGCCAAGGCCGCAGGCGCTGCACCCGCCACGATCAATGCGAGTAAAAGTTTTTTCATAGCTGTTGGAATACCTCCGAGGCAGCAGCCACGGTTTGTGCAATGTCGGTATCGGTGTGTGCTGCGCTCACGAACCCTGCCTCATACAACGCAGGTGCAATGTACACACCACGGTCCAGCAAACCGTGAAAGAGCTTGTTGAATTTGGGGCTGTCGCTGGTCATGACCTTGGCGTAGTTTTGTGGCAGCTCGGGCAATAAGAAGAAGCCAAACATGCCGCCTTGGCAATCGGCACTAAAGGGCACGCCTGCTTTGGCTGCTGCATCAGTCAAACCATTGACCAAGCTTTGTGTGCGGGCGCTGAGTGCATCCCAAAAACCGGGCTTGGCAATTTCGCGCAAGGTGGCCAAGCCACAAGCGGTGGCCACAGGGTTGCCGCTCAAGGTGCCCGCTTGGTACACAGGACCAGTGGGTGCGAGCTGCTGCATGATGGCGCGTGGGCCACCAAAGGCCGCCAGTGGCATGCCGCCACCAATGACTTTGCCCAACACGGTGATGTCGGGTTGAAAGCCTGGAATGAGTTTGGCATACACACTTTGCGCGCTGCCCAGTGCGACTCGAAAACCCGTCATCACTTCGTCAAACACAAACAGTGCGCCGTACTCGGTGCACAGCTCGCGGCAGCGTTTCATGAAAGGCACAGATGCGCGCACAAAGTTCATATTGCCGGCGATGGGTTCAATCATCACGCAGGCCAGTTCTTTGCCGTGCAGCTGAAACGCTTCTTCGAGTTGCGCGACGTTGTTGTACTCCAGCACCAAGGTGTGCTGCACCACTTCAGGCGGCACGCCCGCGCTGGTGGGGTTGCCAAAGGTGGCAAGGCCAGAGCCTGCTTTGACCAACAGCGCATCGGCGTGGCCGTGGTAGCAGCCTTCAAACTTGATGATCTTGCTGCGGCCCGTGGCGCCACGCGCCAAGCGCAAGGCGCTCATGCCAGCTTCGGTGCCTGAGCTGACCAAGCGCACCATTTCCATCGAGGGCACGTGCTTCAAAATTTCTTCGGCCAGTTCAATCTCACGTTCAGTCGGGGCACCGAATGAGAAGCCATCGAGGGCCGCTTTTTGTACCGCTTCGAGCACCACGGGGTTGCCGTGGCCCAAGATCATGGGGCCCCAAGAGCCGATGTAGTCGATGTACTTTTGACCGTTGGCGTCCCAAAAGTAAGCGCCTTGGGCGCGTTGCACAAAGCGAGGTGTGCCGCCCACGGCGCGAAATGCGCGCACAGGCGAGTTCACGCCACCGGGGATGACTTTGGCGGCGCGGTCAAACAGGGTTTGGTTCAAATCGGTCATGGTCTTGTGGTTCTCAATGTTTGGTTTCGTGGCGTGGCAACGAGAAGTCTTCCGCTGTGGCGGGCAGGCCATCGGTGTCTTCACCCTCCATGCCTTCTTCGTCGGCCTCGGCCCAAAACATGCGGTCTGGCACGATGTGGCCCATGCCTGGGCGAAAGCCGTTGTTCAGACTTTGGTCAAGGTAGTTCAAGGCTTCGCGTGTGGCCAATTCAAGGTCGGTGCCTGCGGCCAACACCGCTGCCAGCGTGATGCTGAGCGTGTCGCCCGCGCCAGAGAACACCGCGTCAAAGCGCTCATAGCGTTCGCTCACCATCACGGTGTGGGCAGTGGCCAAAGCGTTTTCGATGTGTTGGTCGGGGTGGTTGATGCCAGTCACCAGCACATAGGGCACGCCCACTTCGGCGGCGGCGCGTGCAATGTCGCGGGGGCTGGGGCTTTTCTCGCTGCCCCACTCGGGCAGTAGCCAGCGCCACAAGGTGTTGTGGTTGCCCACCAGCACGGTGGTTTGCGGCAAGATGAGTTCGCGAAACGCGTCGAGGTACGCATCAATCTTTTCGTCTTCCCACCAAGACAGGTTGGGCATGTAGGCAATGACGGGTACTTCGGCGTAATCGGTGCTGATTTCAGCAATCGCGCTGAGGTTGTCTGGCGTGCCGCAAAAGCCCACCTTGATGATTTGCACGCTCATGTCTTCCAGCACGCTGCGGGCTTGTTCGGACACGGCATCGTCATCAAAGGCGATGTGGTCAAAAATTTCAGCGGTGTCGCGCATGTAGGCACCCGTGACCACGGGCAGCGCATGGGCACCGACTGACGCGGTTGTCAGCACATCGGCTGACAAACCGCCTGCACCACTGGGGTCGTTGGCGTTGAACACCAGCACGCACGGTGGCGCACCGCCGATCTCGTCGGACAGGGCAATTTCGGTGGGGAGGGGGGTGTTTTCTGGCGCCATGGGTGGGTCGATACAATGCAATTCATTCTATGCGTTGACGAAAGAAATACTGTGGCTAATACCTGGATGTGTCTGATTTGTGGATGGATTTATGACGAAGAGGCTGGCGCGCCTGAACACGGCATTGCCGCTGGCACTGCATGGGCTGATGTGCCGATGAACTGGACCTGTCCAGAGTGCGGCGCCCGCAAAGAAGACTTTGAAATGGTGCAAATCTAATCACCATGGAAGTTCGCGCCGAGTTTGAAGCCCAAGTGCTGGCCTTGCTGCGTCAGCGTCCAGCAGTGGACACACGCGCGGCCAGACAGTTGGAGCTGCTGTGTCAGCGTCAGCTCGATGCCGAAACTCTTGCAGGCTGGCGCACCTTTTGGTCGTTGGCCACCCATTTTTTTGAAGGCTTGCGTTTGGCCCCCAACCGCAGCATTGAAGAGCCCGAGGCCAGCGCGGCTTCGCAAGTGTTGAGTGGTTTACAGTTGCGAGACCAATTCAATGACAGCCACAAGCCTGTGGAAGACAGCTTGCAAGTCATTAACCATTTGCTGTTTTTAGAACAGGCAGATGTGATTTCGCAGCGCTTGGTGAACATCCTCAACGATTGGTCTGAGTCCCCCGAGTCAGACCTGCCCACCGAAGCGCAACTGGATGTGCAAAGCATGGCTCAACTCGCCCAAGATGTGCAGCTGACCGCGGTGCAACAAGTGGCCGATTCATTGGGTGTGCAGCTGGCCCGCTTGCGTGCCAAGCGTGTGGCCGAAGACATCAAAACCAGCTTGAGCGGCGCCCAAGAGGTGAGCCGTTTGCTGCAGCACTTTGCTGTGGGCAGTGTGCGCGAGCCCCAGGCGAATGTGTTGGCGGCACTCAGAGGCGAATAGCCTCGCTTCTTATTTCACCTTCTTCACGACTGCGTAACGCTCCAGCGTGAGCGCACGCGCCTCGGCATGGTCCACGATGGGCCTGGGGTAATCGCGCCCCAATACCAAACCTGCTTCTTCCAATTCCAACGGCTTGGCCAGCCACGGTGCGTGGATGGCTTTGTTACTGAGCTTGGCCAATGCAGGCACATAGCGACGAATGAACTTGCCTTCAGGGTCAAACTTTTCACTTTGGTTGGTGGGATTGAAGATGCGGAAGTAGGGCTGCGCATCGCAGCCGCTCGAGCTGGCCCACTGCCAGCCGCCGTTGTTGGCGGCGAGGTCGAAGTCGTTCAGGTGCTCGGCAAAGTAGCGCTCGCCCCAGCGCCAATCAATGCCAAGGTCTTTGGTTAAGAAGCTCGCTACCACCATGCGCAAGCGGTTGTGCATGTAGCCGGTTTGGTTGATTTGCGCCATGGCCGCATCGACCAGCGGGTAGCCCGTGCGGCCTTCGCACCACGCGGCAAACAACTCTTTGGCGTGTTTGTGGTGGTCCCACTTGATGTCGTCGTATTCGGGCTTGAAGGCGCCCGTCACCACGCGCGGGTGATGGTGCAAGATTTGGTGATAAAAATCGCGCCAAACCAGCTCCGATAACCAAGTCTCGGCACCTTTAGAGCCCACCAACATGCGCTTGTACGCCGTAGAGGCCAGCTGGCGAATCGACACGGTGCCAAAGCGCAAATGCACGCCCAAGTAGCTGGGGCCTTTGATGGCGGGGAAGTTGCGGGTTTCGTCGTACTTGTCCATGCGGTCGAAGAAATCTTCAAACAAGGCCAAGCCGCCGGGGCTGCCGGTGGGCACGTGCAAGCTGCTGAGGTTGGTGGGCTCAAAGCCAATCTCGGCCAATGTGGGGACCGGCACTTGGTAGGCCTTGGGCCGTGCGGCCAAGGCCTTGATGTATTTGCCCACGGGGTAGGACTTCAAATAAAAGTCGTTCACCTTTTGCAGCCACGCGTTTTTGTAGGGTGTGAACACGCCATAGGGCTTGCCCATTTGGGTCAGCACTTCGCTGCGTTCAAAAATCACATGGTCTTTGAAGGTCTGAAAACCAATACCAAAGTTGGCTAAGCCACCGCGCACATGCGCGTCACGCGCCAGTGCATCTGGCTCGTCGTCATGGTTGGCAAACACCTCTTGCACACCCAGCTCGTGGGCGAGGCGAGGCACTTCGTCAGCCGCCACGGCATGGCGCACGATCAGGCCTGCACCGGCTTGGCCTGCCACTGCGTGCAGCTCGGCATCCAGCGCCACCAGTGACTCTCGGATGAACTCCACGCGACGGTCCGCGCGGGGCAGGCTGTCCAGAATCGCTTTGTCAAATACAAACACGCAATGGACTTGCTTGCAGCTTTTGAGCGCGTGATACAGCGCCGCGTTGTCAAACGCGCGCAGGTCGCGGCGGAACCACATCAGACCTTTGTCGACGTGCGGTGAATGAGGCGAGAGCTTAGGCATGTTCACCCTTTAAAATTGCTGTATGACCGCTGATTCTGCCTCCATCAACCTGACGCATCATTTTTTGATCGCAATGCCCAGTTTGGAGGATGAGACTTTTGCCAAAAGCGTCGTCTATGTGTGCGAGCACAGCGAGCGCGGCGCACTCGGCCTGGTCATCAACAAACCCAGCGACTTGTCGATGGAAGGTTTGTTTGAAAAAGTCGATCTGTCTTTGCACCGCCAAGACCTGATGAACGCCCCCGTGCTCAAAGGCGGGCCTGTGCACACCGAACGCGGCTTTGTGTTGCACGACGCCATGCTGGTGGATGTGCCTCGTTCTGCCGATGCATCACCAGCGCCATTGAGCGAAATCGCTTTAGAGGCTGCGCAAGAAGCTCAAGCTTTGAGCGAGATCAGTGACAAAGACTCGGCCAAAGAATCTGTGTACGCCTCCACCATGACCATCCCCGGCGGTTTGGAGATGACCACCTCCAAAGACGTGCTCGAAGCCTTGGCGATTGGCGCTGGCCCCAAGCGTGTGCTGATTTCTTTGGGCTACTCAGCTTGGGGTGAAGGTCAGCTGGAGTCAGAGTTGGCCGAGAACAGTTGGCTCACTGTAGGTGCAGATACGGCTGTGATTTTTGACACACCGGTGGAGCAACGCTACGAGCGGGCCATGAAGTTGTTGGGCCTAGAGCCTTGGATGTTGTCCAACGAAGTGGGCCACTCATGAACCAAGCGCTGGACGTGAGCACACAAGCTGCAGCACCTTTGGCATCCGCGCCTAAGCCCGTGGTGCCCGCCCACTTTCAATCCTTCCTCGCATTTGACTTCGGCGTCAAACGCACAGGCGTGGCCTATGGCAGCCGCATGCTGCGCGAAGCGCAACCCCAAGCCACGGTCAACGCCGAAGGCGACGCTCGCTGGGCTCTCATCACGAAACGCATTGCCGAGTGGCAACCCGACGCACTGGTGGTGGGCGTGCCGTATCACCCCGATGGCGCGGCACACGAGAACACGGCCAAGGCCAATAAATTTGCTCGCCAACTCAACGGCCGCTTCAACCTGCCTGTGTTTGAAGTGGACGAGCGTTACAGCACCACCGAAGCCCACAGTCAAGGCGCCAAAGATGCAGACGCTGCATCGGCTTGCATCATCCTCAATCAATTTTTTCGAGAGAACTTATGAGTACCCACGGAAACCTCATGTTGGACGCGGAGAGCTTGTACAAAGAGCTGCTCAAAGGCGTGCGCAGCATGCTCACGCCCACCACACGTTTGGTGGGCATCACCTCGGGTGGTGCTTGGCTGGCCGCACGTTTGCAAAAAGATTTGAAGCTCGAAGGCGAGGCCGGCAGCATTTCGTCAGCCATGCACCGCGACGACTTTGCGCAACGCGGCTTGGCCGATGGCGGTCAAACCAAACTGCCGTTTGAAGTGAATGGTGCGCACCTCATCGTGCTCGACGATGTGCTCTACACCGGCCGCACCATTCGTGCGGTGCTCAATGAGTTGTTTGACTACGGTCGCCCTGCCAATGTGCAGTTGGCCGTGTTGGTCGACCGTGGGGGCCGCGAGCTTCCCATTCAGGCCGACTACGCCGCAGCGCGTGTGGCACTGCCCGCCACACAATCGCTGGCGCTGACCAAAGACGACAACGGCCAATTTAATTTTTCAGTCGAGAGCGAATAAAGGCTAGACATGCTCTACAAACGCAACCCCCAACTCAACAAAAACGGCGAGCTGATTCACCTGCTCTCCACCGAAGGTTTGTCGCGCGACATCCTGACCCACATCTTGGACACTGCCGCCAACTTCGTGTCAGTCAACGACCGTGAAGTGAAGAAGGTTCCTTTGCTGCGCGGCAAAAGTGTGTTCAACCTGTTCTTTGAAAACAGCACACGCACACGCACCACGTTTGAAATCGCTGCCACGCGTTTGTCGGCTGACGTGTTCAACCTCGACATCGCGCGTTCATCTGCGGCCAAAGGCGAGTCGCTGCTCGACACCATCGCCAACTTGAGCGCGATGGCCGCTGATATTTTTGTGGTGCGCCACAGCGAGTCGGGTGCGCCTTACCTCATTGCCGAACACGTCGCGCCGCATGTGCACGTGGTCAACGCCGGTGACGGTCGTCACGCACACCCCACGCAGGGTTTGCTGGACATGTACACCATCCGTCACTACAAAAAAGATTTCACCAACCTCACCGTGGCCATCGTGGGCGACGTGTTGCACTCGCGTGTGGCGCGCTCTGACATTCACGCGCTCACCACACTCGGTTGCGCCGAAGTGCGCGTGGTAGGCCCCAAGACCTTGGTGCCCAGCGATTTGTCGGCCATGGGTGTGAAGGTGTTCAACAACCTCGAAGAAGGCATCAAGGGCTGCGACGTGGTCATCATGCTGCGCTTGCAAAACGAACGCATGAGCGGCGCGTTGTTGCCTTCGAGCCAAGAATATTTCAAATCGTTTGGCCTCACGCAAGAGAAGTTGCAACTGGCCAAGCCCGACGCCATCGTGATGCACCCGGGCCCCATCAACCGTGGTGTGGAGATTGACTCTGCCGTGGTTGATGGGCCACAAAGTGTCATCTTGTCGCAGGTGACGTTTGGTATTGCTGTGCGTATGGCCGTGATGTCCATCGTGGCGGGGAATGAAGCATGAACATCCTGATTCAAAACGGTCGCGTCATCGACCCAACCTCTGGCTTTGACCACACCGCCGATGTCGCGGTGGCTGATGGCCACATCGTGGCGATTGTGAAAAGTGACGCGAAGGCAGGCGAAAAATTACCCGCCAACTTCAAGGCCGAGCAAACCATCGACGCCAAGGGCTGCATCGTCGCCCCCGGCTTGGTCGACTTGCAAGTGCGCTTGCGCGAGCCCGGCTACGAACACGAAGGCATGCTTGCCTCCGAGCTCATGGCCGCCGTAGCCGGTGGTGTCACCAGCTTGGTGTGCCCACCTGATACCGACCCCGTGTTGGACGAGCCAGGCCTGATTGAAATGCTCAAGTTCCGCGCCGAAAAACTGCACCGCGCACGTGTGTTCCCACTGGGGGCGCTGACGGGTGGTTTGAAGGGCGAAGTGCTGACCGAAATGTCAGACCTCACCGACGCCGGTTGTGTGGGCTTTAGCCAAGCCGAAGTGCCACTGGAAAACACGCAAGTGTTGCAACGCGCTTTGCAATACGCCGCCACCTTTGGCTACACCGTGTGGTTGCGTCCGCAAGAAATGCATTTGGGTAAAGGCGTCGCAGCCAGCGGCCCACTCGCCACCCGTTTGGGGTTGGGCGGCGTGCCTGTGGCAGCTGAGACCATTGCCTTGCACACCATCTTCGCGCTCATGCGCAGTACCAAAGCCCGCGTGCATTTGTGCCGCATCTCCAGCGCTGAAGGTGTGGAGTTGGTGCGTGCTGCCAAACAAGAAGGCTTGGCAGTGACGGCTGACGTGAGCATCAACTCACTGCACTTGAGCGACCACGACATTGGCTACTTCGACAGCCGCGCGCGCGTGACGCCCGTGTTGCGCCAACAGCGCGACCGCGATGCTTTGCGTGCCGCATTGGCCGATGGCACGCTCGACGCCTTGGTGTCTGACCACACACCCGTCGACAACGATGGCAAAGCCTTGCCTTTTGCCGAAGCCGAATCGGGTGCAACGGGTTTAGAGCTGTTGCTCAGCCTCTCACTCAAGTGGGCGCAAGACAGCAAAGTGAGCGTGTTGCGCGCGCTCGATGTGTTGACCGCACAACCCGCCAAAGTGTTGGGCAAAGTGCAAGGCCAAAGCAGCAGCTTGGGCCAGTTGCATGTGGGCGGCGTCGCCGACATCGTGGTGTTTGACCCCGCGGTTGAATGGCACGTCACACCCGATGCATTGCACAGCCAAGGCAAGCACACACCGTTTGCGTTTGACATGACGGGCATGTCTTTGCCCGCACGTGTCAAAGCCACCTTGGTGGCAGGTCACGTGGCGTACCAAGCAGCTTGATGCGCAGCGTGCGCGCCATCGCCAAGTTTCTGCGCGTCATCGCGCAGGTCTTGCGTGGCTATTGGACGATTCGCACCACCTTCCCCAAACTCAACGACGAGCAACAGGCCCGCTATGTGGAGGTATGGGCGCGTGGCATGTTGGCCATCATTGGTATTGAGGTGCGCGTCAAAGGCCATCCGGCACAAGGCCCTGTGTTGATGGCAGCGAATCACATTTCGTGGCTCGACATTTTGGTGATGCACGCGGCGTGTCATTGCCGCTTTGTGGCCAAGTCTGAAATTCGCAGCTGGCCTTTGGTGGGCGTGCTCACCACGGGAGGCGGCTCGCTCTATATCGAGCGTGGCTCGCGCAACGACGCCATGCGTGTGGTGCACCAAATGGCTGAGGCTTTGCAGCAAGGCCAAGTGTTGGCCGCTTTCCCAGAGGGACGCACGGGAGATGGCATCACTGTGCTGCCATTTCACGCCAATTTGTTGCAAGCTGCCATTTCGGCTGACGCGCCTATTCAACCCATCGCTTTGCAGTTTTTCGATGCGCAGACTCATGAGCTCAGCCTTGCCCCGTGTTACCGCGATGACGACACCTTGATCAGCTCGCTCTGGCGCACGCTGTGTGCGCCGCCTTTGCTGGCGCAGGTGCGTTATGGCGACAAGCAAAACGCCAATGGGCGTAACCGCCGCGAATGGGCACAAGATCTGCAAGAGACTGTGACTAATTTATTCAAGTGATATGCTTTAAACCTTATGGCAACTAAAAAAACCACCAAATCAGCTGTCAAAGCAAAGACGGCTGCCAAGCCTGTTGCGGCTAAAAAAGCTACTGCTAAAAAGCTCCCAGCCAAAGCCGCAAGGACTTTTCAAAAATCTGCAACCAAAAATGCAGATCTCGATGTGATGTTTGATTTAGCAGCAGAGACATTCCGCGTCATGTCGGCGCCCATGCGTTTGAAAATTATCAATTGCTTGTGCACCGAAGAAAAGAACGTGGGCCAGTTGTTGGATGAAATCGACACGACTCAACCCAATATGTCGCAGCACTTAAATACATTATTCAAGGCCAAAATTTTGGGCCGTCGTCGTGAAGGGGTGCAAATTTATTACCGCATCATCAACGAACGTGTGGTCACGTTGTGCCGTGCAGTGTGCACTCAAATCGCAATCGATAGCGATATTGCACATGCTTAATCAGTTGCAGTGATACAAATAACAAAGGGCCGCAGATGCGGCCCTTTTCTTTACAGAATCGCTGCTTTATGGCTTCAGATACACATGACCTTCTTTGGCTTGCAAACGCGCCACCTCGGCCACGCCTGAGGGCACGATCTTGGCATCCATCGACACTTTGTTGGCGTCGATGTTGCGCGAGGTGAGTGTGTTGTTGCACACGCGGAACTGCACGCCTTTGCCAGATAAGTCAGACACCATGCCGCTGAACTCGCGGCCTTTGCTGTCTTTGGCGCCGTCCAGCAAAAAGTCAATGCCAGGTCCGTGCGTGACCACGGTGATTTTGGCTGTGGGATCTGCGTTCAAGTGATTGCGCACATTACCCAAGATGGCTGCAGCGGTGTCCACGCCGGTGTTGACGTGGTAGACGACCTTGATGTCTTGTGCTTGCGCCGAGCCAAAACTCAGTGCGAGACACAAGGCAGCGAAGGCGTGCGAGAGTTGTTTCAAGACATTCATGTTCAGCGTTCTCACATCAAGCTGTCAGCCCAAATGTTTTGAGCCCAGTTCCATGCATAGATGCCTTCCAGTTCGTTGGGTGCAGAAGACACACCGCCGGAGCCGGGCACGGTTTTGTAGGTCTTGTCTTTGTCATCGTACTGATGAACCGATGCCACATGAACCACCAGCTTGTCATTCACAAAGCTGTAGCAGGTGTTGCTGAGGAAGGGGGCGGGGTTCACTGGCATGTCTGACAACTGAGCGACGATGGCCGCAGCTGTGACCTTGCCATGCGAGTTGGCCATGTGGCCAGACTTAGGCATCAAAGGTGCCAACATGATGGAGTCACCAATCACGTGAATGTCTTTGGCTTGTGTGGACTCAAACGTTTGGTAGTGCACCCCGCACCAACGTGCGTTGACGTTGGCCAAGTTGGATTGCACGGCAATGCCGCCTGCTCGCATGGCGGGCAACACGTTGAGTACATTGGCTTTGACGTCGTTTTGCACATCGAACTTCAAGGTGTTGGTCTTGGCATCCACGGCCATGACTTTGTGCTGAGGCATGTATTCCAAGATGCCTTTGTAGTTGTCAGCCCAGAACTTCTTGAACAACGGGCCTTTGGAGGTGACGTCTTGGTTGGCGTCCAAGATCAGCACCTTTGATTTGGGCTTGTGCTGCTTGAAGTAGTGCGCCACTTGGCTGGCACGCTCGTAGGGGCCTGGCGGGCAGCGGTAAGGTGCTTCGGGGATGGTGATGGCGTACACGCCACCATCGTCCATCGATTCAAGTTGACGGCGCAGTGCCAAGGTTTCGGGGCCTGCTTTCCATGCTTGCAAAATTTGGCCGGAGGCGTTGGCTTCTTTCAAGCCCTCAATCGTGTTGAACATCAAGTCAATGCCGGGCGACATGACGAGCTTGTCGTAGCGAATGGTGGGGCCACTGGCCAAGGTCACGGTTTTCTTGGCGGGGTCAACGTTGGCCACGTAATCGCGCACGATGTTGACACCGTGCTTGCCTGAGAGCTTGTCGTAAGGTGTGGTGATGTCGGCCATGGTTTTGCTGCCGCCGATCACCAAGTTGGAGATGGGGCATGACACAAACTCACCATTGGGTTCAATCAAGGTGACATCAATTTGGTAGTTCGACAACATGCGTACGTACTTGGCAGCAGTGGCGCCACCGTAGCCGCCACCCACCACGACCACGCGTGCTTTTTCGGGCACGCGACCTACCGAGGCACAACCCACCATGCTGCTGAGTGCACCCAAAGAACCAAGCGCCATAGAGGCTTGAACAAAACTGCGACGTTTCATGATGAATCCTTGATTAACGCTTGGTGGCAGCGTAGTAGCTGGAGATGGTGTTGATTTGGGCGTCGGTCAGACCTTTGGTGATTTGGTGCATCACCGTGGCAGGACGTGTGCCGTCTTTGAATGCTTTGAGTTGCAACACCATATAGTCTTTGGGCATGCCGACCAGTGAGGGAATGGCTGAGCCTTCAACGGTGCGGCCATCGGTGCCGTGGCAGTTGGCGCACATGGCCGCGGTGGCACGGTTGTGCAATTCAGTGGCTTTGTCTTGTGCCTGAGCGGCAGCGCTTACACCCAGCATCAGGGCGGTGGCGGCCAGCAAGCGGAGAGATGTGGTTTTCATCGAGTCCTCGTTGAATGACATGAATTAATCAGTGATGGGTAATATATCCAGAATGACAAAACGCCATCACGGGGTTAACCCAATGATGGCGTTGCCAAGACGTTGAAAACTATAACGTAAGAATTCGAATCAACGGCCTGTGTTCAAGGCTGTACCAAGGTGGGCGCACTCACGGGTGGTGCATCCATCCAGCGGTCGATCAGGCCTGCGCCCAACCACATGCCAATGAGGGCCACCCATGCGGTGAGTGCAAAGATAGCGCCGCCCGTCACACCCGCACCCACGGCGCAACCGCCAGCCAACATGGCACCAAAGCCCATGAAGATGGCGCCCATGATGTAGCGTCGCATGCTGTAGCCGTCTTTGAAGCCTTCGAGCTTGAGCTCTTGGCCCAGCCAAGCGGCAAAGAACGAACCCAAAAACACGCCGGGTAACAAACCAAAGTCAAACCCAATCGCGGGTGGGTTGGGGGCCAACACACGCATCAACCACTCCGCTGAAGGGCCGCTGAATGTGATGCCTTGGATGTGCACCACTTCAAACGAGGCCTTAGCCACGCTGTATGAATACCACCATGCCAAAGCCACACTCAAACCTGTGCCGATGCCACCCACCCACATCCATGCACGTTGGCTGGTGCGGGTGGTGAAGTACAAGGCGGCCAGCAACCAAATGCCACCTACCCATAAACCTGTGGTGTGGCTCCAACCCAAGATGGCCAGCAAGTCACGGCTCGCGCCGCCTTCCACGGTCCAGAGGTTGGTGATCTCTTGGCGCAAAGGCGAGAGTGCACCCGACAGCGCAGATTGAGCAGTGACTGCAAATATCAACCCCGACAGCAAAGCCCGCAAATTGCCGTTGGCCGACAAGATGAGCAAGCGGCTGGCGCAGCCACGCGTCATGATCATGCCCGCGCCAAACAACAAGCCACCCACCAATGCACCCGATAAGCTGCCGCGTGTGGCCAGTTGGCGTGCTGTGCTCACATCCAAGTTGCCCAACACAATCAATCCTTGAATGGCAATGACCGCTGCTGAAAAGGTGAGCAACCACACCGAGAGCTTTTCGCCGAACTGGCGATGCCAAAATTCCACCACCGCAGCGCGTAAACAAAACTTAGACCGCTGCGCAAAAAAACCAAACAACAAGCCAATGAGCCATCCGCCCGCGGCTAAGACATAGGGTTCGCCATAGGCTTCATTGAGTGTGGTGAGGTTCATATGATTTAGTCTACGCTTATATTTGGACTATGCTAAGTGCTCAGACTGACGCGGTACTTGATGCACATCAAGCCCCAGTGTGCAGGCCATTCAGGAGAAAACATGGTGAACGTTTCGTGGATTCGACGACTCTGCCTCGGTGCGCTGTTGGCAGGGACGGCTGTGTGCGGCCTTGTGCAAGCACAGCCTGCCACAGCGCAAGCGGTGACTGCCAAGCCCTTGATGCAAGCCAAGGCGGTGGTACCTAACGTCTATTACGTCCAGGGCGTGTCCGAGATGGGCTCGTCAGCCAACCAAAACTTCATTTCGAACGCTGGCTTTGTCGTCACGCCCGCAGGCGTGGTGGTGATTGATGCTTTGGGTTCACCCGAGCTCGCCCGTCGTTTGATGGCCGAAATTGCCAAAGTCACAAAGAAACCCATTCACACCGTGGTGCTAACCCACTACCACGCCGACCACATTTATGGCTTGCAAGTGTTCAAAGACTTGGGCGCACGCATCGTGGCGCATGGTGCGGCACGCGAATACCTCACGTCTGACACCGCCCGTTTGCGCCTAGAGGCTTCGCGCCAAGAGCTGTGGCCTTGGGTGGATGAAAAGACCCGTTTGGTGCAGGCGGATGAATGGCTAACTGGCCCGAAAACATTGACGGTGGGCGGTGTGCGTTTTGACATTCAGCCCGTGGGTCCCTCGCACACCGCCGAAGATTTGGTGGTGTATTTGCCCCAGCAAAAAGTGCTGTTCGCGGGTGACCTGGTATTTCGCAACCGCATCCCATTTGTGGGCCAAGCCGACAGCCGCCATTGGATTGAGGCCATGCAGAACTTGCTCACCTTCGACACCCGTTGGGTGGTGCCCGGACACGGCCCCATCTCAAACGATCCCAAGACCGACATGACCCTTACGCGCGACTACCTGATGTATTTGCGCGAAACCATGGGGCGTGCTGCCAAAGACATGGAGCCGTTTGAAAGCGCCTACGCCAACACGGATTGGTCAAGGTTCGAGAAAATGCCACTTTTCAAATCAGCCAATCGCATGAACGCCTACAACACCTATTTGCTGATGGAGCAAGAAGCCAAGTGACACACATGGCCTATGTTTCTAGACGCCAAGCGCTGCACCTTGTCTCTGCCGGTGCGTTTGCTGCACTCACGCAAGGTGCATGGGCCGCCACGCCCATCACGCTGCCCAGCACCGATTCGTTGGCTGCTTCGCTGGAGCAGGCATTGCAAGCCAAACAACCGTTGGTGGTGATGGTGAGCTTGCACGGATGCCCATTTTGCAAAGTTGTGCGCGAAAACTATTTGCACCCTTTGCGCGCGTCAGGCTTGCAAGTGGTGCAAGTGGACATGCGCGACCCTCGCGCGTTGACTGACTTTGACGGCACCTTGCTCACGCAAGATGCATGGGTCAAAAAGCAAGGCATCAAGTTGGCACCAACGGTGTTGTTCTACGGTGCACAAGGGCGCGAAGTCGCCTCGCGTTTGAAAGGTGCGTACTTGCCAGATTTTTATGGTGCTTACTTGGATGAGCAGCTCACGCAAGCGCGCAAAGCGGTGGCAGGCGCATGATCCCGATCAAAACCGAATCCGCATGGCGCGGTACATCCGATTGCCGCAACTGTGGCATTCGAGACATGGTCTTGTTTGCTGATTTGAACGAGCAAGACTTCAACCTCATCCATGCACCAATCGATGACTTGGTGTATCAATCCGGCCAAGCCCTTTACGACGAATCAGGCAAAGCGCTGGGTGTGTTCACGTTGCGCAAAGGCATGGTCAAGTTGGTGCGGGTGACGGCGGATGGTCGCGAGCGTGTGGTCCGTGTGTTATTTCCGGGTGACGTGGTTGGGCTCGAAGCTTTGGCCACGGGGCATTACGACAGTCAAGCTGTTGCCTTGAGTGAGGTGTCGGTATGCCGTATTCCGCTAGAGGTGATGCATCAGTTGGGGGCCAACAGCCCGCGCTTGCATCGCAAACTGATGGAGAAATGGCAAAGCGCTTTGAAGCTTGCCGATGACTGGCTGGCAGAGCTCAACTTTGGCACGGCCAAGCAACGCGTGTTGCATTTCATTCGAAAGATGCATCAGATGTCAGACGATGAAACAGTGCTGCTGTTCGCACGCGACGACATGGGGGCCATGATGGACCTCAAACTTGAGACGGTCAGCCGTGAGGTAACTGCGCTGGTGCGAGCTGGAGTGATGGACCCATTAGACAAGCTGGGGCGACATTACCAAGTGATGCTGCCCGAATTGTTGCAAGAGAAGTAAACAGGAGACATCGATGAAAAAGTTGTTATGTGTAGCCTTGTTGGCATGGACTTCTGGCGTGTTTGCCCAGCAACACCCCTTGTTCAAAGATGCCGATCTCAAAGCGGGTGAGAAGCTCATTGCTGAAAACCAATGCAACGAATGCCACACGCGACGCGTCGGAGGTGATGGCAGCAGCATCTATAACCCGAAAGGTCGCATCAACACGGCGGGAGCCTTGCGCGGCATGGTGGAGTACTGCAACACCGAGCTGAACTTGGGCTTCTTCCCTGAAGACACCAACGCGGTGGCGGCTGTCTTGAACAAGCAGCATTACAAGTTTCGTTGAACTTACAGCAGGGTTTGGCGTAAACCCGATGGTTCGACCATCAGAGATGATTTATATTAGCGCTTGTTGATATATTTAACTGATGTGGAAGGACTGTCTGTGAAAACACCAGATGGCATTCAATCGGGGCGCGTTCAAAAAGCCCCTGAAAACTTTTTAGACCGTGACGGCATCAGCACCGTCATTGCCGAAAGCAAAGCCGGTCGTCGCAATTTCATCCGCAGCGCCTTTGCCGCTGCCGCCGCAGGGGCTGCTGCTCCCATGGCCTTGGCGCAGGGTAACCCTGTGCCCACCGAGGGCGGTGACCCCAACATCTTGAACTTGCCTGAGCACGCCACGGGTTTGGGTCAGGGTGTGGCTGCCAACAACGGCTACGGTGTGCCATCCAAGTTTGAGTCGAATGTGCAGCGTCGTCAAAGCCCAGGCTTGACGCAAACCACACAAGCCTCTGTGTCGTTTGCACCGCTGCAATCGTTGTTTGGCATCGTCACACCGAGCGGCCTGCACTTTGAGCGTCATCACCAAGGTTGGTGGGACATCGATCCCTCCAAGCACCGCTTCATGATCAACGGCATGGTGAAAACACCCAAGGTGTTCACCATGGACGAAATCATGCGTTTGCCATCCGTGTCGCGCTTCCACTTCATCGAGTGTGGTGCCAATACCGCCGTGGAGTGGGGCAACGTGGCAGTGCCCACCGTGCAATACACACACGGCATGGTGTCGTGCAGCGAATTCACAGGTGTGCCACTGATCACCTTGCTCGAAATTGCGGGCGCTGATTTGAAGAATGGCAAGTTTGTGTTGGCCGAAGGCGGCGATGGTTCTTCCATGACCCGTACCATTCCCATGAGCCTGATTTTGTCGGGCGAAGTGTTGGTGGCCTACGGACAAAACGGCGAAATGCTGCGTCCAGAAAACGGCTACCCATTGCGCTTGATCGTGCCTGGTATCCAAGGCGTGAGCTGGGTCAAGTATTTGCGTCGCGTGGAAGTGGGTGACAAGCCCTACGCCGCGAAAGACGAAGCCGTGCACTACATGGACTTGATGCCCGATGGTCAACACCGTCAGTACACCAACATCCAAGAATGCAAGAGCGTGGTGACCACACCTTCTGGTGGCCAAGTGCTGTTGGACAAAGGTTTCTACAACATCACTGGTCTCGCATGGTCGGGTCGCGGCAAAGTGGCCAAGGTCGATGTGTCGGTGGACGGTGGTCGCAATTGGCGCCAAGCCCGCCTGGAAACACCGGTGCTCAGCAAAGCCCTGACACGTTTCAACATTGACTGGGTGTGGGACGGCAAGCCTGCCATCATCCAAAGCCGCGCCACCGATGAAACCGGTTTCGTGCAACCCACCTACAAGCACTTGCGTGCGGCGCGTGGCACACGTTCGATCTATCACAACAACGCCATCCAATCATGGTTGGTGCAAGAAAACGGCGAGGTCAAGAATGTCCAAGTTTCGTAAAGTCATCTTGACTGCGGCCTTGCTGGCTGCTGCGGGTTGGGCCAGTGCACAAAGCACAGCCTACCCTGGTGTGGGTCGCCCAGCCACCGCCAAAGAAATTGCGGCGTGGGACATTGACGTACGCCCCGACTTCAAAGGTTTGCCAGCAGGCTCAGGCTCGGTTGCACAAGGCCAAGATTTGTGGGAAGCCAAGTGTGCGCACTGTCACGGCGTGTTTGGTGAATCCAACGAAGTGTTCAGTCCCCTCATTGGTGGCACCACCAATGACGATATCAAAACTGGCAATGTGGCCAACTTGAAGCGCGCTGATTTCCCTGGTCGCACCACCATCATGAAAGTGGCCACGGTATCCACGCTGTGGGACTACATCAACCGCGCCATGCCATGGACTGCGCCCAAGTCACTCAAGCCCGATGAGGTGTATGCCGTGACGGCCTACCTCTTGAGCTTGGCCAATGTGGTGCCTGAAAACTTCGTGTTGACAGACAAAAACATTGCCGAAGTACAAAAGCGCATGCCCAACCGCAATGGCATGACTACGAAGCACGGCATGTGGCCTGGCAAAGAGTTCAATGGCACAGGTAAACCTGACACGGCCAATGTGGCCTGCATGAAAAACTGCGTGCCCGAAGCCAACGTCGCGTCCATGTTGCCCGACTACGCGCGCAACGCCCACGGCAACTTGGCAGACCAAAACCGTTTGGTGGGTCAACAACATGGTGCCAACACCGCAGTGCCTGAAAACAAATCAGCTCCTGTAGGTAGCGCAGCAGCCCTAGCCGTGACCAAGCCTGTAGCCAAAGTGGCTGACCCAGCTTTGGCTTTGTTGAACAAACACACCTGTACCGCATGCCATGCGCAAAACACCAAGGTTGTGGGCCCGAGCTTTAACGACATTGCTAAAAAGTACCCCGGCAAAGCCGAGTACTTGGCGGGCAAGATCAAGTCCGGTGGTTCGGGTGTGTGGGGTGCCATCCCTATGCCTGCACAAACGGCACCCGAAGCAGATATCAAAACGATTGCCAACTGGCTTGCTGCCGGTGCGGCAAAATAACCCTCACGCATTTTTAGGAGCACTACATGCAAACTCGTCGCGAGACCCTCAAGCACAGCGCCGCTGTGGCAGGCCTGTTGGCCTCTACTGGCCTGTTCCCTCAATATGCTCAAGCTTTTGACAAAGCAGCGTTTGACACCAAGAGTGTGAACGAAGCCGTCAAAGCCATGGGGGGTTCAGCCCCCGTGGAAAGCAAAGACGTGACCATCACCGGTCCAGACATCGCCGAAACGGCGCTGTCGTGCCATTGGGTGTGAGCACCAGTTTGGGCAACGTCAAACGCATGCTGTTGCTGGTTGAGAAAAATCCATCTGCTTTGATTGCGATGTTCAACGTGACACCTGAAGTCGAAGCCAACTTTTCGACCCGCTCCAAGATGGGCCAATCGTCAGATGTCTACGCAGTGGCCATTACCAACGACGGTAAAGCTTTCTTCGCAAAGAAAGAAGTCAAAGTGACACTCGGCGGCTGCGGCGGCTAATTTAGAAATTTCAGGAGAAACAAAATGGCAGATCCAATGCGCATTCGCGCCCAAGCAGCTGGCGACAAAGCAACCATCCGTGTCTTGATGAGCCACGAAATGGAATCCGGTCAACGCAAAGACGGCACCGGCAAACTCATTCCCGCTTGGCACATCCAAGACGTGACCGCCACCCTCAATGGCAAAGTGGTGATGACGGCCGAGTGGGGCCCTGCTGTGTCCAAGAACCCCTTCTTGCAATTCACTATCAAAGGCGCCAAAGCTGGTGACAAAGTGGGTATTACATGGAAAGACAACAAGGGCGATACACGCTCTGACGAAGCAACTGTTTCGTGATGCATGTGAACGCAGTGGGGACACGAATGAAGAAATTATTTTTTGCATTAGGGCTCATCGGCTTGTCTGCCGCTGCGTTCGCCCAAAAGTCGTCTACCGACAGCATTGCCGAATACCGTGCCATGCTGCAAGACGGCAATCCCGCCGAGTTGTTTGAAGCCAAAGGTGAAGACCTGTGGAAACAAAAGCGCGGCCCTAAAAATGCGTCGCTTGAAAAATGCGATTTAGGCAAAGGTGCAGGCGTGGTCAAAGGCGCCTGGGTCGAGTTGCCGCGATACTTTGCAGACACTGGCAAAGTGCAAGACCTCGAATCGCGCTTGGTCACCTGCATGCAAGAGTTGCAAGGTTTCAATGGCGACGAGATTGCCAAGACACCGTTTGGCAAAGGCGAGCAAAGCAACGTGACCGCCTTGGCCACTTGGATTTCTGCTGAATCCAAAGGCATGAAATTCAACTTGCCGCAAGGCCATGTGGAAGAACGCAAGATGTATGAAGTAGGCAAGCGCCTCTTCTTCATGCGCGGCGGTTCGCACGACTTTGCGTGTGCCACTTGCCACGGCCAAGACGACAAGCGCATTCGCTTGCAAGACTTGCCCAACCTCACCAAAAACCCTGGTGCAGGCAACGGTTTTGGTGCTTGGCCTGCGTACCGCGTGTCTAACGGCCAGATGTGGGGCGCCCAATTGCGCTTGAACGACTGCTACCGTCAGCAACGCTTTCCCTATCCCTTGTTTGGCAGCGAAGCCACCATTGCCTTGGGCGTCTACATGGGTGTGAATGGCAAAGGCGGCGAGGCCACCGCGCCCGCGATCAAACGATAAGGACCACGCACCATGAATCGCAAATATCAAATCGCGTTGAGCGCAGCCGCTGTGGCTTTGTTGACCGCTTGTGCGGCGCCCATGCCATCGAGCGCTGACCTCGACAAACTCACCCAAGACATCATTGGCCGTTCATTCCGTGCACAAGGCCAAGCCAAGCTTGACCGCTTGAGCCCTGATGAAGACAACCAGTTGTGTGCCGAAGCCGAGCGCACAGGTGTGTCGTTGGACGCCAAAGTGGCCGAAGCCATCGAAGCACGCAATATGAAAACCATCAAGGCCCCCGCCGATGGCAAGTATTTGGGAGACTTCAAAGAAGGCGAGAAGATTGCTCAAAGCGGCGCAGGCAAAACTTGGACCGATGCCGAAGGCTCTGCCAACGGCGGCAACTGCTACAACTGTCACCAGATCAGCAAGGAAGAGTTGTCCTACGGCACACTCGGACCAAGCTTGTACAACTACGGCAAGATCCGCAGTGCATTGGAGCCTAACAGCCCCGTCACCAAGGCCATTACCGAGTACACCTGGGGCAAGATTCAAAACGCCCGTGCGTACAACGCATGCTCCAACATGCCACGTTTTGCACACAAAGGTGTGTTGACTGAAGCGCAAATCAAACACGTGATGGCTTTGTTACTCGACCCTGCGTCGCCTGTCAACAAGTAATCTCTCTCAAGCCGCAGCATGAGCTTTTCATCTGCGGCTTTTCTACGCTCTTTAAATAAGTAGGTGCTGATATGAACTTAACCAAACGCGAATTCATGCAAGTCATTGGCGCGGGCTCGATGGCCGGCCTCAATATGCAGGCCTATGCGCAAGCAGATGCGAACGTTGCGGCCAAAGGTTTGTACGACATCCCCAAGTTTGGCAACGTCTCGTTCTTGCACATGACCGACTGCCACGCGCAGCTTAAGCCCATTTATTTCCGCGAGCCCAGTGTCAACCTCGGCATTGGCAGCATGAAAGGCAACTTGCCCCACTTGGTGGGCGAGCATTTGCTCCAAACCGCAGGCGTGCGCCCCGGCAGTGCCGAAGCCTATGGCATGAGCTACTTGAACTTTGAAGTGGCCGCCAAACGCTTTGGCAAAGTGGGCGGTTTCGCGCACTTGGCCACCTTGGTCAAGCGCCTCAAAGCCAGCCGTCCTGGCGCTTTGTTGCTTGACGGTGGCGACACTTGGCAAGGCTCGGCCACCTCGTTGTGGACCAATGGCCAAGACATGGTTGATGCTTGCAAATTGCTCGGCGTCGATGTGATGACCGGCCACTGGGAATTCACCTACGGCATGGAGCGCGTGCAAGAAATCGTCAACAAAGACTTTGCAGGCAAGGTCGACTTTGTGGCCCAAAACATCAAGACCCAAGACTTTGGCGATCAGGTGTTCAAGCCCTATGTGATTCGCGAAATCAACGGCGTGTCTTGCGCCATCATCGGCCAAGCCTTCCCGTATACGCCCATTGCCAACCCCCGCTACATGGTGGCCGATTGGGCCTTTGGCATTCAAGACGAAAACATGCAAAAGATGGTGGATGAAGCCCGTGCCAAAGGTGCGCAGGTGGTCGTCGTCATCAGCCACAATGGTATGGACGTGGACTTGAAAATGGCCAGCCGCGTCAGCGGCATCGACGCCATCATGGGCGGCCACACGCACGATGGCATGCCAGTCGCTACTTTGGTGAACAACAAAGGTGGCAAAACCATCGTCACCAACGCAGGGTCGAACGGTAAGTTCTTGGGCGTGCTCGATTTCGAAGTGAAGAACAAGCGCATCACCGATTTCCGCTACAAGCTCTTGCCTGTGTTTGCCAACATGCTGCCCGCCGACAAAGAGATGGATGCGCTCATCACCAAGATTCGTGCGCCCTACGAAACTAAGCTCAATGAAACCTTGGCCATCACCGAAGGTACGTTGTACCGACGTGGTAACTTCAACGGCACAGGTGACCAGTTGTTGCTCGACGCCTTGATGGATGTACAAGGCGCAGATCTTGCCTTCTCGCCCGGTTTTCGCTGGGGCACTTCGCTCTTGCCAGGACAAGCCATAACACGTGAATGGTTGATGGACATGACCGCTACGACGTACTCGTACGCCACCGTGACCGAGATGACGGGCGAGACCATTAAGACAGTGCTCGAAGACGTTTGCGACAACTTGTTCAACCCCGACCCGTACTATCAACAAGGCGGCGACATGGTGCGTGTGGGTGGTCTTGAATACGTGTGCCGCCCCAACGAAAAAATGGGTAACCGTATTGGCGAGATGCGCCTCAAAGGCAAGCTCATCGACGCCAACAAAAAATACAAAGTGGCCGGTTGGGCCCCTGTGGCCGAAGAGGCGAAAAATCAAAACCTCAAGCATGTGTGGGAAGTGGCCGAGCAATGGCTCAAGGCCAGCGGGGGGCGCGTGAAGTCACGCAAACTCAACACGCCCAAGCTCGAAGGTGTGTTGCCCAACCCTGGCTTTGCTGCGTAAAAAGTTTTTAAATCAAAGGAAATGAAATGACGGTCGAACGTTACATCCGCATCATCGCGGGCTTGTTCATCATGGTGTCACTGGCTTTAGGCATTGAAGAAAGCCCAGTGTTTGTGAGTCGCTGGGCCTTGGCGTTCACTGCTTTTGTGGGAGCCAACTTGTTTCAATTTGGCTTCACCAACTTCTGCCCCATGGGCATCATCTTGCGCAAATTCGGCGTCAAAGATGGCGCCGCTTGCTGCGCAACTGAGTGATTGAAAACTCAGGTGGGGCTGTTGATGGACTTCAACAACTTGTAAGTCAATCCAGCCCCAGCAATGATCGACACCAGCGTGAGCCACGCTGTGTTCGAAAAAATCGCACCGCCAGTCATGCCTGAACCCACGGTGCAACCGCCAGCCATCACAGCGCCAAAGCCCATGAAGATGGCGCCTGTCAAATAGTGGCCCAGTTTGTTTTCTGTCTGAAAACCTTCAAACTTGAATTCGCCAAACAACACGCCTGCGATCAATGAGCCTGCAAACACACCAGGCAACAGGCCTGCATCAAAACCAAAACTCGGTGCTGTGGCGGTGGAGAGCGTGCGCATCAACCACTCTGCCGATGGGCTGCTGAAGCTCAAGCTTTGAACGGCCACAGGTTCAAACGACACACCGGCCATCAGCTGGGTGAAGCCCCAACCCAAAGCAATCGACACACCCACCATCACGCCTGCCCAGTTCCAGGTGTTGGGGGCGTCTTGTGTGTCCGCACGCAAACGCCACAGGCCAACCAAGCCAAGCGCTAAGCCCACGACCAGGCCCATCCATGCGCCCGTGAAATGAAGCAAGTTACGCTCAGAACCGCCTTCGACCATCCACAAGCCTGTGACCCATTGACGTGCGGGAGCCAACAAACCAGAAATTGACGCTTGCACCGTCACCGCAAACACCAAGCCCGAGAGCAGGGCGCGCAAATTGCCGTTGGCCGAAAGAATGAGCAAACGGCTGGCGCATCCGCGCGTCATGATCATGCCCATGCCAAACATCAGGCCACCCACCACCGCACCTGAAATGCTGCCGGGTGCGCCCAAGTGTCGAGATGCTTCAGGCTTCAAGAACTCAGCCCACACCAAACCTTGCACGGCCAAGATGGTCACAGAAAAACCGATCAACCAGACGCCCAAGCGTGAGCCACCGCTTGCGTCGCAGCACTCAATCACAGCAGCGCGTGCGCAAAACTTAGAGCGTTGCGCAAAGAAACCAAAAATCAAACCAATGAGTGCGCCACCCGTGGCCAATACGGCATGGTCTCCGAAGGTTTCAATCAAGCTGGTGAGATTCACAAAATTCCCCAATCGTCAGTGGTGGCAGTCAAGCCTTTAATTGTCTCTGCTTTTGAAGCGGTCAAACAACACCATGCCCGCCAACATGGCCAGCACAAACACCAAGGCTTTGTCGTTGCCGGCGGCCATGGCCACCAGCGCAGGCCCGGGGCAAAAACCAGCCAAGCCCCAGCCTGTGCCAAACATCAAGCTGCCTAGCACCAAGGGGCGGTCGATCTGCGTCATCTCGGGCCATTGCAAGGGTGCACCTGAAAAACTGCTGTGTTTCTTTTTCGCCCAGGTAAACCCAAGCAAGCCCACCATCACACCGCCGCCCATCACGAGCGCGAGTGATGGGTCCCACACACCCGCCACATCCAAAAAGCCTTGTACTTTGCCGGGGTCAGTCATGCCGGAAATCAACAGCCCCACACCAAACAAAAGGCCCAACACAAATTCAATCACGCTTTGCATATGTGGCTCCTTAGAGAACATGGCGAATCACAAACACGGTGACAAAGCCCGTGCCCATGAACGACAAAGTGGCGACGAGAGAGCGCACAGACAAACGGCTCAAGCCGCAAATGCCGTGGCCGCTGGTGCAGCCTGCACCCCAGCGCGTGCCGTAGCCTACCAACACACCAGCCGCGATCACCATGGCCCAGTTGGCATCTATGCGCGGGGTTTGCACCAGCTCAGCGGGCAGGAAAAACTTAGCCGCCAAAGGCGCGGCAAACAGGCCCAGCAAAAACGCAAAACGCCAAGGCGAGTCGGCATGTTTGGGCGCGAGCACCCCTTCCAAAATGCCGGTAATGCCCAAGATGCGCCCGCTGTTCAAAAACAAAGCCGCCGCCGCAACGCCGAGCAAAACGCCGCCGAGCAAAGACGTCCAAGGTGTGAAGTGAATCCAATCAATCTGCATGGTCTGTATATCTAAAGTTGCCTATATTATTGTGCCCTTATGAAACCCCTCATCCACGGCATCTTCGACTCCGCCACTTGGACCGTCACCTATGTGGTTTACGACCAAGCGGGCGGCACCTGCGCCATCATTGATTCGGTGCTCGACTACGACCCCAAATCGGGCCGCACCAGCACGGCCTCGGCAGACCAAGTGATTGCGTTTGTGAAAGAGCAGCAACTCAGCGTGGCCTGGATTTTGGAAACGCACGCACATGCTGACCACCTCACTGCTGCGCCTTATCTCAAAGCGCATTTGGGTGGGCAAACTGCGATTGGTGATCACATCACCGCAGTGCAACGTGTCTTCAAAGGCGTGTTCAATTTAGAAGGCAGCTTTCAAGTGGATGGCACACAGTTTGACCACCTGCTACACGGAGACGAAACCTTCGCCATTGGTCAACTCACAGCCAAAGCTCTGTATGTGCCTGGCCATACGCCTGCGTGCGTGGCCTACCAAGTGGGCGATGCCGTGTTTGTGGGCGACACCTTGTTCATGCCCGATGTGGGCTCGGCGCGTTGCGACTTTCCTGGGGGAGATGCCAAAACACTCTATGCCTCAGCCCGCAAAATTTTGAGCTTGCCCGCTGAGACGCGCTTGTTCATGTGCCATGACTACCCGCCCGAGGGGCGCGACGTGAAGTTTGAAACCACCGTGGCTGAGCAACGTGCGCACAACATTCACTTGCACGACGGCATCGACGAAGCCGAGTTTGTGCGCATGCGCACCGAACGCGATGCCACCCTGGCCATGCCTGTGCTCATCTTGCCTGCGGTGCAAATCAACATCCGTGCGGGGGCGTTTCCGCCCAAGGACGACAACGGTGTGTCGTACCTCAAAATCCCTTTGAACGCGCTTTGATACTGGCTTAGATGTTTCGGTAATTAACTACCAAAAACTCTGTCGTTCCCTTTTGGCGCTGCTGCGCTAAGAATCCGTCCATCGCAAATTTAGATGGATTTAAAGGGAACAAAAATGATTCAACGCAAAGACTTTCTTAAAACACTCGCAGCTAGCGCTTTGTTGGCTGTCACAGGTTTTGCAGCTGCGCAGCCTGCACCCGTCACATTGCTCAATGTGTCGTACGACCCCACCCGCGAGTTGTATGTCGAGTTCAACCAAGCCTTCGCTAAACAATGGAAAGCCAAGACGGGCCAAGACGTGACGATCAAGCAATCGCACGGTGGCTCTGGCAAACAAGCCCGCTCCATCATCGATGGTTTGGATGCTGATGTGGCCACCTTGGCCTTGGGTGGTGACACCGATGCTTTGTATGAACACGGCGCGCTTATTCCTAAAGATTGGCAAAAGCGTTTGCCACACAACAGCTCACCCTACACCTCCACCATCATTTTGGTGGTGCGCGAAGGCAACCCCAAGGGTATTAAAGACTGGGACGATTTGGTCAAGCCTGGCATCAGCGTGATCACACCCAACCCCAAAACATCGGGCGGCGCTCGCTGGAATTACTTGGCGGCTTGGGAATTTGCCAAGCGCAAATACGGTGGTGATGCGAAAGCCAGAGACTTTGTGAAAAAACTCTACGAGAACGTGCCCGTGCTCGACACCGGTGCGCGTGGCTCGACCATCACGTTTGCGCAACGCAACCAAGGCGATGTGTTGATTGCTTGGGAAAACGAAGCCTATTTGCTTGAAAAAGAATTCGGTGCCAAGTTCGATGTGGTGGTGCCTTCGATTTCCATCCTCGCTGAACCCGCTGTGACCGTGGTCGATAAAAACGCTGACAAGAAGGGCACACGTGCCGTGTCGCAAGCGTATTTGGAATACCTCTACAGCGACGAAGGCCAAGACATCGCGGGTAAAAACTTCTACCGCCCCACATCGCCTAAGGCGCAAGCTAAATACGCCAAACAGTTTCCTAAGCTGAACTTGGTGACCATCGACAAATCGTTTGGCGGCTGGAGCAAAGCCACCAAAGATCACTTTGCCGATGGTGCGAGCTTCGACCAAATTTATTTGAAGAAGTGACGTTCTACGGCTTTAGATGTTTAAGGCATAAACAAACTACAAATGATTCGTTTGTGATTTGTGTTTGAACTTTCACAATCGCGACCATGTCAAAACAACCCACCATCATCATCGTTCCTGGATGGAAGAATTCAGGCGTAGGCCATTGGCAAAGCTTATGGGCTGAATCGATTCCGAACGCCGTTCGCGTCAAGCAAGACAACTGGACATCACCAACGCGTGAGGCGTGGGTTGAGCAGATTGCAAAAATCATCCTCGCCCAAGAGGGTGAGGTCATTTTGGTGGCGCACAGCTTGGGTTGCATTGCCACAGCTTATTTGCCATCTGATGTGTGCAAAAAGGTGCAAGGGGCTTTGTTGGTGGCACCCGCTGATCCAGAGCGGCGGGCCCCGTTGGTGGATTTTTCTCCAACGCCTTACCAACCATTGCCTTACCGCAGCGTGCTTGTCGCTAGCAGTAATGACCCTTATTGTTCCGTCCGAACAGCAGGTGCCTATGCACGCGCATGGGGTAGTGAGTTTGTTCGCTTGCAAAACGCTGGACACATAAACACGGAATCAGGCTTTGGTGATTGGCCCTTGGGACTTGCATTGTTGCAATCATTGGTGGGACAGCCTTTGCAAATTGGGGTTCAAACAGCATGAAAAGGGTACTACCCGGTTTCAACATCACGCTAGGTTTCACGCTCACGTACCTGAGCTTGATCGTGTTGATTCCGCTCTCGGCATTGATCTTCAAAACCTTCACGCTCACGTGGGACCAATTTATTGAGGCCGTCACAGGCCCTCGTGTGATGGCGTCGTATCGCCTCACGTTTGGTGCGTCGCTGATTGCAGCCTTGGTCAACGTGGTGTTTGGTTTGCTCGTGGCTTGGGTGCTGGTGCGCTACAACTTCTTCGGCAAGAAGGTTGTGGATGCCTTGGTGGATTTGCCTTTTGCATTGCCCACCGCTGTGGCCGGTATTTCGCTCACAGCGTTGTTGGCGGGTAACGGCTGGGTGGGGCAGTACCTAGAGCCTTTGGGTATTCAACTCGCGTTCAACCCCAACGGTGTGGTGATTGCACTCATCTTCATTGGCTTGCCGTTTGTGGTGCGCACCGTGCAGCCTGTGTTGGAAGACGCAGAGAAAGAACTCGAAGAAGCGGCAACGTGTTTGGGCGCTACGCGCTGGCAAACGTTTAGCCGCGTGATTTTCCCCAGCATCGCACCCGCGTTGCTCACTGGTTTTGCCATGGCGTTTGCGCGTGCGATTGGCGAATATGGCTCGGTGATTTTCATTGCGGGCAACATGCCCATGGTGTCTGAAATCACACCGCTCATCATCATCGGTAAGTTGGAGCAATACGACTACGCCGGTGCTACGGCCGTGGCGGTGGTGATGTTGGTCATCTCATTTGTGTTGTTGTTGGTCATCAATGCCTTGCAAGCGTGGCAGCGCCGCCATTCTGGAGCCCCAGCATGAGCACCACCATGAATCCCTCACAGCGACGGGCTCAAGCGGGCACGACGGAACCCGCATGGGTGCGCTACAGCCTGATTGGCTTGGCGCTCACCTTCATGTTTTTCTTTTTGGTCTTGCCTTTGGCTGCGGTGTTCACCGAAGCCTTGCGCAAAGGTTTGGATGCTTATTGGGTGGCTTTGCAAGAGCCCGATGCGTGGTCGGCCATTTATTTGACTTTCATCACCGCGCTCATTGCTGTGCCTTTGAATTTGGTGTTTGGCATTGCCGCTGCTTGGGCCATCGCCAAATATGAATTCACGGGCAAAGCCTTTTTGACCACCTTGGTCGACTTGCCTTTTTCGGTGTCGCCTGTAGTTGCGGGTTTGATTTATGTGTTGATGTTTGGCGCGCAGGGTTGGTTTGGCCCTTGGTTGCAAGCGCATGACATCAAGATTGTGTTTGCAGTGCCCGGCATTGTGTTGGCGACTATTTTTGTCACATTCCCCTTCATCGCGCGTGAGTTGATTCCACTCATGCAAGCGCAAGGCAATGACGAAGAGCAAGCGGCCATTGTGTTGGGTGCCACAGGCTGGCAAACCTTTTGGTATGTCACGTTGCCCAACATCAAGTGGGGTTTGATTTACGGCGTCATCTTGTGTAACGCCCGTGCCATGGGTGAGTTTGGCGCGGTGTCGGTGGTGTCTGGCCACATCCGCGGGCAGACCAACACAATGCCCTTGCATGTGGAAATTTTGTACAACGAATACCAATCGGTGGCGGCGTTTGCCGTGGCCTCACTCTTGGCTTTGTTGGCCTTGGTGACATTGGCGATCAAGTCGGTGGTGGAGTGGCGTCATGCGCGTGAGCTGAAAGCCACGGCTGATTTGCCACCGGAACAACCACACGCATAAATACGAGTAAAAGAAATCATGAGCATCGAAATCAGAAACATCCACAAACAGTTTGGCGACTTCCAAGCGCTGGGCGATGTGAGCCTAGACATTCACTCTGGCGAGTTGATCGCTTTGTTGGGCCCATCGGGCTGCGGCAAAACTACTTTGTTGCGCATCATCGCAGGCTTAGAGACCGCAGATGCGGGCACTATTTTGTTCAGCGGTGAAGACACCACCCATGTCCATGTGCGCGAGCGCCAAGTGGGTTTTGTGTTTCAGCACTACGCTTTGTTCCGCCACATGACGGTGTTTGAAAACGTGGCGTTTGGCCTGCGCGTGAAGCCGCGCAGCGAGCGCCCCAGCGAAGAACAAATCAAAAAGAAAGTGCACGACTTGTTGAGCCTCGTGCAACTCGATTGGTTGGCCGACCGTTACCCCTCACAACTCTCAGGCGGTCAACGCCAGCGCATTGCTTTGGCACGTGCTTTGGCGGTGGAGCCCAAAGTGTTGTTACTCGACGAGCCCTTTGGTGCTTTGGATGCCAAGGTGCGCAAAGAGCTGCGCCGCTGGTTGCGTCGCCTGCACGATGACTTGAATGTGACCACCATCTTTGTGACGCATGACCAAGAAGAAGCCCTCGAAGTGGCCGACCGTGTGGTGGTGATGAACAAAGGCAATGTCGAGCAAGTGGGCTCACCTCAAGAGGTGTGGGAACACCCGGCCAGCCCATTTGTGTATGGCTTCTTAGGCGATGTGAACTTGTTCCATGGCCGTGCCCACGAAGGCGAAATGCACATCGGTGTGGAAGACCAGACCGTGCGTGTGGCCAGCCCTGAGCACCATGACACTCAAGATGCGAAGGCTTTTGCGTATGTGCGTCCGCACGACTTGGATGTGCGCCGTTACACATCGGGTGACGAAGGCATCGTGGCCCAACTGACCCGTGCCATCGTGGTCGGGCCGATTGCGCGCTTAGAGCTGGTGGCGGCTGAGGGCGACAGCCCATCAGACCAGCAGATCATTGAAGCGCAAATCCCTGCATCGCAGTTCTACGAGCAGGGATTCACAGAAGGCGAGACCTTGGTGCTCACGCCGCGCAAGGCGCGGGTGTTCGTGGCCTAAGCCTGCTTAAACGCGCTGCTTGAACCAAGCCAATGCGCGCGCAAAGCCATCTGTCGCAGGACCTGTGCGATAGCTGGTGCGGTAGTCGGCGTGGAAGGCGTGCGGTGCATCGGGGTAGAGCACAAACTCGCAGGCCTTGGCCGCCTTGTTGCCTAGGGTGGCAGCTTGGGCTAAGGCTTCTTTCATGGTGTTTACCGAGGTGACCGGAATGCCCATGTCTGCACCACCGTACAAACCCAACACTGGGGCTTTGAGCTGAGCCGCCAAATCAACGGGGTGCTTGGGGTTGTTCGCGTTGATTTGGCCTTCCACACGCCCATACCAAGCGACACCTGCTTTGAGCTTAGAGTTGTGTGCGGCATATAGCCATGTGATGCGACCGCCCCAACAAAAGCCGGTGATGGCGGCGCGGTTGGCATTGCCGCCGTTTTTGCTAGCCCATTGCAGGGTGGCATCCAAGTCGGCCATCACTTGTGCGTCGGGAACTTTGGCGATGACTTCGGCTTGCAGTTTGGCAATTTCGCCATAGGTGCTGGGGTCACCCTGGCGGACAAACAATTCAGGTGCAATCGCTAAATAGCCAGCTTTGGCGAAGCGACGTGTGACATCGGCAATGTATTCATGCACACCGAAGATTTCAGAGATCACCAAGACCACAGGTAAATTGGTTTGACCTTTGGGTGCCGAGCGATAAGCCGGCATTTTGAAGCCGTTGACATCAATCATCACTTCGCCTTCGATCAGACCTTCGCCTGATGTTTGGATGGCGGTTTGTGCGATCAACGGCATGGCCGCTGCGGCGTAGCCCAAGCCCAATGCGGTTTGCAAAGCCAAGCGGCGCGTAGGCGCTGCGTCGTCAGTGCTGTTGAGCAGGGCTTGTGTATCTTGAATCCAGTTGGTGTGCATGAAGTTCCCTTGTTAGAAATCGCCTTTCAGAACGGGGAAGCCCAATGCTGCCCAGTCCAACATACCGCCGCGATAGTAATAAATTTTCGAAGCCGGGAAGCCGTCACGTGTCATGGCCTGAATGGCGGTGGGGCTTTGTGGGCAGACGGGGCCATTGCAGAAGGCAAATACTTTTTTGGCGCCTGCGCAGTCCCAGCCGTTGGCGGTTTTCTTGCAGCCCAACTCGTTCAAGCGAGCAGACACCTCGGTGTAGACAATGTGGTGTGAGCCTGGGATGGTGCCTTGCTCTCGGTCTTCGGGCTCACGCATGTCGACCAACATGGCGTCGCGGTCATTCATGGCGTTCAGCATTTCAATTTCGGTCACAGGGGTGACGCCTGCGACAGGCACCAAGGGCTGCAACCAACCTTTGTTTTTGGCGCAAGGTGTCATGACGCGTTTTATTTCGCGCTCTTCGCCTTTTGCGTTCTTCACCACGAACTTGGTGTCAGTGCCAATGATGCGCAGGTATTCAGGGTCAGCAGCTACGCTGTTGAAGCTAATGGCAGCCAATCCGAGGGCGGCGAGGAGGTGGGTGATATTGAGTTTCATCGTCTTCTTTCTATGCAAGGTGCTAAAAAAGAGCTTCCCAAGGGAAGCTCATCAAGGTACGAGTACCAGTCGTATTACTTGGCGCCGCCTAACACCCATACGGCCAAGGCTTTGGCATCGGCATCGCTGAGTTGGGCTTGTGGTGGCATGGGGATGGGGCCCCATTTGCCGCTACCACCGGCTTTGATGTTTTTGATCACAGTGGCTTCAGCATCAGCCTGGCCTGCATACTTCTTGGCCACGTCTTGATAGGCAGGGCCGACAATCTTTTTGTCTGCTGCGTGGCAAGCCAAACAGTTGTTCTTTTTAGCCAAATCGGCATTGGCCCAAGCACTTGTCGTGGCCAGTGCGATGAGTGCGACAGCGATGTGTTGTTTCATCTGAATTCCCATGAAATTAAATAATTCATTAATTGCTTATTAATTAATTCTATCCACGGCGTGAGGGATGAATTTCAAGGGATTTCCCTGCTCAATCAGATCTACCAAACGCGCAGCATGCGCTTGGGCTTGACCATGGACTCTTTGCACATCTTGTCGTCACCGCGTGCATGCTGCATGTAAGCGATATTGCGAAAGTAGCTGATCTCTTTGATTTGCTCCACATTCACCACCGCGTCTTTGCGTAGCTGACCATCCATCACTACAGGGCAAGCAATGATTTGCCACCACTTACGGTCTTCGCCGTATTGACTGCGTAAGGCTTTGTCTACAGCCGCGATGTCCTCAGCGCAGCTGCTAGCAATAGCAGGCGTTACCGCCAAGCCCAAAAAGCTGGCAAGCAAAAACGTGTGGAGCAGTCGCGACATAACTATGGTTTATTTCAACAAAGCATTCACTTGGCGTAATTGGGCTTCGCCCAATTCACCGCTGGCGGCAGACAAGCGCAGTTGCTCCATGGCGGTTTGGATGCGCAGTTGCACCAGTGCCAGTTCGGCCTGTGCCGCATCATGCTCAGCGCCCAATAGTTCGTTGGTGGTGCGCGCACCGGTGCGGTGAGCTTGACGGGTTGATATCAGACGCGCCTTGCTGGCTTGCTCGGATTGGCTCAAGGCTTGCAGGCGGGCTTGTGCAGTGCTCAGGCTTTGCCACGCGTCGCGCACCTGTTGCTCGACTTGCTGCTCAACCGCTTCTTGGTCGTAGCGCAGTTTTTCGACTTGCTTCAAGGCTTCGCGTTCGCGTGACTCCACCATTCCGCCTGTGCTGAGGGGAGCATTGAGCTGAATACCCACCATGTATTGGGCCGTTTGGTTACTGGCACTTCCATATGTGCCATGGCCCGACAAGCGGTCCATGTTCGCTTGTGCTACCCAATCCACGGTCATGGCGTTGCCTGCTTTGACGCGCTTGGCTTCTTGGCCTTGGATGGCCTGTTGCAAGCCCATCATTTGGAGGCTGGGGGATTGTTGTTTGGCGCGTTGCACCCAGGTGTTGGCATCAGCCAAATTGGCGGACGTGAGATTGATGTTGCCGATGGGCAGCAATTGCGTGGGCTCTTGACCTGTCAATTGGCGGTAGGCCACCTTCTTGTTGGCCAAGTTGTTTTCGTGTGTGAGCACATGGGCGCGAATTTCTGACACACGGGCGTTGGCCTCTTGCATATCCATCACACTGGCATCGCCCACGGATTGACGCTTGCTGATTTCAGTGGCAGCTTGCTGCATGGCTTTTTGCTGGCGTTGCAACACACGGAGGGTTTGCTCAGCGCCCACCACATCAAAGTAGCGTTGCGCTGTGCGCATGATGAGGGCTTGCTGAGCTTGCTGCCATTGGGTTTGTGCAATTTGTGCGGACAGCTCGAGCTGCTTGCTTTGCGCTTCGCGCTCTGGGCTGATCCATGCTTTTTGTGCGCCGATGCTGCCACGTGTCAAAGCGCCTGCATTCACATTCGTTTTAAATGTCACATCGCTTTGGCCCATGGCCTCTGCACCCTTGGTGCGGCTGTCTGCTCCACCGATGCCCACAGCACCACCAGCGGACACGATGGGGGCCCACAAGGCTTTGGCTTGTTCTTGTCTGAACGTGGCCTGCTCGTGCAAGGCACGTGCGGCTGCGATTTCTGGATCACGGGCAAGCGCTGCTTGCCACGCACCCATCAAGTCGGCGGCGTTTGCAGCAGATGTGATGCCTGCAAGTGTGAGTGCGGCAATAAGGGGCAAGCGTTTCATGCGTGTTCTCCAGAAATGACAGAAGCAGGCTTGTTCTTGAAAGCCATGAAATAGAGCAACGGAATCACCAACAAGGTGAGTGCGGTCGAGACAAAAATACCGAAGATGAGCGAGATGGCTAAGCCATTGAAGATGGGGTCATCCAAGATAAAGAAGGCACCCATCATCGCGGCCAAGCCTGTCAACACAATGGGCTGAGCGCGGGTGATGGCTGAGGCCACCACGGCATCTTTCAGTGCAACACCTTGCGAAACTTGCAAGCGGATGAAGTCCACCAACAAAATTGAGTTGCGCACGATGATGCCAGCTAAGGCAATCATGCCAATCATGGATGTGGCGGTGTAGGGGGCACCCAGCAAAGCGTGGCCTGGCATCACGCCAATGATGGTGAGCGGAATCGGCGCCATGATGATGAGTGGCACTAGGTAAGAGCCAAACTGCGCCACCACCAACAAATAAATCAGCACCAAGCCCACGGCATAGGCAGCGCCCATGTCGCGGAAAGTTTCATACGTCATTTGCCATTCACCATCCCACTTCACGGCGTAGTGTTGATACGGATCGGTCGGTTGTTGGATGAAGTATTCATCCACAGGTTTGCCATTGGGTGCATGAATTTGGTTCAAGCCACTGCGCATGCCAAACATGCCGTACAACGGGCTGTCGATCTTGCCAGCCATGTCACCCACCACGTAGGTGACGGGTAGCAAGTCTTTGTGATAAATGGGTTGCTCGCGCTGGGTGTCACTGATAGTGACGAGCTGGCGAATGGGCACGATTTCGCGTTGCGAGTTACGCACGCCAAGGCTGAGCAGTTTGTCCAACGAGTCTTGTTCGCTCTTTGCCAAGCGAATGACGATGGCGCCTGCGTATTTGTTTTGGTCATGTGCGTAGACGGTCGACTCACCCGCCAATGCCGCATGCAGGGTGCTGACGATGGCTTGTTGTGACACGCCCATTTGCGCTGCCTTTTGGCGGTTGATCAACAGCACTTGGCGAGGCGCTGCGCTGATGGTGCTGTCGTCTACATCCACCACGCCTTGTTGTGCGCTGAACATCGCGCGCACAGATTTGGCCACTTGATTGCGGCCTTCGTCTGTGGGGCCATACACCTCGGCCACGATGGGGGCCAACACTGGTGGGCCTGGTGGCACTTCAATCACTTTCACATTCGCGTTGAACTGCTTGCCAATGGTTTGCAGAGCAGGGCGCTCCCGCATGGCGATGATGTGGCTTTGCGCCTTGCGCAAGTGTTTGTCATGTAGGTTGACTTGGATGTCACCCACGTTGCCGCCGCTGCGCAAATAGTATTGACGCACCAAACCGTTGAAGTTGATCGGGGCGCTCAAGCCGGCATAAGCTTGGTAGTGCGTCACCTCTGGCACGGTGGCTAAGTGAGCACCCAAGGCGCGCAATACTTTTTCGGTCTCCTCCACGCGGGTACCTGCAGGCATGTCGACCACGATTTGGAATTCAGATTTGTTGTCAAACGGCAGCATCTTCAAGGCAACCAAGCCAGCCACTGGCAAGGCCACCGACACCACGATCGCGCCGAGCACGGCAGCGCCTAGGCTCCAACGGTTGCGCTGGCCAGACTTGTCATTCAAGAAAGGTGTGAACACGCTATTGAAAAAACGCTTGAGCCATTGTTTGAATGCACTGTCATCCTCAGCACCGTGTGCTGGTGCGGCTTTCATCCAAATGCGTGCTAACCAAGGCGTCACCACAAAGGCCACAGCCAGCGACAACAACATGCCCATACTGGCGTTGATTGGGATGGGGCTCATGTAGGGCCCCATCAAACCAGTCACAAACGCCATGGGCAACAAAGCTGCAATGACGGTGAAGGTGGCAAGGATGGTGGGTGCGCCCACTTCATCCACCGCGCCTGGGATGATTTGTGTAAGGGTTTTGTGAGGGAACAAACCTTGGTGACGGTGGATGTTTTCCACCACCACGATGGCGTCGTCCACCAAGATACCAATCGAGAAAATCAGCGCAAACAGCGACACGCGGTTGAGCGTGAAGCCCCAAGCCCATGATGCAAACAGAGTAACCGTCAAGGTCAAGATCACAGCTGTACCCACAATGGCTGCTTCGCGCCGACCCAAGGCAATGAACACCAAGGCCACCACAGAGGCTGTGGCGAACAACAGCTTTTGAATCAGTTTCTTGGCTTTGTCATTCGCGGTTTCGCCATAGTTGCGCGTGGTGGTGACTTCCACGTTTTGTGGAATCTTGCTTTGCTTGAGTGTGGCCACTTGTGCCAATACTGCATCAGCCACCTCAATGGCGTTTTCGCCGGGCTTCTTGGTGATGGCAATGGTCACTGCGGTGCGTTCGCTAGGCTTTGCACCTGCCATGCCATGCCACACAGCGGTGTTGGCCTGTGCGCCGCCATCGCGCACTTGGGCAATGTCATGCACATGCAAAGGCGTGCCCGCACGCACGCCCACTACCAAACTGGCCACATCTTTGGCGCTGCTCAAGAAGGGGCCAGACTCGATGGCGATGGCTTGCTGGCCTACCAACAAATCACCCACCGGTGCGCCCAAATGCGCCGCTTGCAAAGCCATGCGCAGTTCAGGCACGGTGATGCCAGCGGCTTGCATGCGTGCAGGGTCAATATCAATCTGAATGGCGCGTGATGGGCCGCCCACGGTGGTGACCTCGCGTGTGCCTTTGACGCGTTTCAAATCGATCTCAATGTTTTGCGCAATGCGCTCGAGTTCAAAGGCACTTAGGTCGGTATCCTTGCCGTGCAAGGTGAGCGACACGATGGGCACATCGTCAATGCCTTTGGGCTTGATGAGTGGCTGCAACACGCCCAAACCTTTGGGTAGCCAATCGGCATGTGAGTTGACCGTGTCATACAAACGAACCAAAGCTTCGGTGCGTGGAACGCCCACCTTGTATTGCACGGCCACCACTGACATGCCGGGCTGCGAGACTGACATGACATGTTCTACACCGGCAATTTGCGACAGCACCTGCTCGGCAGGGCCAGACACCATTTGCTCCACATCCTTCACCGATGCGCCCGGGAAGGGGATCAGCACATTGGCCATGGTCACGTTGATTTGTGGTTCTTCTTCACGCGGCGTCACCAAGACGACGAATGCACCGAGCAGAAAACACACCAGTGCCAGCAACGGTGTGATCTGTGAAGCTTGAAACATGCGGGCCAATTGCCCAGAGATGCGGAGTTTGGAATCAGTCATGGTGGGTATTCTATAAATAATTGATTGATTATTTAACTACACAATTAAATAATCAATCACTTAAATAGGTCTACAATTTGTTCATGACCCAACTTCCAGAGCAAGCCATCGACCGTGTGGCGAACTACTTCCAAGCGCTGGCCGAGCCCACGCGCTTGCGCATCCTGAATTTGCTGCGAGAAACCGAGCACAACGTGGGCGAGTTGGCTGAGGCTTGTGGCTACACGGCTGCCAATATGTCGCGCCACTTGGCGGTGTTGATGCAGCAAGGCTTCGTCAAGCGCGAAGGCCGTGGCACCAGCGTGTACTACCAAATCGCAGATCCCACTATTTATGCGCTGTGTGATTTGGTGTGCGATCGAATCACCCAACAACACCTAGAACAGGCTTGGCCCATGGTGGCTGCGCCTAAAAAACGCGTCTCTACTACAAGGAAATCTGTATGAAAACCGCTCACGATCTGGTCGTTCAAGCCAAACAAGCTGTGCAAGAAATTTCGGTCGAGCAAGCTGTTGCTGCCATTCAAACCTGCGATGTGCTGATTGATGTGCGTGAAGCTGACGAATACGCAGCTGGCCATTTGCCAGGCGCTATCCACATGTCGCGTGGCATGTTGGAATTCAAGATGGCGGGTAATCCCAAGATTCAGGCGCGAGACCTGAACATCGTGCTGTATTGCAAAACCAGTGGCCGCGCTGCATTGAGCGCCAAGTCGTTAGCTGATATGGGCTACACCCATGTGCGATCTATTGCGGGTGGTGTGGATGCTTGGGTGGCTGCCGGCCACGAGGTCTACAAGCCAGCACAACCTTCATTTGAATAATCAGGCTGACATATGCCAGGAAAAACCATACGCGTTGAGCTATCGCAACGCAACGACTACCGCTTCGACATAGCATTTGGTAACGACGTGCCGTTGCTGACCAGCGATGAGCCTGCACCGTTAGGTACTGGCTTAGGCCCTTCACCCGTGCAAATGCTTTGCGCTGCAGTGGGCAACTGCTTGTCGGACTCGTTGTTGTTCGCTTTTCGTAAGTTCAAGCAAGTGCCAGAACCCATTCAATGTGTGGTGACGGCCGAGGTAGGACGCAATGACGACAACCGTTTGCGCGTGTTGCACATGACAGCTCAGATTCGCATGGGGGTATTGGCAGCATCGCTTGAGCAGTTGAGCCATGTTCTGGAGCAGTTTGAAGAGTTTTGCACGGTGACCCAAAGTGTCCGTCAAGGTATTCCCATCGCGGTGGAAGTGTTTGACAGCGCAGGCCAGCAACTGAAGTAATTGAAGAAGGATGAACGATGAGTACGTTTGATCACGCCAACTTAATGCAAGGCATCAACGAGTGCCTCACCCCATTTCGCAAATCACAGTCCGAAGCCATGCAAGGCTTTGGCCAGTTAGCTCGCGCATCCATGGCAGAGGGCGCGATCAGTGCCAAGAATAAAGAATTGATTGCGTTGGCCATTGGTATCACCCAGCACTGCTCAGGCTGTGTAGGCTTTCATGTGAAGGCTTTGCGCAAGCTGGGGTGCACCCGTGAAGAACTGGAAGAGATGCTGACCATTTGCGTCTACATGGGAGGCGGCCCAGCTTTGATGTACTCCGCTGAAGCCCTTAAGGCTTGGGACACTTTGGCCTGAGCCACGACACATAACTAAGATTGATTGCTATGACCACCGACCACCAAGAACCTAAAAAAGTCATTCCGATTCAAGCTGTGCCAGCCGACGACAGCGAAGAAATGGTATCGCTCTATGCAGCGGCAAAAAAAATCTACCCACGCTCCGTCGAAGGCATCTTTGCCTATTGGCGTTGGATCACGGTGGCCATCACGCAAATCGTGTTTTATGGTTTGCCATGGGTGGAGTGGGGCACACGCCAAGCTGTGTTGTTTGATTTAGAAGCGCGCCGCTTTTACATCTTTGGCTTGGTGTTGTACCCGCAAGACTTCATTTACTTGACGGGCTTGTTGGTCATCTCTGCTTTGTCGCTGTTCTTGTTCACGGCGGTGGCCGGTCGTTTATGGTGCGGTTACGCATGTCCGCAAACGGTGTACAGCGAAATTTTCATGTGGATAGAACGCAAGATCGAAGGTGATCGTTCTGCACGTATTCGCTTGGATGATGCAGATTTTTCTGTGAAAAAACTCAGCAAGAAAGTCTACAAACACACCGCTTGGATTGTGTTGTCGCTGTGGACTGGCTTTACCTTTGTGGGTTACTTCACGCCGATTCAAGAATTGTTGGCCACTGCTGTGGCTTGGAGCTTTGGCCCTTGGCAGTTCTTCTGGGTGTTCTTCTACGCGTTTGCTACATACGGCAATGCAGGCTTCATGCGCGAGCAAGTGTGCAAGTACATGTGCCCTTATGCACGCTTCCAAAGCGCGATGTTTGACCATGACACCCTGATCGTCACGTATGACATAGAGCGCGGCGAGCCACGTGGTCCACGTTCTAAAAAGACGGATCTAGTTGCTTCCAATTTGGGCGCGTGCGTGGATTGCACTTTGTGCGTGCAGGTATGTCCTACCGGTATTGATATTCGCAACGGTTTGCAATACGAATGCATTGGCTGCGGCGCTTGTGCTGACGTGTGTGACACCGTGATGGACAAACTAGGCTATGCCAAAGGTTTGGTGCGTTACACCACGCAAAACGCCATGGAAAACAAGTGGACCACCAAACAAACGCTGATGCGTGTGGTGCGTCCCCGTGTGTTGATCTACACCTCTATCTTGATGGCGCTCATCATTGCAGTGGGCGTTTCGTTGGCCACGCGTACGCCATTTAAGGTCGACGTGGTGCGCGACCGCGCAACCTTGGCCCGTATCACTGAAAACGGTGGCATTGAAAACATCTACCGTTTGCAAGTGATGAACGCTGCGGAGCAAGACAAAACTTTCCAAATTTCTGTCGACGGTATGAAAGACATTCGCATCGAAACGGAAACTGAAGTGAAGGTGGCATCTGCGCAAGCACATTGGGTGGTGTTGCGCGTGACCATTCCCTACGGTTCGGCTGGTGCGGGTTCACACAAGATCAACTTTGATATCAAGGACACATCGGGCAACGATGTGATTCATGAAAAATCGGTCTTCTTGGTGCCGCGTTAATTGACGGTTTCCTCGGCTGACAACACATCTGCCCAGCTGCCTTGGCGCACGCTGGTGCAGATGACACGGCCAGGATTCTTGGTCATCACCGCCGTGGCTTGTGTGTTGGGCACTGCGGTGGCTGCTGTTTGCGGTAATGGCCCCAACTTCTGGATAGCGCTGGCCACGTTGGTGCTAGCGGTGCTCATGCATGCCGCAGCCAATGTGTTGAACGATTACCACGATGCACTCAATAGCGCGGATGACGCCAACACCCAAGGCTTGTTTCCGTTCACAGGTGGTGCACGCCTGATTCAAAACGGCCATGTCACCCTGCAAGACACACATGATTTAGCCAAAGCTTTGATCATTTTCTTGATTCCCTGTGGCTTGGTGCTGGCGGTGAGAACAGGCGGTGGCTTGGTGGTGTTGGGTTTGGCGGGGTTGCTGTTGGGATGGGCTTATTCAGCGCCGCCACTGGCTTTGATGAAGCGCGGATTAGGTGAGTTCACGGTTGCGCTCACTTGGGGTTTGGTGGTGGTTGGGGCTGACTATGTGCAACGCGGTCATTTCTTTGTCATTCCTTTTGCTGTGGCCGTGAGCTATGCCTTGCTGGTGGGCAACATCTTGGTCATCAATGGGTTCCCTGATGCGCAGGCGGATTCCCAAGTGGGCAAGCGCACCTTGGTGGTTCGCCTAGGCCCGCGTTGGGCCGCTTGGGTATATTTGTTTTTTGCTTTGCTCGCGTATGCGTGGTTGGCTGCAGGTGTGTGGTTATTCATTCACCCAGAGCCGGCGTTGTGGGGTTTGGTGTCCATGCCCTTGTCGCTGTGGGCGTTTGTGCTGTTGTACAAACATGCAGAGCGGCCCGAACGTTTGACATCAGCCATTGTGCTGACCATCGCTGCTTCGGTGGTGCATGGTTTGGCCATGTCGCTTGGGTTGGTCACTTTAATTTTCTAGGTCCATATGAACCGTCATCTCGTATTGCTGTCTATCGCGCAGGGTTTGTTCCTGACCAACAACGTCACCTTCATTGCCATCAATGGTCTGGTGGGTTTGAGTTTGGCGCCCGAGGCGTGGATGGCTACTCTGCCCGTGATGGGCTATGTCGTGGGGGGCGCACTGAGCACGGGCTTGGTGGCGAAATCGCAGCAGCGCTTTGGCCGCAAGGGCTCGTTCCAGTTGGGGCTGTTGGTGGCACTGCTGTCAGCCGCGTTGGGTGCGTTTGCCGTGCTCTCGCAATCTTTTTGGTTGTTGGTCACGGCCACGGTGGTCGCGGGCTATTACAGCGCCAATGGACAGCTGTATCGCTTCGCTGCCGCTGAATTGTGCAAGCCTGACTACCGTGAAAAGGCCGTGTCCTTGGTGATGGCCGGTGGTTTGATTGGTGCGGTCATTGGCCCGAACTTGGCCATTCAAACCAAGAGTTTGTTTGGCATGCCCTTCGCCGGCGCGTATGTGGCACTGATGGTGATGGCGGTGTTGTCGATGGCGGTGATGAGTTTCATCCATTTTCCGCCTGCACCTGTTGTGAAAGCGGATGACAGTGGTGGTCGCCCCTTAATGCACATCATGCGCCAGCCCGTGTTTGTGGTGGCTGCGATAGCAGCTGCGTTGGGCTACGGTGTGATGAACTTGCTTATGGCTGCCACGCCATTGGCCATGCAGGTGTGTGGGTTTCCATTTGATGACACAGCGTGGGTACTAGAGTGGCACGTGATTGGCATGTTTGCCCCAGGCTTTGTGACGGGGCACTTGATCAAACGCTTTGGCGTGTTGCCGATCATGGGCGCTGGTGTGATGCTCAACATCGCGTGCATTGTGATCGCGTTGTCTGGTGTGGAATTGCACCAATTTTTATTGGCCTTGTTCTTGTTAGGTGTGGGCTGGAACTTTTTGTTCACGGGCAGCACCACGCTGTCGATGCAGGCGTACACAGCACAAGAGAAAAACCGTGCACAAGCGGCCATTAACTTTTGCGTGTTCGCCACCATGGCTTTTACTTCGTTTGCTTCGGGTGCTTTGGTGACCACGCAAGGTTGGGCTTGGCTCAACTGGGGTTCGTTGGTGCCTGTGTTGATCACAGGCGCTGCATTGTTGTGGTTGGCACGTAAAAAAGCCTCAGCCACTTAAGTGCTGAGGCTTGTGAGGAGCGCGCGTTTTACTGCGCGTGTTCTTCTTCGGCTGGTTTCATAGGGCAAGTGTTCACACCAAACAAGGTGTACGCGCCGCAAAAACGGAACACGCCTGTGGCCAACACGATCACCCCCAAATAACCCCAAGCGCCCACCACACCAGCGACCGCCAATGCGATGAGTGCCAAGCCTGCGACGATGCGCAGAATGCGGTCAATGCCGCCAACGTTTGCTGTCATGAGTTTCTCCTTAAGAAGTTGTCATTAGACACCTACATGGTGATTTCCGGTTGATGCAAATCAATCGATGAATAAATCTAGGTGACTCTCAATTTATTACTTCTCAAGGAAGACTCCGTGCGTACACGGCCATGGCCTCGATTTCTTCGTCTGTCAAACTGCGCGCTGCGCTGGCCATGGTGCCGTCCATGTCTGCGCGTGCACCAGAGCGTAAATTCCGCAATTGCGTGACGAAATATTCACTGGATTGCCCAGACAAGCGGGGCACATGTTTTTGTCCTTGCAGCTGTGCACCATGGCATGAAGAACAGTATTGCTGTTGTGCAATTTGTTGTCCACGTGCAATTTTTGAGGCATCTCCACCGGTATGTGGCGGCGGTGCAGGCTGCGAGGCGTAGTGCGCAGCAATGTCACGCATGTCTTGTTCGCTCAGTGTGGCTGCAATGGCTTCCATTCCACCGCCGAGACGACGTTGGTCACGAAATTGCAGCAACTGATAAAAAATAGACAGTTGCGGTTGTGCTGCCAAGTGTGGTGTGCCTGCCATGGATGACACACCCTGCTCACCATGACAAGCTGCACACACTTGCGCTTTTGCTTTGCCAGCGATTGCATCAGGTGCAGACCATGCCATCTGAGAGCTCAGGAGTATGAAAAAAAAGGCCATTCCATGAATGGCCTTTGAAGCATGCTTAAACATTATTTGCTGTGAGAGATGCGGAAGATGGCACCAGCGACGTCGTCAGACACGAGCATTGAACCGTCTTTCATGACATGCACATCAGCTGGGCGGCCCCAGAAGTCGTCGCCTTGAATCCAGCCAGATACAAACACTTCTTTCTTGGTCACGTTGCCTTTGGCATCTAAAGCCACACGCACCACATCGAAACCGGTTTTCTTAGTGCGGTTCCATGAGCCGTGTTCAGCAATGAAGATGTTGTGTTTGTACTCGGCAGGAAATTGCTTGCCTGTGTAAAAGCGCATGCCTAAAGCCGCTACGTGTGGGCCAATTTTCAAAACTGGTTTGTCAAACTCATCGCAAGAGCGACCTTTGCCGAAGTCGATATCGAGCAAATCGCCTTGATGGCAGAAGGGGTAGCCAAAGTTCATGCGTTTGGCGGTGATGCGGTGGAGTGTGTCATTAGGCAACTCATCGTTCACCCAGTCACGACCGTTGTTGGTGAACCAGAGTTCTTTGGTGATGGGGTGAAAATCCATGCCCACGCTGTTGCGTACGCCATGAGCGACGGTTTCCAAAATATTGGTTTTGAGGTTTAAGCGAACAATGACGGCATGTGTCACAGGCTGCACGGTGATGTTGGCTGGTGTGCCGATTTGGAAATACAAGTAGTTGCCATCAGGGCTGAGCTTCATGAACTTCCAACCGTGCGCTTCGTCTTTGGGTAATGCATCAAACACGACAACAGGTGCAGGTGGATTGTCCAAGTTGGCTTCGATGTTGTCGTAGCGAATGATGCGTGACAACTCAGCCACATACAACGCGCCGTCTTTGAACACTACGCCATTAGGGCGGTGTAAACCTTTCGCAATTGTCTTGACTTCACGCTTGCCGTCTTTTTCAACCACCGCGTAGACGTTGCCTGGAAAACGTGTGCCAACAAACAATGTGCCACTGGGTGACTGCACCATTGAACGCGCATTGGGCATGCCTGAAGCCCAGAGTTCAACTTTGAAGCCAGCGGGTACTTTGAGTTTGTCTGTGGGAATGTCCGACACTGGCAGTGCTGTCATGCCTGGTGGATGCGGGACCAAATTCAGTGCGACTTGATCAGCTGTGCGACCCTGTGCCCATGTCGGTGGAATGGCCGATGCGGGTGGTGCTGCAGGCGCTTGAGCAATTGCAAAACCACTCAGGGTCAATCCCATGGTGAGCGCGACATTTTGAACCTGTCGAGTAAAGCGTTGAAGTTTCACGTGTGTCTCCTAAGTAAGGAATTAGATTTGAAGCGCAATGTCCAAATGCTCGAGTCGCCTAGGCGATTGGTGTATGAGTATCTTTTTCTTATTCGCTCAAGTGGTAACCTATTTGTATGAATACACACGCTATTTCTTCTTCTAAAAATCTTTCGGGCGACATCTGGGGTGGCTTTGCCGCCATGCTTGTTGCACTGCCTTCTGCGATTGCGTTTGGCGTCACTATCTTCTCGCCGCTTGGTGCAGACTTTGGTGCCAAAGGTGCATTGGCAGGCATGCTGGGCGTCACTGCACTGGGTTTGATTGCTGCTACTTTTGGTGGCACACAGCGCCTCATCTCAGCACCATGCGCACCCGCTGCGGCGGTGCTGTCTGCGCTGACCATTCAAATGACGCAGCAAGGCACAGGCGTGGGCGCGGTGGTGCTCACCTTGTTCTTGGTGGCGTTTGTCAGTAGCTTGGTGCAAATCTCATTTGGTTTGTTACGCATTGGTGAACTCATCAAGTACATGCCGTTTCCTGTGGTGAGTGGTTACCTCAGCGGCGTGGGCCTCATCATCATCATGAGTCAGTTGCCCAAGTGGATGGCGCTGCCCAAAGGCATGAATTGGTGGCAAGGCTTGCATGCCATGGAGCTGTGGCAAGCGCCTAGTTTGATTGTGGGTGCCGCAACGGCTGCGTTCATGTTGTTGGCCCCTCGCATTTCCACCAAAGTGCCAGCTGTGATTGTGGGTTTGCTTGGCGGCATGGCCTCGTATTGGTTCTTGGCTTTCAGCACATGGCCAGAGTTGCGAAATTTGCATGACAACCCATTCATCATTGGCCCATTGGCTGTGGGTGGCGAAGGCTTCTTTGAATCTTTGCTCGATCCTTTCCGTAGTTTGAGCGAATCTGGTTTTCCTAACTGGACACAAATTGCATTTCCAGCTGTGACTTTGGCAGTGCTGTTATCCATCGACACACTCAAGACCTGTGTGGTGCTCGATGCGATGACGGGCTCACGCCATGACTCCAACAAAGAGTTGATCGGTCAAGGCTTGGGTAACTTGGCTGCCTCACTCATTGGTGGCGCACCTGGTGCAGGCACCATGGGCGCCACCTTGGTGAACAAGGCCAGCGGTGGCACCACGTATTTGTCGGGTGTGTTTCAAGGCGTGTGGTCGTTGTTGGCCATCTTGTTGTTGACCTCGCTGATTGCTTGGGTGCCTGTGGCTGCTTTGGCTGCGTTGCTGATTGTCATTGGCGTCAAGATGATTGACTGGCATTCGCTTCAGCTACTCAAAGCCAAGGACACCATGCTCGACTTTGCAGTCATCTTGATTGTGGTGATTGTGGCTAACACGGTGAGCTTGATTGCAGCATCGGGTGTGGGCGTCGCTATGGCCATCATGCTGTTCTTGCGCGAGCAAATTCACACCACCACGATTCGTCGCAAATCATTTGGTAACACCATGTTCTCGTCGCGCGTACGCGGCCAACGCGAACGTGATGTGTTGGTGGAGACGGGCGAGCACACGGTGATTTTTGAATTGCAAGGCAGTTTGTTCTTTGGTACCACCGATCAGCTTTACACCGCGATTGAGCCAGAGTTGAGCAAAGCCAAATTTGTCGTGCTCGACTTCATGCGCGTGCAGTCCATGGACATGACGGCAGGCCACATGATTGAGCGCATTCGCAACATGCTGTCAGAGCGTCATGCACGTCTGGTGCTGACCCGCGTACCCGATCGCTTGCCTAGCGGCCGCGATCTACGCTCGTATGTCAATCACATTGGTTTGTTGTCGGACAGCACTGCCAAAATTTTTGATGAGTTTGATGAAGCACTGGAGTGGATTGAAGAAGAAACCTTGGCCTTGGCAGGCCATGCCCATGTGTCGCACGAAGGTATTCCGTTGGGTAAGTTTGAAATCTTCCACGGCCTGAATGAGCAAGAGATCGAAGCCCTTGAGCGTTGCGCGCAGCGCCACGTGTACGAGCCAGGTGACTTGGTGTTTGGTGCGGACTCTACAGGCCATGAGCTGATGCTCATCAGCCGTGGCGAAGTGAAGGTGAGTTTGCCATTGGCCAATGGCAAAACCATTCACTTGACCACCTTCAGTCGCGGTCAGTTCTTTGGCGAGATGTCGTTCTTAGATGGCCGCGCTCACTCGGCGGATGTGTACGCCACGCGTGAGACTGAGCTCATTGCCATCGATCGCAAAGCCTTTGCGATCGTGGCAGCGGGAGACCCTGTGATGAGTATCAGCGTGATGCGTTCAGTCGCACTCGCCATTGCCGACCGTTTGCGCCACGCCAACGCAGAGCTGCGAGAGATGCGTCAGGCTTGATGCTGCTTACTTAGCAGGCGGACGGTACATCGCGCAAATCTTGTTGCCCGCAGGGTCACGCAAGTAAGCGATGTAATAAGTGAAAGCAGGGTTGGTGCGAGGGCCTGGCGGGTCTTCGCAGGTCACGCCGCCGTTGGCCACGCCTGCGGCATGAAATGCATTCACTTCGTCCTCAGACTTGGCTGCAAAACCAAAGGTACTGCCATTGCCAAATGTGGCAGGTTCACCATTGATGGGTGTCGTAATACCAAACGTGCCAGTGGGTGTGCGGTACACATAACGGTTACCGCCGCCTGCGCCTGGCGCATGGCCCAATGCACCGAGGGTTGCGTCATAAAACTGGCGTGATGCCTCAATGTCTTTGGCGCCCAAAAAGACGTGTGTGAACATGCGTGTCTCCAACTCGATTCAGAAAAGAAAAAAGCGGCTCGGTTGCCCGACGCCGCTTTTGTGCGTGAACGCGAAGAATTACTTCTTCTTGGTGTTCACAGCAGCTTTGAAGGCTGCGCCGGCAGTGAAGCGAGGCACCACAGCAGCTGCGATTTTCAAAGCTTCGCCAGTGCGTGGGTTCTTGCCAGTGCGAGCAGCGCGTGCAGCAGCTTTGAAAGTGCCGAAGCCGATCAATTGCACGTCGTCTTTTTTGGCAACGGCGTGAGTGATGACGTCGAGGATGGCATTGACAGCGCG
>Ga0213920_1000067_pt1 | contig 122493 bp, 117 predicted proteins | sample McNCre1117MG_FD_161054 | JGI IMG/M metagenome (GOLD analysis project Ga0213920, IMG submission 161054) | Freshwater microbial communities from McNutts Creek, Athens, Georgia, United States - 11-17 MG | ecosystem: Environmental > Aquatic > Freshwater > Creek | place: USA: Georgia | collected...
GGGCGCAGACCGCCGCTTCGGTGCTCACCTGTTTGACCCTGCCAATGGTGGCCCAATGCTTTGGGAGCACCTGTTCTGGTTCTTCGGTCACCCTGAGGTTTACATCTTGGCCCTGCCATTCTTCGGAGTGGTCTCCGAGATCTTCCCAGTGTTCAGCCGCAAGCCAATCTTTGGTTACAAGACCCTGGTCTACGCAACCATCGCAATCGCCGCACTGTCGATGACCGTTTGGGCTCACCACATGTACGTAACCGGAGACGTGCTGCTGCCGTTCTTCGCACTTACCACCATGCTTATCGCCGTACCTACCGGTGTGAAGGTCTTCAACTGGATCGGTACCCTGTGGCGCGGTTCGGTAACCTTCGAAACCCCTATGGTTTTCGCACTTGGCTTCCTAACCACCTTCATCTTCGGTGGTCTTACCGGTGTCATCCTGGCGTCGCCAGCGCTTGACTACCAGCTATCGGACAGCTACTTCGTGGTTGCCCACTTCCACTACGTAGTGTTCGGTACCGTGGTGTTCGCCATGTTCGCTGGCTTCTACTTCTGGTGGCCAAAGTTCACCGGCAAGATGCTCAACGAGACTCTTGGCAAGATCCACTTCTGGCTGCTGTTTGTTGGTTTCCACGTGACCTTCCTAATCCAGCACTGGTTGGGTGTAATGGGTATGCCACGTCGTTACTACTCGTACCTGGCCACCGATGGCTTCGGCGACCTCAACCTGATTTCAACGATCGGTGCCGCCATCCTGGCCACCTCGATGATTCCTTTCCTGTGGAACGTGTACCTAACTGCTCGCAAGGGCGTAAAGGTAACCACCAACGACCCATGGGGTTACGGACGCTCGCTGGAGTGGGCAACTGGTTCGCCATTCCCACGCCACAACTTCACCTCTATCCCACGCGTTCGTTCGGAGTCGCCAGCCTTTGACCTGAACCACCCAGAGTTTGCGGCTCCTGAGGCCAAGGCAGAGAAGGTACAGGGCTAAAGCCATGAAGACTAATGCAAAGCTGTTTTTCCTACTGACCGTCTTTTACCTCGTAGACGCGATCGCCTACGGTATCTGGTCATACAACGCCTCGGTACCGAGCGGTGTCTATGGCGCCAAGCACATCGAGATCATCGGTACTGCCGCAATCGGCATGTTGGTGTTCCTAAGTGGCTTCATCGCTTTCTACATCAACAACTCGGCTAAGCACGCTGGTGGAATTCTTCCCGAAGACAACCAGACCGGCAACATCGAGGATGGCGACGCCGAGATGGGCTTCTACAGCCCATGGTCCTGGTGGCCACTGGCACTTGGTGTGTTCGGTGCGCTAACTTTCGCTTCGCTCGCAGTGGGCTGGTGGCTAACCTTCATTGCGGTTCCGCTAGCGCTTGTAGCCGTTGTGGGCTTCGTATTCGAGTACAGCCGCGGTCAGCACGCGCACTAGTTTTAGCAGTCTCGTATGGCCCGTCTTCGGACGGGCCATACGCGTTTAACGGTCATTTGCAGAGAGTGTCTCTGAGGCTGACTGCTCCAGTTTGATCTCCGGCCCGGTCATCCCATGAGCCAATTGAATGCGAGGGGGCAGAGGCTATAGCGAGCGGGGGAGCGGTACTTACGGCAGTGGCTGCAACACTTGGGCAGCCGAACCGTATGCTACGGGCTGCTGTAGCCATTTAGGGCAGTAGGAAGCCGCTGATGTACTGCGATCGCGAGCAGGGACCGTCGGTGAGGTCACTGTTGCAGCGTCATATTCGGGTTAAAGTAATGGACCCCGCCGAAGCGGGGTCCATCAAGAGCATTGCCGAGAGCTGTTAGGCCTTTGGCTTGCGAGGTGCGCGAGCAGCCTTCTTAGGGGCTTCTACGGCCGCTGGAGCCTCGTGGGCTTCTGCTGCTACCTCGTGGTGTGCGTGGTGCTCGTGAGCGGCTGCAAGTTCGATTGCACCCACCGGAGCTACTCGGTCCTCGAAGTAGAAACGGCTTAGACCGGCACGCATACGAGCACGCAGGGTGATCTTGCCCTGAGAGTTTGGACGAGCCACAGTTGGCTGGTGATCAATGAAGTCAACCAGCTTGTACATGTCGTGCTCGTCAATCGCAGCGTGAACTTCCTGGTACTCGCCGTGCGGCAGGCGAATGATTCGACCAGTCTCACGACCGTGTAGAACAATTTCGCGGTCCTTGCGCTGCAGGCTTAGGCAAACTCGCTTGGTGATTAGGAATGCCACGATCGGCAAGACAATCAGCGAGATCTGCAGGGTAGTCAGAACATTGTTCAGGCTAAGCATGAAGTGAGTTGCGATAAGGTCTGTCGATGCTCCGGCCCAAAGCACTGCGTAAAAGGTCATTCCGGCAGCACCGATTGCGGTACGGGTTGGAGCGTTGCGAGGACGGTCGAGTACGTGGTGCTCACGCTTGTCTCCGGTTACCCAAGCTTCGAAGAATGGGTAGAAGGCTACAACCGCCATGAATACAACCAGAACCAAGATCGGCAACAGGATGTTCCACGACCAGGTGTATGGACCGGTTACTACCTCTAGGTGGGTAGGAGCCAGACGCAGGGCACCATCGGCGAAACCGATGTACCAGTCAGGCTGGGTACCTGCCGAAACAGGCGATGGGTCGTAGCCACCGTATAGCCAGATTGGGTTGATGGTTACGGTTGCTGCCACCAGCATCAGTACACCGAAGACCACGAAGAAGAATCCGCCAGCCTTGGCAACGTAAACCGGCATCAGTGGGTAGCCAACCACGTTGTCGTCGCGGCGTCCTGGGCCCGAGTAGTGGGTGTGCTTGTGGATTACCACCATGAAGAGGTGGATCACGATGAAGATGAGGATGAATGCAGGGATCAGCAGGATGTGCAGGCTGTAAAGACGAGCAACAATGTGAGTTCCAGGGAATTCGCCACCGAACAGCATCGACGAGATGTAGGCACCGATTACAGGTACACCCTTGATCATGCCGTCGATGATGCGAAGACCGTTGCCCGAGAGCAGGTCGTCTGGAAGCGAGTAACCGGTGAAACCGCCTGCCATTGCCAGGACGAACAGGGCGAAACCAACCACCCAGTTGATTTCGCGAGGCTTGCGGAATGCGCCGGTGAAGAATACGCGCATCATGTGCAGACCAGCAGCGGCTACGAAGAGCAGAGCGGCCCAGTGGTGCAACTGACGCATCAGCAGACCACCGCGTACCTCAAACGAGATGTCCAGCGCCGACTTGTAGGCAATGGACATCTCGGCACCCTTGAGTGGACCGTAGACGCCATCGTAAATGACCGAGGTCATTGCAGGCTGGAAGAAGAAGGTGAGGAAGGTACCCGAAAGTAGCAGCACCAGGAACGAGTACAGTGCTACTTCACCGAGCATGAATGACCAGTGGTCAGGGAAGATCTTGCGACCGAACTCCTTGAGGATTCCGGCTACTCCGACGCGCTCGTCGAGGTAGTTGGCGGTTCCTGCGAGGAAGCCGCCCTTCTTGGCTGTTGCAGTTGCGTTGCTCATTAGGCGGTACGCTCCCAGAAGCTAGGGCCAACTGGCTCACTGAAATCGCCCTTGGCGATCAGGTAGCCCTCGGCGTCGACGGTGATCTGAAGTTGAGGAAGTGGACGGCTAGCAGGACCAAAGACAACTTCGCAGTCGTTTGCTAGGTCGAAGGTGGACTGGTGGCAAGGGCACAGTAGGTGGTGGGTGTGCTGCTCGTAAAGTGCCACTGGGCAACCAACGTGAGTACAGATCTTGCTGTAGGCAACGATGCCGTCGTAGCCCCAGTCAAGTTCCTTCTGGCTGTGAACATCGGCGGGGTCTAGACGGACCAGCAGAACTGCGGCCTTGGCCTTCTGCTCAAGCATGTCCTCGCGCTCGTTCAGGCCCTCAGGAATGACGTGGAACACCGAACCGATGGTGACATCAGCAGCCTTAATCGGGGTGCCGGTTGGGTCGGTGGTTAGGCGAGCTCCCTTGGTCCACATGGTGTGGCGCAGGGTTCCGGTTGGGTTTGGGTCAACAGTCATGTCCTTGAACAAGACGATGCCAGGCAGCGGGAACAGTGCTAGTGCACCGTAGAGGCTGCGACGGATGAGCTTGCGACGGCTGAAACCCGACTCCTGGTTGGCCAGGTTGACAATCTCAACTGCGCGAGCGCGGACATCCTCGGAACCACGGGTCTGGTGACGTGCCTCGGAAACTTCGGCGTCCGGCATCAGGGTCTTGGCCCAGTGAACCGCACCCAAGCCGATTGCCAACATGCCGAGGGCAATGCTCACACCGACGAAGAAGGTGTTGTTGTGAACGGTGCCCAGGTTGTCGGTGATTGGAAGTGCAAAGTAGAAGACAATCGCAGCCAGGCTTCCGATAATGCTCACGAAGAACCAGGCAGCAACCTGGTTGTTTGCGGCACGTTCGTGCTTCTTGCTCTTGTCGGTCATGCGAACGCGGTGAGGCTCCAGACCTGGATCGGCAATTTTGTCTGCCGGAATCACTGCCAGGCCGGCACTGTAGTCGTGCTCGAATTCGTGCGAGTCGCCCGCGGCAGGGGCTAGTCCCTTGTTTTCAGCCACTTGTTCTCCCTTTTGCTAACTAAATCTGTGCCGTGATCCAAGAGCTAGTTGCTCTTGGCTCCTAGCCATACGGTGATGGCGATGATGCCACCTAGAACGCCGATCCAAACCAACAGACCTTCGGCGACTGGGCCGAGGTTGTCGAGGTTAAGACCACCTGGCGACGGGTGCTGCTGCAGGTAAACGAGGTAGGTGATGATGTCTTTCTTGTCCTTAGGGGTCAAGTTGGCATCGTTGAAGACCGGCATGTTCTGAGGGCCGGTGATCATGGCCTCATACATCTCTTTTGGAGCGGTGTCGGTCAGGGCTGGAGCGTACTTACCCTGAGTAAGTGCACCACCGGCACCTGCCGCGTTGTGACACATTGCACAGTTGGTGCGGAAGAGCTCGCCACCGCGAGTGGCGTTTCCGTTGTTGGCAACCATGGCGTCGGTTGGTACAGCTGGACCAGGAGCCAGGGATGCTACGTAGGCAGCAAGTGCCGCGATCTGCGAATCGGTGAACGAGGTGTTCTTGGTTGGAACCTGAGGACCAGAGGCCTGAGCCGGCATACGACCAGAACCAACCTGGAAGTCTACGGAGGCTGCACCGACACCGATCAGGGTTGGAGCGTTCTGGCTGCCTTCGGCGTTCTTGCCGTGGCAAGAGGCACAGTTGGCGAGGAACAGCTTGTGGCCCTCGTCGATCTGGGCTGCGGACGCAACGGTAGGGGACTGGTTTGCCGTGATGGCGGCGGTTGCGGCGGCATAGCCACCACCGGTGAGGAGCAGGGCAGCTGCAATGACAACTGCCGCAGCCATTGGCTTACGACGGCTGAGCAACGACTTACGGTTTAGAAACGCCATGTTATTGATACTCCGACTCGGTTTATTTCAAAACGTAAATGATTAGGAATAGGCCAATCCAGACCACGTCCACAAAGTGCCAGTAGTACGACACCACGATTGCACCGGTTGCCTCGTAGTGGCCAAACTTCTTGGCTGCAAAGGTCTTACCGATGATGATCAGGAAGGCAACCAGACCGCCGGTTACGTGTAGCGCGTGGAAACCGGTGGTGATGTAGAAGGCGCTGGTGTAAGAGTTGGCATCGAGGGTCATGCTGTGCTCGGTGATCAGGTTGGTGTACTCCCAGACCTGACCCGAAACGAAGATGGCGCCCAGCACGTAGCTGAGGAAGAACCACTCAACCATGCCCCAGTTCTTTGGGTGCTTGCCGGTGGCGCGTGGCTGCATGCGCTCGGCTGCGAATACACCGAACTGTGCGGTGAACGACGACAGCACCAGAATGATGGTGTTGGTCAGCGCGAAAGGCACGTTTAGGTGCTGAGTCTGCTCGCCCCAAAGCACCGGAGAGTTAGCGCGGAGGCTGAAGTACATTGCGAAAAGACCGGCAAAGAACATCACCTCACTGCCAAGCCAAACGATGGTGCCCACCGCGGTGGAATTTGGTCGGTTAATGACGGGTGCAGAACGCTGCGACACTGGCATGGTAGTCATGCTTCTAGCATAACCAACGGGCAGGTGGCTCAATCCCAATTGACACCTTAAACCTCACTGATTCTTGAGTAATTTTCTGGAATTGGCGGCGAGTTTCAGCGCACCGAACGGGGGATAGTCAACCTTGTCCAAGGTCTAGACTTTTGCTATGACCGCAGACCTTAGCTGGCCAGTAATTCTGGGCCGTTTGATCGAAAAAACCGCACTGGATCGCGCCGCCGCATCCTGGGCGATGGGGCAGATTATGTCTGGGGAGGCCGCCGATGCTCAGATCGGCGGATTCATGATTGGCCTGCGCGCCAAGGGGGAGTCGGTCGACGAACTCGCGGGGCTTGTCGACGTCATGCTCGAGCGTGCGGTGATTCTTGACACCGGCAACGATGCGGTCGACATCGTGGGCACCGGTGGCGACATGGTTGGCACCGTAAACGTTTCCTCGATGGCCAGCATCCTCACTGCAAGTGCCGGCTTGCCAGTGCTAAAGCATGGCAGTCGATCTGCATCCGGTAAGACTGGTTCCTCCGAGATGCTTGAGGTGCTGGGTATCCGCCTTGACCTATCACCGGAACGCGTGGCCGAAGTTTTCCGCGAGGTCGGTATTTCGTTCTTTTTCGCTCCGGTGTTTCACCCTGCAATGCGTCACGTGGCACCGATGCGCAAGCAGCTTGGCGTGCCAACCACTTTCAACTTCCTCGGGCCGCTGGGCAACCCGGCGCAGCCAATCGCAACCAGCCTCGGTGTTGCCAATCTGGCTATTGCGCCCCTGATGGCCGCCGAGATGGCGGCTCGTTCGCGCACGGCTTTGGTTTTCCGGGGCAACGACGGCTTGGACGAGCTAACCACCACCGATACCAGCCGCGTTTGGCAGGTGACCGGGGGAGAGGTGACCGAACACTTGCTTGAGCCGCGCAGGTTCGGCTTTGCTCGGGCGGAGCACGCTCAGTTGCTGGGTGGCGATGCCCACTTCAACGCCCAGGTCGCGCGCGATCTCTTTGACGGTAAAACCGATGGCAATCTGGGCGCCGTTCGCGACATCGTGGTGCTGAACTCGGCCGCGGGAGTGGTCAGCTATGAGCTAGCCAAAGATTCCTCTCGCGCAGACGTGGACCTGGATGTGCGATTTGCGGACGCCATCGAGCGCGTGACCCGCGCCCTAGAATCTGGTGCGGCTCGCGAGAAGCTCAGCCAGTGGATCGCGGCCACTCAACTCTAAACCAAAGAAATCGCCCCTACTTGTATTTCTGAGGAACAATGTTTATCGTTATTCGATAAATAGTTCATTGAAATTGGGGGAAAAGTGGATATCACATTCATGGGGCCATTTGCCGGTCTCTACATCGCGGCAGTCACGCTGGCCTGTTATCTCTGGTTTGTGCCCAGGGGAGAGGGCGTGGTCCGGCGCTTTGCCTATGTATTCTCGGCCGCAGGGTTGACCCGCGTTGTCGCGGCAACGATCGTCATAGAGGCGGGGCTCTCCATCGTTGGTGGAGTTGTGCAGAGAATGACAAACCCGGTTTTGTTGCTGAACGCAAAGTTCTACATGGATCTGCCAGATAGCGCAAAGTCGAATTCGGCAAGGATCTTGAGTGGAACGGCGCACGAGGCATATGTACTTGCAGCCGGGGTTTCGCAGCAAGCCCGAATTTACCTGAGCGTTGAGTTTGCAGCCAACACACTGCTTTATGTAGCCATGGCCCTGGTGGCCTATCGGATTGCTACGGCTGTAATGCTGGACCGAGGATTCCTTGGAAGCATGGCGAAAGATCTCAAGGCTCTGGCGCTGGCGGTTGTCATCACCCAAACCCTAAGTCAGTATTTTGGCTCTCGTGCCGACAGTCTGGTAAGCCATGAACTTTTTGGAACCAACGATTGGTCGGCGGTAGTGCCCCATTCCTACTCGGCGATGAACCTGCCGTTGTGGCAGCTGTTTGCAGCGGCGGCGATATGGGTTTTTGCTCGTCTGATTGGCAGGGGCGTCGAACTTCAGCGGGATACCGCGGGATTGGTATAACCAGCCGTGTCTGAAGTGATTGAAGCCGGGGGAGCGGGCGACAGCCTAATCGAGTGCCGCCTGACTGAGCTGCTGGCGACTCGTGCAATGACTCTTTCGCGGCTCAGTGAACTGGTAGATGTGTCAATAGTGAACCTGTCAATCTTGAAAACCAACAAGGCCAAGGCAATCAGATTCAGCACCCTGCAGGCAATCTGTCTGGCGCTGGATTGTCAGCCGGGGGACCTACTGGTCTTGGCACAGCCCAAGTAGCAAAAGCGGGCGCGTTATGCAGCTGTGGCAGTCAATAAATACAACTTGACATAATGTGCATTATCGGGGAAAGGTTATCTGCCGGAGAAGTGGTTCTCGAGATACTCGGCCAACCCTGGCGGCCCAACAATCTCGCCACTCTGCAATAAATCGGCAATGTTCCACCAGCGATATTCGATCACATCGCGTTTCTCATCCTGGGTCCAGTTGGAATCATCCATTTTGAAGTCAGCTGTGACCACGAATCGATAAAAATGTGCAATTCCTGTTTCGTAGTGCCCGCTGACCCATTCCATTTTGAACGGCAGGCTGAGTTCGAGCTCGCCCAGAGCCTTTGGTTTTACCTTGAGTCCGGTTTCCTCAAAAAGCTCGCGAACCGCGGCCTCCAGGATGGTTTCTCCCTTGTCGACACCGCCGCCCGGGGTTAGCCAACGCGGTGGCAAACCGGTACCTGGATCCCAGTGGGTTTTGATTAGGAATAGCTCGCCGGACTGGTTCAGCAGAAATATTCTGGCGGTCTCGCGGTGTTTGAGATGCAGCGGTGACTCTGGATTGGCCGGCCTGTGATGCTTTTTGACCTTGGGCAGCTTGCCATCGTAGCTTGGAAAATAGTCACTTGACATAATATTTACCCCTATTTTGGCGAGTATTGAGGGTTTAGCTTGGCCATGTTGCTAGCCTAACTGCGTGCGCTATCTATTTGACACCGACAAGCCTCGAATCTTCGCCCATCGCGGGCTTGCCTTGGACTCGGTTGGCGGACCGCTGGATGAGAACACGCTCCCCGCTTTTGCCAGAGCCCTAGAGGTTGGCGCCCACTACATCGAATCCGACATTCAGGTGACCGCAGACGGCATTCCGGTGCTATTCCACGACAACGACTTGAAGCGGGTAGCGGGCATCGATGCCCCGGTGCAGGCTCTGAGCGTTGCCGAGATTCAGGCCATCAAGCTTGAAAATGGCGGACAGATTCCCACTCTCGTCGAGGCACTGCAGGCTTTCCCGACGGCTCGCTTCAACCTGGACTTCAAGTCGGTGGCTTCAATATTTGCTGGCACCCGCGAGATTCAAAATCTTGGCGCTGCTGGCCGCATCATGGTTGCAAGTTTCAGCGATGCTCGCAGAATGGCCGCCAAGAGCAAGTTGCCGGGGGTTGCCAGTTCGGCAGGTTCTTCCCGAGTTCTGCAGGCCCTAGTCGGTTCGGCCTTGCGCATCCCCTTCGCCACGGGTATTTCGCTCGATGGCGTGGATGCACTGCAGATACCAACCCATTTTGGCTCGCTTCGTTTGGACAGTAAGCGCTTTATAAAGTCGGTGCAGAAAGCCGGTGCCGAGGTGCACTTTTGGACAATCAACGACACCGATGAAATGCAGCGGCTGATAGCGCTTGGCGCAAATGGAATCGTTACCGATCGGGCCGACCTCGCGGTAGCCGCGCTGTTGGGCTGATCCCGTTCGGGGCCCACTCCCCTGCCCCATTCTTTGAATTTCCTGAGCATTATCGCCACCGCATTCCTTTTGGAATGTTTTTCTGATTTTCTGTGTTTCAGATATCAACCCGATTTTCACTCAAGCCCAAAAGGCGAATGGAGTTTCGTATGTCTCAGCAAACAATGCGTGGAATGCGTCTAGGTTCTGCCAGCCTCGAGAATGAGCGCGGCGTGCACATGGAAGCACGCAAGACCTACAGCTATCAGTGCGCAGCTGGGCACGTCTCCGAGCTAAAGTTTGCCGCCGACGCGGAAGCACCCGAAACCTGGGAGTGCAAGACCTGTTCCCGTGAGGCAATTCTGCTTCGGGATGGGCTTCAGATTGAACTTGCGTTCCATGAGGAAAAGACTCCACGAAGCCACTGGCAGATGCTTCTAGAGCGACGCTCGATTGAAGAACTTGAAGTGATTTTGGAAGAACAACTGGTTGAGCTGCGCTCACGCCGCGAAGCCGCAGCCGAGAAGCTCAAGCAGAAATAGAGTTGCTTGCCGCAACTCTCGCGGCATTCAGAATGAAGTATCGACTTAGCTGGCGAGTTAAGTCCGCTCATTCGGGGTATCGGGACGATACTGCAACAGAAAAGGTCCGCCATCTGGCGGACCTTTTACTTTAAACAAACCTCAATGGTGCAACTTCTAAAACCGCTCGAAACCCCACTTGGTGACGCGCCAGAGTGCCTCCAGGACAATCTTTTGGCTCATTTTGCTGCTGCCAATTTCGCGCTCAACAAAAGTGATCGGAACCTCTTGAATTCGCGCCTTTGCCTTGCTGCAACGCCATGCCATTTCAACCTGGAATGAGTAACCCGCCGATGCGATGTTGCCCAAATCTAGCGACTTCAAAAAACTAGCCCGAAACACGCGAAATCCCGCGGTGATGTCTCGGATGCCTGTGCGCAGCATCATGGCTGCATAGGTGTTGCCGGTGCGGCTAATCAATTGGCGGCTCAGTGGCCAGTTGACGGTCTTGCCGCCCTTCACCCAGCGCGAGCCAATGACCAAATCATTCTTAGGCGCTACTTCAAGCAGCTTAAGCAGGTCCTCGGCGCGGTGGCTGCCATCGGCGTCCATCTCTACCAGAAACTCGTAATTGTGGTCGAAACCCCACTGAAAACCGGCTAGATAGGCCGGGCCAAGGCCATTCTTTTCCTTGCGGTGCAGCACATGAACGCGCGGGTTTTCTGCAGCGAATTCGTCCGCCAGTTTGCCGGTGCCATCTGGGCTGTTATCGTCCACAATTAGCAGGTCAATCTGCGGCACGGTTGCCAAGAGGTGGCGCACTACCTTTTCGATGCCCTCGGCCTCGTTGTAGGTTGGCATGATTACCAGGGTGTTCAAAGTGGACCTTTCGATTTCCTGGGCTAGAGCCTAGTTTGCATCTCTGAGAGTTGACTTAACACTTGCTTGGCGTCTGCTGAAGCCAAGAATGCCATTGGTCAGCGATGCGATCAGGGCTAGCAATGCTGCCACCAGCGCCAGCTTGTCAACCCACCCAAACCATGCCATCGCAGGGGTGAGGCCCGATCTAATAGCTACATTGGCATTTGCCCAGGCCGGTGTAAATGCCTTGGTGCTAACCAATACGCTTCCATCTGGTCCCACAATTTCAGTGGTTGCGACCGTACTGGCATGAACTATGGCACGCCCAGTTGCAATGGCTTGAAGCCTGACCAGGGCCTCCTGCTGGAATGCCTCTGCGGTGTGGCCAAAGTCGGAATTGTTGGCCTGGCTCAGGATGATGCCAGCGCCGCCCATCACCAGATCGTGAGGAATCTCATCAATTCCGATCTCGAAGCAAATCAGAGTCCCCACATTGGCTCCCCCAACCTGGAAATTACCGCTTTTTGTTCCGAAGGAAAAGCCGCGGTAGATCAAGCCGATTAGGTCTGGTGCAAGCTGGTACCAGAAAGGTCGATCGGGCACGTACTCTGCAAATGGCACCGGCCGCCTCTTGTCATAGATCTGCACCGATTGACTGTTGGGCCGAAACACCAGCACGCTGTTGAATACTCGTTTCCCACGCCAGGTAACTGCGCCAAGCATCAGCGGGATGTGAAGTTGGTTGTCCACCAAATTGTGTATCTGGGCTGCTGCGATGGGGTTGGAAAGCGGGTCTACATCGGAGGCGTTCTCTGGCCAAACCACCAGATCGGTCGCCTCCGCCTGACGAGGATTGCGCGCCAACCACCGCAGCGTGGTTTGAATATGCTTTTGCAGGATGCTGCCTGGAACCGGATTGGCAAAGAGCCCGGCATTGGCATTGCCCTGGATAGCAGTAACGCGGATGCTTCGAGTTGCAGTCGACTTGGTGGCATTTAGCCGAGCAGTTCCCTCGGCTGGCAGCGAAGTTAGCAGCAGCGTGACCACCAGGGCAATCGCCGGCGCGGCTATTATCACCGAGCTGGACCAGGTCCAGAACGCCCTGGGTTTGGTCAGACCGACGACCACCGTGACCGAGATTAGGGCCACGCCCAGGCTGACCAGGCTTATTCCACCCCAGTAAGCCAGTCGGGCCAGGAGCGTGTCGGCCATCGGTTGGCCAAGCCTGGACCACTGGTATCCCCCGTATGGAAAATGGCCGGCCACCCACTCGCGTGCCACCCAAATCAGCGAGAGTGAAAATATCAAGACCAGCGGAGTCCAGCGGCCAAAGAGTCGCGCTCGCGATTCTAGGTAACGCCAGGTGCTAGCTGCCAGACCTAGGCCGATGGCAAAAATCAGGCCCTCCAGCACAGACAGTGCGAGCCAGGGTTCGGGTCCAAGATACGCGCTCATCCAGACGCTTTGCGACGCGTAAAAGGCAACCCCGGCCAGAAAACCATTGGCAAGCCCCCAGCGCCAACCCACTCCCCTGATGGAAAGGTGAATGGCAACCACAGACACAATAATGAGCGCAGAGAGGTTGATTGGCGCCAAACTTAGGCCCGAGATCAGCCCTCCGGCCAGTGCCAGTGATGGACGCCAAAACCACCCCGGCAGATACCTGAAAGGATTCTTGGGGTCAGTTTCGGTTGTGGTTCCCGGGTTAGCCATAGTACGAGTAGGCGACGATGCCCCGTTTGACCTTGTCGACCGCGTTGCGTGCGGTTTCTGCAATGTCCGGCTCCGCGGTCTGCGACAACTGGTCCAGCAGGTCCACGATCATCTTGGTCCACCGGATGAAGTCGCCAGGAAGCATGTCGGCCTGCGATAGCACTGCATCGAGTTTGGCGCCGGTGGCCCAGCGGTAAATGGGCAGGCAGAGGGTTGGGTCTAGCTCCTGGGTGCCCGGCAGTTTGTACTGTCGGCTCAGTTGCTCCAGGTCCTCCCAAATGGTCTCGGTGCGCATGAGAATGTCTTCGAAGTTTCCACGCGGCAGTTTGATTTCCAGGTTCTCATCGTCGCGTCTGGCCTCGTAGACCAAAGCAGCTGCCATGGCCGCCATGCCAGGCGCATCCAGCGGCTTCCAGATGCCAGCGCGAAGCGATTCGGTGACCAGCAGGTCGCGATCGCCGTAGATTCGGCCCAGCAGCTTACCTGCCTCAAGGACCTCGAGATCCTCGCCGTCGTGCTCAACGTAGTTGAGGTGCAACAGCAGGTCACAGATGCGGTCAAAGGTTCGAGCCACCTGGTTGGTGCTGCGCTCAATCTGGTTGACAACCTGGTCAATCTCGCGCGACAACTTGTACCAGCGCTCACCCCAGCGGGCATGGGCCTCGCGGTCCTTGCAGCTGTGGCAGGGATGGTGCTTGATGCGGTTTTTCAGGTCGTTGAGCTTTTTCTCCTGGGCACGACGGCTATCGGAAATGCGTATCTGCTTACCTCGATCCGCACGGACCCGTCCGGCGGCCAAAGACTTCTCGATGTCAGTGATTTCGCGGCGCATCGCAGCATATTCCATGAAGTCGCCCGCGTGACACTGCATCGAATCCGCGTAGCCCTCGAGCGAGACCTGCTTTTCGCGAATTCCACGGGCCAAGCCAACCACCGAGCGGTCGGCCTGGAACTGGGCAAACGAGGTCTCGAGGACCTCGCGCGAACGTCGACGACCGAAGGCCTCGAGCAGATTCACGGCCATGTTGTGGGTTGGACGGAAGGAGCTGATTAGTGGATAGGTGCGCTTACTGGCGAGACCGGCAACCGTCTGCGGGTCTAGGTTTCCGGCCCACTGGATAACCGAGTGACCTTCGGTGTCGATTCCTCGTCGGCCGGCGCGACCGGTCAACTGGGTGTACTCCCCCGGCGTGATTTGAACCCGGCCCTCGCCGTTGTACTTGTCTAGGCGTTCCAAGACCACGGTTCTGGCAGGCATGTTGATGCCCAGCGCCAGGGTTTCGGTGGCGAAGACAGCCTTGACCAACTTGCGCAGGAACAGCTCTTCCACAACCTCCTTGAAGGCAGGCAGCATTCCGGCATGGTGGGCGGCAACACCGCGCTCTAGCCCGGCAAGCCATTCAAAATAGCCAAGAGTCGCCAGGTCTTCATCTGCGATGTTGAACACTTTTTCTTCAACCAGCATGCGAATCTCGCGCTGTTCTTCTCTGGTGGTCAAGCGGATTCCAGAGTGCTGGCAGGCGCGCACCGCAGCCTCGCAACCAGCCCGAGAAAAGACAAAGAAAATGGCCGGCAGCAACTCTGCCTCATCCAGGATGTCGACGATTTCGGGCTTGGAAACCCGATAAATCTGAGGCTGGCGGTCGTTGAAACGACCCTTCTGATTGTTCTTGCCGTTACGCTCGTGGCCGCGGCTCGGCTGTTGCCGCAGCTTGTTGTTGTGCTTTTGCTGCAGGTCTGGGTTTACCCTGGGTTGGCTCTTGCTTCCGGCCTCGAACAGAGGCATCAATTCGTCGCCGAATAGCACGTGCTGAGTGAGCGGAATGGGCCGAATCTCACTCACGATGATCTCGGTTTGACCACGCACCTCGTTTAGCCAAGCACCGAACTCCTCGGCGTTAGACACCGTTGCGCTCAGGCTAACGATCTTCACATCCTTGGGAAGGTGAAGAATCACCTCTTCCCAGACTGCACCGCGAAAGCGGTCTGCCAGATAGTGAACCTCGTCCATCACCACGTAGCCAAGATTCATCAGGCTGTTGCTGTTGGCATAGATCATATTGCGCAGAACTTCGGTGGTCATCACCACGATCTGGGCATCGCCATTGTTGTTGGTGTCGCCAGTGAGCAAGCCGACGCGCTCGGCACCATAGCGTTTGGTCAGTTCGGCATGCTTTTGGTTACTGAGTGCCTTGATCGGTGTGGTGTAGATGACCTTTAGGTCTTTGGCCAGCGCCATGTGAATGGCAAACTCGCCAACAATGGTTTTGCCTGCACCAGTTGGTGCCGCAACCAAAACGCTTTTGTCTGTGGCAAGGGCACGGCAAGACTCAAGCTGAAATTTATCCAGCGGAAACCGAATCAGCGATTGGAAATCTTCGAGGATGGCAAGCTTTTTGGAGTCCTTAGCGGCCGCATAGCGCTCCGAAGGACTGCGATTATCGGTTTCGTTAGCCTTCGAATCAGCCATTGGCTTCAACCTCCGAGTTGATCTCTAGTTCTGCCAGCAATTGCTGATTCTTCTTTTTGATTCGTCGATCGCGCAGGGCCGCAATGCCCAGGGCCACAAAGTAGAGCACCAATAGCGGCACCATCAGCACAAACATGCTGGTTGGGTCGGCAACTGGGGTGGCAAGCGCAGCTACGAATGCCGAAATCACGACCGCAATGCGCCAGCCCTTGCGGATGGCGGTAGCCGACAGCAAACCCATGAAGTTGAGCATTACCAAAACTACGGGAAGTACAAAGGCTATGCCGAACACTAAGAGCACTCGAACCGCAAACAGAATGTACTCGTTGGCGTTAATCAGGTTGGTACTTCCCGCAGGCGTAAGCGCCAACAGTGCATGCACAAAGTTTGGAATCGACACCCAAGCCAGGTAGCAGCCGCCCAGAAACAGCGGAATCGCCGAACCCAAGAAGCTCAGCGTGTAGAGGCGCTCGCGGCGCTGCAGCGCGGGTGTAATGAATGCCCAAAATTGGTAGAGCCATAGCGGACTGGTGACAACCACGCCGATGAAGGCCGAAATCTGAAGCCTGAGATCGAATGCTCCACCGATGGTTCCGAAGTTTACGGTGGCGTTGACGTGCGAATCTTTAGCAGCTGCCAAAATGGGCGCCTGCAGAGCGTTGAAAACTGGGTCAAACAAAAACCAACCGGCCACTGAGCCGGCTAGGACAAACAGGGCAACCCAGAAAAAGCGCTTTCGCAGTTCTTTGAGGTGCCCGCCCAGACTCATCTGTCCGAGCGGGTTTTTGCGCTTGGCCATTTGGCTAGTTGGCGTCAGACTTCTTGTCTGCGTCCTTAGCCTCGGTCTTGTCTTCAGGCTTCTTGTCCTCGGTTACTTCCTTGCGGAAAACCTTGATCGCCTGAGCAATACCCTTGGCGGCACCCGGTAGTTTTGGACCGGCAAAAATAGCAACGATAATCAGGACCAGAATCAGACCAACTGGACCTTCGAGGCTTCTTAGCAAAATTTCCTACTTTCGGGTGCTTAACCTAGCAATAAGCCTACGCTTTTTTGCCTCGCGCTTCTGCTCCCGGGCGCTCTTAAGCTTTAGCCAGCGACCGGTCAGTTCTAGCGGGTCGTCGTCTAGGTTATTGGCGGGTTTGTTGTACATGGGATGGCTTTGGATTGCCGCCTCTAGGGTTTGAGCCTGGGCCAGCATCGGATCGATGATTTCCTGAACCTTATCGACCCTAAACTTTAGCTCCCAGATCAGGTAGCCAAGCCAGGCAGCGCCTATCAGCAAAATGCCAAGGTCAATCAGCAGCCAAACCCAAAAGGCCATTATTCAACCTCCGAATTGCTGGGTTCTTCGCCCAGCCCACGCAGAGCGAAGTCGCGCACGGCCTTGATTGCCTCTGGAGGGGCTACCACTACCGCATCTCCACCGTAGCTGGCGATGACCGGACCGAGAACATTTAGGTCGCGAACTCGAATGGTGACGCGCTTAGTTCCGGTTTGTTTGCTGGACGGGTCGGTTGCCGCAAAGTCGGCAATCAGTGAGTAGGCCTCCGGCATGACATCGACGGTGACGACGTGGTCGGTATCATTTGCGATGTAGATTTCATCGCTGATTTCGGAGTTCTTGGCGACCTCCGAGATGTCTTGCTCCAGAACACGGACATCGTCCATGCGATCGAGCCTAAAGGACAAGACCTTGGCCCTGCTCTGGTCGTAACCGCGCAGGTACCAAACTGGCTCCAGTGACTGAAGTCGAAGCGGTTCCACCACCCGTTGGGCGCGAACCCCCGCCCCATTGATGTAGTTGAAACTGACCGCCTTGCCACTGGTGAGTGCCTGTCGCAGGACCTCAAGATCGGCGTCGGCGGTTCCGGAAACAAAGTCGATTGTTTTGACCGGTGGCTCGGCGGAGGTAACCTCCATAAACGCGAGCAGTTCAGTAACTTCATCCAGCATTGTGAAACCCGGCACCGACGCCAGATAACGCAGCCCGGCACTGATTGCAGCGGCCTGATGCGACGAAAGCCTCGGCACCTGCAGGTCTAGCGGGTAGTCATCAAATTCTGCCCAGCCGTCGGCAAGCGACTCGTAGTTGACCAGGAAAGGGTTTTCATCGAAGGGGCCGCCGGTTTCGGTGACGCCGATGGTGCGAATGGCCCGTTCAACCTCGTCGTAACTGAGCTCAAAGATGTCTGCAAGTTCTTGAACCTCGATTGAGCCAGCATCGAGAATCTTGCCGATGAGTGCCCACATCAGATTGGTGCGGTCTGAGCCATAGATGGTGTTGCGTTTAGGCATGGAGTTGCGCAACCCTTCGCAGGCCATCGGCGACCTTATCCGCAAGCGATTGCGGCGATATCACGCTAATTTGGCCGGCAAAACCACGGATGGTCTCGGCCAGCAGCGATTCGTCCAGGTAGTTGAGGATGACTTGATTTGGCGTACCCTGGCCCGACTTTAGGTCGACTTCGAAGTGGCTCCAGGCTGCACTGCCAGGAACAACAGTCAACACAGCAACATTGTTGGCTCGAAAGTTGTCGAGGTTGGCCTGAGCTTCGGCCAGTTGTTGCTCGGTTGGAGCGGCAAACTTCTCGGCCTCGGTTTCGAAGTCGGTCAGCTTGATTCGCTTATTTACTATTCGCTTCAGCAAAAAGTTGCGGTAGTCACTGGCTTCGGGATCCCAGCCCTGAACCAGCCACTGACCCTCTACAGACAACAGGCGCCAGGGCTGAATGACGCGCTTTTGCACCACGTTGGAGCCCGGTTTGCGGTACTCGAAGGTTACGGTTTGACGCTCTGATATTGCCGTTCCAAAATCTGTGATGGTTGGATCCAGCGCCCTAAACTTGGGCATCAACTCTTGCACGGCCTGTGTGGTTGGGGCATCGCCCAACGCCCGCAGACGCAGCAAAGCGGCGTTGACTTCGGTGGAGACCGTAGCCTGGCCCCAGCACTGTGCCGCTAGCTCAATCAACTGCAGCTGCTTTGCCGTTAGCTTGACGCCAGTGGGCCACTCAAAGCCTTCGCGAGCTATCCGGTAACGGGTGTCCTGATTGCTCTCGGCGCCAAAGGCAAAGGCCTCAATCTTCACACCGAGAGTGCGGATTGCCCGCTTGTCGCGGTTGAACATTTGCTCCAGGGCTTCCGTGCTTTCGGCGTTCTGGTACCCAGGTACGGTTCGAAAAATCTCGGATTTGGTTAGCCCAATTTTGGTATCGATCAAAGCAAATGTGAGACCAAGCAGCCGCTCAGAGTTGTCGCGTGCGTCTACGCTCGACTTGAAATCGGGGTATTCGGCAGCTGCCGAATCAGTTTTACCTGACTTAGCCACATCTCCCCCAATAGTTTCAACGCCGCTGTGTAACTAGGCTTTTAGCGACCCACACCGAGAATGTCGATCACAAAGATCAGGGTGGCATTGGCCGGAATCGAACCAGTGGCCTGGCTGCCGTAGGCGACCGATGGTGGAAGTACCGCTACCACCTGGGAACCAACCTTTTCGCCAACCAAGGCCGAGATGAATCCTGGAATGACGGCACCCTTGTCGAGTTTGAACTGAGCGGGGTTGCCCGAATCCCAGCTGGAGTCGAACTTGGTCTTGGTTGGGCTCCAGACGAAACCTGAGTAGTGAACGGTTACGTTGTCGCCGGCCTTGACGGTCTGGCCAGCACCCTGAATCAGGGTTTCCTTCTTGAACTCCTTTGGAGCCGAAGCCTCGCTCCAATCCTGCATGACTAGCCCAGGAACACCGATGTTGCTCAAAACAACCTGAGGGAAGCCGTCCTGCGCTGGCTGCGAGGTTCCGATGGCGCGTGGAAGGAAGACCTTACGCAGCTGGAAGACGAAGAGGATTGCGTCGTTTGCTGCGATGTGAGCTGCGGCAACTGCCTGACCGCCGTGCGAGTCTTTGGCGCTCAAGAGAGCGGCAACCGTTGCACCCTCGCGGGCGCCGGCGAATACCTGGCAGAAAATGCTGGCGTCTTTTACATCAGGCTTGCCGAGTAGCTGGGCGGCAAAGTTGCTTCCGTTCCAAGCCGAGGACTGGAACAGCGCGCCGGTGCGTGCGTTGTAGGCCGAGTACTCAAATTCGGCGAACTGGCCGCCCTCAAACGTCAGACCCTTGCCCTGCTTGACGATGCTGCGAGTGGAAACAGATGCCTTCAGCGGCACGGGAACGTTGACCTTAGGAATGTCATTCTTCACAAGCTTGACAGCAACCTGCTTGGTGTTAGCCGACTCTGCTAGCGGGGTGCAGTTCTTTGGAACCTGAATTCCGGAGGCTTTGCTGGCGGTGCCGGCGCAACCGGTTAGCGCGGTTGCCAGTACTAGAGAAACTGCTACGAGGGAGGCGATTTTACGCAAGTGAGAAACCTTTGGCTTGGATTAACTGTGAATAGTTTAGTTGTTGAACATTACTGTTCCTGGCGGGCCTGGGCGGCGGCTTCAGCATTGCGCACGGTCTTGCGAAGTTTCTTGTCGCTAGCGGTGCGCTGCCCAAGGTGATCCGGATTCCATACCGAAAGGTCGTCATCGCTGAATTCCGGCTTGTTGGTCTTCTTGAACTGTGGCAAAACGGTGCCGGGCGAAAGACGTCGAGCCGTCACCAGGAAACCGGTGTGGCCGATCATTCGATGCTCCGGGCGAACGGCCAGACCCTGCAGGTGCCAGTCGCGAACCATCGATTCGAAGGCCTCCGGCTCGTTGAAGTGGCCGCTGGCGCGAAGTTCTTCGGTGAGGCGCGAGAGCTGAGTGACAGTTGCCACATAGCCCATGAAAAGTCCACCTGGAGTGAGCGCTGTGGCGCATTCTTCCACGCACTCCCACGGGGCAAGCATGTCCAAAATCACGCGGTCAGCGGTGCCTGGCTGGATCTTTTTGGGCAGTTCATCTTGCAGGTCGCCCAGGTGGACGTCCCAGTTTTCTGGCTTGGCACCGAAGTGGGTGGTCACGTTTGCCTGTGCGATGGCAGAGAACTCTGCTCGACGTTCGAAAGAGTCGAGGCGTCCGGTTGGGCCGATGGCGCGCAACAGGTACATCGACAGGCCGCCCGAGCCCACGCCGGCTTCGATTACCCGAGCTCCCGGGAAGATGTCGCCGAAAGTGACGATCAGTGCGGAATCTTTTGGATAGATGATGGCAGCACCGCGAGGCATCGAAAGTGCGAAATCGCTCAGCAGCGGGCGGAACGCTAAGAACTCGACGCCCTGGGTGGTGACAATGACGCTGCCCTCTGGCTGGCCAATGATCAGATCGTGTTTGATATCGCCGCGGTGGGTTCCAAAAGCTGCGCCGGGAGCAAGGGTGATCGTGTTGAGACGCCCCTTTGGTCCGGTGAGCTGCACGCGGTCGCCCACTCGGAACGGGCCGTTGGGCAATTGCGTGTACAGGTTGTCGGTCATTTTGTCCTGACTTGGTGAGTTTAGAAAAGTTCGTTTAGGTGCAACGGAGTTACGCCGAGCAGCGTTGGCCAAATGTTGCGACCTTCCTTAGCAGGCAGGCTCACCACGTTGGGAATGCCGAGTGCCCGAGTGCCCGCTGCCTCCGCCGAATGTAGCCCGTTTACCGAGTCTTCGATGGCAACGCACTGACTTGGATCGAGGCCCAGCAGCTGGGCGGCCTTGAGGTAGGCCTCTGGGTGCGGCTTACCGTTTTCGACATCGTCTCCGGCGACAACAATTTCGAAGGCCTCGCAGCCAAGTGCCGCATGCACGCTTTCAATAACGGTCATGGCCATTCGGCGTTTAGACATGGTCACCAGTGCCTGGCGCACGCCAGCCTGCTGAAGTGCCGACACCAATTCGAGGGCTCCGGGTCGCCATGGAATTTCTTCGCGCAGTTTCGACATAACGATGTCGGTCAGCTCGTGCGCAATTTCTTCCGGCGAAAGGTCGTGAATCTGCAACTTTTCTTTGATGATTGCACAGGATACCGGGAGGCTTAGTCCGGTTAGAGCGAGGCCGTCCTCGTGACTCCACTCCCCTGGATAACGCGCGGCCAAGACCTGTTCACCCAGCGCCCAGTAGTGCTCGCTGTCAACCAGCGTGCCATCTAAGTCCCAAAGTACGGCGGCCGCGAGGGTAGTTGAAGTCATAATGAGGCAATTTTACCTCGTACCCTAGAGTTAATACCTACGTCACCAGGGGTCCTGCAACTTGAATCAGATGCCAATATTTTCCCAGCGCACACTTATCGTTGCGTTTGAAGGTTGGAACGACGCCGCCGAGGCCGCAACCCAGGCGGTTAAAACTATCGTCGACCAAATCGATGCTGAGCCGGTGCAGTCCATAGACCCGGAGGAATACTGCGAGTTCCACTACGCTCGCCCTCAGGTTTACTTTGACGAAGCTGGCGAGCGTCAGATTCGCTGGCCCGCCACCGAACTGCTCGTTCCCGGTGCTACTGCAATAGCCGAGCGGCCAGAACTGGCAAACCTCTATTTCATGCTGGGCATTGAGCCCTCGCTGCGTTGGCGCGCCTTTCTCGCCGAGGTCCTGGAAATCATTGAGGACCGCGACATCCAGGCTGTGGTTTTTGTGGGTTCGATGATTGCCGATGTCCCACACTCGCGCCCAATTCAGGTGCTCACTTTCAGCCAGCACGAGGATGTGCGACTCCAACTGGATATTGAAAAGAGCGACTACGAGGGTCCAGTTGGCATCCTCACAGTTATCAGCCAGGCGCTCGAGGAGCAAAATCTTCCAACCGTGAATCTCTGGGCCCAGGTTCCTGCTTACGTGCATCAGAGCCCATCGCCTAAGGTAACGCTCGCGCTAATCACCGAACTGGAGCGAATCCTCAAGTTGCAGTTTGATCATGGTTCACTCGCTGAAGAGGCCTTTGCCTGGGAGCGTGGCATAGATGAGATTGCCGAAGCCGACGAGGATATGAGCGGTTACATTCAGCAGCTGGAAAAGACTCGCGACGAGTTGCAGCAGTCAGAGGGCAGCGGCGACATCTTGGCCAGTGAGTTTGAAAAGTTTTTACAGCAGTCTTCGCCTAAAGCCGAGGAAAAATCCTCAGAAACCGAGCCAGAAGATAAGGGTAACGGCGGCGATCCAGAGATTTAAAGCGAGGGATTAGTCTTCTTCGTCTTCAAGAATGTCAAAGGGAAGGTACTCGCTATAGGTGCTTTCGAGGGCCTCTTGATAGCTGAGGAAGGCGTCTTCGAGCTGATAGTAGGCCTGCTCGCAAGCCAGATCTTCGGGGCCACGCTTGGCTACAGCTGCCTCAAAGTGCTTCTCGAGTGCTGCGACGAACTGCTTAAGGGCGAATCTCGGTTCTTGGGCCATGACTTCAAACTACCTCACATTTCTGGTAGACTCTAGAGGTTGCCTGCAGAAATGCGGTTCACCAAATGTCCGGGTGGCGGAATGGCAGACGCGCTAGCTTGAGGTGCTAGTCCTCTTATGAGGGTGAGGGTTCAAGTCCCTTTTCGGACACCAGCTCATTGTTTACAATGGCTAACTTGTTTGCTTGAGACAGCTAACACGATTCCCCTGGGTCTCCTGGGCGGAATCCAAAAACCCGACCCTCCACGGTCGGGTTTTTACTTTAACTGGCAGCGGGCAACGTTCGGCTATCGTCCAGCCTCGTAGCCGTCCAGCAGTTTCAGAAGCAGCTGGTGCAGTGCATCCAGTTCATCGTCCTGCAGCGTTCTGGTAAGTGTTTTGTCCATCTGCGCCACCCTTGGCTGCAGCATTTTCAGTTCGCTCTCCCCCAACTTGGTCAGCTTTAGCTGATACTTTCGGCGGTCGGTCAAATCTTTAGTTCGGGTGATCAGCCCGCGCTCGTCCAGTCGGTTCACAATATCCGTGATGGTGGATTTGTCCAGGTCCAATTTGGCACCCAGATCGGCCTGCGAGATTCCGGTTTCGAGTTTCAGCTCAGACAGCACTCCAAACTGTGGGCTAGAAATGTCTCTTGAGACCAGCTGCTGCCAAAGTGCGAGGTGGGCCTGTTGTGCTCGGCGCACTAAAAGTCCGGTATAAATGCGGTCTCCGGGCATCAGTTTGTCCCTTTCATGGCCGTATTTGCGGCTTGCTGGGCCTGTGCGAGGCCGGATGTCACCGACAATTGTCCGGCGAACATGCTTTCAAAGTAAGGCAGGTAGGCGGTCTCGGCTGCGGCGTAGTTGGCGCCACTTGGAGCCTGCACATAGCCGTTGTCTAGCACCTGAATCATTGGCGAAATATCGATGTTTTGGCCTTTCCAGAAGCTGAAAAACGGTGCTCGGGCAGATTTCACTGCGGTTAGAGCGGCCCCCTTGGCGCCGATGTACTTGGCACCGGAACCACCAAGCCACTGGAGTACCTTTTGGGTGGCCACCGGATTCTGAGAATACTTGGAAGCAGCTGCAACAATCCCGTTGGTGACGCTGATTGCACCCGATGGGCCGGCTGGGATGCGCGCTATGCCCCACTTGAACTTGGCGCCAGTTAGCACGTTGGCCAAGTTGTAGGAGCCAGACTCGAAAAGCGCCAGCTTGCCCTGAATGAACAGGTCTCGGCTCAGGTCTCCTCCCGCAGGCGGGTTGGTCTCTACCGCGGGTGGTGAAACCTTGCTGACATTAATCAGATCAACCAGGTACTGAATGGCTTGGCGACCTTTTACGGAATCAAAACTGAAAGTGTCACCCTGCTGCCAGGCTGCCCCGTTGGACCCGAGGAAATTGAGCACTATCGCGTTGAGATCGAACGCTGCATTGAATCCGTAGGAGCTGATCTTTGCTGAATCGAATGCAGAACTGTCGGCGGAGCGATCTTGGCTATCGCGCGTGAGTTTCAACGCTGTCGAGCGCAGCGAGTCGGTGGCGGCCTGAGGGTCCCACTTCAGGCGGCTAAGTTGTTGCACGGTGATGCCGGCATGGTCCAACAGGCTCTGGTTGTAGTAGAGACCAATGCCCGGATCGCTCAGTTGCGGAACGCCCCAGAGGTTGTTCTTATCGGTGTATTGCCTAACTACCGAAGGGTCCCAGTTGCTCCATTCAGCGCCGAAATCTCTCTTGGTTATCGGCTTGAGCAATCCGGCACGGGCATAGTTTTTGAAGTTGCCGGCGTTCACCCAGAAGATGTCTCCAGCGCTCTTAGTGGCCAAATCGGCGTGCAACTGAGTCCAGTAACTTGCCCAAGGAATGACCACAGTCCTAACGCGAATGCCGGTTTTTTTATAGAACTGCGCAAAGGATTCCTGGTAGGCGCTCGCCACCGAAGAGTCCCAGAGACGCACAGTGACGGTTGTTGCCGCCGCGTTGGCAGAGGTGCCAGGAACGAGTGTGCCGGCCGCCAAAGCTGCTGCCAGTGCTGCGCGGAGAATGGTGCGTTTGATCATTTCTTACTCCAGAACTTCTTGGCTAAAACTCGGTATTAGTTGCCTGTGCGCTATGGCGAAAATTGCCAGAGCAGGCATTAGAGCCAGCAGCGTGCCGGCCAAGATTAGATTCCAATGGCTGCTGTACTGACCCTGAAGTGAGGCGAGCGCCACTGTGATGACCGGAAAGCCCGTGCCTGAAATCAGCCTCGGCCAGAGGAACGAGTTCCAGGCCGAAATAAAGGTTACGAGGCTGATCAGGGCGATGAATGGACGACACACTGGCAGCACCAGAAGCCCGAGTGTCTTCCAAGGTCCAAGGCCATCTAGGATTCCCTGCTGAAGCAGCTGTCGTGGAATGGCCTCAAACCTGCCTCGCAGCATAACCAGAGCGTAAGGCGAGAACAGAAAATATGGCAGAACGATACCCAGGGCCGTCTCTTTCAGGCCCAAATTGGTGGCTGCGAAGAAGAGCGGGACCATGGTTACCACGGGAGGGATCAGGTAGCTGAAAATCAAAAGGTAATAGCTGGGGCGTTTGAAGCGGAACTCGAAGAATGCGAATCCAAAGGCGGCTAAAACGGATGAGCCTACCTGTACGACAACCATTATTGCCGCAACGATCGCGGTGTTTACCAGGGCAGGAACTAGCTGGGTTCCAGTCTGATCGCTCCCCCAGGCTGCGGAGCTGAGATTACCCAGCAACTGTTCCAGCGATGGCTGCCCAAGATCTCCGCGAAGTAGGTTGGGCTCGCTGCTCATGGCGCCTAAAATCAGCAGGGCCATCGGGGTCAAAATGGCAGTGACCAATGCAATCTGAACCGCGGTGCGAGCCGCGCCCAACCTAGACAAGGAACCTCCTGGTGAGGAGACGATAAACCAGAATCTGTGCCAGTAGGACTGCAGCCTCGAGAGCTGTGAAGACTATCGCCATGGCGGAGGAACCACCAACATCAAACTGGTACAGGGCGCTATTCACGATGTGCATTGCGGCAGTATCGGTGGCACCCAGCGGACCGCCACCGGTGAGGACGTAAATGACGTCAAACATCCCCATGGTTTGCAGGCTGGTTGAAACCAGCAAAAACAAAACGAGCGCGCGAACCTGGGGCAACTGAACAGACCAAAAGACCTGTCGAGCGTTGGCTCCGTCAAGTTTGGCGGCCTCGAGAATATCCTGCGGCATCGATCGAAGCCCAGTTGCTATGAAAAGCGCTGTGTAGCCAAAGCCAAGCCAGGCGGATACCGCGGCGATGGTTATCGGCGCCAGGCTTGGATTGGTCAGCACGTCTAGCCGTTGTCCAAGCAGATTTCTTAGCAGTCCGGATTCTGGAGATAGCAGCCACTTCCAGATAACGCCCATTGCAATAGGTGCCGCAAACCAAGGAAGCAGATAGCTGGCCGAAACAAACCGATTGTCCCTGGTCCAAAGGAAATAGCCTCCAACAGTGCCGAGTGCCAACTGCAGCGTTGTGGCCAGAATGGAGAGGTAGCTGGAGTTGACCAGCGAACGGATGAATCCCCCGTCGGAAAGCACCTGGCCAAAATTTGCCAGTCCACGCCACTGCATCGGCGAAATCATGTCCCAGCGAACCAGCGAGAGCCAACCCAAAACGAAAATAGGAATGGCAACGGCAATCACTGCGCCAACAATTGTTGGAGCTAGAAATAGCGTTGGCCTGGTTTTTGCAAACAGCGCCGAATCGTGTCTAGATTGCAATGAAAGCGTCCTTTTTTGCAATCATAATGGTCGTATAGTTGGCATACCAACCTTTTTGACCACTCCAAGATAGTCAGTTACAACGAGGTAAAACTATGGACCAGATGAACGATTTGCCCGACTCCCCCGAGTTGAAAAAACTGTATGAGGACTTCGAGCAAGCGTCACTGGCTCCGCTTTGGACTCAACTCAACGACCTCATGCCGATGGTGCCAACTCCAAAGGCTGTTGCCCACGTGTGGCGCTGGAAGGATCTGCTCAACATCGCCGAGCGCTCTGGCGACCTTGTACCGGTTGGTCGCGGTGGCGAGCGCCGTGCGCTTGGCCTTCGCAACCCAGGGCTACCCGGCACGGCCTATGCCAGCAGCACCCTGTGGTGTGCCATCCAGTACCTGGGCCCGCATGAGACCGCGCCAGAGCATCGCCACAGCCAGAATGCATTCCGCTTTGTGGTCGAGGGCTCCGGGGTTTGGACAGTCGTGAACGGTGATCCGGTAGCTATGAACAGAGGCGACCTGCTACTTACAGCGGGCTGGAACTTCCACGGTCATCACAACGAAACCGACCAACCCATGGCCTGGATCGACGGTCTGGACATTCCTTTTGTCAACTATGCCGACCTGGGCTTCTTCGAATTTGGTTCGGAGCGAGTGACCGATTACTCCACCCCAGATATATCCCGAGCTGAGCGACTCTGGGCCTATCCAGGGCTTCGTCCGCTCTCGGCCTTAGACCAAACTCCAAGTTCACCGCTCGCCGCATATCGCTGGGAATACACCGATGCTGCCCTGCGCGAGCAGCTTGCGCTTGAGGACGAGGGGCACCCCGCAACCGTGGAGCAGGGTCACGCAGCAATTCGATACACCAACCCAACCAACGGCGCCGATGTTATGCCCGACATGCGCTGTGAATTCCACCGGTTGCGCGCCGGCACCAAGACCAGAACCACTCATGAGGTTGGTTCCTCGGTCTGGCAGGTGTTTGAAGGCTCCGGCCGCGTGGTTCTCGGAGGCAAGTCCTATGAGCTTGCCAAGGGCGACATCTTTGTCGTGCCAAGTTGGATCTCCTGGTCGCTTGAGGCCGAGACCGAGATTGACTTCTTCCGATTCTCGGATGCCCCGCTTGTAGAAAAACTCAACTTTGCCCGCACCTACGTGCCCGGCCTAACCAAAGGAAACTAACTCATGAAACTTGCCACCCTGCGCCTTCCCGGCCGCACCGCAGCCGTTGTAGTCACCGATGACAAGGCCACCGAAATCGCCGGCTACCAGGATGTTGGTCAACTGCTGGCCAACGCCGATTGGTTCGCCATCGCCGCCGCCGCAAATGGCAGTAACCACCCGCTGACTGAGATCAAAGACACCGACTGGGCCCCCGTGGTTCCGGATCCTCGCAAGATTGTGTGCGTGGGTCTCAACTACGCCAACCACATCCGTGAAATGGGACGCGAACTGCCCGAATTTCCAACCCTCTTCGCCAAATACCCAGAGGCGCTGATTGGTCCATTTGACCCAATCGTTTTGCCCAAACACGCGGGTGAAAAGGTGGACTGGGAAGGAGAACTCGCAGTCATCATTGGAAAGCGTGCCTCGCACGTTTCGGCGGCTGAAGCCGACCAGTACATCGCTGGCTACTCCATCATGAACGACGTAACCATGCGTGACTACCAGTACCGAACCATGGAATGGCTGCAGGGCAAGACCTTCGAGAACACAGCACCGTTTGGCCCCTATCTAGTTACCGCCGACAGCTTCAATCTGGGTGGAATGCTAAAGACCGAGGTGGATGGAAATGTGGTTCAGCAGACCCTCACCGATGATCTGGTGTTCTCGCCTGCCGCCCTCATCGAATACATCACTGCGATCTTCCCGCTCAACCCAGGCGACGTCATCATCACCGGAACTCCCGGTGGTGTAGGTCATGCTCGCAAGCCCGAGGTGTACCTGCAGCCGGGCCAGGTAATGACCACCTCAATCGAAGGCATCGGCAGCATCAGCAGCCCGATCGTAGCGGGCTAGCCAATGGTTGCGCGTCAGGTTCAGCTCAAGGACGAGGCGCTCCTTGAAATGCTGCTGATCGTGCGGCGAGGTCAGGCCTATTTTTCTCGCAAGGTTAATGAGTTGAAGGCAGCCGATTTCGACGAGCCTTCGCTGCTGCCGGGTTGGAATCGCAAGGCGCTAATCGCTCACGTGGGCCTGAATGCGCGAGCCAATCGCCGACTGGTGGATTGGGCCGCTACCGGCATTGAAACCCCGATGTACGACTCCACCACTCAGCGCGAAGATGAGATTGATTTCAGCGCCACGCTCAGCGTTGAGGCAATCCGAAACCTTTCGGTTCACGGTGCCATCGACCTCGATGTCGCCTGGCGTGACCTTCCAGAGGATCGTTGGTCCTTTGAGATTCGAACCGCACAGGGAAGACTGGTTCCTGTCTCCGAGACCCTCTGGATGCGGATGCGTGAGGTTTGGATTCATGCGGTTGACATCAACAATGGAGCCGACTTCGCAGATTTTCCCACTCTGGTCATCGACAGAATGCTTCCAGACCTTATTGCCGTTTGGCGTCGTCGTAGGAGCACCGATTCGGTGCCCAACCTGGTGATTGCACCGACCGACCGAGATCTGCGACTCGCAGTTGACGAGAACGGAGCCGAGGATCTCGTAATTTCTGGGAGTGCGGTCGACCTGGTGCGTTGGGGCACCGGGCGCGGAAATATCGGGGTATTTGACCAGAACGGCAATAAGGCACCGACTGCCCCGCGCTGGCTCTAACACCAGCTATTTGGTGATTTTCAGCTTGCCCGACATGCTTGGGTGGAAATCGCAGTGGATGGTGTAGCTGCCCACCTTGGTTGGGAGCTTGACCCTGACGCTCTTGCCCGGGGCTACAGTTGGGTCGATCTTGGTGCCCACCAGGTGGAAGGTGTGAGTGGTCTGGTCCTTGTTCTTGACCACGATTGTGCTTCCCGCTTTGACGGTGAGCGAGCTATAGGCAAACTGACTGATGGTGACCGTTGGGGTGCTAACCGCACTGGCCGCCTCGGGGGCAACCAGCCCAACCGTCAACGCGGACGAGATTATTGCTGCAGCCGCTATTGTCTTTGCCTGAATCAAATTACGCATGATTCCTCCTTGAACTTAGTCACAGACTAGTCCTGCAGGCAGGCAGACGTCTTGGAATTTTCTTTGAACCGGGTTTCGCCTAAGTTATCGGCTCTGGAAGAATCGCAGCTTACCCAGAACACCCGAGAGCCAGGAGTTCCAGAGGAGCGCGAACAGGGTTAGGCCGGTGATGCTAGAGAACAGTGATCCCAGCAGGTCGTTGAAATAGTGAACACCAACGTACATGCGGGCCCAACCCATTAGGGGCAGGCTGATGAGCCAAAGCACCAAAACTAGTCGTTCAACCCGCGTGTTGCGGGCTAAGAGATAGAGGCCGTAGCCAATGGCTATGGCAAAGCAGAGGTGACCGCTTGGGAAGGCGGCGTCTACCTCTCGCTGCACCACCATGTGATTGAGCAGGCTCTGATCAGGCCTTGGCTCGTTGAAGGCGATTTTGAAACCCTCGGCAGGCAGCCAGCCTGCGGCGATGACAGCACCGAAAGCCACTGCATCGAGACGCGACTTTTTCCAAAGCCAGATGGCGGCCATGATCACCAGTGTCAGAATCACGGCAAACTTGGGGCTATAGACCTCGCCAGCCGCCCCGGCAACCGCATCGAACAAGCCGTTTCCGGTGGAGTTTAGAAACTGGTCAAAGCCGAACTCACCGTTTCGCACCCATTCCAGTGTGCCCACCAGTCCGCTGACAATGGTAAGTAGCACCGATACCACCACAATTGGAAGCCAATGCTTGGAAAGTGGAAGCTGAGCAAGTTTCGAGTTGGTCATGATTGAAAATTACCCCATCCAACTGTGATTGTGACGACGATTACCTCCATTGCTCCAGCCGCTTTAGTCAACGCCCAGACAGCTGTAAAGGGTCACCTTCTGCGGCGGATTGTAATCTTTGTGGCAGTTGGCCTTTACCCAGTGCTTAATCTGCACCGACTGCCAGCCATTTAGCCCGGAGGCATCGCCTTTGAAATGGTTCATCAGAATGTAGTTGACCTGACCCGAGTGGACGAGTTCCTTGAATCGAGACAGCGACGGAACCGGATCTGCCCCGCTAAAACCGCCGATAGGTATGACGGGCTTATCGGACTGAAGAACATAGGCGGCAGCGGCATCGGCGCCAAAGGCGGCTACCAAGAACCGGGCTCCGTGAGCGTTTGCCTCGAGATACTTGATGATTTTTCCGTGGGAAACCGCAGGTGCAGTATCGCTTGCGTTGGTCTTGGAGAACTTGCTGTGATGGCCCAGCTTTGAGGTGTAGCTGTCCGGCGGACCTGCCATGGGGTTTACAAAACTTGGATGGCGTTGAGCATCGATTGACCAAACGAGCGGTGTGAAACATAGGGCCAGAGCTATCGTGGCTCCGATCAGCCAACTGGTATTTCTGCTCTTGGGCGCCCACCAAAATAGGGCTGTGGCGACGACCGCAATGCCCAGCTGAACCAGCGGTAGGTGCCGCTGATAGCCCGGATTTTCTGCCAAAACCAGAAAGGCAACCGCAATAGTTGAAGCCAGAATCGCCGAAAGCCAACCGCGGTTGCGGTTTCGAATTGCCTCAACGGTTGCTGTAGCAACCAAGACCGCCATGGGGATTGCCATGGTCGTGGTGTAGAACTGGTGCATTCCTGCCACGGCGCTGAACATTACAAGATCTGTAAGCAGCCAGACCCCAAAAAGGACCAAATGTGTGCGGTGGCGTCCTTTGACCCACAGGTATACCAGCGAGATCAAAGCCGCTGCCAGTAGCCAACTGATCTGGCCGATGTTTTGGTGGTAGAAGAATCTGAAGATTCCTGGGTGACCTGCGAACGGCGGAGTGAAAGTCTTGAAGCTGGCCAGCGCAGTCTTATCCACACCAGTCATCTTGTTGGCACTGCCAAACCGGCCAAGGGCGTTATAGCCGAAGACCATTTCCCATGGATTGTTGTGCAGAGTGTTTCCAATGTACGGCCTGCGATTTGCCGGAACCAGCCAGACGATCAAGATCCAGATCGTGGAGGCAAGAAGTGAAACCGCCCCCGCCAAAGCAAGATCTAGCAGTTTGGTTCGCAATGAACGTTTGGTGAAGAGCCAGGCAATGGCCAGCGCTGGCCAAACTGCCCAGGCAACAATCATGTACGACTGGAAAGCGAGTGCAATTGCCAAACCGGCAAAGATGAGGTGCAGCCTGCGGCGCGTCTGGAGTGCCGAAACCATGCAGTAAGTGGCTATCGCCATCGACAGCACGAAGAAGCTTTCCGGCTGATTGCTTCGGGCTACCGCAACCACGATTGGTGTGGAAGCAATAAGCAAACCGGTGAGTAAACCAACCCAGACACCTCCCAGGCGGCGGGCAGCGTAGGCAATGATTACAACTGCGATGATGGTGGCCACACCGTTTGGTGCAACCACGGCACGGTTGTGAAAGCCGAACCAGCGCACCATCAGTGCCGGTATCCAATAGCTTCCGGGAATCTTGTCTAGTCCAATGAGCCCCGCCGGGTCGAGGGCGCCGAAAAAGAAGTTGTGCCAGCTGCGCGACATACTCTTGGCGATCATCGAATAGTAGCCCGAGCGTTCGGCGCTCTCGAGCTTGTTGAAGACGTTGAACGCCGTCAGCCCGGCAATGAGCACGAGCCCCCCGTGCCAAATCCAGTTGATTCTTTTGATTCCCACGGTTGGATTCTGGTAATCCAACCTGAAGCGAGCCTGAGTTTTACCCCAGCGTAAGAAAACCTTAAGGTTTGTCCAAGGTGAAAACCGAAATCCAGTAGTCGGCTACTCCAATTTGGCGACTCTCTTTGAATCCCTTCGATGCCAGCAACTGCCGAATGTGCTCAAAGTGCTGTTGGTACTTTGGCGCACCTAGCACTAAGACACGCTTGTAATTTGGTAGCTCAATGGCCACGCTGTCCATTGGAATGCGCTTCGGATAAAGGCCAGGCGCCCTGTAGTAAGGAACGACCTCAGTCAGGTCATGCACCTTCAGGAATTCCTCGGGGTATCCAATAGCCACGCGGCTTAGAGTGGGGCTCAGGGCGTCAAAATCGGAATAGAGAATTCCATCGCTGGGTTTAGACACTGCCTCCACCCGAGCCGCTAGTGGTCCCCAACTCGTGAGCTTGCTGGTTGGGTTTCTGAAATAAAAATACGGCTGCACCGAAAGACCGAGGGCCACGATCAGTGCAATCCAGGCTAGCCTCCGAGAAAATAATCGGTCGATCGCAAGTGCCAACAGGATTGCCACCATTGGTGCCGCATAGGTGAAGTAGCGCGCATCGTAGATGCTGCTTCCCAGTGCGGAATAGGCGAGGATTACGGCCGGTGGAAGCAGCACGCTCCAAGTCATCAACTGAATGGTGGCTGTTTCCGACGAGCTTTCCACAAAGCCTGGTCGGCGTGCTCCCACCATAAGAGCCAAAATCAAGCCGCAGGCCAGCAGCGCCAGCGCGGGGTCTTGCCAGAATGCTTGTTCAACAAACACTTCGAGAAAAGTCTTTTCAGAAAGTTGGGGCAGCCATCCAAGTTGACCTTTTTCGATGATTCCCCAGATGATTACCAGCAGTGAACCCACCACGGCACCGATGGTGGCAAACATCCAGTTGCCAAACGCAGCTCGCTCTTTGCGCAGCAGCCAAAGTCCCTGGGCAGCGGCCAGCAGGGCCATATAAATGAACAGATCAATTCCAAAGCTGAGGCAGCCGGCGTAGCCAATCCAGAGCCGAATCGCTTTGGCGCCCGACGCATTTTTAGCCTTCAGAAGCAGCCAGAGCAGAGTTATTCCTACCAGCGCATCTAGGCCGTACGATCGGCCCTCGGTGGCGGCCCAGGTTAGGCGAGGCAGCAATGCGGTAAGTGCCAGCGCCCACCAGCCGATCCGCGCACCAAACTGGCCGCGTGCAACTCGCCAGGTCATTACCACTGCGGTTGTAACTGCAATAGCGCTGGGTAGGCGCAGCCAAAAAGGTGCGAGTCCAAATATCTTGGCCCAAAAATGCATTAGGAAGTAATAGGTTCCGTGCACCGCATCGATGACCTGGAGCATCGAGAAAAGGTGGCTCAGGCTTCTGGTGGAAGCCGAAATTGTCGCAACTTCGTCGGCCCACAGTGAAGGTGTGCCAATCCCCCAGGTTTGTATCCCGAGAACGACAATGAAGGCAAGCGGGATTTGGACCCAACTCTTGCCCATCAGCTTTGCGATTCTGGCCATCTAGGCGAGTTTAGCGAAGGCAAGGACGCTTCAAATCGCCTTCAGCGGACGCTCAGGCTTTGGGTTTTGTAACCAAGCGAAACATTGGCATTTTCCGGCGGGTTGCGTGGTTAGACTTTTTGCAACACCTTATCTATATCTCGAGGGATCATCATGGCTGTTTACAACAACATCACCGAGGCATTTGGCAACACTCCCCTGGTTCGACTGAACCGAATCATTGAGGGTCCTGCAAACGTCTACGCGAAGCTTGAGTTTTACAACCCTTCCGGTTCGGTAAAGGACCGCCTTGCGATTGCCATGATCGATGCCGCGGAGGCGTCGGGTGAGTTGAAGCCGGGTGGCACCATCATCGAAGCCACCTCGGGAAACACCGGTATCGGTCTTGCCATGGTTGGCGCCGCTCGCGGTTACCGCGTGATTCTGACCATGCCTATCACTATGAGCACCGAGCGCAAGGTGCTGCTGCGTGCCTACGGTGCCGAACTGGTGCTAACCCCAGGTCCCGATGGAATGAAGGGCGCCGTTGCCAAGGCTGAAGAGCTGGGCAAGGAGATTGAGGGTTCGGTTTTGGTTCGTCAGTTTGACAACCCTGCCGGTCCAAAGATTCACCGCGAGACCACTGGCGAAGAGATCTGGCGCGACCTCGATGGCAATGTTGCCGCTCTGGTAGCGGGCTCGGGAACCGGTGGTACTGTAACCGGTGCTGGCCGTCGTCTGAAAGAGCTAAACCCAGACTTCAAGGTGTTCGTGGTAGAGCCAGCCTCATCGCCAATCCTTTCCGGTGGTGCACCTGGTCCTCACCCACTAGCGGGTATCGGTCCAAACTTTGTTCCTAGCATTCTCGACACCACTGTCTACGACGAGGTCTTTGATGCCGCAAACGAGAACGCATTCGTTTGGGCTCGCCGTGCAGCTACCGAAGAGGGTCTCCTAGTGGGCATTTCTTCGGGTGCGGCCATCTGGGCGGCTAACGAGCTATCCAAGCGTCCGGAATTTGAGGGCAAGAACATCGTTGTCATCATTCCTTCGTTCGGCGAGCGTTACCTATCGAGCATCCTTTACAAGGAACTCTCAGACGAGTACACCCAGGCTTAATGAGTCGCTTTTCGGAAGACATCAAGGTTGGGTTGCAGCGCGACCCCGCCGCACGTAGTGCTTTCGAATTATTTTTGACTACTCCTGGTCTGCACGCAGTCTGGACCTATCGTTTCGCCCACCGGCTCTGGCTGGCCAAGTTCTATCTCTTAGCCCGTCTGGTCTCTAACTGGGCCAAGCTGTGGAGCGGAATCGAAATTCATCCAGGCGCTACCATCGGCCGGCGCTTTGTAATCGATCACGGAAACGGTGTGGTCATTGGCGAAACTGCCGTAATCGGTGATGACGTGATGATTTTCCATCAGGTGACATTGGGCAGCCGCGAGAACATCCGAACCAAGCGCCACCCCACCATCGGAAATCAGGTGGTGCTTGGTGCGGGTTCTAAGATCATCGGAAATATCGTGATCGGCGATTACTCGTATGTTGGTGCCAACGCCGTTGTCACCAAGTCGGTGCCGCAATATTCAACCGTGGTCGGTACCAACTCGGTGCGTCACACCGTAGGGTCATACAGTATCTAGAACTTGCACGTGCTTCGCTAGCGAACAGCGGCGAGCATCCGCTCAACAGTGGCCTTTGGCCCGGCAATCACCACGTGCTCGATGTTTCGAGTGTGGGTTGGTTCGCTGACGCGGTCACCCTTTTTGTTGTAGACGCCAATTAGCGAACCCACATAACGTTTGAAGTCAAAGTCCAAGATGGCAACTTCGCCCTTAGGTGCACAAATGGCTGCCAACTCGTCTCGGCTCAGCCAAGATTCGTTGTTGTAGCTGAGCATCAGGGTCTCGCACTTGAGATCGGCTATGACCTGCCCCAGCGCGTTGGCCATGGTTTTCTTCGAGTTGAAGACACTCTTGGTGGCATCGTCACGAACATCGATGCGTTTATTGGCAATACCGTAGCTGTCGGGGGCATCCCAGCGAACCAGCGTCTCCCAGACGTGATAGTTGGCAAAGTAGCGGTGCTGGTTGTAGGGCGGGTCGAGATAGGCCAGGTCGACCTCTGGCATGGTGGCTGCCAACTCTAGGACATCGCCTTGGATTGCCCGGCCCGCTCCCGGCAGCAGTCCCGGGTCTTTCAAGGACATGGTGGCGTGGCTGCGTGCCGACCAGCTCTTGAGGTAGGCCATCTGAATTCCGGTGGTCGAGTCAACTTTGTCCGCAGCCATAATGAGGCTGGTGAGCAGCGGGTAGTAGAGCCAGCTGTCGCGGTAGTGTTTCTCAATCTCGTTGCGGATGGCGTCCACCAGTTGGCCATTTTTGGGCTGAAAGTAGCGCGCGTCTTCGCAGAATGACTTGGTGAAGTAGCCGGCTTCGCCCTTCAGGGAGTTGAGCTGGGCAATGGCATCCGTGAGCTCGCGCTGATTTGCTCTGGATCCGTCGAGTTCGATCCAGGTCTTGGCAAACGCAAATGAGTACGCGGCTACATCGCTGGCGGTGACAAACTGTCCACTTTTTTTGAATGCCTGCGCCACTCTGGTGGTACCGGTGAAAAGATCTAGGCTCGACTTCGCGCCAGACGCTTCGGCAAGGGTGCTGAGGACTGGCACGAGCGTGCGCTTAGACCCCAGATACTTGATCACTTCATCTCCTAGTAACCGCTTTATCTTGCCACAGTTAGCGCACAGATTTAGCAGGTTAAACTTGTGTAGATGAACACCGAAAACCAAACGCTGTCGGCAGCGGCCCTGTTTGGCATCGACTATGCCCGAGAAAAACTCGCCGGCAAGTCACTTACGGTGCTCACCGGCGCGGGAATCAGCACCGATTCGGGCATCCCCGATTACCGCGGTCAGGGCAAGGTGCGTCAGCATCCAATGACCTTCGACAACTTCATGGGCAGCTTTGCCGCTCAGCAGCGTTACTGGGCTCGTTCATTCGTCGGCTGGTCGCGCATTCATCAGGCCAAGCCAAACGCCGGGCACTTCGCGCTGGCCTCGGCCGAGAGCCACGGCATTGTGAAAGCCCTGATCACTCAAAACGTGGATGGCCTGCACCAGCTTGCCGGCAGTAAAAACGTAATCGAACTGCACGGACGCCTCGACATGGTGCGCTGCATGAAATGCGCCACACAGATTACCCGGGCCGCGGTGGATGAGATGCTCTCGGCGCTCAACCCAACGGTTTCCAAAGACCAAAACATCGAGTACACCCCCGATGGCGATGCCGAGATTGAAGCCACGGCAGATTTCAAGATCCCGGTTTGCCCCAAATGCGGCGGTGTGCTCAAACCGGATGTCGTTTTCTTCGGTGAGCAGGTGGCAGCTCCGATTGTGGAGGCCTGCTACCACCAGATAGACAATAACGATGCCCTGCTGGTCGCCGGCACATCGCTGTCGGTCAACTCTGGCATGCGCTTCGTGCGGCGCGCTCTCAAGGCTGAAAAACCGGTGGTAATCGTCAACCTAGGGCCAACCAAGGGCGATGAATTCGCGCTGGCCAAGATTGAAGCCAACACCTCCCTCGCCCTGGAAAGGCTGCTAATTGACTGACACCATCATCGGCCTGCTGCGTCACGGACAGACCGACTGGAACATTGACTTCAGGCTTCAGGGGATCACCGACACCAACCTAAATGAGGTGGGAATTGCTCAGGCAAACGCGGTCGGTAAGCTGCTCAAAGCCAGCGACTGGGATGTTCTGCTCACCTCACCGCTGACCCGCGCCAAAGACACCGCCAGCATTGTGGCTGAGCACACCGGGCTGCCCCAGGCCACCATCGAGCCGCTGTTGCTGGAGCGCTCCTTCGGTGAGGCCGAGGGAATGACCCACGATGAGTGGAAGGCCAACTTCCCCAATCACCAGGTCGTGCCCGGTGGCGAGACCCTAGACGAGTTATCCGACCGCGCCTGGCTCTTGCTGGACACTCTGCTGGAACGCCACACCGGACAGCGGGTGCTGACGGTTTCGCACGGTGCGCTGATCCGAAAGCTCATCAATCTGGCCTCCGATGGCGAGCTGCCGCGCGAAGGGGAACGGTTGGGCAACGCCTCGCTCAACCTGATTGCACACGATGGCCAGAAGTGGCGAATCGTGAACTACTGGCTGCCGACCTACGAGGGCCAACCCTTAGGCGTCTAGATCGAGCGGATTAGCTCGAGCAGGCTCTGCGCCGACTTATCCCAGCCAAAATCCGAAACGCGGTTCAGGGCCTTGGCCGACTCGGCGGCCCAAAGTTGCGAATCATCGAGTCTGTTGACGGCTCGGGCCAGGTCCGCAGCATCTCGCGGGTCAAAGTAGTTGGCGCAGTCGCGGGCAATCTCGCGGAAAATCTCGATGTCGCTCACCACCACTGGCGTTCCAAGCGACATCGCCTCCACCAGCGGGATGCCGAACCCCTCGTCCAGCGAAGCAGACACCAGAGCAACCGATTGACTCAGCAGTTGCTGGTATTCGTCCTCGGTGACACCATTGTGAAAAACGACCGAACCGGAGCCCTCTGGCACTCGACTCTGCAACTCAAGCTTGCGTGCGGGACTGATCTTGGAGAGCAGATGCAGTGAGTGGTTGGGTAGCCAGGCCATGGCGTCAATCAGGGTTTCCACATTCTTGTAACCCATGAAGGAACCCATGTAAATCAGTTTGTTGTCCGACGGGCGCTCGCGGTTTTGCGCCGCAAAGTTATTGGCCTGCGCACCGGCGGCGTTGTAAACAACCTTGACCGGGCGCCTAGTTAGTCTGTGCACTGTCATCAGACGCTGGGTGGTTTGGCTCACGGTAGCGATTGCATCGGCGCCGTTTAGGGCCCAGCGCTGTGGCCAATAGCTGAGGTGATACAGGCGCCAAATTGCGCGCACCAGAGCCGGCATGGCTGGCGGTGGCGCCGGGTGGCGATAGTAGATCAGGTCGTGCAGCGTAAGCACCAGCTTGAAGCGGCGGCCAAGCGAGCCCATGGTTTGCATCGGCGAGTACACCAGTTTTGCACCCAGGCGATTCAGTTTTAGGGCTGTAAATGGTTCCTGCCAGGAGGTGGGACTGTGAATCTTGTGGTGTTCGATGCCAGTCGGAAGCAGCTCCAGCTGGCGGTGGTCGCTGATGATCGCAACGACTCGATTGACCTTGGCCAGTTCGGTGAGCAGTCCAACCGAGAAGCGGCTAATGCCATCGTGGTGGTCGATCCTGATGTAACGGGCATCAAAGAAGATGGTCTCAGTCATCGGTGAGTGAAAATTCTCGGATGAGATTGGCCGCCTGTGATGGAGTTTCGTAGTGGATCAGGTGCCCCACTCCCCTGATTACCTCAAACTCGGCGTTGGGAAAGAGCCTGAGCACGCGCTGCTGATCGGCAAGTTTAGTGATGTCGTCCAGTTCGCCAACAATGAGCAGAACCTGGTTCTGAATCTTTGGAGCATATGCGGCAACGCTGCGCGAGGTGCTTGCGAAATAGCCTTCTAGTGCCACCCGGCGTTCGGAAAATTCGCTGAAATTTGAGTTGTGCTGCTGATGAATCCAATTCCGCAGTTTCTTGTTCTTGGTCTTGGTCAGCACCTCGCTCATCAGGCGGACGAAGACCGGATTCTTCAGAATGTAGTTTCCGCCCTTTTCGGGCAGAGCGCCGCCCACACCGTAGTAGAGGTCGGTCAGTTGCTTCAGGGTTTGCTCGACTCCCGAACGCTTGAAACTAGATACCGGGTTGACCAGCACCAGGCGGTTGGACAAACCCTTAGCCGCGGCTGCGGCCGTAACGATGGTTCCAAACGAGTGTCCGAGGATGATGGCATCCTGCAACTGCAGCTTGGCAACCAGTTCGGTGAGCCAGTTGGTGTACGCAACGATGCTGTGGCGGTGTTTGAAGGGCTGGGATTGCCCAAACCCTGGCAGGTCTGGGATGAGCACGTCAAAGTCGGTCAGCGCCCCTGCAATGGCCTCCAGGCCGTGATGATTGCCGCGGTAGCCATGAACGAACAGAATTGTGCCCCGGCTGGGCTGCTGCGCGGGATAGCGCCAGAGAGCCGTTTGACCGGTGCTGAGAGCAACGTCTTCCCGCAGCGCCCTGGCGGCAGCTGATTCTGCCAGCAGCGGTGGGTTTGTTGCCATTTGGATAATCCTTAAACCGAGAAGTACTTGGCCTCTGGGTGGTGCAGCACCATCGCATCGGTCGATTGCTCTGGATGTAGCTGCAGTTCCTCGGATAGGCTCACCCCGATTACCTCGGGCTTGAGTAGCTCAACGAGTTTGATTCTATCCTCGAGATTTGGGCAGGCCGGATAACCAAACGAATAGCGGGCGCCGCGGTAGGCCAGGTCAAAGAAGCCTTCGATGTTCTTAGGGTCTTCGTTGCCGAAGGCCAATTCGTCGCGAACTCGGGCGTGCCAGAACTCGGCAAGTGCCTCGGTTAGCTGAACCGAGAGTCCGTGAATCTCGAGGTAATCGCGGTATTCGTTTGCGGCGTAGAGCTTGTTCGCTTCCTCGCTGATGCGGTTACCCATGGTTACCAACTGGAACGGAACCACATCGATCTGACCAGATTCTTTGCTGGCCACAAAATCGCTCAGGCAGAGGTGACGGTCGCGGTTTTGACGCGGGAAGGTGAAACGCAGGCGCTCAGTGCCCGGTTCGCCACCTGAACCACCATCGGTGGAGTCTTCTGGGCCGTGATGCAGAATCACTAGGTCGTCGCCATCGCTGTAGGCCGGGAAATATCCGTAAACCACGGCAGCCTCAAGCCAGCCCTCGGTTTGGATGCGATCCAACCAGGCGCGCAGACGAGGACGACCCTCGGTTTCAACAAGTTCTTCGTAGCTCTTGCCCTCGTCGCCACGACCAGGCTTTAGTCCCCACTGGCCCATGAAGGTGGCACGTTCATCGAGGAATGAAGCGTAATCGCGAAGCGGAATTCCCTTGATAACGCGGGTTCCGAGGAATGGCGCGGTAGGGATTCGGTTGTCGGTGGCAACGTCGCTGCGGGCCGGCATGTCTTCTGGCGCGGTGTGCTCTAGCAGGCTGGCCCGCGGGGTAACGCGTTTCTTGAGCGCAGGCAGCTCTACCTCTTCGCCGCGCTTGAACTTGACCAGCGCGTCCATCAGTCGCAGACCCTCGAAGGCATCGCGGGCGTAGCGAACTTCACCCTCATAGATTTCGGCAAGGTCTTGCTCAACAAATGAGCGAGTGAGTGCAGCACCACCGAGGATGACCGGCCAACGCGCGGCAACCGCACGCTGGTTCATCTCTTCGAGGTTTTCCTTCATGATCTGGGTGCTCTTAACCAGCAGACCACTCATGCCAATCACGTCTACGTTGTGTTCCTCGGCAGCGGTCAGGATCTCGTTGATTGGCACCTTGATGCCAATGTTCACGGTCTCAAAGCCGTTGTTGCTGAGGATGATGTCTACCAGGTTCTTACCGATGTCGTGAACGTCGCCGCGCACGGTAGCCAGCAGGATACGACCCTTGCCGGAGTCCTCCGACTTCTCGATGAATGGCTCGAGGTGGGCCACGGCGGTCTTCATTACCTCGGCGCTCTGCAGCACAAACGGCAGCTGCATTTCGCCCTTGCCAAACAGCTCGCCAACAACCTGCATGCCCTTGAGCAGGTGGTCGTTGATGATCTGCAGCGCAGACTTTCCTTCTGCCATGGCCTCGTCGAGGTCTGCCTCTAGACCCTTCTTTTCGCCGTCGATGATGCGGCGCTCCAGGCGCTGGTCCAGCGGCATTGCGGCCAACTCTTCGGCGCGCGACTGCCGTGCCGAGGCGCTGTCCACGCCGGAGAAAACATCGAGGTAGCGCGAAAGTGGGTCGAAGGTGATGTTGCCGTCGGCATCGTAGGTTCGGCGGTCGTAAATCAGATCCAGAGCGGCATCCAGCTGCTCTTTAGGAATCTGGTTGAGCGGCATGATTCGGGCCGCGTGCACGATTGCACTGGTGAGTCCGGCCTTCACTGCCTCGGAAAGGTAAACCGAGTTCAGCACGTGGCGCGCGGCTGGGCTGAGACCAAACGAAATGTTGCTGAGACCCAGGGTGCTGCGCACACCCGGGAAAGCCGCGTGGATCCGCTTGATGGCCTCAAGGGTCTCGATGCCGTCGCGGCGGGTCTCGTCCTGTCCGGTGGCAATCGGGAACGCCAAGGTATCCACCGTGATGTCCCAGATGTTCATTCCCCAGTTGCCGGTTAGGTCTTCGATCAGGCGCTTGGCAATCTCGAACTTCTTATCGGCGGTTCGAGCCTGGCCCTCTTCATCGATGGTGAGAGCCACAACTGCAGCTCCGTGCTCCTTGGCCATAGGCATGATTCGGGCAAAGCGAGAGCCGGGTCCGTCGCCCTCTTCATAGTTGACCGAGTTGATCATGGCGCGACCACCGAGCGACTCGAGGCCCGCCTCGAGAACTGCAGGCTCGGTGCTGTCGAGCACCAGTGGCAGTGTGGTGGCGGTGGCTAGGCGGCTAACCAGTTCGCGGGCATCGGCAACGCCATCGCGGCCGACATAGTCCACACAAACGTCGAGCGCGTGGGCGCCCTCGCGAGTCTGGGAGCGCGCGATCTCGAGGCACTCTTCCCAGTTCTGGGCCAGCATGGCATCGCGGAATGCCTTGGAACCGTTGGAGTTGGTGCGTTCACCGATGGTGAGGTAGGTGACGGTTTGGTCGAATGGCTGGTGCTGGTAGAGCGAGGCCAGGCCGGGCTCGGTGATGGTGGTTGGTCGGTGTGGGTGCTTACCCGAAACCGCCGCAGCAACCGCCGCAATGTGGGCAGGAGTGGTGCCACAGCAGCCACCGACCAGGCCGGCGCCGTATTCGTTCACAAACTGCAACTGAGCGGTTGCCAGCTCGGACGGAGTAAGCGGATAGTGAGCACCATCGGAGGTGAGCACCGGCAAACCGGCATTTGGCATGACCACAATCGGCAGGCTGGAGAACTTGCTGAGGTAGCGAAGGTGTTCACTCATCTCGGCTGGACCGGTGGCACAGTTTAGGCCGATGGCGTCTACCCCCAGAGCGCTCAGGGTGGTGAGCGCAGCACCGATCTCGGAACCCATGAGCATGGTTCCGGTGGTTTCGATGGTGACCGACATGAGGATTGGAACAAAAACGTTGGCTGCTGCCATGGCGCGCTTGGCACCCACGATGGCCGACTTGGCCTGGAGTAGGTCTTGAGCGGTCTCAACCAATACGGCGTCGATTCCGCCGGCGAGCATGCCCTTTACCTGAAGTTGATATGCGTCGCGCAGCTGAGCGTAAGGTGCGTGACCGAGGCTGGGCAACTTGGTACCCGGACCCATCGAGCCCAGCACCCAGCGCGGCTTTTCTTGGGTGGAATACTGGTCTGCTACTTCGCGGGCCACTCGGGCACCGGCTTCGGCCAGTTCTTCGATGCGATCTTCGATGCTGTACTCGGCCAGGTTGGCCCAGTTTGCACCGAAGGTGTTGGTCTCGATGGCCTCTGCGCCAGCCTTGAGGTACTCACCGTGAATGGCCTTGATAATGTCTGGGCGGGTCACGTTGAGGACTTCGTTGCAACCCTCGTAGTTTTGGTAATCCTCGAGGGTTGGCTTGGCATCCTGAATCATCGTGCCCATCGCGCCATCGGCGACTACTACACGATTACGAATTGCCTCTAAAAGGGCTTCAGAACGGGGAGTAAACATACGCCATCTAGTCTACCTTCCGTTAAACTTGAGGGAATGTCACAGTATGTAACTCCCTCCCGCACTCCCCTGCCCGCAGCCGCCCACAGCAGTGTTTATAACCTGTTGCAGGCGCGTGCCGCCCAGGGGCAAAAGTCGCTTTCCTTTGAGTTCTTCCCGCCGCGCGAGGGAACCGAGCACGCAATGTGGGAGACCTTTGAGAATGTGCTGGCGGTAAACGCCGACTTCGTGTCGCTGACCTACGGTGCCGGTGGCAGTAACCAGCACAAGTCACTCGAGGTGCTGGACCGCATGGCGCCTCAAATCCTAACTGTCGGCCACCTAACCTGCGTGGGTGCCAGCCGCCAGTCCACCCGCGAGGTAATTCGCCACTTTGAGTCAGCTGGAGTTCGCAGCATCTTGGCCCTCCGCGGCGACGCACCGAAGGACGACCCAGACGCCCTAGAAAAGGGTCAGTTGAAGACCGCGCTCGACCTGGTTGAACTGGTGCGCAGCGAGACCGGCCTCGAAGTTGGTGTGGCCGCTTTCCCCGAGGGACACCCCGAATCGCCATCGTTGGACCACGACGCCAAGGTGCTTCAAATGAAGCAGGCCGCCGGTGCCGCCTACGGTGTGACCCAGCTGTTCTTCGGAGTCAAGCACTACACCGACATGGTCGAGGCTGCTCAGCGCCACGGAGCCACCCTGCCCATCATCCCCGGGCTTATGCCGGTTTCTAACGTCAAGCAGTTGCTTCGCATGGCCCAGATGTCTGGTGCTGCAGTGCCCAGCACGCTGGCTCACCAGCTGGAAAGCACCGATGAGGCCACCGCGCGCCGAATTGGCATGGACTACACCATCGATGTGGGTCTGCGTCTGCTGGAAGCCGGAGCACCAGGTCTGCACATCTTCACTCTAAACAAGACCGAGGCTGCCATGGAACTGGCTGCCGGCGTGGGTCTTATCTAAGAATGTTGGTGGCAGGCATTAGCCTTGCCTTGTGCCTGAAATCAACCAGCAACTAGCCTTCGAGTTCGACGAACCCCAGCTTCCAGAGTGGGCTAAAAAGATTGTGGTTTTCGATACCGAAACCACCGGTCTAGACCTCAGCGACGCCCGAATTGTTACAGCCTGTCTGGCAGAACTAGACGAAACTGGGCAGGTTGTGGGTGCTCCGCTCGAGTGGCTGGCAGACCCAAAGATCGAGATCCCAGAGGCCGCTTCTAACGTTCACGGTGTCACCACCGAGATTGCGCGTGCCAACGGCCGCGATGCGGCTGAGGTGGTTGCCGAGATCGTAGCCAAGGTTCGAGAGTATTTGGCAGCCGGAGTTCCCATCGTTGCCTACAACGCACCTTACGACTTCACCATTTTGTATCACGAGGCAGTCAGGCACGGAATAGAGCCAATTGCCGCTCCCACTCCGGTTCTCGACCCGCTCGTACTAGACCGCTTTGCCGACCAGTATCGCAAGGGCAAGCGCAAACTAGAGATAACGGCCGAACACTATGGGGTTGCGCTGTCAGATGCCCACAATGCCACCGCCGATGCCGTGGCCGCCGGTCAGGTGCTGCAGGCAGTGGCCCGAAAGTGGGCGGCGAAGTTCCCGGCTGATCTAGAGGCAATCCACAATGGTCAGGTTGGCTGGGCAGCCGCTCAGGATGCCTCTTTTGCCAAGTGGATGCAGGACAACGTTAACCCCGATTTCAAGGCAAGCCCCGGCTGGCCCATCAAGCTTTAGGCAAAAAAATACCCCGGTCGGTGACCGGGGTATTTTTATAAAGTTTGCGGTATTTACGCGCCAAAGCCTTCGCGTGTAGCGTGTACGTTACGCGCCAAAACCCTTGTAGCGTGCGTTGAAGCGCTCTACACGACCAGCAACGTCCATGATGCGCTGCTTTCCGGTGTAGAACGGGTGCGAAGCCGACGAGATTTCAACGTCGAACACTGGGTAGGTGTTGCCGTCTTCCCACTCGATGGTCTTGTTGCTGGTTACGGTGGAGCGAGTCAAAAACGCTACACCCGATGCCAGGTCACGGAAAACGATTGGCTCGTACTTTGGGTGAATGTCAGCCTTCATGACGAAACTTCCTTTTAAAACGAAAACTTTGGGGATGAGTGCAAAACAGCACTAAGGGATAACTATACCAGTTTTCACTGGTGTCCACCACTTTTTTAGGCGTGGGCACGGGCGCGGAAGCGGCCGTCAACCTTGTCTACAACAATGTTCATGCCAAAAGCTTCCGAGATGTTGACGGTGTCCAGCACGTGGTCGATCTCGCCGGCGGCAAAAACCTTGCCGTCAACCAGAATCAGGGCGTGAGTGAATCCGGTTGGAATCTCTTCCAGGTGGTGGGTGACCATGATCATGCCAGGTGCGTAAGGGCTCTGGGCATACTGTCCCAGCAGGCGGACGGTGTTTTCGCGTGCGGCCAGGTCGAGGCTTGCAACCGGCTCGTCCAAAAGCAGCAGCTCTGGATCCGGCATTACTGCGCGAGCAATCTGGGTGCGCTTGCGCTCGCCGTCGCTGAGGCTGCCAAACTCGCGGTCGGCAAAGTCGGCTAGGTCCCACTCCCCCAAAACGCGGCGGGCGCGGCGCTCATCGATGTCCTCGTACTGCTCGTTCCAGCGGCCGGTGACACCGTGGCTGGCGGTCATCACGGCGTTCAGTACGGTTTCCACCAGCGGAATCCGGTTTGCCAGGGCGTTCGAGGCAAAACCAACCCGAGTGCGCAGGTCGTGCAGGTCTACGTGGCCAAAGTCTTGCCCCAGTACCTGGGCAGAACCGGTGGTCGGATGAATCTGGGTTGCCAGGATGCGCAACAGTGAGGTCTTGCCAGCACCGTTTGGTCCGATAATCACCCAGCGCTGATCACTCTCAACGCGCCAATCGATGTTGCTGAGGATTGACTGGCCATCGCGCACCAGGGAGACGTTTTGGAGATTGATCACTGACATGGTTAGAAGCCTATTAGTTGAACGGCCGTCTAGAAGGTATTGATAGCCTTCCGGTACACGTCAATTGTGGTTTCGGCAATCGAATCCCAAGAGAAGTGCTGTTCCACCCGCTTGCGGCCAGCCGCACCGAATGCCGCCAAATCTCGGGCATCTAGTGCCGTATTCAGTGCAGAAGCTAGGTCAGCTACGAATTTGGCCTCGTCCAGCGGCTTGCCACTGCCGTCCATCAGTTGCTCAATCGGAACTAGCAGGCCGGTCTGTTCGTGGACCACTACCTCAGGAATACCGCCGGTTGCGGTTGCAACCACAGGGGTGCCACAGGCCATGGCCTCTAGGTTGACAATGCCGAGTGGCTCATAGATGGATGGGCAGGCAAATACTGTGGCGGCACTGAGCATGGCAATCAACTCGGCGCGGCTGAGGTGCTTTTCAACCCAGATGACGTTGTCGCGCACCTTGCGCAGTTCGGCCACCAGGTCGGTAACGGTCTGCAGGATCTCGGGGGTGTCCGGAGCGCCAGCGCAAAGCACCAGCTGAACATCGGCCGGCAGCTCGCGCGCTGCCTTCAGCAGGTAGGGCAAGCCTTTTTGCTGGGTGATACGGCCCACAAAAACCACGCTGCGCTTGTCTGGGTCCACGCCGTTGGCGCGCACCAGATCGGGGTTGTTGGCGGCTTGGAAGGCATCGAGGTCGATGCCGTTGTGGACAACCGAGACCTTTGCCGGGTCAATCTGAGGGTAGGCGCGCAGGATGTCGGCGCGCATTCCGGCACTCACGGCGATGATTCCGGTAGCGGCCTCATAGGCGGTGCGCTCAACCCACGATGACAGACGATAACCGCCACCCAGCTGCTCTTCCTTCCAGGGACGCAGTGGCTCGAGGCTGTGCGCGGTGATCAGGTGTGGAATGCCGTGCAGGGTTCCCGCAACCTGGCCGGCAAAGTTTGCGTACCAGGTGTGCGAGTGCACCAAATCGGCTCCGGCGATGTCGGAAACCATCGCAAGGTCGGTGGCCATGGTCTGCAAAGCAGGGTTTACGCCGTCAAACTCGCTCGAGTGTCGATACGCCTTTGTATCGATTTCATCACGGTCAGCACCGAACGCACGCACCTTCACATCGATGTGATTGCGCAACACTCTCACTAATTCCGCGACATGTACGCCCGCTCCGCCGTAGATGAAAGGTGGGTATTCCTTGGTTATCAAGTCGATTCGCATACACGAATGTTATCGCCGAGAAACAAAAAGCCAATAACATTCCTCATATGAGTACTCCACGTATCTTCGGAATGGTTCTCGCGGGAGGCGAGGGCAAGCGTTTGATGCCACTGACGGCAGATCGCGCTAAGCCCGCAGTTCCTTTCGGAGGCAGCTACCGGCTTATCGATTTCGCCCTTTCCAACCTCATCAACTCGGGCCTGCGAAGGATCGTTGTACTAACTCAGTACAAGTCGCACTCCCTAGACCGCCATATCTCGATGCTCTGGCGTATGTCGCCGCTTCTCGGCTCTTATGTGGCTTCGGTGCCGGCGCAGCAGCGCTTGGGTAAGCGTTGGTTCTCGGGCAGCGCCGATGCAATCCTGCAGAGCATGAACCTGCTCAGCGACGAGAAGCCAGACATCGTGGTTGTGGTCGGTGCTGACCACATCTACCGAATGGACTTCGAGCAGATGATCAAGGACCACATCGCGTCGGGTCGTGGACTCACCGTTGCGGCCATCCGTCAGCCAATGGCAATCGCCAATCAGTTCGGTGTGGTCGAGGTAGACGACAAGGATCCAACCAAGATCGCGCAGTTCCGCGAGAAGCCAAGCGATCCAAAGGGCCTGCCAGACTCCCCTAACGAGGTTCTCTGCTCGATGGGTAACTACGTTTTCACCGCCAGCGCGCTTAAAGAGGCGATTGAGCTCGACGGCGAGCTAGAGACCTCGGGCCACGACATGGGTGGCGACATCGTGCCCTACTTTGTTGCCAAGGGCGATGCCGGCGTTTACGACTTCACCAAGAATGATATTCCAGGGGCTACCGAGCGTGACCACGCCTACTGGCGCGACGTCGGAACCATCGACTCTTACTACGAGAGCCACATGGACCTCATCTCGGTGATGCCGATCTTCAACCTTTACAACTCCGAGTGGCCAATCCACACCCAGCAGGTCAACCTGCCACCGGCCAAGTTCATCCACGACGCCGAGGGTAATCAGGGTCGCACCAACGATTCGATCGTGTCACTGGGAACCGTTGTGACCGGCGGAATCGTCGAACGAAGTGTGCTGTCGCCAAACGTACGGGTTCAGTCGCGTGCGCTCATCACAGATTCGGTGCTGATGGACAACGTGGTTGTTGGGCGCGATGCAACCGTCCGCCGAGCCATATTGGACAAGGACGTGACCGTGACCGACGGTGCCTCGATCGGTGTCTCGCGCGAGCGAGACCTGGCTCGTGGTTTCACAGTGACAGACTCAGGCATCACGGTGGTGCCAAAGGGTGTGACGGTTACTCCGTAGGTGGGTTCTTCTTTTCGGCGATGGTCGGTGCTTCGGCATCGGCCATCGCCTTTTTTGCTGCCCGACGGTTTAGCGCTCTCACGATAAGTGCGATGATGCCGCCCACAACCAGGAATGGCATTGCCGCAATGACGGCAAACATGATTATCGCCGAGTACCAACCGTTGATCGAGAACATGACAGCAATAAAGAGGCTGAGACCACTTATCCAGCCGAGTCCGGCTTTTGCACCTTTGGTGAGTTTGGTAGCCGGGAAACGGGCGCCCTCGACACCGGCAACGATTAGGGCATCGATGAACAGCCCAACTCCGGTTACCAGCATGAAATAGCTGGGTCCGGTGCTACAGCCATCCATGCACCATTGCACTGGAACAGCGAAGCCCAGGCTGAATAGGGCTGCGCCGATGCCGCCGAGAATCCACGAGATACTGCGCAGGCTAAGTTTGCGCGCGGTTTGATTTGGTTCCATTACTCCCCCAAGTTTTGGTTTTACTAATGGTAAAACAAGGTGGTCACATCGGGCAGAATTGAGCAATGAGCAAAATTCTCGTGGTTTTTGACGTGGACAGCACCCTCATCAAGGATGAGGTGATCGAGTTGTTGGCCGAGGTGGCTGGCAAACGCGAACAGGTGGCTGAAGTAACCGAACGAGCAATGCGCGGTGAGCTTGACTTTGCCCAGAGCCTGCGCGAGCGGGTGGCTGTGCTTGAAGGACTGCCGGAGAGCGTGTTTTCCGACGTTTACGCCCGCATTCAGCCCACCGATGGGGTGCAGGAGCTCATCGATGCCATTCACGCCGCTGGCGGCCTCGTAGGTGCGGTATCGGGTGGCTTCACTCAGGTGCTCACTCCCCTGGCTGCGCGCCTCGGGCTGGACTTTGCCCGCGCCAACGACCTAGAGGTTGTAGACGGCAAGCTGACTGGACAGGTGACCGGTCGCATTGTGGACCGCACCGTAAAGGCCGAATCACTTATCGAGTGGGCTGCTGCAGCCGGCGTTTCCATCGAAAACACGGTGGCCGTGGGCGATGGCGCTAACGACCTAGACATGCTTGCCGAGGCCGCGCTGGGCGTGGCGTTCAACGCCAAGCCAATCGTGCGCGAGCAGGCTCAGATTGTGATTGAGAAGCAGGATCTGCGCGAGCTAATCCCGGTTTTGGGTCTCTAAACCCTATTCAGCCTTGAAGCTGCTGACGTCGCCCACCAGTCGGGTGTTGTCGGCAGGAACCGGCTCAACCGCTGCCACAGCAACCTCGGCAGCAAACTCGGCCACGTTGTAAAGCTTGCCGGCGCCCTCGCGACGAGCCTCAATTGCACCCGGAGTTGCACGCTCAAGCAGAGTCGCGGTGATGGTTCCCTCGATCATGTCTCCAGAAACCACTACAAAGCCGATGTTTCGCTCTGCCAGGGCCGGAATCATCTCGCGAAGTGCGTCCTCACCAGCGCGCTTGGAAAGCGCCACCGGAATGTAGGCCTCCATGGTTGGAGTGGTGCGAATGAAGTGTGCCTGGTGGCTGGTCACAAACACAACGCGAGCGCCATCCTTGAGGTATGGCAGCGCAGTGGTCAGCAGGTTTACCTGCGAGTCGCGGTTCAGGCGCATGGCATAGTCTTCGCCGAGGCCCGCTTCCATGCCACCCGAGGCGTTCATCACCAAAATGTCCAGCTGGCCAAAGGCCTCCTTGGCCGCTTCAAACATGGCCTTGACCGACTCTGCTTCGGTGAGGTCTGCACCCACGGCAATGGCGTGACCGCCGTTGGCCTTGATGCCATCCACGATCTTTACCGCACGCGCTTCCTTGTTGCGGAAGTTGACAACCACCGATGCCCCGGCCTCGGCGAAATACCCGAGGGTGTCGGCGCCGATACCGCGCGACGAACCGGTGACCAGTGCGGTCTTACCTGCCAGCGAACCGGCTGCTAGTGGATTAGTCATTGTGCTCTCCCTGTACTGAGACGTTTGAGGTTTTGGAAAGTTTATTAGTGGCCCATACCCAGGCCGCCGTCGACCGGGATGACGGCACCAGAAATGTAGGCTGCGTCGTCGCTGGCTAACCAGGCAACAACTCGGGCAACTTCTACCGGCTGTGCCAGGCGGCCGGCTGGAATCTTGGCCTTGTATTCGGCGATCTGGGCTTCGGAAAGCACCGCGGTCATGTCGGATTCGATGAACCCTGGAGCCACCACGTTGGCGGTGATACCGCGTCCACCAAGCTCTCGGGTGATGGAACGTGCCATTCCAACCAGCGCCGACTTAGACGCCGAGTAGTTGACCTGACCGGCCGAGCCAAGCAGGCCAACGACCGATCCAATGAAAATGACGCGACCAAACTTGGCCTTGATCATGCCCTTGCTGGCGCGCTTTAGAACCTTGAAGGTGCCGTTTAGATTGGTGTCGAGCACTGCCTCGAAGTCTTCGTCGGTCATGCGCATCAGCAGCATGTCGCGGGTGATGCCGGCGTTGGCAACCAAAACTTCTACCGGACCAAGCTTGGCTTCGACCTCTGCGAATGCGGCATCGAGGGCGGCGCCATCGGTGACGTCTGCCACCACGGCGAGGGTTCCGGCAGGCCCTTGACCCGAGCGAACGGTGACTGCAACCCGGTGGCCCTGCGCCACAAACTCTTCGGCAATCGAGTAGCCAATGCCACGGTTTCCGCCGGTTACCAGAACGGTTCTTGGAGTGCTCATTCAAGATCTCATTTCGCCCAGAAAATAGGTGCAAATCGGGGGTTTGCCCGCTGCGGTTTGGAACAAATCAACTCTAGTCCTAGCCTTGTAGTGGGGCGGTTATTTACGAGGAGCAACTTTGGCAGATAAGCCACAGAGCGTCACTTCAATTGGTGTGTCCCCGGAGGAAGAACGCCGGGGCCGCATCATCAAATACACGATTGCCATGACGGTCCGTGTGATTTGTCTAATCGTGGGTGTGATGTTCCCGGGCGGCCTAGTGATGTGGATCGCCTTTGCCGGCGCCATTCTGCTTCCCTACTTCGCGGTAGTCATTGCCAATGCCAGCGGCACCGGAGAAACCAAGAAGACCACCAAGGCCGAGGCTGTAGCGCCCACTCTGCGAATCAGTGCAGACGCCTTCGTGTCCGCCAGCCGCTCTGAAGGCGACGAAGGCTAGGCAATGATCAAGTGCTCGCGGGCCGGTTGCGAAGCCGAGGCCCAGTTTCAGGTGATTTGGCGCAACCCCAAGATCCACACCGATGGCCGGACTAAGACCTGGCTGGCTTGCCCCGAACACGTAGAATTTCTCCGGGAATACCTGGATGCTCGGGGTTTCTACCTCGAGACTAAGGCGCTATGAATTCGATAACTCGCGATTACTTTCGCACCGGATTTAGGCGTTGGCTTCGCTGGATTGCCCTGGCAATTGTGTTTGCCATCGCCTGCGGATTCCTAGCCAACTGGCAGTGGAACCGCCGCACCCAGGTGGTCAAAGTGATAGCCCGCCTCGATCACAACTACGATTTCCGAATGCTGCCGGTGGAGACCCTGGTTCCCAATCGGGCCGGATTCTCCGCTAGCAAGGAGTACCGGCCGGCTCTCGCTACCGGTCACTACCTGCTGCAGCATGTGACCCTGCTGCGCAATCGCCCCAACAACGGCAACCCCGGCTTCGATCAGCTGATTCCATTCCAGCTTGACTCGGGTGGCATCATAATCGTGGATCGCGGCTGGTTGCCCACGGGAGATCGCCAGGATTCCCCCGATCTCAACCCGCTGCCCGCTGCCTCGACCGCGCGGCTAGTGGGCCGGCTGCATCGCCACGAGCAGCCAGATTCGCGCCAGGCACCGAAGGGGCAGGCCATGAGCATTTACCCTGCTCAACTGGCCAAAGACTGGGGTCTAAAACCATCGCAGATCTATGCCGGCGCCTACCTGATACTTGCCGACGATGGTTCGGCCGGCAATCTGCCCATCAGGGCGGCCAAGCCGGATATCACCGAGGGAAACCACCTCAGCTACACCTTCCAGTGGATCCTGTTTGCCCTGATGGCGTTTGCCGCAATCTTCTTCAACATTCGCCGCGATATTCAGGAAAAGCGCGTGGCCGAGGACGCAAACTTTGTGCCGAAGCCTAAGCGCAAGCGTTTGGGCGATGACGACAAAGAGGCAGAAGACGCCTTGCTAGCTGAGCGAGATTAGGTCGGCGTATTCCTGGCTCCAGTGGTCTTCCTGACCATCGGGCAAAATCAAAACGCGCTCCGGGTTTAGCGCTTCTACCGCACCAACGTCGTGCGAAACCAGCACAATGGCACCCTTGAAGTACTCGAGGGCGCGCAGAATTTCTTCGCGGCTGGCTGGGTCGAGGTTGTTGGTCGGCTCGTCAAGCAGCAGCACGTTGGCGCTAGAAACCACCAGCGACGCAAGGGTGAGTCGGGTTCGCTCGCCACCGGAAAGCACGCCGGCTGGCTTATCTACGTCGTCGCCGCTAAACAGGAACGAGCCCAGCACCTTGCGGGCATCGGTGTCGTTTAGGTGGCTTGCAGTTGCCTGCATGTTTTGCAGCACGGTCTTGGTGAAGTCCAGCGTCTCATGCTCCTGCGCAAAGTAGCCGATCTTTAGGCCGTGGCCGGGCTCGATCTGGCCGGTGTCTGGCTTCTCCACGCCGGCAAGCATTCGAAGCAACGTGGTCTTACCGGCACCGTTTAGTCCGATGACAACAACACGCGAACCGCGGTCAATCGCCAGGTCAACCGCAGTGAAAATCTCCAGCGAGCCGTATGACTTGCTCAGGTTGGATGCCATCAGCGGAGTGCGGCCACACGGTGCCGGGTCTGGGAACTTAATCTTGGCAACGCGATCTTCTTCGCGGACATCATCAAGTTCGGCAAGCATTCGCTCGGCGCGGCGGGTCATCTGGTGGGCGGCGGCGGCCTTGGAGGCCTTGGCACCAAACTTGGCGGCCTGCAACTGCAGGGTCGCAGCCTTCTTTTCGGCGATGGCTCGGTCGCGCTTGCGGCGTTCCTGGTCTGCCTCGCGCTGCTTCAGGTAGGCCTTCCAGCCCATGTTGTAAACATCGATTACCTGACGGTTTGCATCCAGATAGAAGACCTTGTTTACGGTCTCTTCCACCAACTCAATGTCGTGCGAGATGACGATTAGGCCGCCCTGATAGTTGCGCAGGAACTCGCGCAGCCAAACGATGCTGTCGGCATCGAGGTGGTTGGTGGGTTCGTCAAGCAGCATGGTCTCGGCGCTGCTGAAAAGAATGCGGGCCAGTTCTACTCGGCGACGCTGACCGCCCGAAAGGGTGCTCAGCGGCTGGTCTAGGGTGTGGCCCTTGATGCCAAGGTTGGCGGCGATGGTCTCGGCTTCGGCCTCGGCTGCATAGCCACCGGCCGACATAAACTCGGCCTCGGCGTTGCCGTACTTCTTCATGGCTGCGTCATAGACGTCTTGCTCGATCGAGCCCATGTCCATGGTGGCCGCCGCCATGCGAGCCTGGATGTCGCCAAGGCCGCGAGCGTTAAGAATGCGGGTGCGCACCAGCTCGGTTGGGTCGCCGATGCGTGGGTCCTGCGGCAGGTAGCCAATCTCGCCGACTCGGTCAATGAATCCAGCAGTTGGAGTGCCCTCGCCCGCTAGCAGCTTGGTTAGTGTGGTCTTTCCGGCTCCATTACGGCCAACCAGACCAACCTTGTCACCCTTTTCAATCCGAAAATTGACGCCGCTCATGAGGGTGCGGGCGCCAATGGTGATCTCAAGATCGCGTGCGCCAATCATGGGGGTACTCCAACTTTAAGGGCTGTGGGCAACCTACCAAAATGGTGGAACCCAAAGTCTTAAGTTTACCCGCCAACGGTTGCGGGCTACTTGCTGCCAAACAACTTGCTGAAGAAGCCCTGTTTCTCGCTCTTTGGGTCGTTCTCGTGGCCCTGGCAGCGCTGGCTCTTTGGCACGCCGGCCAGAGCCTGGTCAATGTGCTGGCCGCAGCCGGCCCAGGTTGCTTTTCCACACTTGCGGCAGGTTACTTGCTGACACATCTTGCTAATCCTTCGCTGGTTTGCGGGTGTTCCCGCTTGGCTTTGTATACCCCCTAGGGTATGCTGAATCTGAACAGAATGCAAGTCAAGCAATCTGAAGGAGCAGCAAGTGCAAATAGATCCAGCCGAGCTAAAGACCGCCCGCGACCGCCTGATGCGGGTGCAGGGGCAAATCGGTGGCATCGTAAAGATGCTGGATGAGGGCCGCGATTGCACCGAGCTTCTGACCCAGTTGGCAGCCGCAAATACCGCGCTCACTCGCGCCGGTTTTAGCATCATCTCTACCGGAATGGCACACTGCCAGGCCGATGAGACGGGCCAGGCAGACCGCGCCCGCCTCGAAAAAGCCTTCATGGCGCTGGCGTAATGAAGACCGTAATCATCGGTGGCGTTGCCGCCGGAATGAGTGCCGCCACTCGCCTGCGCCGTCTGCGCGAGCAGGACGAAATCATCGTTTTCGAGATGGGTCCAAACGTAAGTTACGCCAACTGTGGCCTGCCCTACTTTGTGTCCGATGTCATCAGCGATCGCTCCGACCTGCTGCTGCAAACTCCCGAGAGCCTGTTCAAACGCTTCCGGCTAGATGTCCGCGTGAGCCAAAAGGTGACCGGCATCGATGCCGCTGCCAAGACCGTGGCAGTGCTCAACCTGGCAACTGGCGAGGCAACCACCGAAAGCTACGACAACTTGGTTATTGCCACCGGTGCCCGCCCCCGTCGACTGGAGATTCCGGGCATCGACCGTGCCCAAACCCTGCGCGATGTGGTGGACGCCGACCGCGTGAAGGCCGCAGTTGAGGCCGCAATGGCTGCGCACGGCTCTGACGCCCACGCCGTGGTTTTGGGTGCCGGTTTCATCGGCGTTGAGTTGGCCGAGAACCTATCCCACCTGGGCATTCAAACCACTCTGGTGCAGCGCGGGCAGGCAATTCTCAGCATGTTTGACCCCGAAATGGTGGAGCCGTTGCAGGCGCACCTGGTGGCCAACGGAATCGAACTTGTGGTCAACGCCACTCCGGCCGAGGTAACCGAAGACTCGGTGATTTTGGCCGATGGACGGATTCTGCGAGCCGATCTAGTTTTCTCGGCAACCGGAGTTGAACCCGACAACGCGCTGGCCAAGGCCGCCGGCCTCAAACTTGGTCCAACCGGTGGGCTCTGGGTAGATGCCCAGCAGCGCACCAGCGACCCAAACATTTACGCCGCGGGCGATGCAGTTGAGAAGCAGAGCGAACTAACCGCCGGCGCCACCATCATCCCGCTGGCAAACTTGGCCAACCGCCACGGTCGCCTGATTGCCGATGCCATCTCAGGCCTTGAGACCGCGGCCCATCCGGCAATGGGTACCATCATCATCGGTGCTTTTGGTATGGCAGCCGCCATGACCGGACTCAGCGAGAAGGCCGCAACAGCTGCGGGTGTCCCCCATCAGGTGGTGCACGTGCACCCGGGCAGTCATGCGGGCTACTACCCCGGTGCCCAGCGGGTCAGCCTCAAGGTGTTGTTTGATCCAGCCAGCGGCCGCTTGTTGGGTGCGCAAGGTGTTGGTCTAGACGGCGTGGACAAGCGCATCGATGTGCTGGCCACCGCCATCCGTGCCGGCATGACCGTGGACGAACTGATGGATCTAGAGCTCTCCTACGCGCCACAGTTTGGCAGCGCCAAAGACCCAATCAATCACGTGGGTTACGTTGGCAACAACGCCCTTAACGGGATCACGCCAACCATACAGTGGCATGAGCTGCAGCACGAGTTGGCTAATGGCCGCATTCTGGTTGATGTGCGCACCGATGCCGAGAATGCGCGTGGCGCCATTCCCGGGGCCATAAACCTACCGGTGGATTCGCTGCGCGAACACCTGTCCGAGCTACAGTGTCAGCGCGTTGTGGTTACCTGCCAGGTTGGCCAGCGCGGGCACATCGCCACCCAGATTCTTCGTGCTCACGGCATCGATGTCGTGAACCTTTCGGGCGGCTACGTCACCTGGAAGAACGCGCAGGATGCGCTGGCGCGCTCGGACTAACCTTCTGATCCGTAGTCAGAATACGATGGGGCCAAAATCGTCTGATCTATAGTCTTTATTCCGGAAGAACACGAGTGCGTGCCATTAGCGTGCCATTAGGCCCCGACTTTCGCTCCTAAATTTTCGCTTTGGAAAGCGATTATTTTCCACAAATATCCAAATGGGATTGCTCGAACTCAAACAAAACAAATGCGTCGATAAATTTGATCCTGCCCCACAACTCCCGAGGACAGTTGTCATGTTGTGAAGGTTTCTAGGGCACGGCAAGGGCTGAGACACAGTTGAGCCCAAATGGTTGGGGACTAGTCGTCTTTGCCTAGATTTCGCGCGAATATGAAACTATGGTCCAGGTTCCGCATCGATCCCAGGTCTGAAGGCGAGTCGATAAAGGTCTTCGCCAATGTACTCCACAACCACCCCAGTGCTCCCAAAACGGATTAAGTCCGCAGTTTCGACAAAGACTCCAGAAGCGAGCCCCAACCTGCGTCGAAAGTATTTCCCGAGCAGGGAGTTATCGTGTGGTGTCTCGAGTGCCTTGTCGCCATCCTGTGCGACCGTAGCGATGAACGATTCACCGTCCTCAGTGATCAGCTGAAAGTGTTCACCTCTCGGTGGGAAGAATCCTTTTCCACTTACCTTTGAAGGTATGGGGATATAAGCTTGATCAGGATTTCGGCCCTCGCGCTGGCCCCAGTTAAGACCAGATTTCTCATGAACCTGACCAACATTGCGAGTCATCTGGACCAACGGCAAAACCACACTATTAATCGCAATTCCTGAGGACAGGAAAAATGCACGACCCTCAGCACTGACAGGCACGTCCTCAGTGATCGCTAAGTAGTCAGCTAAATCAGGATTCAGGTAGTTGATTGAGTTGGCCGAACTGGACAGAACATAATCCAAAGCCGCCTCAGGGTCCACTTCGACCATAGCTTCATTGTGATCAAGCGATCCTCGGGAAAGGCCAAAACCCATCTGCGTATAGTTGGCCGAGCCTGCCCAAGCTCGGTAGGGTCCTTGATCGTTGCTCCAAACGTAGACCTTGGAGTGTATGGATTTTCCAGGTAACGTAAACGCGCAATTAAACCTTGAGCCGGCCGCTTGGCGGGGAATCGATTTGAAACCGCTTAGCGAATGTTGAGGTAGTCCATCCACACCCGTCATCCCCACGAGCAGGTCTATCTCAAAGTTTCCCGACACCGCTTCTTTGAGCTCGTTGATGTGTCGAGTCACCATCGTCGGACTGGCGTATCCCGAAACCACGTGGAGCTCGCGCGCACCTTCCAAGGCAGGCTTAATAAGTACTTCTTCGAAGAGTTCGTCCATTATCAGAGGCTGAAAGGTCATGGCTACTTTTGCACGGCGTCCGCAAGTGCACGTTGCATGTTGGGCTCGATGGTCGGGTATTCAACTCCTGCAAAGGTTCTGAACAGCGCTTCGAAGACTATCTGCGCACCTTCAACAGGAACTGCCATTCCGATCTGCTTGCGGACGTTTTCCTTAGAACCTTCGAACACGAAATCGTCAGGAAATGTCTGGATTCGAGCTCGTTCTCGGTTTGTCAAGGCTCGGGGCTCATCCCAATGATAAACGTGGGTTCCTCCCCCGCCTGAGCCCGTTATTGTGTAAGAAGGTTTCTGGGGATCAAGGCGTCGGTAGATCTGACTTATCTTCGCACCTTTGACGTTTAGCTGAAGCGCGGGAGGAAGATCCGCGTTAAAGGCGTTTTGACCTGGTGCGATATGTTTTAGTCGCTCAACCACAACAGCGGACTGCTTAGTCAACTCATTATTCGCGGCATCTTGACTGATCGGGGGCACTGTAAGGCGAGTTCGAACCGAGTTATCTAAGGTCGCATACGGCTCAGTTGAAGGTACCTTGAAATCGAGGGCCAGGTCATTGCGGATGCCTACTATGATGATGCGGTGTCTGGCCTGTGGCAGACCATACCGCTCAAATTTATACAGGTGCGGCACCAAGGAGTAGCCCCCGTGACGCCCTGCCTTTGACAGGTCACGCAGAATCTGGGAGAACGCATTGCCTTCGTTGGAACTTCGAAGCCCACCTACGTTTTCAGCCACAAACCACTTCGGAGAGTGTGCATCTAGAACTTGCACTCCGTAGGAATACAATGGCCCGAACTTGCCACTCGTCCCCAATTGCTCACCCACTTGGCTGAAGTCATTGCAAGGAAAGCCGAAAGCAAAACCGTCAATCTCGCTCAGCGAGCCTATTGACAGCTCTCGAACATCACCGTGGATCACTGAATCCTCAGTGGCACCAGGAATATTCCTGAGGTAGGTTCGTACGGTGGAGTAGTCATAATCATTCGCCCAGGCATGTGTGAGCTCAATGCCAGGAACGACCTGAGCTGCCCTATGAGCTCCCAGAGCCATCCCACCTGGGCCACTGAAAAGCTCGCCAAACTTGAATTGCACTTTGCTACCTAACTGAGTTATTCGATGTTTGAGACCACGATAGGCCCACCAACAGACATTATCGATGAGGCACCGCGCTACAAGTCGTTTTTCGTCACCTACTCGTCACTGTCGGCTGCGCTTTGTATATTCATTATATCCGTGCTTATCAAGGGGGAACATTGGACCTACATGAACGTGAACGCGCTCTCACTAGCGCCTTGGACGTTTATCGAGACGAAAAAATGACCAGGACCGAACACATCGAGTTTCGCGGTAAGCCGATGGACCTGAAAGTAGTGCGCGTCAGCCCGATACTCCCACTTCTAAACCACGAAAACAGCCGTGTCTCTGCTCAGCTGAAGAATCATCCTCAGCGAGACGTCGTCTATGCGAATCCCACTTCCAAAGAGGCACAGGACATCCTTGCCGAGATCCTCTCCAAGACCGACAAATTTAATGACCTCAAAGAAGAGCTGAAACACCACGGACAGGTAAACGCCGGAATCATAACTCGTCAAGGGGTGCTGGTTAATGGCAATACTCGTCTGGTCGCTGCGCGCATGGCTGGCCTTGAAGGCTTCGACGTGGCAGTCCTCCCTGCAGACGCAACATCCGAAGACTGTTTTGAAATTGAAATGTCTTTGCAACTTCGCAAGCTCACACACCAGGACTACACGCTAACTAATCGTCTCCTCCTGATCGCACGATATACTGAGCGCGGTGGGCACTCGGATGATGAACTCATCAAGCGCATGGGTTGGATCAGAGGTGGACGTAAGAAGCTAGCCCTTCATCGCCAAATGCTCAGCCTGATTGAGGAAATCCGCGATGCAAGCCCAACCCCGCTGGATTACCAATTCTTCGACTCCAAGGAGCAGATGCTGAAGGACCTGCTCGAAAAGTACGATGCACTTAGCTCTGAAAGCTACCAAGAAGCTTCGAATATGAAGTGGATGCGCGTGCTGGGCATGGTTCTCGGTGTGAATAAGGACCAGGTGCGAGCAATTGACGAAGACTTCTTGGAAGACAACCTCGCCCAGCGCCTAAGCGGGAATTCTGCGGGTACATTCCTTGGACAATTCGAGCGAGTGGCACAGGACGACCCGCTAGACGACCTGCTGGATGGGCGGACGTCGAACGAGCCTCAAGTGGATTTCCGCGCTGCCGTCTCAAAGATCCTAAGTGAAACTGTCGAACCTACTGGCAACTTGAATGTGGAAGCACTAGAGAACTTCCACGAACTTACCAAGCAAATACGAGCTGGCGCAGAGGCTGTGATTGAGCAAGACAAGCAAAATAACAGCCGCATGGAACCCTCTGAGCGTCTGGCCGAGGCTCGAATGCGAGTCGAGGATATTGCCGAGCGACTGCCTGACTTGTTTAGGGACGTTTCATTTGACCGTCGAAAGTTCGAATTCGAGACAAAGAAAGTTTTGAAAGCCGTAAACCAGCTCAGTGAGGAACTTACGCGCCAACTGAAAAAGCAAGCGTAGCTATAGCCCCATGAGCAAACTGGTTGTCGAACTCGGAGATAGCGGGCAGATTGAAATAAGGCCCGATGCAGACATGCCTGCAGAACGTTGGTTACAGGTAGCGGCAGCTTGGGGAAGGATAGACGCTCCCACCTTAAGGAACCGAGTTCTGATTGTCCAGCCCAACGAGTTCGTCCAACGAATGGCATGGTTACGCGACGGATGGCGGTCCCGAGGCGAGGAAGTGTCCGTTGCTCCTGAGGTCGCGGATGAGGTGCGGCGCGTTCGGGAAGGCCGCTCGGAGTTCGAAAGGCTTCTCAACTCCTCCACGGCTCTCGGCGAGGAAGACAGCTTCGTGGTACCACATCTCAAGCGTCAGCTCACTGACCATCAGTCGCGAAACATATCCATGCTTCTGCGAATGAGAAGCGGAGCAAATTTTTCAGTACCAGGTGCTGGTAAAACGATGACCACACTTGCAGTTTGGAGAGTTTTACAAAGCCGCGGCCAGGTAAACAAACTCTTGGTCGTTTGCCCTCGGTCCGCGTTTGATAGCTGGCAGGGTGAAGCCGCGGAATGTTTCGATGACAATCCGCAGCTGGAGATCTACGAAAACCAGATCATAGATCCGAGCACAGTAATACTCGTAACCAATTACGAAAAGTTGGAGTCATCGCGCAGACTCAACGCTCTGCTGGCCTGGGCATCACGAAATTCTGTTCACGTGGTCATCGACGAAGCTCACAGAGTAAAGGCTGGGGGAACCTCCGTGCGCTGGAGGGCTTGCAAGCAGTTAGGCGCGGTGGCTTCTAGAGTCGATTTGCTCACGGGAACTCCGATGCCCCAAGGTCCCGATGATCTCGCCTCGCTCTACAAACTGTCTTGGCCAAAATTGCCTCCCGAGTATCTAAGTACGGGACTCCTTACGAGAATGCGAAGGAATACCACTTTCGTGCGGACGACAAAGTCAGAGCTGGGGTTGCCAGCAACGGAGTTAGAGACAGTCGTGCGAGAACCTGATGCCCTTCAATCTGAGATCTACAGCGCCTTGAGGGATCAGTACGCAGGCACTTTTAGCATCTCCAACCAGGAGAGCGCATTCTTGGCACGTCGAGGCAAGGCGATAATGGCGCTCCTCGCAGCAGCTTCCAACCCTGGGCTGTTACTGTCTCCATCGATGCAGGAACTCACTCTTGGCATCCAGTGGCCCCCGATTGAAATTCAAAGTAATCGCAAACTCGTCGAGCTCGCCCGTGAGTACCTTAGGCACGAGATGCCTTGGAAGTTCAAATTCGCGGCTGGTCGTGCCCAGCAACTCGCTAACGAGGGCAAGAAAGTAATAATCTGGTCTAATTTCGTCGGCAACCTTCTTAGCCTCGAGCGGAGCCTCAAACCGTTCTCGCCAGCTCTCGTGTATGGGGCTGTCTCCTCTGAGGATAGGCGTGATCAAATAGAGAAATTTCGCAAAGACCCTTCCTGTAGCGTGCTACTAACCAATCCGCAAACATTAGGTGAAGGAATCAGCCTCCATCACGAATGCCATGATGCGATCTACATCGATCGCACCTACAACGCGGGGCTTTACCTGCAATCGCTGGACCGCATCCATCGTTTAGGTCTCGACCAGGGTATTGTCACGAAAATTCAACTTCTTGCCACCGATGCCACAATCGACACAAGAGTGAATTTTCGGCTCGAGACGAAGATTCGACGCCTTGGTACCTTCTTGGACGATGCAGGTTTGGCTACAACTTCCTTACCACAAGGCGATGAAATCCGTCCCGAAGACCTGCTGGGCATGGACGATGCGGACTTCACAGACGTCTTCGGCCATCTCGGTGCCTAGAGATGGCCGACCAATTCACCCGTATGGCCCTTGACTGCGTTAGCTTCGCAGCTCAGGGACGCCATGTTGCCGACTACACAGATTTTTGCAAACTCCAGCTCGGTCCTGGGGTAGCTTACTACGACCGTATTCGGGTCAAGGATCAGCTCATTGACGAGGGAATCATTCGAGTTGAGAGAAATCGCCTTCACCTTGGCACCCTAAGCGACGTGAGCTGGCTTCATGCATCGCTTCGCAATGGTGACCCCGAAGCCTGGTCAATCTGCGAGACCTTCCCAAAAAAGAAAATCAAGTTTGATCCTGACGATTCGGCGCTCAGAGACCTGGGACTAGCTGGCGAGGAGTACGTGATTGAGTATCTAAAGGCCAAGTTGCCTACCGACGCGCATATGCGGATCATTCACGTATCACTTGAAGATGACTCAGCAGGTTACGACATTCAAACCCCCTCGACTCAAACGACGCACGAGCAGAGTCTCCTGGAAATCAAGACGTCCTCCAGAGCTGGAAACAAATTCCGCTTCTTTCTCTCCCACAACGAATTTGAGACGGGGAAGCGGAACCCGCATTGGAGGTTGGTCCTCGTCTCGTCCAGGTCCGGCACCTTCGAAATCGTGGGAGTCCTGCGGATTGAGGACATCGCTAATCTCATGCCTGTGGATAGGTCCGAATTCGCAACGTGGACAAGCACACAATTAACCTTGTCCAGGGAGGCTTGGTCCAAAGACCTGCCGTGACAAAGAGCAAGGGAAGCTCCAGTTCGCGCTTGAGCTTGCGACGCCAGACTTTCCAAGGCGAGTGAGGCAGGCTCTGATAACTTTCATATCTTCGGACCGCCGCTGGTACCGTCGTCTGAAGTCCAATAAACCTAATTGGGTATTATTTTTGCAATTTCATCAACGACTGCAGGCGAGCCGCCAAGGTAAGGTTTCGGGTCGCGAGCGGTTGATGTTCGACACCAGATTCGAAATTGCGCTTTATTGCCTTGAGGCTGTCCCCCGAGATACGCAATTTGCGATCAGACTCACCCCTCGGCCCCAAATAAATAGCTATTCGTTCGCGCAACAAGTTCCAACTAAAAAGATTAGAAATCGGCGTTGACCTACATACTGATATGCCCCAGGTTTTCCGGACAGTTTCTGTGTAGGTATCCTCAAAAGATACAGCTAGGAAAGTGCCATGCCGAGAGCATATTCGGAGGAGTTCCGTGAACGTGCGGTAGCAATGGTTTTGGAGGATGGTTCACCGCTTCGTGATGTTGCTAAAAGCCTTGGGGTGAGCGTTACAGGTTTGGATAGGTGGGTGCGTCAGGCCCGTATCGATCGGGGTTTACCAACAACTTCTAAACTGCCGACCAGTGAAGTCGCTGCCGAGAATGCTTTGCTGCGTAAACAACTGCGTCAGGCTCGGGAAGAGCTCGAAATAGTGAAACGTGCCGCTGCTTTGTTTGCAAGGGACAACATCCTCCCAAAATGAAGTACCCAGTGGTTGCAACCCTGGCTGGGCAGGGATTCAGAGTGTCCACGGATTGTCGAGTGTTGAAAGTCAGCCGGTCAGGGTTTTACGACTGGGCCGAAAGGCTCAAAGATCCGTCCACAGCTGAGTTACGGCGGCAGAATTTGAGTATTCAAATCCGTGAAGTGTTTGAAGAATCAAGGCTCACATATGGTTCCAGGCGTATCCATACCGAGTTGACTCTCGGCCGGGTTGTAGCCGTGTCTTTAGGAACAGTAGAGAAACTGATGCCCATCCACAGTGTTGTTGGAGTCCTGGCAAGACGCAAATGGCGGAGGAAGAACAATGTTGCTATTGCTGAAGACTTACTGAATCGAAGCTTCGACCGAGGTTGCCTCAACCAAGTGTGGGTAACTGATATCACGCAACACCCCACCAGGGAAGTTGTCTTGTATTGCGCAGCAGTATTGGACACCAATTCACGAAAGATTGTTGGTTGGAGTATCAACTCGAGTCAAACCAGCCAGTTAGTGACTAACGCGTTAGACATGGCAATCAGGCACAGTCAGCCAACAAACACGGTGATCCACTCCGATCATGGCAGCCAGTTCGTCTCCTGGGCGTTCAGCCAGAAAATCAAAGAAGCAGGGCTATCCCCGAACATGGGCACTGTTGGTGACGGCTACGACAACGCACCAATGGAATCATTTTAGGGTCGGATGCAAACCGAGTTGCTGAACACGAAAACTTGGTACACGCGCGCCGAGCTGGCTTCAGCGATCTTCAGTTACATCGAGGTGTTTCATAACCGACAACGGCGACATTCGAGTCTTGGCTACATGACTCCAGTGGAATATGAGAACCTGAAAATGCTTACATCAAACGGTGTGAGCAACAGTTAGAAAACTTGTCCGGAAAACTTGGGGCATATCACTTTGCCATGACTTAGTTTTTAGTTTCTACGGGTTCGTGGTCGGCTTAGAGCGCTTTGTCCCGGACCGCATGGTAAAGGAAATCCAAACCTTTAGCGGACCCAGCCCGACTTTCGGAGTTCAGCCCAAACCCGGGGCATATCAATGTCCACACCTAGCGATAAAGTCAAACTATGGGGCGAGATCCAAATCGGAATAATGCAATTACAACTTTTGACGAGCTATTGGCTGCAGCCAGAAGTTACAGTCCACACTTGGCGGATCGGCTTCTTGGTGCGCGTCAAGTGCTTAGTGATGAAAATAACCGAGCCGGAGTTCAGCAAGCTTCCAGTTCCTTGCGGTCGATTATGGAACTTTTGCCGGTTTCCCTTAAGTCCAAGGTTGCCTTGACAAGCGCAGACAGGGAAATTAAGGCGAGTAAATACTTAACACAATTAATCAATCTCCTACGTGAAAACCAATCAGTGCATGCTGGTACCGCATTGATTGAGGCAAGAAAGATTGTCGAAGAAGCCGCTCATTTTTTTACGGACACTCTCCAAGGTGGCAAGAGCAAAGCAAAAGAAACTCTCAATGCAGTAGACCCTCGCTTCAGTTCTCTGCCACCTAATATCCAAGAGCAACTAATTGGAGAATGGACTTCCGCATGGGCATGGTTCAGCGCAGTAATCCATAACAAAGGTCAACTGCCAGAGGTGGGTGAACTCGCGAAACACGAGAACTCGATTCACAAAGTACTAGAAATGCTCCTCGGAGAAAGCGTGATGCGAAATATCGAACAAATTAGGTTGTTGTTGGAGCGAGAATATGAGGCTGATCTGCAAGAACTTTTTGCCGAATTGACTCCGTTTCTAACCTATGGTGCTTGCTATGAGTATTTCTTTCGCAGGATTCATTCCGAAAAATGGGTCGACATACTGATTGATGAGGGCTTCTTTTCGACTCCAAAGATTCGAAATAGGAGTTCTGACATACTCGAACAGCAGCATCTCGTGCAGCCATTAATCTATCTCTCTAGAATCGCTGAAAATCATCCAGCAAAAGCTGGACTGGCTCTTGGGCATCTACGGCGCATTAGTACTCCTCTTGTTAAATCTTTAGTGGTTGACGTGCTAGCAAAATGTGATGGCATCACTATTAGTGAGTCAGTTGACAATCTCATTGAATGGGAAATATTCCAAACGCGTTTTGTATCCGCTGATTCGCTCTTGATCCTCGTAAGAAAGCTTGTCGCTGCTGGATTCATCGATTCAGCATTCAGACTTTCCGCGGCAGTACTTGAAATCCCCGTTGATGAACACAACGGCACTTCCCAAGGGGCTACTTTCTCGAATTGGGAATATGGGCAGTTCTGCAATGGTCTCTCGGGGATTCTGAGTGATTTCCAGATTCTGGAGATTCTCACAACTGCATTTAGGACAGTTGAGTCAAAGGAATCGCTATCCCAAGTAATCAGCAGTATTTATTGGTTTCAAAGCTTCGAATCTAGACGCCAGGACAGAAACAACTTGGAACCGAAGGAGATAGTTGCTAACTCCATTGCGGACCAAATCGAGTCGCTTATTTCGAATACACACGAGAACCTTGGCAGGGTCCTGAGTGCACTGACCATCGGTAAATCAGACTTCTTTCAACGGGCTGGCTTTTATGCTCGTAGATTAGCTGCGCCTGACTTTTTTGAAACTTCGTGGAGCACACTATTTGACGTCAAGCTGCTTGAAACACTGCCTAACATTAGTGAGCCCTGGCTCCTAGCCAAGGATCTGGTGCCATTCGCCGATGAGGATCAACAGAGAAATCTTGCTTCTTTTTTGGAAGAAGAAGGCCGAAGACTCTACCCTGACTCAAGCGCGGGCATACCCCTGAGAATCTTTCAAATTCTAGCTACATCGGGATCCTCGGTTTTTGTCAGCAAGCTAGAACAATCGAATGCTATCTACAAGCGCGATTTAGCACCGACAAGGGAAGCACGTCGATCTTTCGAATCTTTGCAGGAGCCTTACGGTCAGTGGTTTACCAGCGAATGGATAGCGCAGGCTGGAGTCCTAGAGTTCGTGAGCGAATTAGAAAATAGGGTTCCCTCCGGCCAACGTGTTTCCAGTTTGATGCATGGCATTGCCAATTCATTAAATGAGGTTATGATCGAAAACCCAAATTTTTTAGATGGCCAGTTCGACCGTTTATCGAGTTATCCCCAGATTGTCGCGGTGCTTATCAACGCCCGAGGGCCTGGAATTCTTGAAATGGCTGAAGTTGAAATTTGTGACTTGCTAGGCCTTCTAAAAAGGTCGGTGGAGAAATCATTCTCCGCACAGGCACAAACTGACTCAACTTACTTCCCCTACAACGATCTAAACAAGTTTGTTAGAAGCATATTTCTTCATCGGCTTGAAAAAGCAGGAAGTCAGCTCATTGCCCTAACTTGGTCTTCTCTCGAGTTGATAGTTAAAACAGCATCAAACTACACTTCACCAAGTTCAGGTTTCAAACTAGCTCGAGATTTCTATAGTCGTGCCCTTAACAATGGTTTTTCGTCTGCACTTGAATTGGGCTACACATGCCTAATAATTTCTAGTACCCACGACGGCAATCAGGCTAACACTGGCTCTACTAAGGGGCTCTTGCTTGCAGCTGTCAAATCAAGAAATAAAGATCTATTGTCTGGCTCCATGCTTGGTGCTTATTTTTCACAGTTAATACTGGTCGATTTTGATTGGGCAATGAAGGTACTTGCCACACACAAAGTTCAGAGCAATTGGCAACTCCATCTGTCTTTTTTTAGTACCTATCTACTATGGGGTTCACCAAGTGTGGCCAGTTTGAAGGAAATTCAGCATCTGTACAAGAAAACGTTTGGTCGGCAGACACCGACGGACCTCAAGTCCATACGAGATGAAGTCCTTCAGGTGGCAATTCGGCAGCTTGGGATTTTTTATATCCAAGGTCGAATCGCCTTAGACACTGTCTTCATCGAGAATTGGGACACGAACAATGATTCGTCCCTAGGCGCTCAGGCAATGGGGCAACTTGGTTTAATATTGTCCCGCGAGGATGCAATTTCGATTGAATATTCGACAGCAGCTGCTTCCCTCTGGAATGAATATTCACAGCGGGTACGGAACGCAAATGTACAAAATTCGAACTTGGGGAATGCATTTTCACCATGGTTCACTGCTGATTGCTTGCCAATCGATTGGAGAGTCAATACAGTCGCTGAACTACTGGAACATGGAAATGCAGTCACAGATGACCTTTACGGCATGCTCGAAACCTTGAATTCTTCGTTTGATGCATTTCCGATCGAAGTTTTAACTTTGGCCAACACGCTCACGTCTGATCCCAAGGCCAGGCCAGAGCTTTCTTGGAGCATGAATCATATTTCGGCGATAGTAGGAAAAGCTCGAGAGCTACACCTTCCTGGTGTCGCAAAGCCGCTGTCGAATCTATTGGAAACTATAGCTAAGGCTGGATTTGCCACTGACTAAATCGGTGTTTGAATGGAATCAAAACGGAATTAGACACAAAAGGTTTAGAGTCAACCCTCAAATTTTTAAACTAAAAACGCCAAAAGCCCTGTCAATACAGAGCTTCAGCTAAGTGCGCTTGGGTGGAATCGAACCCCAACTTTCGGGGTTCAGTGCATATTTCCAGCGAGATTTCTTGCTGGATGACTAGATTGCGAACCCAATCGCACGCATCTGCTCTTTACCGTCTTCGGTGATGCGCTCTGGGCCCCAGGGCGGCATCCAGATCCAGTTGATGCGGAATGCTTCTACAACGCCGTCTAGGGCGTCGCCAACCTGCTCCTCAATCACATCGGTCAGCGGGCAGCCGGCCGAGGTCAGGGTCATGTTGATTAGCAGTGCGTCATCGTCGATGCTCCACTGCAGGCCATAGACCAACCCAAGGTCAACAATGTTCACGCCAATTTCGGGGTCGATGACATCCTTCATCGCCTCGATGACTTCGTCATACTTGGCAGGTTCTAGCTCGCGGGTGCCGTCGCTAGTGACCGTCTTCTCTGGGTTGTATTCCATTTTTGGTAAGTATCTCTTACTTGGCTTCGGCCGAAACGTAGCGGTCGTAGCCCTCGGCCTCGAGGCGCTCGGCTAGCTCTGGGCCGCCCTCTTCGGCAACCTTGCCAGCTACAAACACATGTACGAAGTCTGGCTTGATGTACTTGAGAATGCGGGTGTAGTGGGTAATCAAGAGCACACCCATGTTGCCGTCGGCCTTGGCTCGGTTTACGCCCTCAGAAACAATCTTTAGCGCGTCAACGTCGAGGCCCGAGTCGGTCTCATCTAGCACGGCAAACTTTGGCTTCAGCAGTTCAAGCTGCAGAATCTCGTGACGCTTCTTCTCGCCACCCGAGAATCCCTCGTTGACGTTGCGCTCGGTGACCGCCTTGTCCATCTTGAGGTTGTCCATTGCCTCGCGCACATCCTTGACCCAGGTGCGCAGCGCTGGTGCGGTGCCATCGATTGCGGTCTTGGCGGTACGAAGGAAGTTGGAAACCGAGACACCAGGGATCTCTACCGGGTACTGCATGGCCAGGAAGACACCGGCACGGGCACGCTCGTCAACCGACATCTCAAGCACGTCGGCGCCATCGAAGGTGATCGAACCCTCGGTGACGGTGTACTTAGGGTGGCCGGCAATTGTGTACGCCAGGGTGCTCTTACCGCTGCCGTTAGGGCCCATGATTGCGTGGGTTTCGCCGCTGCGGATGGTTAGGTCCACGCCGCGCAGAATCTCTTTGGTGCCCTGCTCGGTCTCGACGGTTACGTGCAGGTTCTTGATTTCTAGAGTTGACATAATCCTTAACCCTCTGGGTCGTAATCCAAGTAAATGGTGTTGTCTTCGATGATGATTGGGTAAACCGAAACTGGCTCAAAGGCTGGCAGAGTCAGGGCGTCGCCGGTCTCCAAAGAGAACTTGGCGCCGTGTGCCCAGCACTCGATGGTGGTGTCGTCTACAAAGCCTTCGCTCAGCGAAACCTCGCCGTGCGAGCACTTGTCGTTGATGGCCTTGACCTCACCCGATGGAGTGCGAACAATTGCGATTGCTTCGTCGCCAAGCTTGACACGGATGGCCTTGCCCTTTTTGATGTCGTCTACTGGGCAGATGCGAATTGCCATTAGGCGTTGCTCCTTGCTAGTTCGTTCTCGATTGCGAGGTTGAGGCGAGCCTCAATTTCTTCGTTGTTGATTTGCTGAATGATCTCGTTTAGGAAGCCACGAACCACCAGGCGGCGGGCCTCCTTCTCGGTGATTCCGCGAGCCTGTAGGTAGAACAGCTGCTCGTCGTCGAAGCGACCCGAGGCACTGGCGTGGCCGGCACCCTCAATCTGGCCGGTCTCAATCTCGAGGTTAGGAACCGAGTCGGCGCGGGCGCCATCGGTTAGCAGCAGGTTGCGGTTGAGCTCGTAGGTGTCGGTGCCCTCGGCTGCGGCGCGGATAAGCACATCTCCCACCCAGATGGTGTGAGCGTTCTTGCCCTGCAGCGCACCCTTGTAGGTGACGCGGCTGCGGCAGTTTGGCACGGCGTGGTCTACAAACAGGCGGTGTTCCAGCTGCTGGCCGGCGTCTGCAAAGTAGAGACCCAGAAGTTCAACCGATGAGCCGGGAGCGGCAAAAGCTGCGTTTGGAGTTACGCGAACAACCTTGCCACCCAGGGAGATGACAACGTGCTTGAGGCTGGCGTTGCGGCCCAGCTTGGCAAACTGTGCGCTCAGGTGAACCGACTTGTCGTTCCAGTCTTGAATGCTGACCACGGTGAGGTGGGCGTTGTCGCCAACGATGATTTCGATGTTCTCGGAAAGCACGGCATCGCCCTTGTGGTCGATGATTACGGTGCCCTCGGCGCCTTCCTTGGCCTCAACAATGAGGTGCAGCGCGCTTGGAGTGTTGTCGTGGCTGGTTAGGGTCACCTGGGCCTCGCACTCCAACTTGTGGTTGGCAGGCAGGGTCAGCAGGTAGGCCTGCTCGGCGCTCTCCCAGGCAGCCGCCGATGGGCGGTCCTCAGGAACCCCGGCGGCACCGAACGATGGGTGGTCGCTGCCCACCCAAGCGGTGGTTACCTCGTTTGGAAACTTGGTCTCGATGTCGCCCAGGTATTCGGTGAGCACATCTTCATCGAGGCCGCGAATCTGCTCGCTGGTGGTGTACTTCCACTGCTCTTCGCGGCGCGAAATTGGGGCAAAGTCTGCCACCTTGTAGCTGCGCACGCGCTCTGAGCGGGTCTGAACTGGAATGTCAGATTCGCCCGGTACGTAACCGTGGCTGTGCGCAGTCGAACCTGGCTGAACCTCTGGGCTCAGCGTGTTTTGGGTTGTCACTAGCCGACAGCCCCTTCCATCTGCATCTCGATAAGTTTGTTCAGCTCAAGGGCGTACTCCATCGGCAGCTCCTTGGCGATTGGCTCGATAAAGCCGCGGACGATCATGGCCATGGCCTCGTCCTCGGGCATTCCGCGCGACTGCAGGTAGAACAGCTGCTCTTCGCTGACGCGCGAAACGGTGGCTTCGTGACCCATCGAGACATCGTCTTCGCGAACATCTACGGTTGGGTAGGTGTCGGAGCGGCTGATGGTGTCTACCAGCAGGGCGTCGCACCGAACGGTGTTTGCCGAGTGGTGAGCACCGGCCATAACGCGAACCTCGCCGCGGTAGGAGGTGCGGCCGCCACCGCGGGCGATCGACTTGGAGATGATGCTGGACGAGGTGTAAGGCGCCATATGGATCATCTTGGCGCCGGCATCCTGGTGCTGGCCTTCGCCAGAGAATGCCACCGAAAGGGTCTCGCCGCGGGCGTGCTCGCCGGCAAGCAGAACCGCAGGGTACTTCATGGTCACCTTCGAGCCAATGTTGCCGTCAATCCACTCCATGGTTGCGCCCTCGTAGGCGATGGCGCGCTTGGTGACCAGGTTGTAAACGTTGGTCGACCAGTTCTGGATGGTGGTGTAGCGAACGCGAGCGCCCTTCTTGACGATGATCTCGACAACGGCTGAGTGCAGCGAGTCGGAGTTGTAGATTGGCGCGGTGCAACCCTCGATGTAGTGCACGTAGCTGTCTTCGTCGGCGATGATGAGCGTGCGCTCAAACTGGCCCATGTTTTCGGTGTTGATGCGGAAGTAGGCCTGCAGCGGAATCTCTACGTGAACGCCCTTAGGAACGTAAACGAATGAGCCACCAGACCAAACGGCGGTGTTTAGCGCGGCAAACTTGTTGTCGCCGGCTGGAATTACGGTACCGAAGTACTCCTTGAAGATCTCTGGGTGCTCTTTTAGAGCGGTATCGGTGTCTAGGAAGATGACACCCTGAGCCTCTAGGTCTTCGCGAATCTGGTGGTAGACCACTTCAGATTCGTACTGAGCGGCAACGCCGGCAACCAAGCGCTTGCGCTCGGCCTCAGGGATGCCAAGGCGCTCATAGGTGTTCTTGATGTCGTCTGGCAGGTCTTCCCAGCTGGAAGCCTGCTTTTCGGTGGAGCGCACAAAGTACTTGATGTTGTCGAAGTCGATGCCAGATAGGTCTGCGCCCCAGGCCGGCATTGGCTTCTGGGTGAAGTACTTGTAGCCCTTTAGACGCAGCTCCTGCATCCAGTCTGGCTCGCTCTTTAGGTTGGAGATGTTGGTGACAACCTCTTCATTGACGCCACGCTTGGCAATCTTGCCTGCGGCGTCTGGGTCGGACCAACCAAACTCATAAACGCCCAAGCCCTCAAGTTCGGGGCGGTCGATGATGGTATCTGACACGCAGAACCTCCTATTTGAAAACGTTTGAAGCCGTGAAGTCAGCCTGGTTTGTTTGATGAGTTCAACCTGAAACAGCCGCGATTCATTCCTAAAAGAATGAGATGCCATCGTAAATATTGAATGGCCTGCCGTGTAAGACTTGAATCGGTAAAACCAGGCGACGGTGCCTTGACTAACCTTTGAATTTTACCCGTCTCTGCCAATGCGCAACAGACTTAGCAGTAAGAAAGGGCAAGAAATCTTGCTTTCCAAACTCCCTTCATTTGTTGGCGCCATTTTGGCATCCAAAAGACTGGGTGCCTACGCCTGGGCGTCCCTGATCTCTCAGATTCTGATTGTGGTAACCGGAGGCCTGGTTCGCCTCACCGGCTCGGGTTTGGGCTGTCCAACCTGGCCTAAGTGCACCGATGCCTCGCTCACCACAGTTCCGGCGCAGGGCTACCACGGGCTCATCGAGTTTGGTAACCGCATGCTCACCTTCGTGCTGCTGGTGGTTGCCGTGCTCACCTTCCTGGCGGTTTGGCGTCGTTCGGTGGAGCGCAGCCGCGGTTTGCGGGTGCCTGCCCTATTGCTGCTGCTGGGCATTCCGGCGCAGGCAATCCTCGGTGGCTTTACCGTTCTAACCAAACTGAACCCTTGGCTGGTTGGAGCTCACTTTGTCTTGAGCGGTTTCATGATTGTCATAGCCAGCGTTTTGGTCTGGCGCACCTATCGTCCGGCAGAGCAAGTGGTGCCAGTCTTGGCCTACCAGCTCTCCCCCGCCATTTCGGCGCTGGGTGCCATCGCAGTGGTGATCGGTGTGCTGGTTACCGGCGCGGGTCCGCACGCCGGAGACAGCCAGAGCATCCGCAACGGGCTAGACCTCGAAACCTGGTACCACTACCACTCATACCCCGCGTACCTGCTTTTGGTGCTGACCCTGGTGCAGTTCGCTGTGCTGATGCGCACCGAACGCAGTGGCATTGGTGCCAAGAACTGGGCGCTGGCCACCAAGGTATCTCTGGCACTGCTGCTCACCGAATGGGCCCAGGCCGTCATCGGCATGACCCAGGCTCAGTGGGGCGTGCCAGCCGGGCTGGTTGCTCTGCACATGCTGGGCGCCTCGTGCCTGATATCGCTGCTGACCTTCAGCCACCTCACCTCGCGCGTCAAGTAATCGCGGCCGGCTCGCCTCCACCTAGAAAACGAACATGACCAACATCTTCTGGTTCACCAAAGACCTGCGTCTGCAAGACAACGGCGCGCTTAACGCCGCAGTTTTGGCCGCCGAGGGCCACAAAGTGGCGCCCGTCTTTGTGGTTGACCTAGCCGAGTATCGCGCTCTGGCCGGCATCCGTCAGCACTCACTCACCGAATCGCTTCGCGCCTTGAACGGCACGCTGGGCGGCAAGCTGAATGTGATTCAGGCCACCACAGCCCAGGACTTTGGGCTGGCACTAGCCAACGCAGCCAAGGGGCTAGGCGCCGCCACCGTGTATGCCACACGCCTCTACGACCCAGCCGGCAAGGCCCTACAGTTTGCCGTTGGGCACTTCTTGGCCGACCGAGGTGTCCACCTGATTCTGGAAGATAGCCAGTATGCGGTGCCTCCCGGTGTGGTCAAGAAGGCTGACGGCAGGCCATACAAGGTCTACACCCCCTATCAGCGGCTCTGGCAAGAGCACGGCTGGGACAAACCGAAGGCACTGCCGCTGGTTGACATCGACTGGCTGGACCTGTCTGGAGTTGCAGGCATAGTCGGCCAGCTTGGCCTGCCACAGCCCGATAAGTCATCGCCATTTGCCGTAAAGGCTGGCGAGGTCTTCGCCCTGCAAACCTGGGCGCGCTTCAAGGAGCGGGCTCTCTACAACTACGACGAGGTGCGCAACCGCGCCGACCTGTCTGGAACCAGCCATCTGAGCCATGCGCTGGCCTTTGGCGAGATTCACCCCCGCACGCTGCTTGCCCAATTGGCAGACGTGCCCGGACACAATGTCTATCGAAAAGAACTGGCCTGGCGTGAGTTCTACGCCGATGTGCTCTGGCACAACCCACACACCACCACCGAATACTACGAGCCGCGTTTTGCCGGGATGCGTTACGACACCGGGGCGCTCGCCGAATCGCGCTTGGCCGCGTGGCAGCAGGGCAAGACCGGCTATCCGATGGTTGATGCCGGAATGCGTCAGCTGCTTGAGACCGGTTGGATTCACAACCGAGTTCGTATGATCGTGGCCTCATTTTTGGTCAAAGATCTGCACCTGGAGTGGCAGCAGGGTGCGGCTTGGTTTGAGCAGAATCTAAGCGATTTTGACCCCGCTTCCAACGCTCACGGCTGGCAGTGGACCGCCGGTTGCGGCACCGATGCCAGCCCCTACTACCGCATCTTCAACCCGGTGGGTCAGGGCCTAAAGTTTGACCCAAACGGCGACTACGTGCGCAAGTTTGTGCCAGAGCTTCGTCACCTTGCCGGTGCCGACGTTCATGAACCATGGGCCGTAATTGGCGGCTACTCGGGCGGCTACCCACAGCCGATCGTTGACCATGCCACCGAGCGCGAGGAATCGCTGCGTCGACTGGAAGAAATCAAGCGATGAATGCAGTTTTAGCCGGTTTCGGTGCGAGCCTCGCTCTGATTATTGCCATCGGGGCACAGAACGCCTTTCTGATTCGGCAGGGTCTGGCTCGAAACCATGTGCTGGCCATTGTTTTGATCTGTGCCGGTGCTGATACCGCGCTGATCGCATTGGGCGTTGGCGGCTTGGGCGCGCTGATTTCGGCACTCCCCTGGCTGCTAACCCTAATGCGCTGGTTGGGTGTGGCCTATCTGCTTTGGTTTGGCTTCAACACGGCGCGTGCGGTTTTCCGCAGTGAAAACCTTGACAGCACCGGCGATGTAAAGCGCCTGAGCTTGCGACAGGCAACCACCACCGCACTGATACTTACCTTCCTAAACCCGCACGTCTACCTAGACACCGTGATCTTCCTGGGGAGCATCGGAAATCAGTTTGGTGCAAACCGCTGGTGGTTTGTGCTGGGTGCCGCCGCCGGCAGTTGGCTGTGGTTCACCGGCATTGGCTTTGGCGCCCAGTTTGCCTCGAAGCTAATGGCTCGCCCCATCTTTTGGCGGGTTTTGGACAGCATCATCGCCGTCATCATGTTTACCCTGGCCGGGGTTCTGGCCTTCGCCCGGCTTGGCTGATTCGATCCCGAGCCAGTAAATAAAGTCACGAAAACTTCTGAACCGGTTTTCTGCGATCGGATCTAGCTGAATCGGCAGCGGAGTTGATTCAAATTCGCTCATTTCTGTACTTCCTTCGGCCCGCTGCGACCAGACCGAATACCAGCTGAGGGCAAGAGTTAGCCAAATGACCGCGAGAACCATTGAGTAAAGCAGTTCAATCGAACCCGACTTGAAGATTCCGACAACTATGGCGGATGCCAGCGCAATGCGCAGTTCGGAAGCGCCGAAGGAATGAAGCTTGGGGCGCTGCTTATTGGGCGAAACCAGGTAAATGGCGGTTATCAAGCTAAAACCAATGCCTGAAACCGGAAAGGCCACGAACGAGTTGTAAATGACAGCACCATCTGCATTCAATATCCAGCTCGGAATCTCTGCTGGAGTGAGCTGCAGATACCCATCGCCGATGAATATCAGGTAGGTGAGAAAGGCAATGGCGGTGTAAACGCCTGCGCTGGCCAGCGAAACGGCCAATCGCAGTATGCGTAGCAAATACAGGCGAACCGTATACGCCAGCAGTGAAAACCCCATGTTGAAACCCGCCCTCGTTTTGATTGGGCAAGGCTATTTGGGGCCACCTACATTTATTTCGGTGCCATATGGAGATTGCCGGGTCTTGCCGGCCAACTGCTACTTGATCGGGAAGTAGATGAGCGGGTCAATCGCGATGGCGATAAACAGCACGGTCAAGTAGGTGATCGAACCGTGGAACAAGCGCATCGGGTTCTTGACGGTGCCCTTGAAGCCCTGGCCGTAAAGTACGTACGACTCGTATAGGAACCAAGCGCCGGTTAGCACCGCGGCAACGGTATAGATCCAGCCCATGTGTCCAGCTGGAATCAGAATCAGAGTGCTAATAACCAACGCCCAGCTGTAAAGGATGATCTGCACTGCAACCACGCGCGAGCCGCGCACCACTGGCAGCATTGGCACGCCGGCCGTTGCGTAGTCTTCGCGGTAGCGCATACTCAGCGGCCAGTAGTGTGGCGGGGTCCAGAGGAAGATCACCAGGAACAGAATCCAGGGTGCAATGGTGAGGCTGCCGGTGACTGCGGCCCAGCCGATCAGCACTGGCATGGAGCCGGCGGCACCGCCCCAAACGATGTTCTGTGGAGTGCGGCGCTTTAGCAGCAATGTGTAAACCAGCACGTAGAAGAGAATGGCGGCCAAAGACAGGCCGGCGGCCAGCCAGTTGGTGGTCAAGCCCAGCCAAAGCACCGATGCGATGCCCACGATCCAAGCGAAGTACCAGGCTTCACGCTTGCTGAGTTCGCCGGTGACCAGCGGGCGGCCCTTGGTGCGGCCCATCACCTTGTCGATGTCGGCATCGATGTAGCAGTTGAAGGCGTTGGCGCTGCCGGCGGAAAGGGCGCCGCCAATAAGAGTGGTGACCACCAGCCACAGCGATGGCATGCCATGCTGAGCCACGATCATCGTTGGCACTGTGGTGATGAGAAGCAGTTCGATTACGCGCGGCTTTGTTAAGGCTACATATGCTTTGAGTTTGCCTGAAAAGCCTCCGCGCACTGGAAGGCTGGTAGCAGGATTTTCGTTACTCATCTGCGTCAATTGTAAACGAGGAAATAGCAACCGTTATCCCTCGGTTAGAAACCGCAGAGGTATAAACTTTTTAGGGGTTTCTTGCTCTGTTTGGTTGGTAAATAACCGCACAGCGCTTCAGCTTGTAAACAGAAGCCTCTACCAAGCTTGGCAATGAAGCCTCGTAATGGACATCCGCAACCACTGTTCATTTCAAATCAGAAGAAAAAGGAGCTGTCTTGTCAGCATTCCACTGGACCGACCTAGATTCCAAGGCTGTAGACACCGCACGTGTTCTAGCGGCAGATGCAGTAGAAAAGGTTGGTAACGGTCACCCTGGTACCGCCATTAGCCTGGCCCCGGTTGCCTACTTGCTGTTCAACAAGGTAATGCGCCACGACCCACGCGAAGACCGCTGGTTGGGCCGCGACCGCTTCATTCTTAGCGTTGGTCACTCCTCGCTCACCATCTACAACCAGCTATTCCTGCACGGCTACGGACTAGAGCTAGACGACCTAAAGGCGCTTCGCACCTGGGGTTCGGCAACTCCTGGTCACCCTGAATACGGTCACACCAAGGGTGTAGAAATCACCACCGGCCCACTGGGTCAGGGCTTGGCATCAGCCACCGGCTTTGCCTACGCACAGCGCTTCGAGCGCGGCCTATTCGACCCACAGGCTCCTGCCGGCACCAGCCCATTCGACCACTTCACCTACGTGATCTGTGGCGATGGCGACATGCAGGAAGGCGTTACCGCCGAAGCCGCATCGCTGGCCGGACACCAGCAGCTTGGCAACCTTATTGCCATCTACGACAGCAACCAGATTTCCATCGAAGACGACACCAACATCGCCTTCACCGAGGACGTTGCCGCACGTTACCAGGCCTACGGCTGGCACACCCAGCTGGTCGATTGGAAGAAGACCGGCAACTACGTCGAAGACATCGAAGAGCTTTACAACGCCATTCAGGCCGCCAAGGCAGTTAGCGACAAGCCTTCGCTCATCATCCTGCGCACCATCATCGGTTGGCCTTCGCCTAAGAAGCAGAACACCGGCAAGATTCACGGTTCGGCCCTTGGTGCCGACGAACTCAAGGGCCTCAAGGAGGCACTTGGCTTCGACCCAGAGCAGAGCTTCGAGGTTGCACCTGAGGTTTTGGCTCACACCCGCAGCACCGAGCGCTTCGACCGCGAGCGTGCCGCCTGGGAGGCTTCGTTCGACGCTTGGGCATCGGAGAACGCCGACAAGAAGGCCGAACTGGACCGCATCGTTTCGGGTGCTACCCCAGAAGGCCTAGACGCGGCCCTGCCAGTATTCGAGGGTGGCAGCTCGGTCTCCACTCGTGTTGCTTCGGGCAAGGTAATCAACGCCATCGCACAGGTAATGCCAGAGCTCTGGGGTGGCTCGGCCGACCTCGCAGACTCCAACATGACCACCATCGCAGGCGCAAAGAGCTTTGTTCCTAGCGAGTGGAGCACCCACGAGTGGACCGGCGACAAGTACGGTCGCGTTTTGCACTTTGGTATCCGCGAGCACGCAATGGGTTCGATCCTTAACGGCATCGTGCTGCACGGTAACACCCGTGCCTTCGGCGGCACCTTCCTGATCTTCTCGGACTACATGCGTCCAGCGGTTCGTCTGGCAGCACTGATGGGCATCCCATCGATCTTCGTTTGGACCCACGACTCGGTGGCTCTTGGCGAAGACGGTCCTACCCACCAGCCAATCGAGCAGCTTGCAACCCTGCGCGCCATTCCAAACCTCGACATCGTTCGTCCGGCAGACGGCAACGAGACCTCGTACGCCTGGAAGACCGTGCTTGAGCGTCGTCAGGGCCCAGCCGGCCTGGCACTGAGCCGTCAGAACCTGCCGGTTTACACCCGCGGTGCCGCCGATGAGACCGGTGCAGTTTACGCTGGTGCCGAGAACACCGCAAAGGGTGCCTACGTGCTGCTAGAGGCAGCCAACGGCAAGCCTGAGGTTGTTCTCGTTGCCACCGGTTCCGAGGTAGAGATCGCTGTTGCGGCTCGTCTGCAGCTTGAGGCTCAGGGCGTTGCAACCCGAGTGGTTTCGGCTCCTTGCCTCGAGTGGTTTGACGAGCAGTCGGCTGCCTACCGCGAGCAGGTGCTTCCAGCCGCCATCAAGGCCAAGGTTTCGGTTGAAGCAGGTCTGAGCCTGGGCTGGAACAAGTACGTTGGCCCATTCGGTAAGAGCGTTTCGATCGAGCACTTCGGTGCCTCGGCCGACCCAAAGACCCTCTACCGCGAGTTCGGCATGACTGCAGAGGCAGTTGTGGCAGCCGCCCTAGAAGCTCGCAAGAGCAACTAACCCATCCAAGTTTTCAATCAGAAGTCGAAAAGAGAAATAGACATGAGCACTTCCCCACTTGCACAGCTGGCCGCAAACGGCGTCAGCATCTGGCTAGACGACCTATCGCGCACCCGTATCCGCTCGGGCGCACTCCGCAACCTAATCACCAACCGCAGCGTTTCGGGTGTGACCACCAACCCAAGCATCTTCGCCGCCTCCATCGGTAAGGGCGAGGGCTACGGCGAGCAGGTTGCCCAGCTGGCAGCCGCCGGCGCAGACGCTCACAAGGCCATCTTCGAGATCACCACTCAGGATGTTGCAGAGGCCTGCGACATCTTCACCGAGGTTTACCACGCCAGCCACGGCTTCGACGGCCGCGTTTCCATCGAGGTTGAGCCAGGTCTGGCAAACGACACCGAGAACACCATCAAGCAGGCTAAAGAGCTGTTTGCCAAGGTAGACCGCGAAAACGTAATGATCAAGATTCCTGCCACTAAGGCCGGTCTTGGCGCCATCACCGCAGTCATCGCAGAGGGTATCAGCGTAAACGTCACCCTGATCTTCTCGCTGGCTCGCTACCACGAGGTAATCGCCGCCTACATCGCAGGCATCAAGCTGGCCAAGGCTAACGGCCACGACCTGAGCAAGATCCACTCGGTTGCATCGTTCTTCGTTTCCCGCGTAGACCTAGAGATCGACAAGCGTCTGGTTGCCGTTGGCACTCCAGAGGCAATCGCGCTAAAGAGCAAGGCTGCACTGGCCAACGCTCGCCTGGCCTACCAGGTCTTCGAGCAGGACTTCGCAACCGCAGAGTGGGCCGAGCTGGAGGCTGCGGGCGCCAACAAGCAGCGTCCACTGATGGCATCCACCGGTGTCAAGGACCCGAGCCTTTCGGACACCCTGTACGTGACCGAGCTGGTTGCTCCTCAGCTGGTAAACACCATGCCTGAGAAGACCATGGAGGCCGTTTACGACCACGGAATCGTCCCAGCCAACAGCATCACCGCTCACTACGCAGACGCCAAGGCCGTGCTCGACGCAGTTGCAGCCCAGGGCGTTTCCTACGACGACGTGACCGAGCTGCTAGAGAACGAGGGCGTTGACAAGTTCATCGTTTCCTGGAACGAACTGGTTGAGTCGGTTGCAGCAGCTCTAGAAGCAGCAAAGTAATCATGTCGATCAAGGTCGCCGTATCGGGCGCAGCCGCAGCGGCTGCAGCAAAGTATGTTCCAGTCTTGGTCGCCGACAAGGTAGCCAGCCGTATTGCCGCTAAAGACTTCACCCTCTGGGGTAAAGACGCCGAGGCCGAGTCCAGCATTCGTCTGGGCTGGGTAACCAGTGCGGTCGACAGCGCTCCCCTGGTCAGCGACATCATCGAACTTCGTGAGCACTTTGCCCACATCGGCGTAAACCGCTTTGTGCTCTGTGGCATGGGTGGTTCGTCGCTGGCGCCAGAGGTAATCACTGGCACCGCAGGCGTAGAGCTGGTTGTTCTTGACAGCACCGACCCAGACCAGATCAACGCTGCCCTGAGTGGCGACCTGGCTCGCACCGCAATCGTGGTTTCCAGCAAGTCTGGTTCCACCGTAGAGACCGACTCCCAGAAGCGCATCTTCGAGAAAGCCTTCGCCGAGGCAGGCATTCCGGTTCACGAGCGCGTTGTGATTGTCACCGATCCAGGTTCACCGATGGAGGCCGCGGCCACCACCGATGGCTACCGCATCTTCAACGCCGACCCAACCGTGGGTGGCCGTTACAGTGCGCTGACCGCGTTCGGAATCGTTCCTTCGGGTCTTGCTGGAGCCGACATCGCAACCCTGCTTGCCGATGGTCACGAGGTTGCCGAACTGCTTGCAAGCGACTCTGCTGACAACCCTGCACTGATCCTTGGCGCAGTCATGGCACGCACCGCAAACGGTTCTGGCTTCCGCAACAAGATTGGTGTCATCCTCGATGGCTCGCCAATCGTGGGCTTCGGCGACTGGGCAGAACAGCTCATTGCCGAGAGCACCGGAAAGCTGGGCAAGGGCGTGCTGCCAGTGGTCCTAGACCCTGAGAGCCAGGAAGTCTTGCACCCGGTTGCAGACATGGTTCTGGCTCGCGTGGTTGCAGAAGCTACCTCGGCCAAGAACGACGAGATCTCGGTTTCGGGCAACCTGGGCGCACAGTTCGTGCTCTGGGAGTACGCCACTGCAATCGCCTCGCGCCTGCTGGAGCTAAACCCATTCGACCAGCCAGACGTAGAAAGCGCCAAGGTTGCAGCCCGCGCCATGCTCAACGAGCGTGCCGCAATCGCTGCTCCGGCTTTCGTCGACGGGCACGTCGAGGTTCGCGCCATCAACCTGAACCTAGCCGGTGTCACCACCGTCATGGGTGCGGTACAGGCGCTGCTTGGCAAGCTAGACGACGAGAACGGCTACCTTTCGGTTCAGGCCTACCTAGACCGCACCTCGGTGCCAGAGACCTACGAACTGCGCGACGCATTTGCCGCTCAGACCGGCCGTCCAACCACCTTCGGTTGGGCACCGCGCTTCCTGCACTCCACCGGCCAGTTCCACAAGGGTGGCCCACGTCAGGGCGTCTACCTGCAGCTGGTTGCCAAGGGCGAGGCCGACCTGGCCGTTCCTGGCCGCGACTTCACCTTCGGTGAACTGATTGCCTCTCAGGCAGCCGGTGACGCGCAGGTTTTGGGTGCGCTAGACCGTCCAGTGCTAACCCTCACCCTCGGCGATGTAGCAACCGATGTTGCTGCGCTGCTCGAGGCACTCGCAGACTAATTTTCTTCCGTAAGGAGTCGCTCAAGTAATGAGCCCAGCAAAAATCGGTCAGGGCGTTAACCCGCTCCGCGACCCAAGCGACCGCCGTCTAAATCGAATCGCAGGCCCATCGGGTCTGGTCATCTTTGGTGTAACCGGAGACCTTTCGCGCAAGAAGCTGATGCCGGCCATCTACGATCTGGCTAACCGCGGACTGCTGCCACCAGGCTTCAGCCTCGTTGGTTTTGCCCGCCGCGAATGGGCCGACCAGGACTTCGCCAAGGTGGTCCACGATTCGGTTCGTCAGTATGCCCGCACCGAATTCCGTGAGGAAGTCTGGGAGCAGCTGCTGCACGGTATTCGATTTGTACAGGGCGAGTTTGACGACGAGACTGCCTTCGATCGCCTCAAGGTGACCATCGATGAGCTGGACAAGGCTCGCGGCACCAACGGAAACTTTGCGTTCTACCTATCGATTCCACCTAAGGCCTTCCCGCTGGTGTGCGAGCAGCTTTCGCGCAGCGGTCTGGCACGTGCCGAGGGCACCCAGTTCCGTCGCGTGGTAATCGAGAAGCCGTTCGGAAGCGACCTCAAGACCGCACGCGAGCTGAACGAAGTGGTTGAGTCGGTGTTCCCTTCGGACGCCATCTTCCGCATCGACCACTACCTGGGTAAAGAGACCGTTCAGAACATTCTGGCGCTGCGTTTCGCCAACATGATGTTCGAGCCGCTGTGGAACAACAACTACGTCGACCACGTGCAAATCACCATGGCTGAGGACATCGGTGTTGGTGGCCGCGGAGGCTACTACGACGGCATCGGTGCCGCCCGCGACGTAATCCAGAACCACCTGCTCCAGCTGCTGGCGCTCACCGCCATGGAAGAGCCGGTTTCGTTTGACGCCGATGACCTTCGCAACGAGAAGGAGAAGGTCCTCAAGGCCGTTTCGCTGCCAAAGGACCTTGGCGCTCACACCGCTCGCGGCCAGTACTCTGGCGGTTGGCAGGGTGGCGAGAAGGTCACCGGCTTCCTCGATGAAGACGGCATGAACCCGAAGAGCATCTCCGAGACCTACGCCGCAATGCGCCTCGACATCAACACTCGCCGCTGGGCGGGTGTGCCGTTCTACCTGCGCGCGGGCAAGCGTCTTGGTCGCCGAGTCACCGAGATTGCACTGGTCTTCAAGCGTGCCCCACAGGCGCTGTTTGCCGCCGACCAGACCGCAACTCTGGGCGAGAACGCCCTGGTTATTCGCGTGCAGCCAGACGAGGGTGTGACCATGCGTTTTGGCTCCAAGGTCCCTGGCGTTGGCATGAACGTGCGCGATGTGACCATGGACTTTGGTTACGGCCACGCCTTCACCGAAGCCAGCCCAGAGGCCTACGAGCGCCTGATTCTGGACGTACTGCTTGGCGATCCACCGCTGTTCCCGCGTCACGAAGAAGTTGAACTTTCCTGGAAGATCCTGGACCCAATCGAGGAGTTCTGGGCCAAGCAGCCCGGACAGCCGGAGCAGTACCGCCCCGGTACCTGGGGTCCAGATTCCGCTGACAAAATGATGGCCATCGATGGCCGCGCCTGGAGACGTCCATGATCGTAGATATGCCAAACACCACCATCAGCAAGGTGGCCAAGAACCTGGTTACCCTGCGCGAACAGGGCGGAGCCGTTGCGCTCGGTCGTGTTCTCACCCTGGTGATCGAGACCGACTTCAAGGGCATCGAGGAGGCCATCCGTGCCGCCAACGATGCTTCGCGCGAGCACCCGAGCCGCGTGATTGTCCTAGCCGACGATAACGCCAAGAGCAAGAAGGACGCCCGCCTGGACGCCCAGATTCGCCTTGGTGGCGATGCGGGTGCCTCCGAGGTAATCGTGCTGCGTGCCTACGGAGAGGCTGCCAGCGACAGCGAGAGCCTAGTTACCGGCCTGCTGCTTCCAGACGCCCCTGTGGTGGCCTGGTGGCCTGGCGAGATGCCGGAGAACCCTGCTAAGAGCGCGATCGGCCGCATTGCCAGCCGCCGCATCACCGATGTGGGCGCCCAGAAGAACCCGGCCGAGCACCTGCGCAAGCTTGCCAAGTCTTACAGCGCCGGCGACAGCGACTTTGCCTGGACCCGCCTGACACTGTGGCGCGCCCAACTAGCCGTAGTTCTGGACCAGCCACCGTTCGACCAGGTGACCGCAATCGAACTCACCGGTTCGATGGACTCGCCAAGCGTTGAGTTGATGGCCGCCTGGCTAGAGCTTAAGTTGAAGGCTCCGGTCAAGATTGTGAAGAAGAGCCGTGACCGAGCCGGTCACGCGCTGTTCAAGCTGGTGCTTTCCCGCAAGAGTGGCGACATCACCATCGTGCGCACCACTGGCGACCGCGCCCTCATCACCCAGCCGGGTCAGGCCGACCGCGATGTAACCCTGCCTACCCGCACTCTGCGCGAGTGCCTGGCCGAGGACCTGCGCCGTCTAGACTCCGATGACATGTTTGGTGAGGTTGTCACCAAGGGTTTCAAGGCTGTCAAGGCGGCTAAGACCGTCAAGGCGCCGGCCCGCAAGCCACTATTGAAGAAGGCCTAGTCGTGATTCGCGAGATTCTGAAGCAGAGCGATTCCACGGCGGTTGCTACCGCAGCGGCGGAGGCATTTGTGGCCGAAGTCGGCCAGCTTCTTGCCGGCAAGGATGAGGTTCACGTTTCCATCACCGGTGGCAGCGTGGGCATTCTTACTTTGGCCAAGATTGGCGAGCAGCCTGCAGCCAAGGATCTCGACTGGAAGCGCGTCCACATCTGGTGGGGCGACGAGCGCTTTGTAGCCGCTGATAGCCCTGACCGCAACGCACTTCAGGCTCAGGAGGCTTTGCTGGGCTCGCTGCGGTTGGATCCGGCTAAGGTTCACGCCTTCCCTGCCTTCGACCCTGAATCGGGCGTCAGCATGGCAGATCAGCTTGATGCGGCCGCGGCGCAGTTTGCCGGTAAGGTTTCACAGTTCGTTGAGGCTGGCGAAGCCCAGCTTTACTTCGACATCACCATTCTTGGCATGGGCCCGGATGGGCATATCGCCAGTCTGTTCCCTGGTCACGCCATCCCGGCAACCGGGGTCAGCATCATCGCTGAGCACAACTCCCCCAAGCCGCCACCACAGCGCTTGACCTTCACCTATGAGGCAATCAACAACTCTGGCGAGATCTGGTTTGTAGTTGCCGGAGCCGACAAGGCTGAGGCGGTTTCGGTCGCCTTCTCCGATGCGCCTACTCGCCTACCGGTTGGACGCGTGCACGCCATCAACAAGACCGTGTGGTTCGTCGATGAGGCTGGGGCGGCTGGCATCTAATCGGGTTTTTTGCAAAAAGGTCTCGCTCTGGGTTGGGCGGGGCCTTTTTTCTTGTGGTTGCCCGTTGCGCCGGCGGCTGCGGCTTGTGGTTGCCCGTTGCGCCGGCGGCTTGCCCCGACTTTTGCAGTCGCTCGGACTTTGACTCAAAATTTGGAGCCAAACTTTTGACCTAAAAGTGGCTCAAATCTTTAGGGCTAAAAAATGAGTCAAACCTCGAGTCACAATAAACATCCGCCCACCCCGGAGGTCATTGCAAGCTGGCTGGGAGCGGGTGGGCTGTTGGCTGGCGCGGGTGGGCACGCGGCGCGAAGACAAAAAATGGCCCCGCTCAGATCAGAGCGAGACCATCTTCGATTAGGTTTTAGGCGCTGTTGCCGATAAGTTTTAGGCGCTGTTGCCGAAACCCCTAGGCGTTGGCTGCAGCGGCCGCTGCCTCGGCGGCGCGGATGCGACGTTCGCGAACAGCCGCAACGGCCTCTTCGAGGAGCGCAACGGCCTCTTCCTCGGTGCGGCGCTCTTTGACATAGGCCAAATGAGTCTTGTACGGCTCGTGCTTGGCTACCACTGGCGGGTTAGCCTCGTCCTGACCCGAAGGCAGACCACAGCTTGGGCAGTCTAGGTTCTCAGGGATCTCGGTTGGGTCTACCGTTGCAGCAAACGAAACGGTGTGCGAATGCTTGTTTACGCAGTGGTAGGTAAGTGTGACACGCTCTGCCTTGAAACCGCGGTCGGTTTCGCCCATTGGACCCGCACCGATGCGCGAGCCACGAATTGCGCTTCCTCCGGTGCTCATTAGTTACCGATGTTGAAGCGGGTGAACAGACCCAGGGTCACGATAACAACGATCCAGACCAGGCCAAGAATGATGGTGATTCGGTTGAGGTTGCGCTCTGCAACACCGCTAGAACCAGCAGACGACGAAAGACCGCCACCGAACATGTCGGACAGGCCGCCACCGCGTCCCTTGTGTAGCAGGATGAGCAGGGTGAGGAGCAAGCTGGTGATTGCCAGCAAGACCTCTAGTGCAATCTGAACTGCAACCATAATGAGAATCCTTTTCTAGGGTCAAAAATCTGACCAACTAAAGAATTATAAACGCTTGGACACCCCAATCTGGGGCGCCCAAGCGTCTAAAGGGCTATTTTTGGGCCGTGAAGCCGGTGTTTTAGAGAGCTAGGTGCTTCTGGAAGCGCGAGATACCGCTGAACTCGTCGGCGTCGAGGCTGGCACCGCCAACTAGCACACCGTCAACCTCTGGGCTGCGCAGGAAGCCTGCAACGTTTGCAGCCTTGACCGAACCACCGTAGAGCACGCGGGTCTTGGCTGCCAGCTCCTCGCCGTGCTCGGCAGCGATTGCCTCGCGAATCTTGCCGCAGACGTTTGCGGCTTCCTCTGCGGTTGCAACCTTGCCGGTGCCGATCGCCCAGACTGGCTCGTAGGCGATAACAAACTCGCCCAGGGTGTCGTGGCCGGCGAGAGCAGCCAGGGTCTGGCGCACTGGAACAGCAGCCGCACCCTGGGTCTCGAGCTCTTCAAGGGTTTCGCCAACGCAGATAACAGGCACTAGACCGTGGCGGAAAGCAGCAGCAGTCTTGGCCTGAATGGTGGTGTCATCTTCGTTGTGGTAGGTGCGACGCTCGCTGTGGCCAACCAGAACGTACTTGACGTCTAGCTTGCCCAGGAATGCACCCGAAATTTCGCCGGTGTAGGCACCGTTGTCAAACTTGCTGAGGTCCTGGGCGCCAAGGCCAAGCTCGAACTTCTCTGCATCGATGAGGGTCTGAACCGAACGGAGGTCGGTGAACGGTGGGAAAACCACTACCTCGGTCTCGTTGTAGTTGTGCGCGGCGTCTTTGAGGCTCCAGGCCAACTTCTGCACCAGAGCGATTGCCTGCTGGTGGTCTAGGTTCATCTTCCAGTTACCCGCAATCAGCGGTACACGATTAGTCATTTAGGACCTCCAGGCCTGGTAGCTTCTTGCCCTCTAAGAACTCTAGGCTGGCACCGCCACCGGTAGAAATGTGGCCGAACTGTTCGTCGGCAAAACCAAGGATGCGCACGGCTGCAGCGCTGTCGCCGCCACCAACTACGCTGAGGCCGTCGACCTCGGTGAGAGCCTGGGCAACCGCACGGGTTCCGCCGGCAAACTTGTCAATCTCAAACACGCCCATCGGGCCATTCCAGAAGACGGTCTTCGAAGCCTTGATTACCTCGGCAAAAGCCTTGCCCGAGTCTGGACCGATGTCCAGGCCCAGGCCAGTTGCGCCGAATGGGCTCGACTCGATTGCGTCGGCGGCGGTTACCGCTACCTCTGCATCGGCACCGAACTTGCTGGCAACCACGATGTCGGTTGGAAGCACGAACTCAACGCCGGTCTCTGCTGCGCGCTTCAGGTAGTTCTGGCAGGTCTCGATCTGGTCCTTCTCGAGTAGCGAGGCGCCAACGCTGTGGCCCTGAGCTGCAAGGAAGGTAAAGACCATTCCGCCGCCAACGAGGATCTTGTCCACGTTTGGAAGTAGGTGATCGATGACGCCAAGCTTGTCGGAAACCTTTGAGCCACCCAGCACCACGGTGTATGGGCGCTCAGGGGTCTTGGTAAGGCGGGTAAGTACCTGAAGTTCGTTCTCGATTAGCAGACCCGCCGCGCTTGGAAGCGCCTGGGCCAACTCGTAAACGCTGGCCTGCTTGCGGTGTACAACACCGAAGCCATCGCTGACAAAGAAGTCGGCGAATTCGGCCAGTTTGGAGGCAAATTCTGCGCGCTCTCCCGCATCCTTGCTGGTCTCGGCAGCGTTGAAGCGTAGGTTCTCAAGAACCACTACTCCCCCGCGTGCCAGAGCCTTGACGGCACCCTGAGCATCTGCACCCACGGTGTCGTGGGCAAAGATGACCGGCTGGCCCAGCAGCTCACCCAAGCGGATGGCTGCTGGTTCCAGCGAGTACTTTTCGTCTGGAGCGCCCTCAGGGCGACCCAGGTGCGAGATAACGATTACCTTGGCGCCCTGGTTGACCAGGTGCTTGATGGTAGGCACCGAGGCGACGATACGGCCGTCATCGGTGATGGTCTTGCCATCTAGCGGGACATTCAGGTCGCAGCGGATGATTACCCGCTTGCCGTCAAGGTTTGGCAGGGATGCGAGAGTGCGCAAAATTTACCTTTGGTTTTGGATTAGAGCTTTGAAGCTACTAGAACGGTTAGGTCTACCAGACGGTTGCTGTAGCCCCACTCGTTGTCGTACCAGCTGCTGATCTTGACCAGGTTGCCGTCGATGACCTTGACCAGACCTGCGTCGAAGATCGACGAGTGTGGGTCGGTAACGATGTCGCTCGAAACGATCTCGTCCTCGGTGTACTTCAGGATGCCCTTCAGTGGTCCGTCGGCAGCGGCGGCCTTGTATGCAGCCTTGATCTCGTCGATGGTGACGTCCTTGTTGGAAACCAGGGTCAGGTCGGTGATCGAACCGGTTGGTACTGGAACGCGAAGTGCGTAGCCGTCAAGCTTGCCCTTTAGCTCTGGAAGAACTAGGCCGATTGCCTTGGCAGCACCGGTCGACGAAGGAACGATGTTGATGGCGGCTGCACGGGCACGACGTAGGTCGCTGTGTGGGCCATCCTGCAGGTTCTGGTCTGCGGTGTAAGCGTGAACGGTGGTCATCAGACCATGCTTGATACCAAAGGTGTCGTGGAAGACCTTGGCAAGAGGAGCCAAGCAGTTGGTGGTGCAAGAAGCGTTGCTGATGATGTGGTGGTTTGCTGGGTCGTAAAGGTGCTCGTTTACACCGATGACGAAGGTTGCGTCTTCGCCGGTTGCAGGTGCCGAGATTAGGACCTTCTTGGCGCCAGCCTCGATGTGCTTCTTGGCGTCTGCGGCGTTGGTGAAACGACCGGTCGACTCGATAACGATGTCAACGCCCAGCTTGCCCCAACCCAGGTTGGCTGGGTCGCGCTCTGCCAAAACCTTGATGGTCTGGCTGCCAACGATGATGGTGTCGCCCTCAACGCGCACTTCCTGTGGCAAACGACCGGTGACCGAGTCGTACTTTAGAAGGTGTGCAAGACCCTTAGGGTCGCTGAGGTCGTTGACAGCAACGATCTCTAGGTCTGCGCCGGTTGCGAGCAGGGCGCGAAGGTAGTTACGGCCGATACGACCGAAACCGTTAATGCCAACACGTGTAGCCATTTGGATTCTCCCGATTTGTGTGTTTTGTAAGCGCTAAACAAAAAGCGCTGGTTTGGTTTGAAAAACGGTAAAGAATGACCACGCGACGCTGGGTGGAAATACCTTACTAGATTACTAGAAGACCGCCGGTTTGGGCGCGAGCAGCCTCGAAACGAGCCTGTACGTCTGGCCAGGAAACGATGTTCCAGTAAGCCTTTACGTAGTCGGCCTTGACGTTCTGGTAGTCGAGGTAGAAGGCGTGCTCCCACATGTCTAGCATCAGCAGTGGAACGCTGGCCGGAGCCAGGTTGCCCTGGTGGTCGTAAAGCTGCTCGATGATCAGCTTCTGGCCCAGGACATCCCAGGCGAGAATGTTCCAGCCCGAGCCCTGGATGCCCAGTGCCGAGGCGTTGAAGTGAGCCATGAAGCCGTCGTAGGAGCCAAAGAACTCATCGATGGCAGCTGCTAGCTCGCCGGTTGGCTTGTCGCCGCCCTCTGGCGAAAGGTTCAGCCAGAAAACGCCGTGGTTGATGTGGCCGGCCAGGTTGAAGGCCAGGTCCTTCTGAAGCTTGTTGATGTTTCCGAGCGCGTTGTTGGCGCGGGCCTCTTCCATTGCCTCAAGAGCAAGGTTGGCACCGTTGACGTAGGCAGCGTGGTGCTTATCGTGGTGCAGATGCATGATCGAACCCGAGATGAACGGCTCTAGGGCGCCGTAGTCGTAGGTGAGGTCTGGGAGGGTGTACTTGCTCATGGTTATCTCCTTGATTTGCTTATAAAACTAAGCGCCTAACAAAATCCTAAGTTACTCTTCGATGTCTTCGGGAAGGAAAGCATCAGTTAAAGGGATTCCTAAATCTTCGGCCTTCTTATCGGCCATTGCCAGCAGGCGGCGAATTCGTCCGGCAACCGCATCCTTGGTCATCGGTGGGTCGGCCAGGTGGCCCAGTTCGTCCAGCGATGCCTGCTTGTGCTCGAGGCGAAGGGCACCGGCATAGCGCAGGTGTTCAGGAACATCATCACCCAGAATCTCGAGGGCGCGGGCGACGCGGGCACCGGCGGCCACAGCAGCCTGTGCGCTGCGGCGCAGGTTGGCATCATCGAAGTTGGCTAGTCGGTTGGCAGTTGCGCGCACCTCGCGGCGCAGGCGAAGTTCTTCCCACTTGAGCACCTGAGTGTGGGCGCCCATCTGGGTCAGCATCGCAGCGATTGCCTCGCCCTCGCGGATGACAACGCGGAACAGGTCGCGTACCTCGCGGGCCTTAGCAACTACACCCAGGCGGCGGGCAACACCAACCAGGGCCATGGCCGCCTCGTTGCCCGGAGCGGTTATCTCCAGCGAAGCCGAGCGACCCGGGTCGGTGAGCGAGCCGCGAGCCAAGAAGGCTCCGCGCCAAACCGCCTGGGCCTCGGCGATTGAGCCCGAAACCAGGTGGGCTGGCAGACCGCGAACCGGGCGTCCCTTAGGGTCGATCAGTCCGGTTTGGCGGGCCAAAACATCGGCCTGCTGCAGCACGCGCAACTGATAGCGCGAGGCGCGGCGAATGCCGGATGGCGAAATAATGGAAAGCTCGCTGTCGATGCCGAAAAGCTCGCTGAGTTCTTTTTTAACGCGGCGGGCAAGCTGAGCGGTGTCCAGCTCGACCTCGATTGCGATCTTGCCGCCAACCAGGTGCAACCCTCCTGCAAAGCGCAGGATCGCGGATAGCTCGGCTACTCGTACGTTGCTCTTGGTAACGCCAATGCGAGCCAGTTCGTCTTTTACTTCGGCTGTTAGAGCCATGGTTATTCCCTGCCTAGGTCTCGGTGTTTAACCGAAACCGTTACGTCTTCGAGTTCCCCCAATTGCGCCGATAGGGCACGAACGAGCGCCACCGATCGGTGTTTGCCACCGGTACAACCGATGGCTATGGTCGCGTAGCGCTTGTTCTCGTTCAGATACCCCTTGAGAACAGGCTTTAACGTTGCCACGTAGTTTGCCAGAAATTCGTCCACGCCAGCTTGAGCCAAAACGTAGTCGGAAACTTGCCTGTCTTCGCCAGTAAAGGGGCGAAGTGATTCTATCCAAAATGGGTTTGGAATGAAGCGGGCATCGGCCACCATGTCGGCATCGCTCGGCAGCCCGTACTTAAATCCGAAGCTCATGACGGTCAGTTGCAGCTTGGCGGTGGAAGTGATGCTAAACCCATCGGCAATCCGGTTGCTCAACTGATGAATGTTGAGGTCTGAGGTGTCCATGATTACGTCGGCGTTCTCGCGGACGCTTAGCAGAGCGCGGCGCTCGGCAGCAATGCCATCGAGGATGGTTCCATCGGCCTGGAGCGGGTGTGGGCGCCGAACGTTCTCGAATCGCTTCACCAGGGCGGCGTCGCTGGCCTCGAGGAAAAGTACTCGCAGATTGACCTCACGGTTGCGAACCGCATTGAGGCTCTCTGCAAATTCGCCAAAGAATTCGCCGCCTCGCACATCGATGATTACCGCCACGCGGCGGGCCGGGGTCTTGGCAATCTGAAAGAGATCGGCGATTGGGCCAAGCATCTGCGGTGGCAGATTGTCCACCACGTACCAACCCAAGTCTTCGAGAGCGTTGCCAACGGTGCTGCGACCGGCACCGGACATGCCGGTGACAATCAATAGCTCTGGCTTAGACAACTGGATACCCCTCGATCAAGCGATGTTGCTAGTTTAGCCACGCGCGACACGCCGAATGCTAGATTCTCGAAATCGCCTTCAAGATGTAATCTGTGCGGCTACTCACCGATGGCATCGAGGATTTGCTGGGCGAGGATTGGGCCGATGCCAGCCACCTCGGAGATCTCGTCCAAGGTTGCCTGTTTTAGCCGCTTGGCCGAACCGAATCGCTTCAGCAGCGCCGTCACGCGCTTCTCACCCAGACCATTGATTTCGCTCAACTGGCTGGCGATGCTGCCGGAACGTTTCTTGCGCTGGTAGCTGATGGCAAAGCGGTGGGCCTCGTCTCGCAGGCGCTGAACCAGAAATAGTTCGTCGGCCCCGCGCGGCAAAATCACCGGAAACGGGTCCTCTGGAAGCCAGAGTTCTTCCAGTCGCTTTGCAATTCCAACTACCGCGAGGTCGGTCACTCCGCTGTCTCGCAGTGCGCGGGCGGCTGCGTTCACCTGCGGTTGGCCACCGTCAACTATCAGGAGGTTGGGTCGGTAGGCAAACCGGGCGGGTTTCGCGCCGATTTCAGTGGCTTCCGGCTCGGCCAGATATTTGAGGCGGCGCATCAGCACCTGATAGATGCTGTCGGTGTCATCGGTGGTCTCTTCGATGGCAAAGTGTCGGTACTGGTCCTTCTTCGGCAGGCCATCCTCGAAGACAACCATGGAGGCCACCACGTTGGTGCCAGAAAGGTGTGAGATGTCGAAACACTCGATGCGCAGCGGTGCCTCGGGCAAGTTGAGTGCGCGCTGCAGTGCGCTCAGTGCATCGGCGCGGGCGGTGAAGTCTGCGGTACGACGCGACTTGTAGAGGAGCAGCGAATGCTTGGCGTTGGTCAGTGCAGTCTTTGCCAGGGCGGCCTTGTCGCCTCGCTGGGGAACCCGCAGATCTACCTTGGAACCGCGCCGCTCCCCCAGCCATTTGGCCAACTCGGTCTTGTCTTCTGGTAGTTCCGGTACCAGGACCTCGCGCGGAACCTCGATGGGTTCGGCTCCCTCTGGCGACTCGTAAACGTTCTGCAGGATGTATTCGACCAGCTCGGGCAGGTCGCGCTCGAGTTCTTTGTCCAGAACCCAACCTCGCACACCGCGGATGCGGCCACCGCGCACTATGAACTGCGAGACCGCGGCCGCCAGGTCATCGTGGGCAATGGCGAATAGGTCGGCATCGGTTTGGTCGGTGAAGACCACAGCACTCTTTGCCAGCACGGCCTCGAGGGCAACAATGTCGTCGCGCAAACGGGCGGCATATTCGTAGTTTTGGTCTTCGCTCGCCTGCAGCATCTTGGACTTTAGCTCGGCCACCATCTTGGTGTCGGAGCCGCCCATGAAGTCGATGAACTGCTTGGTGATGGCCCGATGCTCGGTGGAGTCGACCCGGCCCACGCAGGGCGCGGCGCACTTGCCGATATCTCCCAGCAAACAGGGGCGACCAGAGCGCTTAGCACGATCGAAGATGCCCTGGGTGCACGAGCGCATGGGATAAACCTTGAGCAGGGTGTCGAGGGTTTCACACACGGTCCAGGCCTGGGTGTAGGGGCCAAAGTATTTGACACCCTTGAGTTCGCGGTTTCGAGTGATGAAAACCCGCGGATAGGCTTCACTGACCGAGACTGCCAAGTATGGGTAGGACTTGTCGTCCTTGAACTGCACGTTGAAAGGTGGATCAAACTGCTTGATCCACATGAACTCAAGTTGAAGTGCCTCATACTCGGTCTTTACGATCACCCACTTGACGTCAACCGCGGTGGTGACCATGCGGCGGGTGCGTTCGTGCAGGCTATCCAGCGGCCCAAAGTAATTGGTTAGCCGGGCCCGCAGGCTCTTTGCCTTGCCAACGTAGAGCACGCGCCCACCGGCGTCAAGGAAGCGATAAACGCCAGGCTGGGTAGGAATCTCCCCAGTCTGCGGGCGCCAATCGATCTCCTGTGCCATTTAGACCAGAATTTCCTTTAGGAAGGTACCGGTGAACGAGCCCTTGACCTTGGCAACCTGCTCGGGTGTGCCCTCGGCGACAATCTGGCCACCGCGGCTGCCGCCTTCGGGACCCAGGTCGATAACCCAGTCGGCGCACTTGATCACATCAAGGTTGTGTTCGATCACAAGAACCGTGTTTCCCTTGTCCACCAGACCATTGATCACCAGCAGAAGCTTGCGAACGTCCTCGAAGTGAAGGCCGGTGGTTGGTTCGTCCAAGACGTAGATGCTGCGGCCGTAGCTGCGGCGTTGAAGTTCGGTGGCCAGCTTCACACGCTGGGCCTCGCCGCCACTGAGGGTGGTTGCGCTCTGGCCCAGACGAACGTAGCCCAGTCCCACCTCAACCAGGGTTTCGAGGTAGCGAGCGATTGCGCTGATCGGTGCGAAGAATTCGGCTGCTTCCGCAATCGGCATCTCCAAGACTTCGGCGATGTTCTTGCCCTTGTAGAGCACCTGCAGGGTCTCGCGGTTGTAGCGAGCGCCGTGGCAAACCTCGCAGGCGACGTAGACATCTGGCAGGAAGTTCATCTCGATGCGCAGGGTGCCATCGCCGGAGCAGGCCTCGCAGCGGCCACCCTTGACGTTGAAAGAGAATCGGCCCTGCTGATAGCCACGAGCCTTCGACTCCTGGGTGTCGGCAAACAGCTTGCGGATGTGGTCGAATACTCCGGTGTAGGTGGCCGGGTTAGAGCGCGGAGTGCGACCGATTGGGTTCTGGTCTACGTGAACAACCTTGTCCAGAAGCTCAATTCCTTCGATGCGGGTGTGCTTTCCAGCCACGCCCTTGGCGCCATTCAGCTTGTTGGCAAGCACCTCATAGAGCACATCGTTGACCAGCGAAGACTTGCCTGAACCACTGACGCCGGTAACGGCGGTGAGGGTTCCCAACGGGAACTCCACATCTACCCCGCGCAGATTATTTTCGCGAGCCCCAACCACCTTGAGCTTGCGAGCCGGGTCGATGGCACGACGCTTCTTGGGCACCGCAATCGTTTCTCGGCCGCTGAGGAAGCCACCGGTCAGCGACTTTTCGTTTGCAAGCAGCTGTTCGTAGGTGCCGGAGTGAACCACGGTTCCGCCGTTTACGCCGGCTCCCGGACCGATGTCAACCACCCAGTCGGAGGCCTTGATGGTGTCTTCATCGTGTTCAACCACGATCAGGGTGTTGCCCAGATCGCGCAGCTTGACCAGGGTGTCGATCAACCGGCGGTTGTCGCGCTGATGCAGACCGATGCTTGGCTCATCCAGCACGTAGAGAACTCCGGTAAGCCCCGAACCAATCTGGGTGGCCAGGCGAATGCGCTGGGCCTCACCGCCGGACAGGGTGCCCGCGGCGCGTTCCAGGCTGAGGTAGTCCAGGCCGACGGCGATGAGGAAGTCCAGGCGGGCGCGGATCTCACGCAGCACCTGCGCCGCAATTTTCACATCGCGCTCGTCCAGCACGATGGTCTCGAAGTACTTGACGCAGTCCCCCAGGCTCATCGCTGCGACATCGGCGATGCTGTGCTTGGCAACCTTTACGGCCAGCACCTCGGGGCGAAGTCGGGCACCATTGCAATCTGGGCAGGGAACCTCGCGCAAGAATCCGCTCCAGCGGTAGCGCTGGAAGTCGTTTTCGCTCTCCAACCACTTGCGCTCGATGTAGGACAGCACGCCCTCAAAGCCGCTGGTGTAGCGCAATTCGCGGCCGTAGCGGTTCTTGAACTTGACCTGCACATCGAAGTTGTTGCCATGGAGCACGGCCTGCTGTGCCACCTCGTCGAGGGTGTTCCAGGGCTGGTCCAGGGTGAATCCCAGATCGGCGCCCAGGCCCTCGAGCATGCGCTGGAAGTAGTGGAAAAGCCCCTTGCCCTGTGTGCTCCAGGGCAGAATAACGCCATCGTTGATGCTGGCGTCCGGGTCGCCGATGACGAGGTCGGAGTCTACCGACATCTTGGTGCCAAGACCGCTGCAGGCCTGGCAGGCACCGAAGGGAGCGTTGAATGAGAAGGTGCGCGGCTCAATCTCGGTTAGCGAAAGCGGGTGCTCGTTGGGACAGGACATCTTCTCCGAGAACACTCGGGTCTTGCCTTCGTCGCCCGTCTTGAGGTCGACAAAGTCCACCAGGATTCGGCCACCGGCCAGTTTCAGAGCGGTTTCCACCGAGTCGGTCAGGCGGCCAATGATGTCCGATTTGGCCACCAGGCGGTCTACCACCACCGAAATGTCGTGCTTGAAGGTCTTCTTGAGTGGCGCCGCCTCGGCGAGTTGCAAAACCTCGCCGTCAACCACGGCTCGGGCATAGCCCTGCGAGATCAGGTCTTTGAATAGGTCAACGAACTCGCCCTTTTTCTGGTCCACAATCGGGGCCAAAATTTGGTAGCGGGTGCCGTCCGGAAGCTCGAGCAGCTGGTCCACGATCTGCTGCGGGGTCTGCTTCACAATCTTTTCGTTACAGGTGGCGCAGTAAGGAACACCGATACGGGCCCAGAGCAGTCGAAGATAATCGTGAATCTCGGTGATGGTTCCGACGGTGGAACGCGGGTTGCGGTTGGTCGACTTTTGGTCGATTGAAACCGCCGGACTCAACCCCTCGATGAAATCAACATCGGGGCGGTCTACCTGACCAAGGAACTGGCGGGCATAGGCCGAGAGGCTCTCCACGTAGCGACGCTGCCCTTCGGCGAAGATGGTGTCAAAGGCCAGCGATGACTTACCCGAACCGCTCAGGCCCGTGAAAACCACCAGCGAATCGCGGGGAATCTCGATGTCGAGATTCTTTAGGTTGTGAACGCGGGCACCCTTGACGTGAAGGGTGTTGGAGTGAGGAACCTTTGAGATAGACACCCTGCAAGTTTAACCTCGCGACAGAGCAGCGGAGTTGCCAACCGTGCGCTCCAAATTGTGACCCGCAATCTTTAGAGGTGCCCGGCCTTATCCATCTGCCGCAGCTCGTACTTGTACTCCGAAATTTCATCGCGTAGGCGGGCAGCCAGCTCGAAGTTAAGTTCGGCGGCTGCGGCGCGCATCTGCTCGTCAAGTTCGATGATCACCTTCAGAATCTCTCCCTCGCCACTGGCTGCAAGACCACCCTTACCAGCGATAATCAGCGACTTATCGTGCTTCTCGGCAACTCTTCGACTCATGCCGGTTGAGTTCTTGCTTCCGCCGGCAGGTCGCTTGGCCTTGCTAGATGCAATCAACTCGGCGGTGTCCTCGTCCTCGCGCATGATCTGGTCGGTGATGTCGGCAATCTTCTTGCGCAGCGGCTGCGGATCGATGCCGTGGAGTTTGTTGTAGGCAATCTGCTTATCGCGGCGTCGGGTGGTCTCGTCGATGGCTCGAGCCATCGAATCGGTGATGTTGTCGGCATACATGTGCACCTCGCCGTTGACGTTACGGGCGGCACGACCGATGGTCTGGATCAGGCTGGTGGTGGAGCGAAGGAAGCCCTCTTTATCGGCGTCCAGAATGGCCACAAGCGACACTTCGGGAAGGTCGAGGCCCTCGCGTAGCAGGTTGATTCCAACCAGCACATCGTAGAGGCCCTGTCGCAGTTCGCGAAGCAGTTCGACGCGGCGCAGGGTATCAACATCGGAGTGCAGGTAACGAACCCGAACCCCGGCCTCGGTTAGGAAGTCGGTGAGTTCTTCCGCCATCTTCTTGGTGAGCGTGGTCACCAAGATGCGCTCGTCCTTTTCGGTGCGGGTCTTGATTTCTTCCAGCAGGTCGTCGATCTGGCCCTTGGTTGGTTTGATGATGATCTGCGGATCTACCAGTCCGGTGGGGCGAATGATCTGCTCGACAACACCAGCGCCCAGACCCATCTCGTACTTGCCCGGGGTGGCACTGAGGTAGACGGTCTGTCCCACGCGTTCTTTGAACTCGGTCCACTTGAGTGGCCGGTTGTCTAGCGCGCTGGGTAGCCGGAATCCGTGCTCTACCAGGGTTCGCTTGCGGCTGGAGTCACCCTCGAACATTGCACCGATCTGAGGTACGGTCACGTGGCTCTCGTCGATGACGGTGAGGAAATCATCTGGGAAATAGTCCAGCAGGCAGCTTGGAGCGCTGCCCGGTTCGCGGCCATCAATCTGGCGCGAGTAGTTTTCGATGCCGCTGCAAAAGCCAAGTTCCCGGATCATCTCAAGGTCGAAGGTGGTTCGCATTTTCAGGCGCTGGGCCTCCAGCAACTTGCCCTGCGATTCCAACTCGCGTACCCGCTCGGCCATCTCGTTTTCGATTTCTTCGAGCGCGCGGCCCATGGCCTCTGGGCCGGCAACATAGTACGAGGCCGGGAACACCGCAACAGTTTCTAACTGCTGAATGATCTCGCCGGTCAGCGGATGCAGCGAGTAAAGCGCTTCTATCTCATCGCCAAACATCTCGATGCGAATGGCAGTTTCGTCGTAAACCGGAATGATCTCGATAGTGTCGCCCTTCACCCGGAAATTGCCTCGGGAGAAATCGATGTCATTGCGCTGATACTGCATGCCCACAAACTGGCGAATCAGGTCGTCGCGATTGATCATCTGGCCCACCTGAAGTGGCAGGCTGTGATCGAGGTATTCCTTTGGTGCGCCAAGACCGTAGATGCAGCTGACTGTGCTGACCACCACTACATCGCGGCGGCTCAGCAGGCTCATCGTGGCCTTGTAACGCAGCCGTTCCACCTCCGAGTTGATGCTGGAGTCCTTCTCGATGAAGGTATCGGTCTGTGGCACGTAGGCCTCGGGCTGGTAGTAGTCGTAGTAGGAAACGAAATACTCCACAGCGTTGTTTGGCAGCAATTCGCGGAACTCGTTCACCAGCTGCGCCGCCAGGGTCTTGTTGTGTGCCAGCACCAGGGTGGGTCGCTGCACGGCCTCGATCAGCCAGGCTGTGGTGGCGCTCTTTCCGGTACCGGTGGCACCCAGCAGCACCACATCGGTCTCACCAGCGTTTATACGCTGGGCGAGGTCGGCGATTGCCGTCGGTTGGTCACCGCTCGGTTTGTACTCCGAAACCACCTCAAACGGTCTAAAACTGCGTGTGGTCTCCATCAGCTGCCACCCTCGAATTCTGGATGACGGGCGGTGGTGTCATCGCTGGCACTGTCGGCAGAGTTTGTTCGGTCTGCGGCAAGGCGGTTCTTGGCGTCGGCCTCGCGTTCGAACTGCAACCAGAGCTTGCCGGCATCTTTTAGCATCAGGTGAAGATCCTGATTGGAGTTGATGATGAAGTCTGCGATGTTGGCGCGAGCGGCTGGATTGGTCTGACTTCCGATGCGGGCGCGAGCCTGAGCCTCGGTCATTCCGCGGTTTGAAATCAGGCGCTGGATCTGAGTTTCGAAGGGTGCTTCAACGGTGACCACTCGATCGAAATCGTGCTTTACCCCAGCCTCAACCAGCAGGGCTGCGTTGTATACGACAATCGCATCCGGGCGCTGGGCCGAAATCTGGCGTCTTGATTCCGACTGCACCAGCGGGTGAACAATCTTTTCGAGAGTCAGGCGTTTCTGTGGGTTGTTGAAGACAATCTCCCCCAGCGCGGCGCGATCCAGGCTTCCGGTCTCGGTTATCACGGTTGAGCCAAACTCGGCCTCTATTGCGGCCAGGCCTGGTGTCCCCGGTGCCACCACCTCGCGGGCAATCTGATCGGCATCAATCTCGATTGCGCCCAGCGAAACCCAGTGCGCGGCAACGGTTGATTTACCCGCGGCGATTCCGCCAGTCAGCCCGATAAGAAACATGGATTAAGCCTACGCATCCCGTGGCTTGAGATTGGCACTTAAACCAAAAGGCCCACCCCCGAAGGGATGGGCCCCTCCCCGAAGGGATGGAACTTTGGGTTACTTGTCGCCCGATAGCTTGTCGCGAAGTGCGGCAAGCGACTCGTCGTCGGCAAGGGTACCGGTAGAGGTGCTCTCCGAGCTGTACGAGGTTGCGGCGTTGTCGCTCGAACCCGAACCAGCTGGTGCGCTGTCTGGAAGAGTGGCAGCAAGCTCGTTGAAAGCTGCAACCTGCTTCTTGTGAGCTTCCCAACGGGCGTGAGCCTCGGTCCACTCCTTCTCCCACTTGGCGCGTGCGTCCTCGAAGCCAGGCTTCCACTCGTTGGTGGTGGCGTCGAAGCCCTCTGGGTACTTGTACTGGCCCTTCTCATCGAAGTCGGCAGCCATACCGTATAGAGCTGGGTTGAAGTCGGTGCCCTCTGGGTCAACTTCTTCGATTGCCTGCTTGAGCGAGAGCGAGATACGACGACGGTCTAGGTCGATGTCGATTACCTTGACGAATACGTCCTGGTTGACCGATACAACCTGCTCGGCTAGGTCGATGTGCTTGCTCGAAAGCTCGCTGATGTGAACCAGACCCTCGATGCCGTCGGCAACGCGTACGAATGCACCGAAAGGAACCAGCTTGGTGACCTTACCTGGTGCGTACTGACCGATTGCGTGAGTACGAGCGAATACCTGCCATGGGTCTTCCTGAGTTGCCTTGAGCGATAGCGATACACGCTCGCGCTCCTGGTCGACCTCGAGAACCTCAACGGTAACTTCCTGGCCAATCTCAACAACTTCGCTGGCGTGCTCAATGTGCTTCCAGCTCAGCTCGGAAACGTGAACCAGACCGTCAACGCCGCCAAGGTCGATGAATGCACCGAAGTTGACGATGGACGAAACAACACCGGTGCGGATCTGACCCTTGGCCAGGTCTGCAAGGAAGGTGCTGCGGCTAGCCGACTGGCTCTCCTCTAGAAGTGCGCGGCGCGAAAGAACAACGTTGTTGCGGTTCTTGTCGAGCTCAAGAATCTTGGCTTCAACCTTCTGGCCCAGGTATGGTGCCAGGTCGCGAACGCGACGAAGTTCGATGAGCGAAGCAGGAAGGAAGCCACGTAGACCGATGTCTACGATCAGACCACCCTTAACAACTTCGATGACAACACCGGTAACGGTGCCATCTGCTTCCTTGACCTTCTCAACATCGCCCCATGCACGCTCGTACTGTGCGCGCTTCTTGGAAAGAATCAGACGACCTTCCTTGTCTTCCTTCTGAAGAACAAGTGCCTCAATGCTGTCGCCTACAGAGACGATCTCGCTTGGGTCTGCGTCGTGGCGAATCGAAAGTTCGCGCGATGGGATTACACCCTCGGTCTTGTAACCAACGTCGAGTAGAACCTCGTCGCGGTCGATCTTTACAACGGTACCTTCGATGAGGTCGCCATCGTTGAAGAACTTTAGGGTCTTTTCGACAGCTGCTAGGAAGTCTTCTGCGCTGCCAATGTCGTTAACGGCTACCTGCTTAGGAGCCTTGCTGGTGGTCATGTATTGAATGCCTTATGGGGTTTTGTATCGGGTCACGACAAAGCCTCACCAACTTCAAAAAGTGAATTCTGAAATAAGCAAGATTTGCTAAACCGTGACGATGGACGGTTTTTACACAAATGTGCCTTCTCAGCCTAGCGGAGAATCCGCTTGGTATCAAGGTTTTTGGCTTGAAACGCCTTTGAGTCTGAAGCTAAAAAAGCTCGGCAAGTTGCTGCAGGATTTGTGTGGCGTTGGGCTGGCTGCTTTGCTCGGGAGAAACGGTTATGGTCAGTTCTTCGCCGAAGCGTGCCCCCATCGTGAGCAGGGACAAAACGCTGTCGCCGCGAACCGGCTCCTCGCCGGCTCTGGAAACGGTTATCTGCAACCCGGAATCGCTGACAATGCGGGCAAAATCGGTTGCTGGCCGGGCGTGCCAGCCGTCCTCTTGCCGGATGGTTACAACTACGCTGCTCAAGTACTCCCCTGACCTATAGCCTGCTGTGGGCTAGTGCCCTGCATCGTCCCAGTTTGCTCCGGTGCCAACATGAACCTCCAGCGGTACCGACAATTCAACCACCGTGCTCATCAGATTGACGACAAGGGCCTGCAGTGTCTCCAGCTCGCCAGGAGCTACCTCAAATACCAGTTCATCATGAACCTGCAGCAGCATCCGACTTTGCAGGTTTTGAGACTCAATTGCCTGTGCAATCTGGTTCATCGCGAGCTTCATGATATCGGCGGCAGTTCCCTGAATTGGTGCATTTAGTGCCGCTCTGCGGGCGTTCTCACGCAGCTGGAAAATCTTCGAGTTGAGGTCGTCAAATGGCCGGCGGCGACCATAGGTTGTGGTTGTGAAGCCCTCGGTCTTGGCCACATCAACCACCGTGGCAAGGTAGCGCTTCACTCCCCCGAAACGGGCAAAGTAGTCGGCCATCAGCTGCTTCGCCTCGGCGTTGCTGATGCGTAGCTGTTTGGCCAGACCGTATTCGCTCAGGCCGTAGACCAGTCCGTAGGACATGGCCTTGACCTTAGAACGCATGGCGCTGGTGACGTCCTTTGGTTCGACTCCATAAAGGCGCGCACCAACAAAGCGGTGCAGGTCTTCGCCGGTGTTGAAGGCCTCGATTAGGCCCTCGTCTTCGGAGAGGTGCGCCATGATGCGCATTTCAATCTGCGAGTAGTCGGCGGTAAGCAGGGTTTCGTAGCCTTCGCTCACCTCGAAGGCCTTGCGAATCTGGCGGCCGCGCTCGGTCTTGATCGGAATGTTTTGCAGGTTCGGGCTGTCGCTGGAGAGGCGGCCGGTGCTGGTTCCGGTCTGCCCGTAGGTGGTGTGCACCCGGCCATCGGCGCCAATTGCCTTAAGTACGATCTCGACCATCTGACGAATCTTGCTTGACTCGCGGTGCGCCAGCAGCTTCTCGAGGAACGGATGCTGGGTCTGCTCGTAAAGCTCGTTTAGGGCCGCCGCATTGGTGCTGAATCCGGTCTTTACGGTCTTGGTGCCGGTCATGCCCAGCTTGTCGAAGAGCACGGTTTGCAACTGCTTTGGCGAGGCCAGGTTTACCTCTTCGCCGATGATGGCGTAGGCGTCCTGAGCGATCTGGTTGACCTCGGTTCCCAGACTTTCAAACTGTGCCTCCAGCAGGCCACGATTGACCTGAACGCCGGCGTGCTCCATCTGTGCCAGCGCCGAACTGCTTGGCAATTCGATGTTTGAGTAAACCCTAAGTTGATTCTGCAGGGTGACTTCGGCGTGCAGTTTGGTGGCCAGAGTGAGCGCCAACCAGGCATCGATTGAAGGGTCTGCTGCTGATTCTTGAATCAACGCGCTCGGGTCGCCGCGCTGCACCGAGAGGCCCAGGTACTCGGCCGCCAGGTCGTCCAGGTCGTAGCCGCGCCGAACCGGATTCAGCAGATATGCCAGCAGCAGGGCGTCGTAGTCGAAGCTGGAGGCGATTGCCGAGGTGTAGGTCTGGCCGGCAGCACCGATGAGCTTGCGCAGCGTGTTCTTGCTGTCGAAGACGGCCTTTTCACTGCCCTTGTCGATAAGCCAAGGGCCAAGCTGGCTAAAGACCTCGGTCGAACCGCTCGGGTTCCAAGTCAGTCGTTCGGTTTCGCTGGCAACGCCGACACCGGCGATCGCCGCGGTTTCGGGGCTCTCCCCGGCAAATTCGAAGGCCAAACCGAGCACTGAGCGCTGGTCGGCTAGCCAGGCGATCAGCTGCTCTGCTGTGACGGTTTTAGACTCAGCCGGCATATCCACGAGTGGTGCGGAAACTTCTGGTTCGGACGATTCGGCTGCTGCCTCCGCGGCTGCGTCCAGGCTTGCATTGGTTGCTGTCTGGCTGCCATTGCTGCCACGTAGGCGCAAAACTCGCTCTGTCAAAGACTTGAAGTGCAGGGTTGCGAAGAGTTCACGCACCTGGGCCTCATCGACCGGCTTGCACTCGAGTCCCTCGGCGATATCGAAGTCGAACGGTAGGTCGCGCAGCAGGTGGTTGAGGCGACGGTTGCGGACTGCCAGCTGCATGTGCTCGCGCAGGCTTTCGCCCACCTTGCCACCGATTTCTGGTGCTGCAGCGAAAACGGCATCGAGACTGCCGTAGGCCTGCAGCCACTTGGCAGCGGTCTTAGGGCCAACTCCAGGGATTCCGGGCAGGTTATCGGAGGTTTCGCCTACCAGTGCAGCCAAGTCTGGGTACTGCTTCGCCGGAACGCCATATTTCTCGAAGACCGCGGCATCGTCCATGCGGGCCAGATTTAGGACACCCTTGACCGGGTACAGAATGGTGGTCTCGGGGCGAATCAGCTGGAAGGTATCCCGGTCGCCCGAAACCACCAGTACGTCGAAGCCCTGATCTGCTGCCTGATCCGCCAGCGAGGCAATGATGTCGTCTGCCTCGAAGTTTGGCCTGGTCAGCGTCTTGATATTCATGGCGGCGAGCGCCTTTTCAAGCAGCTCGGTCTGGCCCACAAACTCTGGCGGGGTTTCGCCGCGGGTTCCCTTGTATTCGGGGTACTCTTCGGTGCGGAAACTGGAGCGTGAAAGGTCGAACGCAACTGCTAGGTGGGTTGGGCGTTCAAGCTGCAGAATGTTGAGCAGCATGCTGATGAAGCCGTGCACCGCGTTGGTGTGCTGGCCATCGGGGGTTTTGAAAGAATCTGGGCTGAGAGCATAGAACGCACGGAAGGCCAGCGAATGGCCGTCGATGAGCAAAAGAGTAGGCTTTTGAGTAGCGTTCATAGGCTTAAGCCTAGACCGCGACAACTTCTTTTTTCCTCGTCAAAACCAGAAAGCATCGTCATGAGCAACCCGATTCTCAGCCCGCAAGCAGCAGAGCTCTGGAAGGAACGCCAGATGGGTACACTGGCCGATCGGATGGGCATTGAGCTGCTTGAGTTGAGCGCCGAAAGAGCAGTAGCGACAATGCCGGTCGAGGGCAACACTCAGCCGCTCGGTCTGGTTCACGGCGGTGCCTACGTTGTGATTGCCGAGTCGCTTGGCTCATTTGCGGCAAATGTTTGGGCGGCACCGGAAGGGTTTGCCGTCGGCATCGATGTCAATGCCACCCACACGGGATCGGCACGCGAGGGCCTGGTTACTGCAACTTGCACGGCACTGAGCCTTGGCAAGACCATCGCCGTTCACGAAATCGTGTGCACCGATGAGGCTGGTCGCCGCCTCTCGACCGTTCGAATCACCAACCTGATTCGTCAGCGCAAGGGCTAGGCCTGAGGCTTGGCCTCGCCCATCTGATCGATGATGGTCTGCGAAACCTCTTTCATGGTCACGCGGCGGTTCATCGAAATCTTCTGAATCTCGCGGAAGGCTTCTGGCTCGGCCATTCCCAGGCGTTCGTGCAAAATGCCCTTGGCGCGATCGATTAGCTTTCGGGTCTCGAAACGCTCGTTTAGATCGGCAACCTCGTGCTCCAGCGCAGCAATCTGTTCGTAGCGGCTTAGAGCGATGTCGATGGCCGGGGTCAGGTCACTCTTGTTCCAAGGCTTAACCAGGTAACCCATCGCACCGGCCTCGCTGGCGCGCTGCACCAGTTCTTTCTGGCTGAATGCGGTGACCAAAACAACTGGGATCCGAAGTTCGCGAATCTTTTCGGCAGCCGAAATGCCGTCTAGTTTGGGCATCTTCACATCCATGATGCAGATATCTGGCTTGTGCTCTGCGGCCAGGGCAACGGCCTCTTCGCCGTCTCCCGCCTGGGCAACTACCTCGTAGCCAAGCTCTTCGAGCGACTCCACGAGGTCCATGCGGATAAGTGCCTCGTCTTCAGCGACCAAGACACGACGAGCGGTTAATTCATCGGACATGCCGAATACTGTATCCGAAATCGGTGAACTCCGGAATGCGGTAAACTAACGAGGTTGCACTTGCCGAAGTGGCGAAATGGCAGACGCGGAGCACTCAAAATGCTTTTCCGAAAGGAGTGCGGGTTCAAGTCCCGCCTTCGGCACAAAATATTCGCAAATAAAAAAGACCCCGAATGGGGTCTTTTTTATTTGATCTGGGCAAGGGTTGAGCCACCGCTCTCCCCCAGCTAGTCCACCCTGAAATCGGTGGCAATCCTAGAAACCAGAACCTCAACCGGCAGCGTTGCATCGTAGCGCTTACCCGGTTCCTGTGGTCCGAGTGGATCTGCGATTCGCAGCTGGGCGTTGAGCAGCGGCTTGCGGAAAAGGTTCCCGGTGGGGTCGCTGAGCCTTTCTTCCAGCACCGAGGCAGGTGCATCTAGCTGCGCAAACTTAACTCGTTGAATTCGGCGGTTGATTAGATCGCGGTAGTGCGCCTTCAGCAGCGAGGCACCAATCACAACGTTTCCGTGCTCCAAGGCATTGATGATGTTCTCGACCCACTCGTCCCGGTTCTCATCGCTGAGCGGCGTGCCCTTGGCCATCTTGTCCAGATTTGCCTGCGGGTGGAGTCTGTCGCCGTCAACGTAGGCGATGCCCAGCTTCTGAGCCAACGCCCGGCCCACGGTAGATTTGCCAGACCCGGCCAAACCAATAACCAAAATTTGCATACCCATTTGACACTCCTCTGCAGCTTGGTAGTTCTAGGAAACCACCCGGATGTTTCAGCGGAGTTTCGGGTTTATTAGAGTTTGCTAACTGTTTCGCGCTCGGAAATGTGGTTAAAGCAAAACGGACCCAACCGAGAGGTTGAGTCCGCGTTGCTTTTTGCTTAGGAGTTCTGGTAGCCAGCTACAACGCCGTTGACGGCATCGCCAACGCGGTGAACCTTCAGCGAGTTGGTCGAACCTGGAATGCCAGGAGGGGTACCTGCCACGATGACAACCTCTTCGCCAACCTTGGCCAGACCGTTTGCCAAAACCAGTTCGTCCACCTGAGCCATCATCTGGTCGGTGTGCTTCACTGGCGAAACCAGGTAGCTCTTGGCGCCCCACGAGAGTGCGAGGCGGTTGCGGATGGTGTCGCTCGGGGTGAATGCTAGCAGTGGAACTGCGGCGCGCAGACGCGAGACGCGACGGAACGAGTCGCCAGACTCGGTGAAGACACAGACGTACTTGCAGCCCAGCAGGGTTGCGATCTCCACTGCAGCTAGCGATACAGCACCCGAGTGGGTGTGTGGGCGAGTGCCAAGTTCTGGAATACGGTCTAGACCGTTCTCCTCGGTGCTCTCCACGATCTTTGCCATGGTCTCAACGGTGATTACCGGCCACTTACCAACGCTGGTCTCGCCCGAAAGCATGACTGCGTCTGCGCCATCGAGGATGGCGTTTGCAACGTCCGAGGTCTCGGCGCGGGTTGGTCGAGGCGACTCGATCATCGACTCAAGCATCTGGGTTGCAACGATGACCGGCTTGGCCCAGCGGCGGCTTAGCTCTACGGCGCGCTTCTGAACCAGTGGAACCTGCTCCAGTGGAAGCTCAACACCGAGGTCGCCACGGGCAACCATGATGCCGTCGAAGGCGTCGATGATTTCCTCAAGGGCGTCTACTGCCTGTGGCTTCTCGATCTTGGCGATGGTCGGAACGAAGATGCCCTCTTCCGCCATGATCTCGTGGACGCGAACGATGTCTTCTGCGTTGCGCACAAACGAGAGCGCAATCATGTCGACACCAAGCTTTAGACCCCAGCGCAGGTCTGCCTCGTCCTTCTCGGACAGTGCAGGGACGTTCACTGCAACGCCAGGCAGGTTGATGCCCTTGTTGTTGGAAACGTAGCCAGGGATTTCACAAACGGTGGTGACCACGGTGTCGGTTACCTCGGTGGCACGCAGAGTGACCTTGCCGTCGTCGATCAGCAGGACGTCGCCAGGCTTGACGTCGCCGCAGAGACCCTTGAAGGTGGTGCCACACATCTCGGCGGTACCCATCATTTCCTCGATGGTGATCTTGAAGACGTCACCCTTGTCGAGGTAGTGAGGTCCGTTCTCAAACTTGCCGAGACGAATCTTTGGGCCCTGGAGGTCTACGAAAACACCTACGGCCTTGCCGGCATCAGCTGCGGCCTTGCGTACGGTCTTGTAGATTGCCTCGTGCACGTCGTATGAGCCGTGGCTAAGGTTCATGCGGGCTACGTCTACACCGGCCTCGATGATGGCGCGGATGTTTTCGTAGCTGTCGGTGGCTGGTCCGAGGGTCGCAACAATCTTTGCGCGTCTCATTTTTCCTTCTTCCGGTCTTCGGCGCGGTGCCGATTTCCTTGGTTCTCAAAGTCTCGGTCGAGACTGTGAATGGTTAGTGAACTAAACGTTTGGTTTAGCTGTAAATCGAAAGTGGTCGGTCGGTTGGCTTGACCGGGAATGGTAGCTCGGTGGTGCCTTCCAGGTACTCGTCGATGGCGGCAGCGGCTGCGCGACCCTCGGCGATGGCCCAAACGATGAGGCTCTGACCGCGACCAGCATCGCCGGCAACGAACACGCCATCGGTGTTAGTTGCGTACTTGCCATCGCGTGCCACGTTTCCGCGGGCATCGATGACTGTGCCGGTCTCGGTGGCCAGCGAGTCGCCTTCTACGCCGGTGAAACCGAGTGCTAGCAGCACCAGGTCGGCTGGCAGGATGCGCTCGGTGCCCGCCTTTGGAAGGCGCTTACCGTCTACAAACTCGGTCTCGGCAACCTTGACTCCGGTGACCTTGCCGTTCTCGCCAACAAACTCAACGGTGGAAGCCAGGTAGGTGCGCTCACCGAATTCTTCGTGAGCGCTGGCAACCTCAAACAAGGTTGGGAAGGTTGGCCATGGCTGTCCGGTTGGGCGCTCGGTTGGTGGCTGCTTGCCAATGGCAAGAGTGGTCACGCTGAGTGCGCCCTGACGGGTGGAGGTGCCGATGCAGTCTGCACCGGTGTCGCCGCCGCCAAGCACGATTACGTGCTTGCCCTTGGCGTGAATCTGGTTTTCGAGGTCATCGCCGGCTACTGCCTTGTTGCCCTGAGTAAGGAATTCCATGGCGTAGTGCACACCGTCAAGCTCGCGACCAGGGATTGCCAAATCGCGGGGCTTGGTGGCACCGGTTGCAACTAGGACGGCGTCGTAGCGGCTGCGCAGGTCTTCCCAGGTGATGTCCACTCCGATGTTGACTCCGGCGCGGAAGCGAACACCCTCCGCCTCCAGCTGAGCCAGGCGGCGGTCGATGTGCTGCTTTTCCATCTTGAAGTCTGGGATGCCGTAGCGCAGTAGTCCGCCGATGCGGTCGTCGCGCTCGTAAACGGCCACGGTGTGACCGGCACGTGCCAACTGCTGTGCCGCAGCCAGACCGGCAGGGCCGGAACCAACGACGGCCACGGTCTTTCCGGTCATGCGCTCCGGTGAGTGTGAGGTGACCCAGCCCTTGTCGAAGGCCTCATCAATGATGCTGACTTCAACCTCTTTGATCGTCACCGCAGGCTGGTTGATACCAAGCACGCAGGCCGACTCGCAGGGAGCTGGGCAGAGGCGACCGGTGAACTCAGGGAAGTTGTTGGTCTGGTGAAGGCGCTCGATGGCGACCTTGCCCTGGTTGCGCCAGGTAAGGTCGTTCCACTCTGGAATCAGGTTGCCAAGCGGGCAGCCCTGGTGACAAAACGGGACGCCACAATCCATGCAGCGGCCGGCCTGGGCACGGACAACTGCCTGATCGCGCTTCTCGTAGACCTCTTTCCAGTCTTGGATGCGGATCTCGACAGGGCGACGCTTAGCGGTCTCGCGCTCGGTGAGCTTGAGGAATCCTCTTGGATCAGCCACGGGTAACCTCCAAAATCTGCTCCCAAACGACTTCGCCGTCTGGGTCAATGCCTTCGGCCACGGCCTTTTCGCGGATGCTGAGCACCGCTGCGTAGTCGCGTGGTAGGACTCGAACAAAGTGGGCAAGCTCGGCCTCGAAGTTGGCGAGGATGCGCTCGGCTACAGCCGAACCGGTCTCTGCCAGGTGAGCCTCGAGCAGCGCCTTGAGGGCGGCAGCGTCGTTGGCCTCCAGCGGTCCGAGGTGAAGTTCACCGGCGGCCAATGCTTCGTGGTTTACGCGGTCGCCGCGCAGCTTGTAAACGTATGCGACACCACCAGACATACCGGCACCCAGGTTTCGGCCGGTCTTGCCAAGGATCACTGCGGTACCACCGGTCATGTATTCCAGGGCGTGGTCTCCCACTCCCTCACACACGGCGGCTACACCCGAGTTGCGCACCAGGAAGCGCTCGCCAACGATGCCACGGAAGAACATGCTTCCGCTGGTGGCACCGTAGCCGATGACGTTTCCGGCGATGATGTTCTCTTCTGCCAGGAACGGCGAGTTGGCGTGTGGCTTGACCACGATGGTTCCGCCCGAGAGGCCCTTGCCAACGTAGTCGTTGCTGTCGCCGGTGAGCGAAAGCTTGATGCCCTTAGGCACGAACGCGCCGAAGGACTGGCCAGCAGCACCCGTCAGGTTCACGGTGATGGTGCCCTCTGGGAGTGCCTCAACGCCGTATGCCTTGGTCAGCTCGTTTCCAAGCATGGTTCCTACGGCCTGGTCCACGTTGGTGATCGGTAGGTCGATGACAACCGGCTTGGCGCTCTTTAGCGCGTCCTGTGCGGCGGCAATCAACTTGTGGTCGAAGTGCTTCTCAAGCTCGTGGTCCTGGAAAGTGACACGGCTGCGGTTCTCATCGGCGCTAAATACTGGACCAGCCAGGATTGGGCTCAGGTCTAGGCCGTCTGCCTTCCAGTGGCTGATTGCACGGTTCATGTCCAGCATCTGGGCCTGGCCGACTGCCTCTTCGATCGAGCGGAAGCCGAGAGCAGCTAGGTACTCGCGCACCTCCTGCGCCAGGAACTCGAAGAAGTTGACCACGTGGTCTGCCTGACCGGTGAAACGGGCACGCAGAGTTGGGTTCTGGGTGGCAACGCCAACCGGGCAGGTGTCTAGGTTGCAGACACGCATCATGATGCAGCCCTCAACCACCAGCGGCGCGGTAGCGAAACCAAATTCCTCTGCACCCAGCAGTGCAGCGATGATGACATCGCGGCCGGTCTTCATCTGGCCGTCAACCTGAACGGTTACGCGGTCGCGCAGCCCGTTGAGCATGAGAGTCTGCTGTGCCTCTGCCAGGCCTAGCTCCCAAGGGGTACCGGCGTGCTTTAGCGAGTTGAGTGGGCTGGCGCCGGTTCCACCATCGTGGCCCGAAACCAGAATTACGTCGGCCTTGGCCTTGGCAACACCGGCAGCAACAGTACCGATTCCGACCTGCGAAACCAGCTTGACGTGGACGCGAGCGGCACGGTTGGCGCGCTTCACATCGAAGATCAGCTGCTTTAGGTCTTCAATCGAGTAGATGTCGTGGTGCGGAGGTGGCGAAATCAGGCCAACACCCGCGGTGGAGTGACGGGTGCGAGCTACCCAAGGGTAAACCTTGTTCGGTGGCAGCTGACCGCCCTCGCCAGGCTTTGCGCCCTGAGCCATCTTGATCTGGATGTCATCGGCGTGGGTCAGGTACATGCTGGTAACGCCAAAGCGGCCCGATGCAACCTGCTTGACAGCCGAGCGTCGGGTTGGGTCGAGCAGACGCTCAACGTCCTCGCCGCCCTCACCGGTGTTGCTCTTGCCGCCGAGGCGGTTCATGGCAATCGCTAGGGTTTCGTGGGCTTCCTTCGAGATGGAGCCGTAAGACATTGCGCCGGTCGAGAAACGCTTAACGATCTCGGAGATTGGTTCAACCTCGTCGATCGATACCGCTGGGCGAACTCCGGTGCGCAGGGTAAACAGACCACGAAGGGTCATCAGGTTTTCGGCCTGGTTGTCTACCGAAGCGGTGTAGTCACGGAAGATGTCCATGCTCTTGGTCTTGGTGGAGTGCTGCAGCTTGAAGATGGTCTCCGGGCTGAAGAGGTGAGCCGGGCCTTCGCGACGCCACTGGTACTCGCCACCAACCTCGAGCAGCTGGTGCACATTGGTTACCTCATCGATTGGGTAGGCGCTCTTGTGTCGAGACGCAATCTCTTCGTGGATAACCTCGATTCCGATACCGCCCAACTGGCTGGTGGTACCGGTGAAGTAGGTGTCCACAAACTCCTGGCTGAGACCGATGGCCTCAAATACCTGGGCGCCCGAGTAGGACGAGACGGTGGAAATACCCATCTTCGACATGATCTTGAGAACGCCCTTGCCCAGACCCTTGATGAGGTTCTTGGATGCCTTCTCGATGCTTACGCCCTCGATGAGGCCGTCCTTGACCATCTGCTCGCAGGATTCCATTGCGAGGTAAGGGTTGACGGCGGCGGCACCGTATCCGATTAGCGCGGCGATGTGGTGAACTTCGCGAGCGTCGGCTGCCTCAACAACCAGGCCAACCATGGTGCGGCGGCCGGTGCGAATCAGGTGGTGATGCACTGCGCTGGTGAGCAGCAGCGAAGGAATTGGTGCCAGTTCGCGGTTGCTGTCGCGGTCGGAAAGAATCAGGTACTTTGCGCCATCGGTGATGGCAGCGTCAACCTCTTCGAAGATTTCGCGGATGCGGGCCGCCAACGACTCGGCTCCCCCATCGACGCGGTAAAGACCTTCGACGGTGAATGCGCTGCCGGCTCCTGGCTTTTCGTCGATGTGCTTGATCTTGGCCAGCTCATCGTTGCTGAGAACCGGGAAGCTGAGCGAAATCTGGCGAGCGTGCTCTGGGGTTGCAGTCAGCAGGTTGCCCTCTGGTCCGATGCCGGTACCGAGCGAGGTAACGACCTCTTCGCGGATGCTGTCCAGTGGCGGGTTGGTCACCTGGGCAAACTGCTGCACAAAGTAGTCGAAAATCAGGCGTGGTCGGCTTGAGATTGCGGCAATCGGGGTGTCGCTTCCCATTGCACCAACTGGCTCTGCGCCGGTCTTTGCCATCGGTGCCAACAGGATGCGAAGCTCTTCCTGGGTGTAGCCAAAGGTGCGCTGACGACGGTTTACGCTGCTTGCGGTGTGGGCAATGTGCTCACGCTCTGGCAGTTCGTCCAGCTTGATGCGGTTCTGCTCCAGCCACTCGCCCCAAGGCTCGAGTGCAGCAATCTCAGACTTGATCTCGTCGTCGTCGATGAGGCGTCCGCTGACGGTGTCGGCGATGAACATGCGACCAGGCTGGAGGCGGCCCTTGCGAACAATCTTGGCTGGGTCGATGTTGACCACACCGATTTCAGAGGCCAAAACTACAAGGCCGTCGTCGGTGATTACGTAGCGGCCGGGGCGCAGACCATTGCGGTCAAGGGTCGCGCCAACGAGCGAGCCATCGGTGAAGATAACTGCGGCTGGGCCGTCCCATGGCTCCATCAGCATGCTGTGGTAGTCGTAGAAGTTCTTGCGGGCAGGCTCGATGTCGGTCTGCTTCTCCCAGGCCTCTGGGATCATCATCATCATGGCGTGAGGCAGGCTGCGGCCGCCAAGGTACAGCAACTCCACGACCTCGTCGAACGAGGCGGAGTCGGAGCCAGCTGGGGTGATGATTGGGCTCAGCTGCTCTAGGTTGCCAAGCTCAGCGCTTGCCAACTGAGCCTCGCGGGCGCGCATCCAGTTGCGGTTTCCCTTTACTGTGTTGATCTCACCGTTGTGGGCGATCATGCGGAATGGGTGTGCCAGTGGCCACGATGGGAAGGTGTTGGTGCTGAAGCGTGAGTGCACCAGCGCGAGGGTCGAGGCAAAGCGCTCGTCACTCAGGTCTGGGTAGAACGGCTCAAGCTGCAACGTTGTGACCATGCCCTTGTAAACCATGGTGCGGCTCGAGAGCGATGGGTGGTAGATGCCAAGGCTGCGCTCTGAACGCTTGCGTAGACGGAAAGCGCGACGCTCCAGCTCGATGCCGGTGACGCCATCAACCGGGGCAACAAAAACCTGCTCGATGAAAGGCTGAGCGGCTCGGGCAAGGTCTCCAAGTACCTCCGGACGAACCGGAACCTCACGCCAGCCAAGAACCTGAAGCTGCTCTTCGACGGCAAGCTTCTCGAAGCCGGCCTTCTCGTGAGTGCGCTCATCGGCGTTGGTTGAGAGGAAAACTAGACCCGCGGCATAGCTGCCAGCGGCAGGAAGATCGAAGCCAGCCACCGCGCGCAAGAATGCGTCTGGGATCTGGGTGAGAATACCGGCACCATCGCCGGTACCGGCGTCGGAGCCAACTGCACCGCGGTGCTCGAGGTTGGTGAGTGCACCCAGGGCGGTGTCAATAATGTCGTGTCCAGGGGTACCGCGGAGGGTAGCAACCATGGCCAGACCACAGGCGTCCTTGTCGAACGCTGGGTCGTATAGGCCAACCTTGCCGGGCGCGGTAGAAAAGCGCTCGAAGGGGGACATAACAGACATGCCAAATCCAATCAATCAGTGAGTGAAGACTGGGGACAACGCTGGCCCGATTTACCGCTAACAACGCGGTTAGAACTTTTGTGCCTAGAATTCTGCGCTTGTGGCGACTTATGAACTGTTTCAGAGGGCTTCTGACCAGAAACCCTAAGGAAATACTAAGACTTAGAGTCTACCTCATCGGTGTTGGATTCCAACGCCTCTTCGATGTCTGCCGCGGCTTCCGATTCGGTTTCAATCTCTAGCTTTGGAGCCCGTCCCGGCAGATAAACCGAGAGCTCCGCACCGGTGTGCTTGCGGCTCTGGTACCAGAACAAAATTATGCCCAAGACCACTCCACCGATTGCTGACCAAACGTTGGCACGCAGACCAAGGAACACGTAGGCAGGGTCTAGGCGGATCGACTCGATGAAGATGCGACCGAACGAGTAGTACATCAGGTAGGCGGCAAACAACTTGCCCCACTGAAGCTTGAAGCGCTTCTCGGCCCACAGCAAAACGAAAACGCCCAGCAGGCTCCAGAGCGACTCGTAGATGAAGGTCGGCTGGAAGAGCTGCCCGGCAGGAAGGCCCACCGGATAAGCAGGGTTGTCCTGGGCGATCTCGAGACCCCAGGGCAGAGTGGTCGGGGTGCCGAACAACTCGTTGTTGAAGAAGTTGCCCCAGCGTCCAATCGCCTGAGCCAGCAGTAGTCCGGGAACCAGCGCATCGGCATAGGCAAAGAACTTGATGCCCGCCATTCGGGCGCCGATGTAGGCACCCAGCGCACCGAAGATTAGCCCGCCGTAGATGGCGAGGCCGCCCTCCCAGATGTAGAACATGGCGAGCGGGTTTTTGCCGGTGCCAAAGTAGTCGTTCAGGTGGGTAAGCACGTGGAACAGGCGACCGCCCGCAATACCAAACGGCACTGCCCAAATGGCGATGTCAACCGCCAGCCCTGGCTTGGCACCGCGGTTGCGCAGGCGAAGTGCGGAAACCACAATCGCAAGCACAATGCCAACGATGATGAACAGCGCATAGAAGCGGATCAGGAACGGGCCGGCCTGAAAGTTGTTGACGGTCGGGCTGGGAATGCTTGCTATGAAACGGTTCACTGCTTATTTCTCCTGGATTTCCGGATTTACCGGTTCAGCTTCGATGCTAGTTCGGAAACTTTAAGTTTTAGGGCGTCTACTCCGCCTTCGGCGTAGGCGCGAACGAACGCGCTTCCAACAATAGCCCCATCGGCGTATTCATTGACTTCGGCCACCTGCTCGGAGGTTGAGATTCCAATTCCAACGCAGGTGTTCTGCTCGGCATCCGCCGCACGAACCCCGGCTACGACCTTGCGGGCCTGCTGGTCGAGTTCGGCGCGGGCACCGGTGATGCCCATGGTGGAAACCGCGTAAACGAAACCGCGGCTCAGGTCGGTAGCCACCTGGATGCGTTCTGGTGTGCTGGTAGGTGCCGCCAAGAAGACCCGGTCCAGACCGTGGGCATCGCTGGCCGCCAGCCATTCTGCAGCCTCATCTGGAATCAGATCAGGCGTGATTAGTCCGGCTCCCCCGGCTGCGGCTAGGTCTGCCGCGAATCGCTCAACGCCATACTGAACCACCGGGTTCCAGTAGGTCATCACCAAGACCGGGGTGTCCACGCGATCGGTGATCTGTTTCACGGCTTCGAAGACCTGCTTCAGCTTGAATCCGCCATCGAGAGCCTGAAGAGTGGCGGCCTGAATTACCGGTCCGTCCATTACGGGGTCGCTGTACGGCACGCCGAGCTCGAGAACATCCACGCCGTTTTGGCACATCACTACGGCGGCTTCAACCGACTCGGCCAAGCTTGGGTAGCCCGCCGGGTAGTAGCCAACTAGCGAGCCCTTGCCGGCGGCTTTGCGTGCCTTCAGAACCTGTTCGGTGGTTGCGCGAGCCATTAGTTCTTGTCCTCCGAAATGAAACCGAAGTATTTTCCGGCGGTCTCCATGTCCTTGTCGCCGCGGCCAGACAGGTTCACCAGAATCGATGATCCGGCTGGAAGCTCTTTGGCTAGTTTTAGTGCGCCGGCGAGCGCGTGTGAGGTCTCGATGGCCGGGATGATGCCCTCGGTGCGGCTCAGGTCCAGCATGGCTGCCATTGCCTCGGCATCGGAAATGCCGCGATACTGGGCGCGACCAAGGTCCTTGAGCCAGGCGTGCTCGGGGCCAATGCCCGGATAGTCCAGGCCGGCACTAATGCTGTGGCTTTCGATGGTCTGGCCGTCTTCATCCTGCAGCATGTAGCTGCGGGCACCGTGCAAAACGCCAGGGCGACCGTAGGTGAGAGTTGCCGCGTGCTTAGGGGTGTCAAGGCCCTCACCCGCTGCCTCAAAGCCGAAGAGCTGAACCTCGTCGTCGTCCAGGAAGGCGTGGAATAGTCCGATGGCGTTTGAGCCACCGCCCACGCAAGCTGCCAGCGCGGTCGGTAGGAATCCGTATTCGTCCAGCATCTGCTGGCGGGCTTCGATTCCGATTACCGAGTGGAAGTCGCGGACCATGGCTGGGAACGGGTGTGGTCCGGCCACGGTACCCAGCAGGTAGTGGGTGTTGTCCACGTTGGCAACCCAGTCGCGCAGCGCATCGTTGATGGCGTCTTTTAGGGTGCGGCTTCCGGTCTTGACGGGAATAACTTCGGCACCCAGCAGGCGCATGCGGGCAACGTTCAGGGCCTGGCGCTCGGTGTCAACCTCGCCCATGTAAACCACGCACTCCAGGCCGAAAAGGGCCGCCGCAGTTGCGCTGGCGACGCCGTGCTGGCCGGCACCGGTCTCGGCGATGATGCGGGTCTTGCCCATGCGCTTTGCCAGCAGGGCCTGACCGAGCACGTTGTTGATCTTGTGGCTGCCGGTGTGGTTGAGGTCTTCGCGCTTTAGGAAGATGCGAACCTCTGGGTTTGCTAGGGCCGCAAATCGCTTGGCCTCGGTGATGATGCTTGGGCGACCGGTATAGGTGCGGTGCAGTTCGGCCAGCTCGAGGGCAAACTCGGGGTCTGCCTTAGCCTGCTGGTAGGTTTCGGTGAGCTGGTCGAGCGCAGCAATCAGAGATTCTGGCACAAATCGACCACCAAATTCGCCAAAGTAGGGGCCTTCTTGGGCGCGCAGACTCTGGGGGTTTTTGGATTCAGTCATGCCTATAACTTTAGAGGTTTGAAAGCGGCTAACCGGCTCTTAGGAATGACTTCAGCATCGCTGCTGGGTCATTGGTGACCAGTGCCTCGCCGACCAGAACCACGTCGGCTCCGGCGGCACGGTAGTGCGCAACATCGTCGGCGTTGCGGACCGCGCTCTCTGCAACCTTGATGACCCCAGCCGGAATGCTCGGTGCCAGCTCGGCGAAGAGGTTGCGGTCGGTCTGGAAGGTTGATAGGTCGCGGGCATTAACACCCAGGAGCTTGGCATCGACCTGAAGCGCACGATCAAGTTCGGCGGCATCGTGGGTCTCGATGAATGCGGTCATCCCCAGCTCTTCGGTGAAGTGCTTCAGGCGAACAATGGTCTTCTGATCGAGGCCAGCAACGATCAGCAGGATGATGTCGGCTCCGGCGGCACGACCCTCCAGAATCTGGTACTCGTTGGCGATGAAGTCCTTGCGCAAAAGCGGCACGTTCACCTTGGCGCGCACCGCACGCAGGTCGTCCATGCTGCCCTTGAATCGGCGCATTTCGGTGAGAACACTGATGGCCGACGCACCGTTGTCGGCATATATTTCGGCGAGCAGAGCTGGGTCTGGAATCTCGGCCATGTCGCCGCGGGAAGGCGAGGCACGCTTTACCTCGGCCAGAACCTTGATGTGGTCTGCGGGCTCTAAAAACTTGAGGGCGTTGAGTGCGGGATGCGCGGCCAGAGCAGCCTTTTCAACCTGAGCTAGGCTGACTTGCTCCTGACGCTTAGCAGAATCTGCAACGGAACCCGCGTAGAGTTCCTCGAGCACTAGTGGCTCTTGGTCTTGCTGCCGCCAACGCCATATCCGGCCTGCTTGAGCACGAAGCCCACCACAAGGCCAGCAACTGCGAGGCCGAACGAAGCCCAAACCAGAACCGGCTGGTCAACCCAGAAGAACCAAGTGCCAAATAGGGTTGCAACCATGATGATGATCACGGTGGTCCAAGAAGCTACGGAGTTACCGTGACCTGGGTCATTGCTCGACATTATTGCCTTTCGTTGCGCTCAGAAAAATAATAGCAAAGCCTCAGCGCTGAGAGTCCCAGAGCGAGATGGCGTCGTCTTTGGTTTGCTCGCCACTGGCCGCTTTTTGAGCAGACTTTCCCGGCTTTTGCGGCTTAGCATACCGGTCTGCCTTTCCGGTGGTCTTCCAACTTAGCGAGGCCCAGACTGCAACTGCCTGAAGCATCAGAAGCAAAATGGCTAGACCCAAAAACAGCTTTGGCATCGCCTGATTGGAATTTGCAACGGTGATTGCTGAGCTTAGGCCACCGCCTGTGCCACCCGCCAAGCCGGAGGCCTTTTCGACCTGGCTGTTTAGCGTGGGCGAAACCCCTACCCCGATCATGCTGAAAAAAGCGACAAGTTCGGTTGCGGTAACCAGCGCCAAAATTGCGGCAAAAACGCTTCGCACTCGGTTTCGAGTGAAGAGCATGGCTGCCAATCCGATGAGCCAGAACCAGTTGGCACCGTTGACCACCGGCCAGGCGCTGGCCCCGGTGGCACTGAGGCTCTTGGTAGTTTCGCCGAAGAGGTAGCTGACCCAATACCAAGTCTGATTTGCGACGATTAGTGCCGCCAGGGCCAGCAGCGCCCAGAGCGAAAAGATAAAACGGCGGCTAGTCAGCAACTTCTCAACCGATGTGCTTTAGGCGGTTGGCGGCAGCCACCGCGCGCGATGGAGCACCGGCCTTTGCAATGGTCTCCTGGTATTCGGTTTCGGGCACCGAGTCGAGTACCAGACCGGCACCGGCTTGCACCCGGGCGATTCCGTCGCGCAGGAACGCAGTGCGAATGGCAATCGCTAGGTCGGCGTTTCCGGCAAAGTCGAAGTAGCCAACCACGCCGCCGTAAATGCCTCGTGCCGAAACCTCAAGTTCATCGATGATCTCGAGGGCACGGGGCTTAGGTGCGCCTGATAGCGTTCCGGCTGGGAAGGTGGCCTTGAAGGCGTCGACCGGGGTCTGGCCGGGGCGCAGATCGCCCTCGACAGTGGAGACCAGGTGCATGATGTGGCTGAAGCGGTGTACCTGCATGAACTCGGTAACGTTCACTGAGGTGGGCTCGCACACCTTGAGCAAGTCGTTTCGAGCAAGGTCAACCAGCATCAGGTGTTCGGCGCGTTCCTTGGCGTCTGCCACAAGGGAGTCTGCCAGGAAGCTGTCGTCTTCGAAGTCTTTGCCGCGAGGTCGGGAGCCTGCAATTGGGTGCATCACGGCGTGGCCGGCGTGCACCGAAACCAAAGCTTCCGGGCTGGAGCCGATGACCGCGTAGGGTCCGTCCTCGTCCTCAAAGTTGAGCAGGTACATGTACGGGCTGGGGTTTAGGGCGCGCAGAACTCGATAGACATCAAGCGGGCTGGCGGTCACCTCGATGTCGAAACGCTGGCCGATTACCACTTGGAACACGTCGCCGATACGGACAAAGTGCTTGGCATCCTCAACCGACTTCAGGAAGTCGGCCTTAGGAACGCGGTGCTTGCTCTGCACCTCACCGGTGAGATCCAGCTCGGCTAGTTGCGGGGCTGCCGGGGCAAGCAGTTCGGCCTGAAGCGTCTCGATGCGGCGAACTGCCTCGCCGTAGCCAGCCGCGACATCGGAACCGGCCTCGTCATCGGTGATGAAGATGTTGGAAACCAGAAGCAGGTTTGAGGTGAGGTGGTCGACGATCACCAGATCTTGGAACATGGCAAAGGCCAGCGCCGGCGCAGCAAAATCGACCTTGGGTACATTCGGAAGGTTTTCGATCTGGCGAGCCATGTCCCAGCCGATTAGCCCAACTATTCCGCTGGTGAGCGGTGGAACGCCCTCGATGGGAGCCGAGGTCCACGCCTGTTGCATCTGGGCTAGAGCTTCGAGTGGCTTGGTTGAGAGTTGCGAGCCGTCCGGCATGGCACTGGCACCGGACTGAGAGTGCCAGATGGTTGGGGCGCTCGCGGTGCCATCGGGGTTTGGCTGGGTGAGCGTACCGCGGTTGTTGACTCCGATGAACGAGTAGCGGGCCCAAACCCCCTGCTCGGCAGATTCGAGCAGGAAGGAACCCGACTTGTGGGCGGCAAGTTTTTCGAAGATGCTCAGCGGAGTTTCGGAGCCCGAGAACAGGGTCTGAATCACCGGTACAACGCGGTGACTCTTGGCCAGTTCTTTGGCCTGATCGAGGTTTAGGTTGAGGGTCATTCTGAGTCGTTTTCTTCAGCGTTAAAGAGTTCTAAGGTATCAAAACAAGATTCGGTGCCGTTGTGGCAGGCCGGGCCGGCCTCGTGGACCAGTGCCAGCAGGGTGTCGCCATCGCAGTCGGCCTGCAGGCTGACCAGCTGCTGGGTGTTGCCGCTGGTGGCGCCCTTGTGCCAGAGCTCTTGGCGGCTGCGGGAGAAGAACACGGTCTCGCCCAGCTCGATGGTCTTGGTGAGCGATTCGCGGTTCATCCACGCCACCATAAGCACACGCTTGGTGTCTGCGCTCTGTACCACGGTAGTAATCAGGCCGTTGGCGTCAAACTTTAGGTCGGTAAACAAGGCATCGATACTCATGCTTGGCCCTTCGCTATCGAATCTGGTATCCGGCGGCGGCCAGCTCGGCTTTCGCCTGCCCGATGGAAACCGAGCCTTCGTGGAAAATGCTGGCCGCAAGGATGGCATCGGCGCCAGCTGCGGCTGCCAACGGAAAGTCGCTAGCCTTGCCGGCGCCACCGGAGGCAATCACCGGAACATTACTGATTGCCCTTATGTCGCGCAGCATTTCCTGATCGAATCCGTTTCTGGTGCCATCGGCATCGATGGAGTTGACCAGGAGTTCGCCGGCACCGAGCTCGATGGTTCGCTTTACCCACTCGAGGGCATCGAGATCGGTTTCGTTTCGGCCGCCGTGGGTGGTAACCACGTAGCCGGACGGGGTCTTGGGCGAACGCTTTAGGTCGAGGGAAATCACCAGCACCTGATTACCAAAGCGTTCGGCGATGCCGCTCAGCAGCTCTGGAGTGGCAATGCCGGCGGAGCCCACCGAAACCTTGTCGGCGCCGGCTCCCAGCAGTTTGGCAACGTCTTCAACCTGACGGATGCCCCCACCAACGGTGAGCGGAATGAAGACCTGCTCGGCGCATTTGGTGACCAGATCGTACATGGTCGAGCGGTTGTCCACGGTGGCGTGAACGTCCAGGAAGGTCAGTTCGTCGGCGCCATCCGAGTAGTAGCGGGCTGCCAGTTCGATTGGGTCTCCGGCATCACGCAGATTCAAAAAGTTGACGCCCTTGACAACGCGGCCATCGGCCACATCGAGGCAAGGGATTACGCGAACCGAGAGTGACACGATATCCCCTAGATGCGGGCTGCGTGGATGGCGCTGACCAGAATGGCGCGGGCACCGAGTTCGTAGAGGGCGTCCATCTTGGCGTTGGTTTCGCTGCTCTTGACCAGGGCACGCACGGCAACCCAGTCCTGCTCGCGAAGCGGCGAAATGGTTGGCGATTCGATTCCGGGGGTCAGCGCCGATGCCTGCTCAACCAGGTGCACTGGGCAGTCGTAGTCGAAGATGACGTATTCACGCGCAACCAGCACACCGTTCATGCGGCGCAGCAGGCTGGTGGCCTTATCGGCCGATCCCGGTGCGGCGATCAGGTGAGCGCTGGATTCGAGAATGACTGGACCAAAGATTTCGAGGCCGGCCTGACGAAGTGTGTTACCGGTAGAAACCACATCGGCTAC
>Ga0213920_1000069_pt1 | contig 119905 bp, 112 predicted proteins | sample McNCre1117MG_FD_161054 | JGI IMG/M metagenome (GOLD analysis project Ga0213920, IMG submission 161054) | Freshwater microbial communities from McNutts Creek, Athens, Georgia, United States - 11-17 MG | ecosystem: Environmental > Aquatic > Freshwater > Creek | place: USA: Georgia | collected...
GGAATCATCGGTGTGATTGTCGCCTTCGTTCTAAACGCGAGCATCTCGCCCGAGGTGCGCACGGCTGCCCCAATCCTGGGTTATTTGGTTGCCTTTTTGGCGGCAATCGGTGCCGGGGTCGGAGTCACCATCGCGGTGATTCTCGACCGAATCGGAACCGCTCGGTCAAAGACCCTGGAAGCCACTAAACTAGAGGGGTGATTCGTGGAGACGGCAACCTAAACCTAGACATTTCTGTAACTGCCGACGATAAAGCTCCGCAAGACCAATGTGGCGTTTTCGGCGTCTGGGCACCGGGTGAAGAAGTTGCCAAACTAGCCTTTTTCGGCCTCTATTCTCTTCAGCACCGCGGGCAAGAATCTGCCGGCATCGCCACCTCTGATGGCAAGAAAATCCTGGTCTATAAAGACATGGGTCTGGTTTCGCAGGTCTTCTCTGAATCGGCTCTAGAAAGCCTCGTCGGCCACATCGCGGTTGGTCACAACCGCTACTCAACCACCGGCGCATCGCACTGGCGCAACGCACAGCCGACCCTGGGTCGCACCTCTGCCGGAACCGTGGCGCTTGCGCACAACGGAAACCTGACCAACACCGCCGACCTACTTGACTTGCTCAAAGCTCGCTACCCTAACCAGGGCACCAACGAGATCACCGGCGGAAACACCACCGACACCGCAGTGCTGACCGCACTCATGGCCGGCGACCAAGATCACTCGCTTGAGGCAACCGCACTCGAGCTTTTGCCAAAGGTGAAGGGGGCCTTCTGCCTCGTCTTCATGGATGAGCAAACCCTTTATGCCGCCCGTGACCCGCAGGGTGTTCGACCTCTAGTTCTCGGTCGCCTAGAGCGCGGTTGGGTGGTTGCCTCAGAGACCGCTGCCCTCGACATCGTCGGTGCCTCGCTGGTTCGTGAGGTCGAGCCCGGCGAGCTAATCGCGATTGACGAGAACGGCCTGCGCTCGACTCGTTTCGCCGAGACCAAGCGCGCCGGTTGTGTCTTCGAATATGTCTATCTGGCTCGCCCAGACACCTCGATCAACGGCAAGAACGTCTATGAAGCCCGAGTCGAAATGGGTCGCGAACTAGCCCGCGAATATCCGGTTGAGGCCGACCTGGTCATCCCGACCCCCGAGTCAGGAACCCCAGCCGCGATTGGTTATTCAGAGCAGTCCGGAATTCCATTCGGTCACGGCCTGGTCAAGAACGCATACGTGGGCCGCACCTTTATTCAGCCTTCGCAGACCATTCGCCAGCGAGGCATTCGCCTCAAGTTGAACCCGCTTCGCGAGGTTATCCGTGGCAAGCGCATCATCGTCATTGATGACTCGATTGTTCGCGGCAACACTCAGCGCGCACTGGTTCAGATGCTTCGCGAGGCGGGTGCCGCCGAGATTCACGTGCGCATTTCATCGCCACCGATCACCTGGCCTTGCTTCTATGGCATCGACTTCGCAACCCGCGCCGAGCTGATCGCCACCGGCCTTGGTGTCGAAGACGTTCGCGCCTCGATTGGTGCCGACAGCCTCGGTTATTTGACCAAGGATGGCATGATCGCCGCAACCGGTCAGGAAGAATCAAAGCTTTGCACCGCTTGCTTCACCGGCAAGTATCCGATCGAGTTGCCGCTTGCCGAGCGCCTCGGCAAGAACCTGCTCGAGCGCCCAGCTGGCAGTGCCTCGGATGACACCGACCCGGCAGCCTGCAACCCTGGCCCAGACTCTGAGCTTGACGCCATCGTTCGCGATGCCGAAGCCAACTAAGTTTTCGAACAGCTAAACAGAAAGCGCACGATGTCTAACGCATACGCAGCATCCGGAGTCGACACCGAAGCGGGCGACCTGGCCGTTGAGCTAATGAAGCGTGCCGTCGGCGCAACCCACAACGACCTTGTCATGGGTGGCCTCGGTGGCTTTGCCGGAATGATGGATGTTTCGTTCTTGAAGGCATATGATCGCCCACTGCTTGCTACCTCGACCGACGGCGTCGGCACCAAGGTTGCCATCGCTCAGGCAATCGACAAGCACGACACCATCGGCCAAGACCTAGTCGGAATGGTCGTCGACGACATCGTCGTGGTTGGCGCGAAGTCGCTGTTCATGACCGACTACATCGCTTGCGGCAAGGTCATCCCAGAGCGCATCGCAGACATCGTTCGCGGAATCGCCGAGGCTTGCTCGGCAGTCGGCGTGGCCCTGGTTGGTGGCGAGACCGCAGAACACCCTGGCCTCCTAGGTGTCGATGACTATGACGTGGCCGGTGCCGCGGTTGGTGTCGTCGACGCCGCCAAATTGCTTGGCCCGCAGAATGTTCGCGTCGGTGACGTGGTTCTTGGCATGGCATCTTCGGGTCTGCACTCAAACGGCTATTCGCTGGTTCGCAAAATCGTTCGCGACAAGGGTTTTTCTTATACCGATCAGGTTCCCGAGTTTGCGGGCATCTCGCTCGGCGAAAAGCTGCTTGAGCCAACCGCGCTTTACACCGGCGTTCTGAACACCCTGCTTGAGAGCGAACTAGGTTCGGCCGTGCACGCGATGTCGCACATCACCGGCGGAGGAATCGCTGCCAACATCGCGCGCGTTCTGCCGCAGGGGGTTGCCCTGGATGTTCACCGCTCAACCTGGGCGCCACAGGAAGTCTTCAAGGTTCTTGCCGGTTGGGGCGGTTTCTCGCTCGAATCGGTCGAGGGCACCTGGAACCTTGGCCTCGGCCAAGCAGTTGTCGTTGATGCCGACAAGGCCGACGAAGTCGCCCACACTCTCACCAAGCTGGGTGTGCACACCTGGAACCTAGGAGAAATCCAGGATGCACCGAGCGGCGCGGCCCTAGCCGACTATGTTCAGGGTGCCAAGGGTGTCGACGGTGGAGCAGTTCGCCTAGTCGGCGAATACAAGTAACTCGTTTTGAGACGAGCCGCTGCGCGGCCTATTTAGGCCAAGCCCAAATCTCAAGCTGAATGCCATCTGGGTCACGCAGGTAGGCCCAGCGCGAACCGGCCAAATCACCGTCGGTCAAAGTCACCGGTGGGGCATTGAAAACCGCTCCGCGTTCGAGCAGGGTCGCATAGGCGGCATCCATGTCGTCAATCTGCAGGCAGATGTGGGTTGCGCCAACGTCACCGTTCTTTAGGTCAAAGTCTTTGCCGCGCGGGTTGTGATATTCGAGAAACTCGATTCGGGTGGCGCCAATCTCGATCATCGAGAACGAAAGTTCGGTGCCCTCAACCTGAACGGCATCTGACAGCTCTTTGCCGTGGCCGTGGTTTATCGGGCCCGGCTTGAGGTCAAACATCTTTGAATACCACTCGAACGAGCGCTTCATATCGCGCACGGTGATTCCGATGTGGTGCACGCCTTCGACTTTGAATGACATAGGGCTAACCTTTCGGGCCGGTTTACACTCTCAGTCAACATTATGAACAGGGTGTTCAGGCTCGCCAACCATAACGGTTTGAAAACGTTTGCCCCTCGGTTTTTCGGTCGTCGCTTTAAAAACCCTGTAAACAAGCGGATATACGCTAGATGGGCAAAAAATATCTGGGAACAAATTCGATTTCAGATTGTTGATTGTGTTCAAACTGTTCATCTAGACTAAACACGCAACAACAGGCCCAAGGTGGGCGATACCTGTCGAGGAGGACACGGTGGCAGCGAGAATGACTGGTCGCACGGTGATTGTCACCGGTGGCGCCTCGGGCATCGGCGCGGGCATCGCCAGCGCCCTTGCTTCAGAGGGAGCGAACGTTGTCATTGCCGACCTAAACCTCGACGCAGCCAACGCGCAAGCCGCCAAGATCGTCCAGGCCGGTGGCCAAGCCATCGCCGCCAAGGTTGACGTTACCGACCGAGCATCGGTTGTCGCCGGCATCGAATTGGCGGTCAAGACCTATGGCCAGCTCGACTGCTATTTCAACAACGCCGGCTTCAACAAGCCGCTTAAGTTTCTAGACGTCACCGAAGAGAACTTCAACGCCATCATGAAGGTCAACGTGTGGGGCGTGCTGGTCGGCACCCAAGAGGCCGCCAAGCAGTTCATCAAGCAGGGCACCGGCGGCAAAGTGATCAACACTGCATCGATCGCCGGCCGAACCGGCTTCCCAAGTTTTGCTCCTTACAGCGCATCCAAGGCATCCGTGATCTCACTCACCCAGGCCGCCGCACGCGCACTCGCCGAGCACAAGATCACCGTGAACGCATTCTCACCCGGCGTTGTGGCCACCCCGCTCTGGGTGACCCTCGACAAAGACCTCGAGGCCATCGGCGAGGGTGACTCGGGTTTCGACTCGATGTCGTCAGACATCCTTCTCGGTCGCCCGGCCGAGCCAGAAGACATTGCACCAACTGCCCTGTTCCTAGCAAGTAGCGACTCAGATTACATAACCGGCCAGACCATGGCAATCGACGGCGGAATGATCCTGGTCTAACCAGGAGAGTTCTTATAAGAAAGGCACATCATGACAACTGCAACATTCGGCACCAACCAGGTGGACTGGGAACAGCGTCTTGATTTCGACAAGTTGCGCACCGAGCGCTTGGCCAAGCTCAAGGTTGAGCTTGAGAAGTCGTCAGTGGGCGCCTTGCTGGCCTTCGACTTTGCCAACATTCGCTATATGTCATCGACTCACATCGGCACCTGGGCGATCGACAAGGCGATTCGCTTTGCCTTGGTCACCCGCAAGACCGACCCGATCGTCTGGGACTTCGGTTCGGCCGCCAAGCACCACCAGCTCTATAACCCATGGCTAGACACCACCACCGCTGAGGCAGACGCCGACCCACACGCACCACACCACGGTGCCGTCAAGCCGCGCGCCGAGTCTGGCGCCCGAGCCGGAATCTCGACCCTTCGCGGTGCTTTCAACCCGGATGCCGGCATCGCCGACGAGGTGGCTGCGAAGATCAAGCGCGAGCTCGAGAAGTATGGTCTGCTCAATGAGCCACTCGGAATCGACATCGTCGAGCTTCCAATTCTGTTCGCCCTTCAGCGCGCGGGCATCACCGTGGTTGACGGTCAGCAAATCTTCTTAAACGCGCGTGCGGTGAAGACCGGCGAAGAGATTGGTCTGCTAACCCAGGCCGCCTCGATGGTCGACGCTGCCTATGAAAAGCTCTATGAGTTCCTTCGCCCTGGCGTGAAAGAGAACGAGGCCGTTGGTCTGGTATCCAAGGTGCTCTATGACCTGGGCTCAGAGTATGTCGAGGGTGTCAACGCAATCTCTGGTGAGCGCTGCTCGCCTCACCCACACGTCTATTCAGACCGCCTAATTCGCCCAGGCGACCCAGCCTTCTTCGACATCCTGCACAGCTATCAGGGATACCGCACCTGCTACTACCGCACCTTCGCGGTCGGTTCGGCTAGCCCAGCACAGCACGACGCATACAAGCGCGCTCGTGAATATATGGACCGCGCGATTGCCTTGGTTCGCCCAGGTGCAACCACCGCAGACATCGTTGCCGTTTGGCCAAAGGCCGAGGAGTTCGGTTTCGCAAACGAAGAGGCCGCATTCGCACTACAGTATGGCCACGGTGTCGGTCTTTCGATCTGGGAGAAGCCGATTTTCTCTCGCCTGGTCTCGTTCGACCACCCAGAGGTTTTGGTCGAAGGCATGGTCTTCGCCCTCGAGACCTACTGGCCATCAGCCGACGGTTGGGGCGCTGCCCGAATCGAAGAAGAAGTCGTGGTCACCGCCACCGGTTGCCAGGTCATCACCAAGTTCCCTGCCGAAGACTTGCTTGTCGCCGGTCAGCGCTATTACTCGGTTGGCGGCCCGCTGCCACTTCAGCGTGACTCACAGTCGCACCTAAACACCTTCGAGGGTCGCGGCGGCAAATAAGCTGCGCGGCGAAAGCGGAGAATTCGAATGACTGACCAGATGATTGCGGCCGTCTACCACGGCAGCGGCGACGTGCGAATTGAAAGCATGGATGTGCCTACCCCGGCAAAGGGCGAGGTCTTGCTCAAGATTCTGCGCTCAGGCATGTGTGGCACCGACGCCTCTGAATACAAGTCAGGCCCAAAGATGTTTCCGGTTTCGGTGAAGCACCCAAACAGCGGTCACCAGGGCCCAATGGTTCTCGGTCACGAGTTCATCGGCGAAATTGTCGGCGAGGTCGACCCGGCCTCGGGTTTCAAGACCGGTGACATCGTCGCATCTGGAGCGGGCATCAGCTGTGGTCAGTGCAAGCGCTGCAAAGAGGGGCGCACCAACCTCTGCGACAACTATGTGACCCTCGGCCTCAACCGTCACGGCGGAATGGCCCAGTATGTGGCTGCGCCAACCAGCACGCTGGTCAAGGTGCCAAGAGGTTTGAACTTGGATGCCGCCGGAATCGCCCAGCCGCTTGCGGTCGGCCTCCACGCGGCTCGTCGTTCTGGGGTTCGCGACGGCGACAAGGTTTTGCTTATCGGTTCTGGTGCGATCGGCACCTTCGTGTTGGCCGGCTTGAAGCATCTGGTCGATGCCGAGATCACCGTGCTTGACTTCGGCGGCAGCCGACTAGAGCGTGCAGCTCGACTGGGCGCCGACCACACCGTCGAGGTTGGTCCAGTCGCCACCGAAAACATCAAGAAGATTTTTGGCCCAGCCGGAATCGACGTTGTGATCGAGGCCAGCGGCGCCCCGGGCCAGCTGCCTTTTGCGATCGACATGGTTAAGCGCGGCGGAACCGTGCTTCAGGTTGGTCTGCCATCGGCTCACCCAGAGATTGACCTGCACAAACTGGTGCTTAGCGAAATCAACATCATCACGACCTTGGCGCACGTTTGCGGCGAAGACCTCGGCGCATCACTCGAAATTCTTGAGTCGAGCACCCTCGCACAGGAACTAATCGAAGGCGTTTATCCGTTGTCTGAAATTAGCAATCAACTCGAACTTCTAAGCACCGGCAAGATTCAGGGCAAGGTCCTGTTCGACCCGTCACTTTGAACCAGTAACCAAGAAATAGGGAGCAAAAATGAAGGCAGCGATTTTCTACGGCGCTAAAGACATTCGAGTTGAGAATGTGGCCGAACCCCAGGTGGTTGGCCCGGGCGAGGTTCGCCTCAAGCCCTTCTGGTGTGGCATCTGTGGCACGGATGTTCACGAGTATGCGATGGGCCCGATTGTTATCCCGTCGAAGCCTCACAAGCTTAACGGCTCGATCCTGCCGCAGATTCTAGGTCACGAGTTCTCGGCCGAGGTGCTTGAGCTTGGCAAGGGCGTCACCAACGTGAAGGTCGGCGACCGCGTCTCGGTCATGCCACTGCTTTCATGTGGCGTTTGCTATTTCTGCTCTCGCGGCGACAACCACCTCTGCACCTCGATGGCCTGCATCGGCCTGAGCTGCGAGTGGGGCGGCATTGCCGAGCAGGCAGTGGTTCCGGCAGCAAACGTGTTCAAGCTGCACGACTCGGTTTCTGACGTGGCCGGTGCCTTGGTTGAACCCCTCGCCGTTGCCGCCTATGGCGTCGACCGCGGAAACGTTCGCCCTGGCGACACCATTCTGATCACCGGTGCCGGTCCAATCGGTGCGCTAGCCGCAATCTATGCCGAGAACCTAGGCGCTCGAGTCTTCGTCTCTGAGCTAAACCCAAACCGCAAGCGCTTGATCGAAGATCTTGGCATTGCCACCCTGCTTGACCCAACCAAGGATGACGTGATCGGCACCCTCAAGGATGCCACCAGCGGAATCGGCGTTGACGCGGTCATCGAGTGCTCGGGCAACGAGCGCGCGCTGCAGACCGCGATCAAGTCGGTTCGCTCGGGCGGTTTCGTGGTTCAGACCGGCCTCCACACCAAGCCGGCATCGCTTGAGCCGATGGAGCTTTCAGAGCGCGAGATCACTTACACCGGAACCTGGTGCTACCCAGTGACCGACTGGCCTCGCATCATCGACCTAATCGGTCGCCGCGGTTTGCCAGTTGAGAAGGTTGTCAGCTCGCAGATCACCATGGATGACATCGTCACCAAGGGCTTCGAAGAGTTGGTTTCACCAACCGGAAACGAAACCAAAGTTCTAGTCAGGGGTTACTAAACATGAAGGCTCTCGAATTCGTTTCAGAAGGCGTTGCCAAGGTCAACGAACTTGCGGTGCCAGAAATTGGTGACGACGAGGTTCTGATCGCCTCGCGTGCGGTCGGAGTCTGTCACTCAGACATTGAGCTGCTCGAAGGTCGCTACATCATCCCATTTAGCTATCCGATCATCCCGGGTCACGAATGGTCTGGTGAAGTGATGCGAGTCGGTTCTAAGGTGACTCGCTTCAAGAAGGGTGACCACGTGGTTGGCGACTGCGTGATCGGCGACGACCACTTCGGTTTCTCAATCAGTGGTGCCGCTGCCGAGTTCTTCATCACCAAGGAATCGTGGTTGCACAAGATTCCAGAGAACATCTCGTGGAACAACGGCGCCTTGGTCGAGCCATTTAGCGTGGCCTATTACGCGCTGATGCGCGTGGGCAATGTGAACGCCAGCGACATTTTGGTGGTTCTCGGCGCGGGCCCAATCGGCCTTGCCGTGACCGCAGCCGCCAAGGCCCTCGGCGCAAAGACCATCGTGGTTGAGCCGGTTGACTTCCGTCAGAAGGCAGCGCATGAACTGGGTGCCGACTTTGTCTGCGGGCCTGATGAGATTAAGGCCGTGCTGGCCAAGGTCAGCGAAGGCCGCGGTGCAAACGTTGTGGTCGAGGCCACCGGACGCCCGGATGTCATGGCAACCGCTCTCGAGCTTGCCGCCTTCAAGGGTCGCGTCGCCTACATTGGCATCGATGTCGGCAAGTCGGCTCCGGCACAGCTTGGCCTGATTCAGTCGAAAGAATTGACCATCACCGGTTCGATCGGTTCGCCTGGAGTTTGGGAAGAAACCATTCGCTTCATGTCGAACAAGAACATCGACCTGTCACCACTGGTCACCGCTCGATTCACCGTCGACGAGGCGCTTGGTGCGGTCGAAGCCGCCCAGCGCCCAATGGAGAACATCAAGGCTCACATCGAATTCAACGCGAGCCTATAAGCGAGTTAACAGAAGAAGGGCTGCCCGGTTGGGCAGCCCTTCTTCTTTATCCCGGCTGATTAAGCCTTTGGCAGGATGTTTGCGTCGCGGTATGCCTGGACGTTAGCGAAGAAGCTCTTTGGGCTTGATCGGAAGTTCAGGAAGCCGGCCTCGCGTGACTTGGTCATGTCGGTGAAGCATTCGATCTGACGACCTAGGTCGCTGTCGCTGTGCCACCATGATGCCAACTTGGTGACATCGTGAACGGCAAGACCGTGCTTCTTGGCAATTTCTTCCCAAACCGGCGCGGCATCCTTCATCTGCTCTTCGAGCGGCTGGAAGTGCTCTGCCTTTGGGCCTTCGTAGGCGACACCAAAGTGCTCGGCGATCTGAGGCCATAGCCAGCGCCAGCGGAAGGTGTCACCGTTGGCGATGTTGAACGCCTGGTTTTCACCGGCTGGGTTGGTCGAAGCCCAAATTAGCTGCTCGCCCAATAGGTCGGCATCGGTGACGTCAACGACACCGTTCCATGCCTGGGTTGAACCAGGGAAGATGAATGGCTTGCCGAGTGCCTTCTGAATCTCGGCGTAAACCGAGAGGGTCAAGACCATGTTCATGGCATTGTCGACCGCATAACCAAAGATGGTGTGTGAACGGTGAACGCTCCAGGTGAAGCCCTGCTTCTTGGCAGCCGCGAACAGCTCGTCTTCTTGGGTGTAATAGAAGTTTGGAACATCCAGGCGAGGCTCATCCTCGTGGAATGGCGTTTCGGCCATAACCGCGTTTGCATAGTTGTCGAATGGGCCGAGGTAGTGCTTGAGGCCGGTCTGCAGAGCAACGTGGCGAACGCCACCGTCTGGCTCGAGGCCTGCCAACAGGTTGCGGATGGTGGCGCCGTTAACCTCGATGTTCTCGGCTTCAGAATCCTTCTTAATCCAGGCAGTCATAAAGACGATCTCTGGCTTTAGGCCGGCGAGAGCGTGCTTCACACCCTCGGCATCGAGCAGGTCAGCCTTGATGTGGTGCACTCCGGCAGGCAAACCTTCGGTGCGACGAGAGAGTCCATAGACATCCCAACCGTCCTTCAGCAGCTGTTTTGCGATTACCTGGCCCGAGATGCCAGTGACGCCAACGATTAGTGCGCGGCGACCAGTGTTTGAGCTCATTGTGAAAATCTCCGTTCATAAGTGTGGTGTTCACTTGAGATGAACGTTACCAGTAAACAGGCCTTCGATATAAAGACAAATAAGTAACGATTTGATTCGATATCTGCCCACGCTGAACGAAGTCGGTAATTTTCCCGAATAAACCGCCCAAGTCCCCAGAAAACCGCGATTAATCAAGGGTTTACGGCAGAAAAAGTTTTGGCAAACCTGGGAATAAATGCGCGGGTTTAGCAGCACTGAAACCGCTCGTCCGAAGAAATGTCGCCGAATCGTTATCGTAAGTGTGCCTAAACGTTGTTAACGTTTCATAAAGTAGGACTCAACACAGTGGTAACGAATCCACAAAAGATGCATCAAGGAGAACAAATGGCAGATCGAAGTGCCGCAACCCTTTCAAAGGGCTCGCGCTTTCAGGTTTCCAAGGGTCTGTTGACCGTCCTGGTTTCGACCGTGGTTTTGTTCGCCCTTAGCGCCGTCCTAGCTCCTACCAGTGTTGCCCCGGGCACCCTCAGCGGAATGTTGCCGTTCGCAGGAATCCTGGCGATTGTTGGTCTCGGTCAGATGCTCGTGATTCAGCAGGCCGGCATTGACCTATCGGTTGCCGGCTCAATGTCGCTAGCTGCCGTGATTGTCACCGTGTATCCGACCGGCGACAACACCAAGTTGGTGCCAGCCCTTTTGATGTCGTTCGGAGTCGCACTTCTCATCGGTGGACTCAACGGCGTGCTCATCGGTTTCTTGAAGTTGAACCCAATCATCGCAACCCTGGGAACCAACTCACTGCTTTACGGCCTAGTCATGGCAATCTCGCAGGGCATTCCTCGCCAGACCACCAAGGCACTTCAGGGCATTGTCACCAACAACACCCTGGGCATTCCAAACGCCGTCTACTTCGCGGCGGCCACTCTGCTCGTGGTTATCTTCTTTTTGCGCAAGACCGTTGCCGGTCGTCGTTTCGAGTCGATCGGTGCTAGCTCAGCAGTTGCCAGCATCTCTGGACTTCGCGTTCGCACCCACCTTGCCCTTGCCTACGTTTGGGGCCAGCTGCTCTACACACTCGCTGGCGTCATCATCGCCGGCGTGATCTCTTCACCAAACGGTTCTATGGGTGACGCATACCTGCTTCCTTCGGTTGCAGTCGTGGTGCTCGGTGGAACTTCACTGCTCGGTGGACGTGGTTTGCCAACCGCAACGGTTGTCGCCGCGGTCTTCCTTTCTCAGCTCGACCAGTTCGTTCTTGCACTCGGAGTTAACTTCGCAGTGCGCACGCTGGTCCAGGCAGCGGCGCTGGCAATCGGTGTCGCGATTTACACCGTGGATTGGTCTCGAGTGCGATCAATCCTCACCAAGCTCCCGTCGGCAAATGGTCGCGGGCAGAACCAAGCTTCTTTGCCTTCGGCTTAGAGGTCAAAAAATGCGCGACAGTGATGTCACGCACTTAGATGGAGGAAACAAAGATGATTCGTCGTCGTAAAATCGCTGCGGCTCTTTCCGCCGCGGCAGTAGCATCGATGCTATTGACCGGCGTAGCCGCAGGCGTAGCGTCACCGGCAACAGCAGCAACCGTTCCGTCATGGTGTGGCCCTAAGAAGATCACCATGGGTCTAACCGATGGTTTCGGCGGCAACAACTGGCGTCTGGTCACCACCGCATCAGCTCGCAACGAAGTTTCAAAGTGCCCAAGCGTCACCAAGCTTCTTTACGCGGATGGCCAGGGAAACACCACCAAGGCAATCTCAGACATCAAGGGCATGGTTGCCAAGGGCGTCAAGGCTCTAGTTGTATTCCCAGACGCTGGTAAGGCAATCCTGCCAACCCTTCGCGCTGCATACAAGGCTGGCGTTGTAACCGTTCCTTACCGCGTTGACCCATCAGGCGTTAACGGCAAGGACTACACCATCTTCATCCCAGGTGACTTCGTCACCGACGGTAAGAACTGGGGAACCTGGACCAAGAAGAACTTCCCTAACGGTGCAAACATCCTGTTCTTGTCAGGTCCTGCCGGAAACAGCCAGGGCTTGGATGAGCGCAAGGGCTTTGAGTCAGTTCTAGGCAACGGAAGCGGTGCCTACAAGTACATCGGCGAGCAGCCTTTCGAGGTCACCAACTGGGACCCAGCCCTAACTCAGAAGGTTCTAACCGCAGCTATCGCGAAGTACCCAAAGATCGACGTTATCTTCTCTGACTTCGGCCCAGTTATGGTTTCATCACTAGGCGAGTTCACCAAGAGCGGCCGTTCAATCCCAGCACTAGCAACCTCAGATGGAAACATCCTTGGCTGCTTCTACCAGGACAACGTGAAGGCAAACAAGGACTTCAAGTTGATGACCGTTGCAACCGGTAACGACCACGTTCGCCTAGCTGTTCAGCAGGCTGTTGCTCGTGCAACCGGCGGTAAGGTTCCAGCTGCAACCGCATTCAAGGCTCCAGTGTTTGAAGACTCAACCACCGGCAAGCCTCACCCAGTGCAGTGTAACCGCAGCATCAACGACTGGACCTTCTTGTCAGCTCAGATGAGCGGCGCGGACCAGGAAGCATTGCTAAAGAAGTAACAAAGAACTAGTACCAATGGTTGCTGGGCCGGCTTAGAAATAGGCCGGCCCAGTAAACCGCCCCAAACAACTTGAAACACCAGGAGACGCAAAGTGGCCCAGAGTACATCAAAGACCGTAGTCATGGAACTACGTGGCATCTCAAAAAACTACTCGGGTGTAGCCGCGCTCACCGATGTGAGCCTGAAGATCAACGCCGGAGAAGTTCACGCCCTACTGGGTGAAAACGGCGCTGGTAAGTCAACCCTGATGAACGTGGCCTCTGGAACCGTAGCGCCCTCATCTGGTGACCTAGTCATTCACGGAGAGCGTTATGACGCTCTGACCCCGGCGCTGGCTAACAGCCTCGGTATTGCCATCGTGCACCAGCACCCAGCCGTGCTGAAAGACCTCACCGTTCTCGAGAACCTGCAGGTTGCCCTGCCTAGATCAATCTTCAAGGGTCGCAAGGCCGAGAAGGTTGGCGCAGAATTGCTCGCTCGAGTCGGCCTTAAGATTTCCCTAAAGCTTCGTGTCGAAGACCTTTCTATCGCCCAGAAGCACCTTCTCGAGATTGCCAAGGCCCTGGCCACCTCGCCAAAGATTCTGGTTCTAGATGAACCTACCGCCGCCCTTGGTCAAGACTCGGTCGAGCTCTTGTTTCAGCTGGTCGCCAAGGAAATTGCAAACGGCACCGCGGTAATTTACATCACCCACCGTCTAGCCGAAGTTCGCGAACTAGCCGACATCGTCACCGTGCTTCGCGACGGTCACCTGATGGCCACCTCAAACATCGATCAGATCACCGACGCCGAACTATTGGCTCAGATCATCGGCCGCGAGCTGAAGTCGACCTTCCCTGCTAAGCACGTCAAGGCAGCCGGCGCTCAGCCGAACCTCGTAGTGAAGGGCCTAACCGGCAAGGGCTTCAGCGACATCAACATCGAGGCCTATCCTGGCCAGATCATCGGCATCGCCGGTGTGGTCGGCAACGGTCAATCAGAATTCCTCAAGGCGCTCTCGGGTCAGGCTGACTTCAGCGGAACCATTGAAATCAATGGCGAAGCCAAGACCGGTCGCCAGCTAAACGGAAAGGCTGCGCTCATGCCGGCCGACCGTCAGCGCGAGGGTGTCATGATGCGCATGTCGGTTCGCGAGAACTCGGCACTTGCCTCGCTCAAGAAGTTCAAGGTTGCTGGCCTGCTCAGTCGCAAGAAAGAGGTCGACAGCGTTCACGACACCTTGACCTCGCTATCGATCAAAGCTCCTGGCCTTGAGGCTCCGGTTTCGGCACTTTCGGGCGGAAACCAGCAGAAGGTCGTCATGGCCCGCGCGCTGCTTTCAAACCCGATCATGATTTTGGCCGATGAGCCAACCCAGGGTGTTGACGTTGGTGCCCGTTCTGAACTCTATGAAATCCTTCGGCAGGCCTCGGCCGACGGCATCCCAGTGGTAGTCGCCTCATCTGACGCCAAGGAGCTCGAGGGTCTATGTGACACCGTGTATGTCTTGTCTCGCGGTCAGGTGGTCAAGACCCTTCGCGATGGTGAAAACCGCGAAGAGGCGATGATTGAGGCAGCGGTCACCTCGACCACGAAGGTCATTCGCATCGAACGCGAACAGCGCGAGCAGAAGCTCGGCAACGAGACCTTCTTCGAGAAGTTCCGCAGATTCCTCAAGGGTGATTATGCGCCACCGGTGATGCTAGGCATCGTCATGGTTGCGCTTACCGCACTGATCATGACCAAGACCGACAGCTATCTCGGTGACTTCAACATGAACTCGATCTTGCTCTTGGTGAGCGCGCTTGGTTTTGTGGCGATCGGTCAAACCACGGTCATGATGACCGGTGGAATCGACCTTTCTACCGGACCGCTGATCGGCTTCCTGGTCGTCATTGCCTCGTTCTTCATCAACGATAATTCTCCGACAACTTCGATCATCCTCGGTTTGGTTACCATGGCGGTCGTCGCGGTGGTCGTCGGCCTGGTCAACAGTTCACTGATTCGCTTCGTGAAGTTCACCGCGATTGCGGCTACGTTGACCACCTATATCGCGATCGGTGGTTTCGCATTCATCCTTCGCCCACAGCCTGGTGGTTACATCAGCCAGGCGCTGTCAGACGTTTTGAACGCTGCCATCGGCCCGATTCCATACGTGTTCATTGCCTTGGTTGTTGCTGCGGTAGGAATGGAATATTTGCTTCGCAAGTCTCGCTGGGGCTGGCAGCTTCGCGCGGTCGGTTCGAATGAAGAAGCCGCTCGCAAGGTTGGTGTTCGCATTACCCGAAGCATCATGGGCGCCTATGTGATCTCGTCACTCTTCGTGTTCCTCGGCTCGCTGCTGCTCATGGTTCAGCTTGGCATCGGTGATGCTTCGCAGGGTGTCACCTACACCTTGACCGGTATCACCGCGGTAGTGCTTGGTGGCACTTCATTGATGGGTGGCCGAGGAACCTACATCGGAACCTTCATGGGTTCGATTCTTTTGATTCAGGTGCTGAACGCAACCGTGTTCCTCGACCTAGACCAGACCTGGCAGTATCTGCTTCAGGCGATCCTGATCTTGGTGGCCGCTGTGGTCTACAGCATCGCACGCAACCGCAAGGCTGCAAAGACTCGCTCCAAATAACTCCTAGTAAGTAGAAAGAGTTAAGGCCCGCAGCGCTGCGGGCCTTAACTCTTTCTGGAAGGAAATCTTAGATCTTGCGTTGACGGGTCAGTTCGGCAATCGAAGACCAGTCGAGGTCGCGCAGTTCTGGGTCTTCTAGCGCAGCCTCGAACAATCCGCGAAGAACGCTGGCAACCGGCAGTTTGAGGTCGAGCTCGCTCGCCGCATCTTCGACCAGCTTTACATCCTTGAGGCCAAGGGCCACCGAGAATCCCGGTGGGGTGTAGTTGCGGTTGACAATCATCGGGCCGTATCCGGTGTAGGCCGAACCGGTGAACGCGGTGTGAGTGATGATCTCGACGAAGGTGTTCGGGTCAACGCCGCCAGACTCGACCAGGGCGACCGATTCGCCGATTGCCTGAAGTGCATGGATGAGGTTGTAGTTGACTCCTAGCTTCACCAGGATCGACTTCGAGTGGTCTTCGCCAACGTTCCAGTGCTTCGCCGAAACCTTGTCGAAGATCACCGCAGCCGCCTCTACGGCTTCTGGCTTGCCGGCGGCCACAATCAGCAGTTTGCCATTGAGGATTGCCGCAGGGCGACCTAGAACCGGAGCAGCCACATAGCCCAGCCCCAAACCATCGTGCAGCTCGGCGAGTTGCTTGGATGCGGTTGTGCTCAGGGTCGACATGTTCAGGTGAATCGAGCCCGACTTCGCTTTGGCAAGGTTTGCTTCGCTGAACACCTCGAGTGCCGCGGCATCGTTGCTCAGCATCGAGATGAAGAAGTCATTCTGCATGGCCTCGACGAGGTCGACCTTGCGAGCACCTAGGTCAAGCAGGTCTCCGATTTCTTTGGTCGATCGGTTCCACACATCAACTTCGAAACCTTGCTCTAGCAAACGGGTGGCCATTGCGGTTCCCATTGAACCCAGGCCTAAGAGTGAAACGCGAATTTTGTCAGTCATGTCTAGCCAATCAATTCCGAGCGCACGAACTCTAGTTCGCGACTCACATAGTCGATGATGTCGCCGGTCTTCAGTTCTGGCGGAAGCACATCCCAGGTATAGGTCTCAATCTCGAGGTGGTCTGAGAGCGGGGTTTCGCGGTGCATCTTCAGTGCCTCTTGAACCCCGAAGCGGGTGGTGCGGAATGGCCCTAGCTCTTCCAGGAACACCGGAACGTGGAAGTGTGTGCGCATCTCGGTGGTCACCGGGGTGACCTCGTATGCGTCTAGGGCCTCGCCTAGATTCAGGAACTTGGTGATCTTGCCGTTTTGCTTCAGCGAGGTTTGGCTCAGATAGATGGTGTCGGTGAAACGGCGCAATGCTTCGATTTTGTCTTGAGTCAGGTTCTCAACCCACAGCGATGCTGCTTCTTGCAACTTGAAGATAGGGATTCCGGCCTCAACCAATTTGGTCAGTGACTCGGTGATGTTTTCGAAGCCGACCGATTGGTGGCCGATGTCGAAGACCACACCTAGATAGCGTCGAATCACGCCCTCTGCCTCGCTCAGCGGAATGCCGGCGACCTCGGCCAATTCACGGATTCCCGCAATCGAGTAGATGCGCTCTTTGAAGAAGCTCACGGTTTCATCCGTGGTTTCTAGATAGCAGGCTGGTTCTGGTTCTATCGCCAGTTTGACTCGGCGGCCGGTGCGTTCTTCGAGTTCGAGCAGGTGTTTGACCACCCTGAAGACATTGCGGGTGAAGGTGCGCACATATGCCTCGTCGGCGACGTTTGGCTTGAAGGCCAGCGGTGCGGTCTGAATCGAGGGGTTGACATCGGCAGGGCTAATCTCGGCCAGGATGTCGGCCACCGAGTTGGTGTAGTCAACGCGTGCATCGGTGGTCCAGTCTGGTTCATAGACGCGCTCCATGACGATGTCGCCCTTGAATGGCCCGTATGGGAAGGCGTTTACCGTGTAGACATAGAGGTCTTCGGCCATAAGGAATTCGGCTAGGGCCGCGCGCTCGGCTGGGTTTTCGGTGAGCGTCTTTGCCGAGGCGGCGGAGATTCGAAGAGAGACGGCGAAAGGTGCACTTGGAGAGATTCGCTGCTTAACCTGCGGAACGAATTCTCGGAGGCTCGCGTTCATTTCGGCCCACGTGTCGCCGGCATGAACCAGCGTCGAATAACTTAGGTGGCCCAGTCCATTTTTAAGATCCATCGAATCCTCCATCGCCGTTGACAATTTAAGTTTATGTGCAGTTCCACTTAACGCCAAACGCCCTTTGTAACCAATAAATACCGATTTCTTGAATAATGAGTGAGTAATTGAGGGTGAATCTGTAAAGTAATCGTTAAGAAAGAGCGCTACCCGCGCCATGACCAGAGGGGATATCGATGAACTTCGATATTGGAGACGAGCTTCGTCGAGTTCGAGTTTCACGCAAGCTCAGTTTGCGCAGCGTGGCAACCGCGGTTGGCGTTTCGGCCAGCTTGCTGTCGCAGGTTGAAACCGGCAAGACCCAGCCTTCGGTTAGCACCCTCTATGCCCTGGTTAACCACCTCGGCATTTCGCTCGATGGCCTCATGAAGGGTCAGATTCAGGCCGATGGCGCCGAAGACTCTTCAGGCTATGAAGACGGTCACCACGGAATCGTTCAGCGTCGAAACGAAAACCCGCTGATCGAAATGGAAAACGGTGTGGTCTGGGAGCGCCTTGCCGACGGTGGTCGCGAAGACGCCGACCCACTCATGGTCACCTATGAACCGGGCAGCTCCAGCTCGGTCGATGGCAAAATGATGCGTCACGATGCCCTTGAGTATGGCGTGATCATCGAGGGAACCCTGACCCTGCGCATCGAGTCAGAGGTGCACGAGATTTATCCTGGCGACTCATTCAGCTTCGACGCCAACCGCCTGCACATGTATGAGAACAACTCGGCAAAGCCTGCGCGCGGAATCTGGTTTGTGATCGGCAACAAGGATTCTGAGACTCAGAACCTGAGCAACCTGGGCCCGGCAAAGACCAGCGGCCCAAGCCTTCCGGCAAAGTCTGCTGTTGACGTGCTCAACGTCATGGGTGACGCTAAGGCTCGCAAACTTCGCAGCTAAACCAGCATGCTTAGCGGGTTCTCGATTCGCTTGACGAACGCCGCCAACCACTGAGCCGCAACCGCGCCATCGACCGCACGGTGATCTGCCGACAGGGTTACGGTCATGATATTCGCGACCACAACCTGACCATCCTCGACAATCGCGCGCGGTGAGGCAGCGCCAACCGCAAGGATTCCCGACTGCGGTGGGTTCAAAATCGCGGCAAATTCCTTCGTGCCAAACATACCCAGGTTGCTGACGGCAAAGCTGCCGCCCTCGAGTTCTTCCTGGCGCAGTTTGCCAGCGCGAGCGCGACCGGCAAGCTCGGCGATTTCCATGCTCAGGTTGCTCAGCTGACGCTTTTCAACGCCACGGATGACCGGAGTCAGCAGACCACCATCGGTGGCAACCGCGACCGCGATGTCTGCCGATTCGAACTTGTGCATTGCCTCAGGGGTGAAGATCACGTTTGCCTCTGGAACATCCATGAGCGCCGAGGCAACCGCCTTGACCACGATGTCGTTGACCGAAATCTTGACCGGTGATGATTCGTTGATGCGCTTGCGAAGCTCGAGCAGTGCGTCGACCTTGCAGTCGGCGGTCACATAGAAGTGCGGAACCGTGGTCTTGCTTTCGGTGAGACGGCGAGCAATAGCGCGTCGCATTCCGGTGTGCGGAACCGTCACATAGCTGCTCGAATATTCTTGCTTGGCAAGTGCCGAACCCGGGTTGCTAGTTGAGGCCGCTGCGGCAACCGGCTGAGCGGCTGGTGTGCCAGCAACCGTTGCGCTCGGGTTAGCCAAGAAGTGCTCTAGGTCGCGTCGAACAATTCGGCCATCTGGGCCGGTGCCGACGATTTGGTTTAGGTCGACGCCGCGTTCGGCGCTTAGCTTGCGCACGATTGGGCTGACAAACCTGCGTCCGGTTGACGAACCTGAAGTGGCGATTGGTGCTGCCGGGGCAGCGATCGGAGCAGCCACCTCGATGACCGGGCTTACCAGTGGCGCGGCGACCGCAGGGGCCGGGGCCACCGGAGCCTGTGCCACCGGAGCCTGTGCAACTGGCGCCTCGACCACCGGAGCAGCCGAACCGCCGAGCAGTGCGTCGCCGGCAGAGCCATCCTCGCCCGCTCCAAGCAGGATCATGATCGGTGAACCGACCTCAACCGATGCGCCATCGGCGACCAGAATCTTATAGACGGTGCCCTCGGCATCGGCCGCATAGTCGACTACTGCCTTTTCGGTTTCCATCTCGGCGATGACATCGCCGACCTTGACCGAGGCGCCAACTTCGACGTTCCATCGCGACAAGACAATTTCGGTTGCGCCTGCGGCAACCTCTGGCATGCGAATCAGAGTTGCCATTAGTTGTTACCAAACCCTTCGGCTGCACGCTTTAGACCGGCAACAACCTCTTCGGTCTTGGCGATTGCGGCACGCTCGAGAACCTTTGAGATGCTCGGCGAGGCTTCGCCACCGTGAACTCGCTGCACCGGCTGATCTAGGTAGTCAAAGAAGCGACGCTGAATCTCGTCTGACAACCAACTTCCATAGCTGGTGCCCTGGGCTCCCTGCTCGACGATCAAGACCGCATTGGTCTTTTTGATGCTTGCCTCGATGGTGTCCCAGTCTAGGCTTGCTCGGTCGAGCCAGCGAAGGTCGATGACCTCTGCGTCAACACCGGTCTGCTCCACGGCCTCGAGCGAGTGATTCACCATGGATAGGTAGGTCAGCACGGTCAGATCGTTGCCGGCACGCTTGATCGCAGCCTTGCCAAATGGAATCTGGTAGTCATAATCGCCAACCGCAATTTCACCCCTAGAGGCATACAGGTCGACGTGTTCGATGACCAGCACTGGGTCTTCAAGAGCAAGTGCCGCGTTCATTAGGCCGATGTAGTCAAACGGGTTAGAGGCGGCGACGATGCGCCAACCCGGTGCGGTCGCCATGATGCCTGCCGGGTCCATGAGGTGCTGAGAACCATAGCCCGAGCCCATTGCGACCTTGGTGCGAATCACTACCGGAACGGCCGCGTCGCCACCGAACATGTGACGTGCCTTGCCGATCTGGTTGAACACCTGGTCGGCGGCGACCCACATGAAGTCTGGATACATGAACTCGATAACCGGGCGGAAGCGGCCGTCTAGAGCCATTCCGCCACCGAGACCCGCGAAGGCGTTCTCGCTGATCGGGGTGCCGAGGACGCGGTTTGGATACTTCTCGACCAGGCCCTTGGTTGCGCCGTTGGTGCCACCCTTGAGGCGGTGCACGTCCTCGCCGAGAACCACGATGCGTGAGTCGGTTTCCATGCGGCGATCCATCACGGCGGCAACGGCGTCGACGAATCGAACCTCTTCCTTCGCGCCGGTGTGGGTGGCGAATTCCTCGGTGCGGGCGCCGTTTAGTTCGCTTGCGTCACCGCGAACACCAACGTTTACGAAGTCAACGCTCGGCCAGAGCTCTTCGCGAATCTTGCGGGCACCCGGCTTGCCATTCGGGTCTGCCTCGAGAAGCTGGTTGACGGCCTGCTCCATGGCTGACTGAGCCTGTGCTCGCACGTTGTCGACCATCTGCTGGTCGAGCAAGCCTAGGTTGATCATTTCGTTGGCAACGCGAACCAGTGGGTCGCGGCCACGCCAAGACTCTTCTTCGTCCTTCGGGCGATACCCGAACGCGCTGCCCGGGAAAGGGCCGTTCTGGTGGAAGAAGCGATAGACCTCTGCCTCGATAACAGCAGGGCCCTTGCCGGCGCGAACGTGCTCGGCGATCTCTTGCATGGCTAGGTGCACGGCGAGCGGGTCCATTCCGTCTACGCGCCAGCTCGGAATTCCGAAGCCAGTGCCGCGGCCAGAAAGTCGTTCTTCGGCGGTGACCTCAGAGACGTGGGTAGACACGGCATAGAGGTTGTTCTCGATGAAGAACACCAGCGGGATATCCCAGGCCGCGGTCAGGTTCATGGTTTCTAGAACCGAACCGATGTTCACTGCGCCGTCGCCGAAATAGCTAACGGTCAGGTCGGTGGTGCCAGAGTGCTGCTGAGCCCAGGCGTTTCCGGCGCCCAGCGGCACGCCGCCGCCCACGATGGCGTTGGTGCCGAGGGCTCCCGCTTCCTTCCACTGAAGGTGCATCGAGCCACCGCGGCCGCGGCAGTATCCCTGGGCGAGGCCGAGAATCTCCGCCAGTGTGCGCTGAAGAACTTCCTGAATTTCTGAGTTGACCAGGTTGGTCACGTCCAAGCCGTTTGGCGAAACATAACCGATTGCCTTTGCCAAGAACTGGTGGTGTCCGCGGTGTGAACCGTTGACCGCGTCGGTGCCGCGAAGCCCGACGATTGAGCCGACCGCTCCACCCTCTTGACCGATGCTCGAGTGCGCTGGGCCGTGAACCAAGCCTTCGCCAGCCAGCTGCAGCACGGTCTCTTCGAAGGCACGGATAAGGTGCATCTGCCCGAGCATGTTCTCGAGCAGGCGAGGGTCAGCGTTGCGCCAGTCTTCGGGTGTGGTGCGAAGTTCGATCCAAGGTTCTTTTGGTGAGAGCTGAATCTTCTCGGTCATCTTTGACTCCAATGTCTGGCTGGGTGAAAATTGCGGATTTACCTAACAGCAAGAATAGCCAAATGTATCCAATTCATTCCAATAAATCTGAAAATACTTATCAAAATGAGATTTATGCGCAAAGATGTATCCAATTAGGACTTTAGGAGTCGAAATGACCAAGGGCATCCCAACGCTTCGTGGAACCGACCACATCGGGTTCACCGTGCCAGACATCGAAGAGGCAACCGTCTTCTTTCGCGACATCATCGGTTGCGAGTTCGTCTATAGCCTTGGCCCGTTCAAGAGCGACGACAACTGGATGGCCGAGCACCTCAACGTCAACCCGCGAACCGTGATGAAGGAGATTCGCTTCTTCAGGTGCCACTTCGGTTCCAACTTCGAAATCTTCGAATACAGCTCAGCCGACGCCGATTGGCCAAAGCCACAACCGCGAAACAGCGACATCGGCGGCCACCACCTTTGTTTCTATGTCGATGACTTGGATGCCGCCGTGGCCTACTTAAAGGAGAACAACATCCGGGTTCTCGGCGAACCGACCAAGAGCTCGAACGCGAGCCTGGGTCAGACTTGGGTATATTTCTTAAGTCCGTGGGGAATGCAATTTGAACTCTGCACCTATCCCGAAGGTAAGGCTTATGAGAAAGACGCGCAGGTAAAGTTGTGGCACCCAGCTCACCCAGCCGAGTAGCAGAAACGCTTCGCGAAGAAATTCTCAATGGCACTTTGGCGCCCGGCGATCGCCTTCGCCAAGAAGACATTGCCCTTCGATTCGGGGCAAGCCGCCAACCGGTTCGCGATGCGCTGCGTCAACTCGAGGGCGATGGCCTGATCACGATGGTGGCCAATGCCGGCGCCTGGGTTTCGAAACTTTCCGAGAGCGAATGCTATGAGGCATATCAGGTGCGCGAGCGGCTCGAACCGCTGCTGCTTTCGCAGAGCATCCCAAATCTAAAGCCGGCACAGATTCAGCGTCTCACCGAATTGGTGACAGAGATCGAGCAAGCAAGTGACCTCGAACTGTTCCTTCGCCTCGACCGCGAGTTCCACCTGCTCTCCTATGCCGGAGCGGCCCCGGGCATGCTTCGAGAATTCGTCGAACGCATCTGGAACACGACCCAGCACTATCGCCGTGCCTTCGCAAAACTGAGCGGCTTTGCCACTTCGGAGGTCACCCACATGGAGCACAAACTCATCCTGGATGGCATTGTGCGACGTGACTCACCTCAGGCCGAAAAGGCCCTCGAGGCGCACATTCGCCGCACCCGCGTAACCCTCGCCGAGCACAAGGAAATCTTCAACTAAAGCTTGCTGCGCAGCAGCTCGAGCTGACGATTCATAGCCTCTGGCAGGCGGTCGCCGAACCGCCCGAAATATTCCTCGGTCAGGCTTGCCTCTTGAGACCAGGCCTGGTTGTCGATTCGGAAAATCTCAGCCAACTGTTCATCGGTGACGGCCAATCCGGTCAAATTCAAATCTTCCAACTTAGGCAGGCTGCCGATCGGTGACTCGGTTGCTCCGACCTCATCGTCAAGTCGTCGAGCGATCCACTCGATCACACGGGCGTTCTCGCCGAATCCCGGCCAAAGGAACTTGCCCTTGGCATCCTTGCGGAACCAGTTGACCTGGAAGATGCGAGGTCGGTTCTCAGCCTTCAGGCCCAGGCCGACGTTTAGCCAGTGTTGCCAGTAGTCGCCCATGTTGTAACCACAGAACGGAAGCATCGCGAATGGGTCGCGGCGAAGCGTGCCGACGACTCCCTCTGCCGCAGCCGTCTGCTCTGATGAAATGGTTGCGCCCATGAAAACGCCGTGCTCCCAGTCGCGTGATTCGACAACCAGCGGCACGTTTGTGGCTCGGCGCCCTCCAAACAAGATTGCATCGAGTGGCACGCCTTCAGGCGAATCCCAGGCTGGGTCAATCGTCGGGCACTGAGAAAGTGAAACGGTGAAGCGTGAGTTTGGGTGGGCAGCAGGACCGGCCGAACCTGGGGTCCAGTCGTGACCGGTCCAGTCGATCAGGTGTCCCGGTGCTTCATTGGTGAGGCCTTCCCACCAGACGTCGCCGTCATCGGTTAGGGCAACGTTGGTGAAGATGGTGTTTGCTCGCATGGTTTCGACGGCCACCGGGTTCGTCTTGATTCCGGTTCCCGGGGCGACTCCGAAGAAGCCAGCTTCCGGGTTGATTGCGCGCAAACGTCCCTGAGCATCCGGGGCGATCCAGGCGATATCGTCGCCGATCGTCGAGACCTTCCAACCTGGCAGGGTTGGTCGAAGCATGGCCAGATTCGTCTTGCCGCAGGCCGATGGGAAAGCCGCAGCAACGTGGAAATCCTTGCCCTTTGGCGAGGTGATCTTGACCAATAGCATGTGCTCGGCAAGCCAGCCCTCGTTGCGGCCGAGCACCGAACCAATGCGCAGTGACATGCACTTCTTGCCGAGCAGCGCGTTGCCACCATAGCCCGAACCGAATGACCAGATCTCATTTGAGTCGGGGAAGTGGGCGATGTATTTCTCGACATTGCAAGGCCAGGCGGTGTCTGGCGAGGCGATGCCATTTTCATCGAGCAGCGGGGCGCCAACCGAGTGCAAAGCCGGCACCCATTCGGCGCCTGCGGAGATCTTGTCGAGCACCCGAGTCGACACCCTGGTCATGATGTGCATGCTCAAGACCACATATGGAGAGTCGGTAATTTCGACTCCAAATCTTGCCTGTGGCGAATCGATCGGACCCATGGCAAACGGCACCACGTATAGGGTGCGACCGCGCATGCTTCCCTTGAATAGGCTGCGAAGCAGATTCTTCATCCAGAGCGGGTCTCGCCAGTTATTGGTCGGCCCGGCGTCCTCTTCGTGTGTGCTACAGATGAACGTGCGATCTTCGACTCGGGCAACATCGGCCGGGTCGGTGCGTGCCAGGAAGCTGTTTGGGCGAAGCTCTGGGTTCAGCCGAATAAATGTGCCGTTCTTCACCAGTAATTCAGTGAGATTTTCCCATTCGGAGGTTGACCCATCGCACCAGACGATTTCGTCAGGCTGGGTCAGTTTGGCAGTGTCGGCCACCCATTGTTCAACAGAAAGTACAGTCATTGTCTTGGACCCCTTTGTCCTTAGTCAACTGATTTGTTTAGTCTAGGTGAACAATCATAGCCACATTCCGGGGGAAATTGCTATTATGTTAAACAGAGGTGAACCGGTTCGAAGGAGAACGCAATGTCAATCACAGCTCAAGATGAAGCCAGAGTTCTTGCGAGTGTGCCCAAGGGCATTTTGATTGACGGGGTTTGGCGTGATTCTTCCGACGGCTCAACCCTCGATGTCACCGACCCTGCCACCGGCAAAGTGATCGCGACCATTGCCAGTGCCACCGCCGAGGATGGCCTCGCCGCCCTTGATGCCGCCGACCGAGCTCAGGCCGCCTGGGCCAAGACCGCTCCGCGCTATCGCGCCGAGATTTTGCGTGCCGCTTTTGAGCGTGTGACCGAACTAGCCGATGACTTTGCCATTCTCATGTCACTCGAAATGGGCAAGCCTTTTGCCGAGGCGAAGGGTGAGGTTGCCTATGGCGCCGAATTCCTGCGCTGGTTCAGCGAAGAAGCCGCTCGAGTGTCCGGCCGATTCGGCACTGCTCCAGACGGCAAGATGCGTCTCATGGTGCAAAAGCGCCCGGTCGGCCCAAGCCTGTTCATCACTCCTTGGAACTTCCCGCTAGCGATGGCCACCCGCAAGATTGCTCCGGCAATAGCCGCCGGTTGCACCATGGTGCTCAAGCCAGCCGCGCTGACTCCACTGACTTCACTTCTCTTTGCCAAGGTGCTCGAAGAGGTCGGCGTGCCGGCGGGAGTCGTCAACGTTATTCCAACCGCAACTTCGGGTGCGGTCACCGGCCCAATCATCAAGGATGCGCGTCTGCGCAAACTATCTTTCACCGGCTCTACCCCGGTCGGCCGTCGTCTAATTGCCGACTCGGCAGACAGAGTGCTTCGGGTCTCGATGGAGCTCGGCGGCAACGCGCCGTTCCTGGTCTTCGAGGATGCCGACATCGACAAGGCAGTCGGCGGCGCAATGCTAGCCAAACTTCGCAACATGGGTGAGGCCTGCACCGCAGCCAACCGCATGATCGTGCACGAGAGCGTGGCCGCAGAGTTTTCGAGCAAGCTCGCCGCGAAGATGAGCGAGCTGAAGGTTCAGCGAGGCGTGTCTGATGGTGCCAACATCGGCCCAATCATCGATTCAAAGAGCCGCGACTCGATTCACGAATTGGTCACCGACGCGGTTTCAAAGGGCGCGCAGGTGCTTACCGGCGGTCAAATCCCGGCAGGCGAGGGCTTCTTCTATCCACCTACCGTGCTAACCGGCGTGACCAAGGATGCCCGCATTCTGCAGGAAGAGGTCTTCGGGCCGGTTGCCCCAATCGTGACCTTCAAGACCGAGGCCGAGGCAGTGGCGCTGGCTAACAACACCGAGTATGGTCTGGTTGCCTATGCGTTCACCAAGGATCTCAACCGTGGTTTGCGTCTAGCTGAAAGCCTTGAAATCGGAATGTTTGGTCTGAACACCGGAATTGTCTCGAACCCGGCTGCGCCATTCGGTGGAGTCAAGGCTTCGGGTGTCGGCCGCGAGGGTGGCCGCGAGGGCATCGAGGAATATCTCGAGACTGTTTATATCGGAATTGCCGACCCGTTCGAAGACTAGCTCGAAAGTCTGGGTCTAGGCGTCAGCCACTGGTTTTTAGCGACTAAAAATTCGCTTGAAGCCTAGTTTCGTCACCAACATCATGGCTTCGACCACGATCGACTGACTCATCTTAGAGACGCCGTGCTCGCGCTCGACAAAGGTTATCGGCACCTCGGTGATCTTGGCGCCAACCTGCTGTGCCTTGCGGGTCATCTCAACCTGAAATGAATAGCCGCGCGCGCTGAGGTCGGCTAGGTTCATTCGATTGAGCAACTCGGCCTTATAGACGCGGAAGCCGGCTGTCATATCGTGAACCCTAGAAGCCAACATGAACTGGGCATAGAGGTTGCCACCGCGTGAAAGCAGTTCGCGACGGAACGGCCAGTTGACCACTTTGCCGCCCCTAATCCAACGCGAACCGATGACCAGGTCGCTGTTCGGCGCGGCGGCGATTAGCTTTGGCAGGTCTTGTGGTCGGTGGCTGCCATCGGCATCCATCTCGACCAAGAATTCAAAACCGCGCTCAATTCCCCAGGCAAAACCGGCCTTGTATGCGCCGGCAAGACCGTTCTTTTCTTTGCGGTGCAAAACGCTGATGCGCGAATCGGCCGCTGCGAGTGAATCGGCGATGTCGCCGGTGCCATCCGGGCTGTTGTCGTCCACGATCAAGAGTGAGACCTCTGAGTTGTGCTTGAACAACTCCGAAACAGCGTGTTCGATGTTCATCGACTCGTTGTAGGTCGGGGTGATAACAAGCAGGTTCAGTTTGGTCATAGGGAACAATATCCCAGCAAAGTCTGGGAGTTGTCTGAGATGCCTAGGTCGCTGGCCTCGAGCTATACGACCTTGAGTTGCCCATCGCCGAGCAGCACCGGCTTGCCAAGCAACTCCAATGCCTCCTCATCGGTGAAGAGCCGCGAACGAATGATGAAGCGCATTCCCTCGGGGGTTTCCAGAGAGAATCCACCACCCCGACCAGGAACGACATCGATGGTGATGTGCGTGTGTTTCCAATATTCGAACTGCTCGAGTGAAATCCAAACCTTGATCGGTTCGGTAATCTCGGCTATGAACAACTCACCCAGCAAGACATCGGCCGCGCCAACTCTAAATTCGCCGGCTGGGTAGCACATCGGGGCTGAGCCATCGCAGCAACCGCCTGACTGGTGAAACATCAGTGGGCCGTTATTCGCCGTGAGTTTGCGCAGCAGCTCGTCGGCCGCCGAAGTGGTTTCGATACGGACCGGCAGGGAGCCGTAAAGGGGAGCCGCCGAAGCGACTCCCCTCTCTGGAGTTTGGTTCATTTTAGAAGAAGCCCAACTTGCTCTCTGAGTAGCTGACCAAAAGGTTCTTGGTCTGCTGGTAGTGGTCAAGCATCATCTTGTGGGTCTCGCGACCGATACCAGATGACTTGTAACCACCGAATGCTGCGTGTGCTGGGTAGGCGTGGTAGCAGTTGGTCCAAACGCGACCAGCCTGAATCTCGCGACCAGCACGGTAGGCGGTGTTCATCTTGCGAGTCCAGACACCCGAGCCGAGGCCATAAAGGGTGTCGTTCGCGATCTCCATGGCCTGGTCGAATCCGTCGAACTTAGCGACTGAAACCACTGGGCCGAAAATCTCCTCCTGGAAGATGCGCATGTTGTTGGTGCCTTCGAAGATGGTCGGTGCAACGTAGTAACCACCCGAAAGGTCGCCTCCAAGGTCAACTCGGTGGCCACCCATGAGTAGCTTCGCGCCTTCCTGTTTGCCGATTTCGATATAGCTCAGGATCTTCTCGAGCTGGTCGTTTGATGCCTGGGCGCCGATCATGGTTGCGGTGTCTAGGGGGTTGCCCTGGATGATTTGCTTGGTGCGAACCATTGCATCTGCAAGGAACTTGTCGTAGATCGGTGCGTCGATAAGTGCACGTGAAGGACAGGTGCACACTTCACCCTGATTTAGGGCGAACATGTTGAAACCTTCGATGGCCTTGTCGTAGAACGCGTCGTTCTCCTCGGCGATGTCGCGGAAGAAGATGTTAGGTGACTTGCCACCGAGCTCTAGGGTGACCGGGATGATGTTCTCAGATGCATACTGCATGATCAGGCGACCGGTTGTGGTCTCACCGGTGAACGCAATCTTTGCGATGCGACGTGAGGATGCAAGTGGCTTACCGGCCTCAACGCCAAAACCGTTGACGATGTTGATAACACCGGCAGGCAGCAGGTCGGCGATTAGCTCCATCACATACAGGATTGATACCGGGGTCTGCTCAGCTGGCTTTAGAACCACGCAGTTACCGGCGGCGATGGCTGGGGCGAGCTTCCAGACGGCCATCAGGATTGGGAAGTTCCACGGGATGATCTGACCAACCACGCCAAGTGGCTCGTGGAAGTGGTAGGCAACGGTGTCGTGGTCAAGTTCGCCAAGTGAGCCTTCCTGAGCGCGAAGTGCGCCGGCAAAGTAGCGGAAGTGGTCGATGGCTAGCGGGATGTCTGCTGCGAGGGTCTCGCGAACTGGCTTGCCGTTCTCCCAGGTCTCGGCAACCGCGATCTTCTCGAGGTTCTGTTCCATGCGGTCGGCAATCCGGTTCATGATGTTTGCGCGCTCGGTGGCTGAGGTCTTGCCCCAGGTCTTGAATGCAGCGTGAGCTGCGTCCAGTGCCTTGTCGATGTCGGCCGCGTTGCCTCGAGCAACCTCGGTGAAGACTCGGCCGGTGACTGGCGATGGGTTTTCAAAATACTGGCCGGATGAAGGTGCCACATACTGGCCACCGATCCAGTGGTCATAGCGTGGCTTGTAGTCCATCAGGGCGCCGGCTTGACCAGGCTGTGCATAAACGGTCATTGCATTTTTCCTTTCGAAGCTGGCACCTTTGCCAACCGCTTTAGATTTCAATCGGCACCATCGCCGACCAACGATTGTGAATCTACGCCCGGGTTGATATCGGTTGGATAACGAACTGGACGGACTAGCCGGAAGCACGCAAATCGGCTAGTTGACCCCCTAGCCAATTGGCTAGGTAGGAGAGTATTGTGAAGCCTATGGACACCGATGTTCGCAACGAAGTGAAGAGTGAGCACCGCCCCGACGTTTCGCTAGGTCGGCGCTCGCCGCTAGCCAAGACTCGCATTGTGGTGGCAGACCGAAATGTGATTACCCGCGTAGGTCTGCGAAGCATCTTGGAAAGAAACGCCGGCATGGCCGTTGTGGCCGAAGCAACTACCTATGAAGCAGCGCTGGACGCGGTTGACGAGCACGGCCCAGACGTCTTGATCATCGATCTCGACCTGGGTGATGACACTACCCGTGGGTTGAAGCTTTGCGAAGAGGTCACCGATCGCTATCCGGCAACGAAGATTCTAGTTCTGGCTCAAAAACTCAGCGAAATGATTGTCGTGGAGGCCCTGCGGCGAGGCGTGACAGGCTATCTCTGCAAAGACGATGTCAAGGCTGATGAGCTAGGCAAGGGTGTGCGGGCGGTTCAGGATGGTGAAACTGTGCTGGGCAAGGGCGTTGGTTCGATGGTTGCCAGAGGTCTTGGATCTACCCGAGGAGCGGCAGAGCACCTGACCGATCGTGAGCTAGAAGTCATCCGAGCGGTAGCCGCCGGTCTCAGCAACAAGCAGATTGCACAGCAGGCTTATATCAGCGAGAGCACGGTGAAGTTTCACCTTCAAAATGCCTCGAGAAAGCTCAACGCCCATCGTCGTGCAGAGATTGTGCACAGGGCTAGCGCGGCCGGGTTGCTCTAGCTAAACTTCACGAACTTGCGGGTCAGGCATTCGCCATTGGTTTCGATCACCTTGGCATACCAGTTGCCCGAGTCTTTGACCGTGCGCACCTGGGTCGAATAATCCACGTGCACAATTCCAAATCGCTTGTTGAAGCCCTCGGCCCACTCGAAGTTATCCATGAGCGACCACTGGAAATAGCCGCGCACGTCGGCCCCGCGGGCAATCGCAGATTCGATCGACAGCAGGTGGTCGTTCAAATATGCGATGCGCTTGTCATCGTGAACCAGTCCGTCGGCGCTAAGGCCATTGTCGTAGGCCACGCCGTTTTCGGTGACGAACATCGGTGGCAGCACCTCGCCATACTCGCGGGTCCAACGAACCAGCAGGTCACCGAGCCCGTATGGGGTGATCGGCCAACCCATGTCGGTCAGGTCACCGACCGCCTGGCTTTCGACCGCGAAACCGGCCAGCTCGTCGATAAATCTTGCCCGGCTCGGGTGATCGGCCGGCACCTCGTGACCAATCCTGGTGTTGAAATAGAAGTTGACGCCGAGCCAATCGTTTTCGACCAGGTCTAAGTCACCGGCCTGGATGAGTTTCGTGAGGCGTTCGCCGAAGAGGTCGAGAACTAGCTGAGGATAGGCGCCTCTGAAGATTCCGTCCATCCAGAACAGGTTGGTGAAGGCATCGAAAATAGATGCCGCCTGCAACTGTTTTGGGTCGGTGATGTCGTCGACATCGGGATGGCTCTGGCTGAGCACGGGGCCGACCAGGGCATTTGGGCGAACCGACTTGATTGCCCTGACCGCGCGATTGTGGGCGACCAGCGTGTGGTGACTCGCGGCAATCGCCTGGTCAAACGAGGTTTCGCCCGGGGCGTGAACTCCAGAACCGTATCCCAACCAGCTCATCACCCAAGGTTCATTGATGGTCGCAAACCTGGTCACTCTATCTCCGAAGGCCTCGGCCACCGCTCGCGCATAGTTTTCAAAGGGTTCCAGAATTTCGCGGCTCGCCCAGCCTCCGCGATCTTGCAGCGGCTGTGGCAAATCCCAGTGATAAATCGTCGCGACCGGTTCGATTCCGGCCGCCAACAGCGCATCGATCAGGCGGTTATAGAAGTCGAAGCCGCGCTCTTCGCGCACGTCGTCGCCTTTAGGAAACAGGCGAGTCCACGAGATCGAGAATCGATAGGCCTTGACCCCGAGGTTCTTCATGATCTGAATGTCATCGAGATAGCGGTGATAGTGGTCATTTGCGATTAGACCGCTGTCGCCGTTGGCCACTTTGCCCGGAGTCGCCGAAAAGGTATCCCAGATCGAAGGCCCGCGACCGTCGGTTTGCGCCGCGCCTTCGACCTGATAGGCCGCGGTGGCAACGCCCCAGAGAAAGTCTTTCGGAAAAGTCATCATTGCCCCCTTATTGTGGTTCGACGAATTTAAATTGGCTCGATGCCGTAGGCCTTTGCCAAACGGTCAATCTTTTCGGCACGACCGAGTCGAGGCATGTCAGAGCCGTCACGGATGACTCGCCCGCGCGCCTCGAAATCGTTGAGGAAGTCGCGGGCCCAGGTGACATCGGCTTGGGTTGGGCAAATGGTTTCGTTGATCACCGGAATCTGACCAGGGTCAACGGTTAGCTTGCCGGTTAGACCGAGCACCACGGTGTGCTCCGAGGCCACACGCAGCTGGCTATAGCTGGTGGTGATGGTTGGGCCATCGATTGGACCCGGCAGGTTTCCGATGCGGCTGGCGGTGACCAGGCGCGAGCGCGGGTAGAGCATCGCCATGTCGTCGGCTGCGGTGCCGGTGTCGCGTCGATAGTCGCCGCTGCCGAAGGCGAGGCGGAAGGTGCCGCGAGCCGAGGCGATGTTGCGCGCCTCTTCGATGCCGAGTGCCGATTCGACGAGCGCAATCACCGGTATGGTTCCGCCCAGCGCGTCAAAGGTTGCTTCGACCTGGGAGGCATCCTCGACCTTGGCCAACATAACACCGAGCAGGTTGTTCACGCCATTGAGCGCAGCCACATCGGCCGCCCAAAACGGGGTGGTGTAGTCGTTGATTCGAACCCAGGCCTGGTTGCCGGCTTCGAGCCAGGCGATTACGTCGGCGAGTGCCTGAGGCTTCAGCTTTGGGTCGACCGCATCTTCAACGTCGAGCACCAACTGATCGGTTCCCGAGGCGTGTGCCTTGTCGAAGCTCTCCGGTTTGGTCGCCGCGAACAGCAGCCACGAACGTGAAATTTCGGCCGGAATATGCTTCTTCTTTGAGGTCATGCATCGAGCCTAACAATTCCGTGTGACGATTGGGTTACGGGGCATAATTGCACCACTCGATTCCAACGAAGGAAGCATCATGACCAAGCGAATTGCACTGCCAAAAACCGACCTCGAAGTCTCAGCGATTTGCCTCGGTGGCAACGTGTTTGGCTGGAGTGCGAACAAGGATGAAAGCTTCGCGGTTCTAGATGCTTTCGTGGCGGCCGGCGGCAACTTCATCGACACCGCCGATGTTTATTCTGAGTGGGTGCCGGGGCACGTCGGTGGCGAAAGCGAAACCATTCTCGGCGAGTGGATGGCCTCCCGCGGAAACCGCTCGCAGATCATCATCGCGACCAAGGTGGCCAAACTTTCGACTCGCCCTGGACTTTCTCGCGCGAACATCCTGGCCGCGGTCGAAGATTCGCTTCGCCGACTGCAAACCGAATACATCGACCTCTATTACGCCCACGAAGACGACCAGACCGTTCAACTGGCCGAAACCCTCGGCGCATTTGACGAACTAGTCAAGGCCGGCAAGGTGCGCCACATTGGCGCATCAAACTACGAAGGCGCCCGTTTGCTTGAGGCCCAGCGGGTCAGTGACGATCACGGCTTCACCGCCTATTCAGTTCTGCAGAACCGATATAACCTGCTCGACCGAGAACCGTATGAATCTGATGTGGTGCCGGCCCTGAGCGAGTTGGGCATCTCGGGTGTGCCGTTCTATGGCGTCGCAATCGGCTTCCTGACCGGCAAATATCAGCCAGGCGTCGAGGTTGAATCGGTGCGTGCCGAGGGCGTCAAGCAATATTTCACAGAGCACGGATGGGCCACCCTCGCCAAGGTGACCGAAATCGCAAGAGCTCGAGGTGTCAGCGCGGCCGCGGTCGCCCTCGCCTGGATTCGTGCACAGGCAACCACGGGTGTGCCGATTGCCAGTGCGCGAACCGTCGAACAGGTCGCCGAGTTGATGCAGCAGGTTGAGCTCACCGCCGAAGAGCTCGCGCTCCTCGGTTAGGCAAAACCAATCGAATTAGATCGCGCTAGCGTCGATCACGAAGCGATATCGAATGTCGCTGGCAACCACGCGCTCGTAGGCGGCATCGATTGCTGCCGGGTCGCCGCCATCCAAGATTTCGATGGTCGCACCGATGTTGTGCTTGGCGCAGAAGTCGAGCATCTCTTGGGTCGCCTTCATGCCACCGGTGTTTGAACCGGCGATTGACTTGCGACCGTTGACGATTGAGAACGGGTTGTAGCTCTGCGCGCTGCCCGGCAGGCCAACGTTGACCAGTGCGCCATCCACGCGAAGCATCGCGAGCAGGCCATCAACGTTTAGGTCGGCCGAGGTGGTGTTCAAAATCATGTCGAACTTGTTCTTGATCACACCGATCGACTCGGCGGTGGTCAGGTAGTCGACGGCGCCGAACGCCAGCGCATCGTGCTTCTTTGATGCCGAGTGACCGAGCACGGTTACCTCGGCGCCGAGGGCGACAGCAATCTTCACGGCGAGGTGGCCGAGGCCGCCCATGCCAAGGATGGCCACCTTCTTGCCAGGGCCGGCGTTCCAGTGGGTGAGCGGGGTGTAGACGGTGATGCCGGCACAGAGCAGCGGCGCGGTTTCGGCTAGGTTCACGTCATCGCTGATGTGCACTCCGAAGCGCTCCTCAACGACGATGCTGCGGGCATAGCCGCCATAGCTCGGCTCGCCGTCATAGTGGCGGCCGTTGTAGGCGCCGACCGGGCCCTTGACGCAGAAGTTCTCTTGGTTGTCGAGGCAGTATTCGCACTCGCGGCATGAATCGACGAAGACACCGACACCGATGCGCTCGCCGACCTTAAATTTCGTGACGGCTGAGCCGACCTCGGTGACCACTCCGGCCATTTCGTGGCCAGGAACCATTGGGAAGGTTCCCTCTGACCATTCGTTGCGCACCTGGTGAATATCGCTGTGGCAGATTCCTGAATAGAGGATGTCCAGCTTGACGCTGGTTGGGCCAAGCGGACGCAGTGGCATCTCGCGAGTGACTAGGTTGGCGGCGGCTGATTCGGCTACGAGTGAGCGAGTTGTGGTCATAAGGAAATGCTACGTCTAAATCGTTGTTGTAGTTTAGATAGGAGCCCAGGAAAGGCACAATCACCCAATGTCTAAGAATTTGCGCGTCGCGATTATCGGTGCCGGCCCAGCCGGAATCTATGCCGGAAACATCCTGGCCACCCAGTATCCAGGGGTCGAGATCGACCTCTTTGATCAGCTTCCAGCGCCATACGGTCTGATTCGCTATGGAGTCGCCCCAGACCACCCGCGCATCAAGGGCATCGTCAACTCGCTGCACGAAATGTTGGGCTCGGGCAAGATTCGGTTCTTCGGCAACGTCAACTTTGGCACCGACCTGCACCTCGCCGACATCCGCAAGCACTATCACGCGGTGATCTTTGCGACCGGTGCAATCAAGGATGCCAAGCTCAACATCCCTGGTGTTGAGCTCGTTGGCTCATACGGTGCCGCCGACTTCGTTTCATGGTTCGATGGTCACCCTGATGTGCCACGCACCTGGCCGCTAGAGGCCGAGCAGGTCGCGGTTCTGGGCAACGGAAACGTGGCACTGGACGTTGCTCGCATGCTCGCGAAGCACGCCGACGACCTAGTGACCACCGACATCCCGGCGAACGTTTACGAGGGTCTAAAGGCCTCGCCGGTCACCGACGTGCACGTCTTTGGTCGTCGCGGTCCGGCCAGCATCAAGTTCACCCCGATCGAGCTTCGTGAGCTCGGCGAGGTCAATGATGTCGACATCGTGCTCTATGACGAAGACTTCCCAGAGGGCTGGTTCGACGAAGACGCCGAGGGTGTCACCAACCAGCACAAGGTGATGGCTCGAGTCATGGAATCATGGCGCGAAGAGAAGCCATCTGGCGCAAGCCGCCGCCTGCACCTGCACTTCTGGCACAAGCCGGTTGCCATCCTTGGCGAAGATGGCAAAGTTGCCGGCATGAAGTTTGAACGCACCCAGGATGCCGGTGCCGGTTCAATCAGCGACACCGGAGTGTTCGTGAACTACCCTCTGCAGGCGGTCTACCGCGCAATCGGTTACTTCGGCAGCGAGATTCCGGGCGTTCCATTCGACGACAAGTATGGCGTTATCCGCAACGACGGCGGTCGCGTTGTCGACGAGCACGGCAAGCGCGTGGACGGACTCTATGCAACCGGTTGGATCAAGCGCGGGCCAGTGGGTCTGATTGGTCACACCAAGAGCGACGCACTCGAGACAGTAGAAAACCTAGTAGCCGACGTTGCGGGCCTAAACGACCCAGCCGAGCCATCTACCGATGCCGTTTTGGCCACCTTCGCCGAGCGTGGCGTTGAGTTCACCACCTGGGAGGGTTGGCTAAAACTGAACGAGCATGAGATCGCCCTGGGCGAGGCCTTCGAAGGCGTCGACCGTGAGCGCGTCAAGGTGGTTGCTCGCGAAGAGCAGGTTGGCATCTCGAACAGTTAGCCCAAAAGAAAAACCCCCGAGAAGTAACTCGGGGGTTTTCTGCTGACTATTTCTCTGGAGATTCTTCGTCTTCTTCGTCGTTCTCGTCATAGAGGTCGGCCCACTTGTCTTCGTACTCAGGTTCGTTGTCGCCAGCGAAGCCCGTCGAAGCCGGTGGAATGTGACCAATTTCCTTTTCAAGCGCGGTCAAATCGGTGTTCGGGCTGAAGTACTTCAGCTCGCGAGCCACCTTGGTGTGCTTTGCCTTTTGACGGCCACGCCCCATGGCGAGACCCCCTTACACGTGCTTGGGCGCGAACTTTCGCGCGGGAACGAGTTGGAAACTAAATCAGAGGCTATTTTAGCAGGGTGTAGAACAGGAATAACCCTCCAAGTGCTGCCACTGCAGGAACTGTGAAATTCAGCAGGATGTTGATAACTCCTCGCCAAACTTGCTTGGCCTTGAAATATTCGACGGTCTGGGCCGAGAAGCTGCTGAAGGTCGAAAGTCCACCACAAATTCCGGTCACGATCACTGCCGACATGAGCGGATCGGTTTGAATGGCCATCAAGGCCGAACCCATCACGAATGAAGCCACGGTGTTCGCGGTCAAAATGCCCCAGGGCAACTTGCCGACCCAGCCGGCCAAGAATAGGCGAAGCACCGAACCTAGGCCGCCGGCTAATCCGATTAGAACGATGAAAATGATGTTCATTCGGTCACTTCCTCAACCTCGTGGCTGACCACGGCGTCATTGCCGGTGAGGCGCGAAGTCAACGCGTGCGCACCCCAATAAGCGAGAAGGCTCGCGGCAAAGATTGCCAGAATCAAGCCCAGGATGACGAAACTGAAACCCTGGCCGAAAACCAAACTTTCGCCGATGCCGCTTGCGGTCAGCAGGGCAACACCGCTCATCGTGGTGAAGCCACCGCAAAAACCAATGGCCCAGAACGCGCGCTTGCCTTCGGTTGCGAAGCGCGGGTCGCTATTGAGCCAGCCGATCAAAGCCGAGCCGACGATGTTAACCGCGGCGAGCGAGAAATAGCTGTCGAGGCCGAACGCGAATCCGGTGCGCAATAGGGTGCCCACGGTTCCGCCGGCAAACACCAGCGCCATGGTTTTCCAATTGATTTTCAAGGTTTAGTCCTCATCGATGCGCTTTGCAGGCACCTTGGTCACGCCGCCGCCAAGTCTGTGCTTGCGTAGGGCTGGTCGGATGAATTCGCCGCGACGTGCGTCACCCGGAAGTGGACGACGGTTTAGCGGGTTTGCATACTCGGCCGATTCGAGACGCCATGGCACCAGGGTGACCATCACGCCGCGAACATACATGAGCTGCTTGCGGATGCGGTTTGCACGGTGGTTGTGCAGCACGTGCTCCCACCAGTGACCAACAACCAGCTTCGGCATGTAGACCGAGATTCTTTCCGAGCCGAATTCAGCGCGGTGGTTCTGCAGGTATTCGACCAGTGGTGCGCCGAACTCTCGATAAGGGCTTTCGATGATCTTTAGTGGAACCTCGAGGCCAAACTTCTTCCAGTCGCGCTCAAATTTTCTCGAGTGCTCTGGGTCGGCGGCAACGTGCAAGACATCCAAGCGGGTGTGGCGGCTCGACAGGGCATAGTCGAGGGCCTTGAGCTGAGGCTTGTTGAGCTTGTCCATTAGGACCACCGCATAGTCGCCCTTGCTGCCGAACTTGATGTTCGGGTCAAGTGCGATTTCCTGAGCAACCGCCTTGTAATAGCGACCAGTGGCCCACATCACAACCCACAGGAACGGCATGATGATGAAGACCATCCAAGCGCCGTGGGTGAACTTGGTGATTGAAACGATGACCAAAACCGCGGCGGTTAGCGATGCACCAAAGCCGTTAATCAGGCGACCCGAGGTTGCCTCTTTCTTCGAGATGGTGCCCTTCTTGAGTCCGCGACGCCAGTGCTTCAACATGCCCATCTGGCCGAGGGTGAACGAGGTGAACACCCCAAGAACATAGAGCTGAATCAGCGCGGTGACCGAAGCCTGGAAGACCAGGATCATGGCCAGCGCGGCCAAAGTCAGCGAAAGCATGCCGTTTGAATAGACGAGGCGGTCGCCGCGAGTGAGGAGAGCCTTAGGGGCATAACCATCCTTGGCGAGAACTGAGGTTAGCAGTGGGAAACCGTTGAACGCGGTGTTTGCCGCCAGCAATAGAATCGCCGCGGTGGCCGCCTGAAGAACGTAGAACAAGACCGAACCGCCACCAAAGATTGCGGTGCCGAGCTGGGCAATTACCGACATCTGCGGGCCGACGATGTCGTGCCCCTGAAGCGCAGGATCTTCGAGATATTTGACTCCCGAGATGAGCGAGAAAACGATGATGCCGACGAACATGAAGATCGCGCTGGCACCCATCCAAGACATGGTGATCTGAGCATTCTTGATCTTTGGCACGCGGAATGCGGGAACACCGTTGGCGATTGCCTCGACACCCGTGAGCGCCGCAGAACCTGAAGCGAACGAGCGAAGCAGCAGCATGACGATCAAGAACGGGGTGGCCACGAGCGTAGACTCCGGCACCAGGTGGTATCCGGCCGAAGGTGCAATGATTGCCTGACCGGTGATCAATTTGAAGACACCGGTGGCGATCATGATCACCACGGTGCTCAAAAAGAGATATGTCGGAACAGCGAAGGCGAAGCCTGATTCGCGAACACCGCGAAGGTTAATCGCAAGCAGCAGCAAGATGAAAGCAACGGCAATCTCAACACGCCACGGGTCCAAACCAGGGAACGCAGAGATCAGGTTGTCGACACCCGAGGCAATCGACACGGCAACGGTCATCACATAGTCGAGCAGCAGGGCTGCTGCCACGGTTAGCGCGGCCTTCTCGCCGAGGTTTTTCTGAGCAACCTCATAGTCGCCGCCGCCAGATGGGTAGGCCGCGACCACCTTGCGATAGCTGAGGATGATGACAAAGAGAAGAAGCACAACAACGGCGGCGATCCAAGGGGCAAAGGCCAAGAAGCTCGCGCCGCCCAGGGTCAAAATCATGAGAAGCTCTTGCGGACCATATGCCACTGATGACAGGGGGTCGCTTGAGAAGATTGGCAAAGCAATCAGCTTTGGAAGCAGCTGGCCCTCGAGGCTTTTATTTGAAAGCTTCTTGCCGAGGAAAATGCGCTTTGGTTTCAATGACTCAATCACGAGAGTCAAATCTACTCTTAAACGCCGATGGCCTCCGCGCTTTCCAGCGGGAGACCATCGGTTTGATGCTTTGAGACTAGGCCTTCGCCTGGTTTACCTTTTTGTCTTCTGGGCGACGACGCGAACCCATGGCAAAGGTCGACAGCAAACCAAGGAAGAGGAAACCGGCAGCAGCCCAACCGGTCGACTTGACGCCGTCGGTGAAGCCGTCGTTGGCAGCCTTCTGAATGTCATCGGCCACCCCCTGTGGCACGCCGGTGCCCACCAAGGTCTTGCCGATGCTCGGTAGGAATCCACCCGAAGAGTCGACAACCAGGCCGGTCAAACCGTCGATGAACGAAGCCTTGTCAGCAGCAGGCATGCTAGCAACGGCACTTACCTCGTTTAGGTGAGTCTCGGCCGCGGCCTGGGTTGCGGTGAACAAGATGGTTCCAAGAACCGCGATGCCCAGTGCCGAACCAATCTGGCGCACGGTGCTCTGAGAGCCCGAAGCCTGACCAATCTTTTGCATTGGAACGTCGACCATGATCACGCCGGTTAGCTGCGCGGTCGCAAGACCAACACCGATTCCATAGAGAAGCAGGAACGGGGCGACAGGCCACCATCCACCCGCGGTGCTAGCAACCAGAGAGATTCCGGCCACACCGACGAGCTCGAAAAGCACACCGATCTGAACCGCGCGAACCGCCGGAAGCTTGCCGCTCATTGCACCACCGACACCCGAGGCAAGGAATGCGCCACCGGCGAGCCAGAGCAGAACCAGGCCAGATGAAACCGGTGACAGGCCTTCAACGTTCTGCAGCCAGAGTGGAATAGCAAATAGCAAGCCGAACTCGCCCATCGAAATAATCAGGGCAGCGAATGAACCGTTTCGGAATGAACCGATCTTGAACAGGGCAAGGTCGAGCAAAACATTCTTGTGCGCCTTGTCACGAGCGCGCTCCCAGAGCACGAACAAAACCATGAAGACCACAGAAATCGCAAGCGAAACCGGGATTATGGAGATGCCGTCGGTGGCCCACTTGAAGTTTCCGATTTCGAAAACATTCTTGGTGCTGGCGTTCCACCAACCATAGACGCGACCCTCGATCAGGCCGAAGACCAGGGTCGAAAACATGATGATCGAGATGAGCGCACCGACGATGTCAATGCCACCTTCGCGTTGCTCTTGCTTCGATTCTGAAACCCAGAACAGTAGGCCTGCGATCACAAGCAATCCGAGTGGAAGGTTGACATTGAAAGCCAAGCGCCAGCCATCGGTGCCGAAGTTGGTTGCCAACCAGCCACCGAGAACGGGGCCGATTGCCACCATTCCACCGATGGTTGAACCCCAAACCGCAAACGCGATTCCGCGCTCTTTGCCCTGGAAGTTGGCGTTCACCAGCGAGAGAGTGGTTGGAAGCACCATTGCGCCACCAAAGCCCTGAGTCACGCGAGCAAGAATCATGGTGGTCGCATCCGTGCTGAAACCTGCCCAGACCGATGCGCCGACGAAAATCGCCAAACCGATGACAAGCAGCAGACGTCGACCAATTCGGTCAGCCAGCGAACCCCACACCAAAAGCAGAGATGCGAAGACCAGAACATAGCTCTCTTGAACCCACTGAACCTGAGTTGAGGTGAGCGAAAGTGCTCGAATTACGTTCGGAAAAATAGTGTTGACGATCGTGCCGTCGATGATTACCAGCGAGATGGCCATCGAAATGAAGACGAGGCCAATCCAGCGATTGCGTGTTTTAGTCATGCGACTAGGCTACGGCAAGCACCGCCGAAGCCGCGAGTGCCAACACGATTCCAACCATCTGGCTTTTGGCTATTTTTTCCTTGAGAAAAATGCGAGCCAGGATGATTGTGCCGAGTGGGTATAACGCCGTGAGCACCGAAACCACCGAGAGTGAGCCCTGTCGGCTCGCGATCGTGAAAAACAGGTTCGCGCTCGAATCTAAAAATCCGGTCGCGACCACCGCCAACCAAATTCTGGTCGGCACCTTCGGCTTGTGCGACGGAGTTCGATTGTTTCGCAGAGTGACCAGCATGAAAATGCCCAGCAGCGATGCGCTGACCGCGCGAAGGATGGCCGGCGCAGCTAGGCCCGAATTGTGCGGTGCTGCGGCCAGAGCCAGAAGCACGGCGCCCATGCCGATGCCAGCGCCGATGCCGAGTAAGAGCCCCTTCACCGAGGGCAGACGCACATCTTCACCCGGCACGAAGCCAACCAAAACTACGGACACCAGAATCGCGCCTAGCGCCAGCACACCCCAGAGGCTGAAGTGGTCACCGCCGGCGAAGCCGATGATCATTGGCACGATGGCCATGACCACGGCGCTCAGCGGAGAAAGGATGCTGATTGGCCCGATGGCGAGTGCGGCATAGAGGCAGCTCATTGCGAAGGCCGAGGCAATGCCTCCGATCACACCGCAAAGAATGCTGTTCGGGGTGAAGTTGGCGCCCATAAAGATCGACGCGGTTAGCAGGAGGGCTAGGCCGGAAAGCCCAGACCAAAAGGTGACCACGACCGGTCGGATGAATTTCGACCCGAGTGCTCCGAAGAAATCGGCGAAGCCGTATACCAGCGAGGTGGCAAATCCGAGAGCGATGGTGAACACGCGATAAGCCTAGTTTCGTGTGCCACTTAAAAAGAAAAACCCAAGACTGCGATGGTCTTGGGAGTTTCAGTGGCTCCGACGGGCGTCGATCCCGTGACCTCACGATTTTCAGTCGTGCGCTCTACCAACTGAGCTACAGAGCCGAAGATGGAAAACCATCCTCATTCGATAAAAGCCCTCCTTTATGAAGGGCTCTTACTGAGCGATCCTGACGGGACTTGAACCCGCGACCTCCGCCGTGACAGGGCGGCGCGCTAACCAACTGCGCTACAGGACCTTACATTTGTTGCTGGTGATACTAAGTACATCGCCTCATAGTGACCCCAACGGGATTCGAACCCGTGCTGCCGCCGTGAAAGGGCGGTGTCCTAGGCCTCTAAACGATGGGGCCTACAAAGCGGATACTTCATAGCACCAAGCGTCAACAATAGTCGCTACCGGGGTTGTTTCGCAACCCGTGTTAGTTTCGTTGGTATGCACAACCGATTTTCACGCGCCGTAATTGCCATGGCAGCCAGTGCTGCTCTGGTTCTCGGTGCCACGGTTGTCGCACCATCCTGGGCGGTACCTAGCTATCCGAGCGCCGCCGAGGTGGCCGCTGCGAAGCGAAACGTGGCCGCCAAAAAGGCGATGATCGCCCGAATCGAAAAAATTGTTCAAGATCTTGCGGTTGAGGCCAACAAACTGGGTCGAGTCGCAGAAATCAAGGGCGAGGCATTCAACCAGGCCCAGAACGCCGTGGATGCGATGACCGCGAAGGTCAATAGCCTGCAGTCGCAGGCCGATGCCGCTAACGCCGAGGCAAACAAGGCTAAGGCTCAGCTGGGTCAGATTGCCGCGCAGATGTATCGTGACGGTTCTGGCGGCACATCGCTGAACCTATTTTTGAATGCTGGCAAGGCCGGCGACCTGCTCTATAAGCTGGGCGCGCAAGAGAAGGTTGCTCAGCAGAGCGACACCATCTATAACCGCTCGCTGGCCAAGCAAAAGTATGCGCAGTCACTCACGGATGAGCTTGCCGGAGCAAAGGCCGAACTTGCCACCAAGGCAGCCGCGGCGAAGAGCCTTTTCGTCGATGCTCAAAGCGCAGCGAACGCGGTTCAGGCCAAGGTCGATGCCAACAATCGGTTGAACAAGACTTTCTATGCTCAGCTGGCCGTGCTGCAGAACACCTCGGCTGACCTCGAACGGCAGCGCGCCGAGGGTCTGGCTGCCGAAGCGCGCCAGAACGCCGGCACCTCAAAGCCAATCGCGCCAGAACTCTATTCGGTCGGTGACCCAGACAGCGCGAAGGTTCAGATTGCGCTCGAGTATGCCAAGGCCAACCTGGGCGAGCGCTATGTGCTCGGCGGAATGGGTCCAGACGTTTGGGACTGCTCGGGAATCACCAAGGCCAGCTATGCGGCCGCGGGAATCTACATCGGCACCCACTCGGCCACAAATCAGTTTGAGACCCTAGCGGCCGCTCGCAAGCTGGTTCCGCTCACCGAATGGCAGACCGGTGATCTGATTTGGTATAGCCAGTCCTCAGATTTCAACGGTGATAAATATCACGTTGCGATTTACCTCGGTGGCAACATGATGCTCGAGGCGCCGAACCCGGCTCGAACGGTTCGAATCGTTCCGGTTCGCTACGGAGAATTGTTCCCATACGCGGGTCGCCCAACCGCATAAATTTCTGAGGCCTCTCGCCCACCGCAACCGCTTACAGGAGTAATGTTTTCCCCTGTAGGAAAGGCGCATCGTGCACGCAGGCAACGAACCACACTCGCAAATATTAATCGAGCCAACCGGCTCTCAGGTGAATTCTAAGTTTGGAAAGTGGCTCCTCAACACAGGAGCCGATGGCGGTGAGCACCAGACCACCCACTGGTTCCGAGTCATGTGCCTCACCGGTGTCGACTATTTCTCGACCCTCGGCTATCAGCCGGCAATCGCCGCGCTGGCCGCCGGTCTGCTCTCGCCGATGGCAACCATCATCCTGGTTTTGCTAACCCTGTTCGGTGCACTGCCGGTCTATCGTCGTGTGGCCAGTGAAAGCTATCGCGGTGAAGGTTCGATCGCCCTGCTCGAAAAGCTGCTTCCGTGGTGGACGGGTAAGCTGCTGGTTTTGGTTCTGCTTGGCTTCGCCGCAACAGACTTCATCATTACGATCACGCTATCTGCGGCTGACGCGAGCGCCCACTTCATTCAGAACCCGTTTGTGAACCAATACATGGCCAATAGCCAGGTGCCGGTGACCCTCATTTTGGTGGCCATCCTGGGCGCTGTGTTCTTGGCCGGGTTCAAAGAGGCCATCGGCATCGCCGTGGCTTTGGTGGTGGTTTACCTCGGTTTGAACGTGGTAGTCATTGGTGCCGCCGCAGCTCGAGTTTTGGTGAACGGCCCGGTTCTGGTCGAAAACTGGTGGAGTGCACTTCTCACCGAACACGGAAACCCAATCATGATGATCGCGATCGCGCTGATCGTGTTTCCAAAGCTTGCCCTAGGCATGTCGGGTTTCGAGACCGGAGTCTCGGTCATGCCTCAGATTCGAGGCGACGCCTCGGATGCCCATGACGGTTCGGCCGCGCCGCTGGGCCGCATCCGTGGCACCAAAAAGCTACTGACCACCGCTGCGGTCACCATGAGCATCTTCTTGATCGCCTCGAGCCTGGTGACGACTCTTTTGATTCCGCAGAAGGAGTTTCAGCCTGGCGGTCAGGCCAACGGACGAGCCTTGGCGTTCATCGCCCACGAATATCTCGGCGGTGCCTTCGGAACCGCCTATGACATCTCGACCATTCTGATTCTTTGGTTTGCCGGCGCTTCGGCGATGGCTGGCCTGCTCAACCTGGTGCCACGCTATTTGCCTCGATATGGAATGGCCCCGGCCTGGGCCGCCATGACCCGCCCGCTGGTTATCGTGTTCACCGTGATTGCCTTTGCCATCACGCTAATCTTCGATGCCAACGTGGATGCCCAGGGTGGCGCATATGCCACCGGTGTGCTGGTCTTAATGGCCTCCGCTTCGCTGGCAGCCACCTTGTCGGCAAAGCGCAAGCGACAGCGTCTGGCGGTTATTGGGTTTGCTCTCGTGACGGCGATCTTTGTTTACACCACGATTGCGAACGTCATCGAGCGCCCCGATGGTGTTCGCATCGCCAGTTTCTTCATCATCGCCATCCTGGTGATCTCGATCACCTCGAGAGTTCAGCGCTCGTTCCAGTTGCGCGCTCGCTCGGTGCGATTTGATGATGCGGCCTTCGACATGCTGCGAATCGACCAGTCATTCCAGGGTCAGGTGATGCTCATCGCACACGAGAACCACGGCGGTAGCGAAGAGGAATACAGCAAGAAGGCTAAGGCCGAACGCAAGTGGGGTCGAATCCCAGCAGGAATGTCGACCATTTTCCTCGAGGTCAACGTCGTCGACTCATCAGACTTCGAAGAAGACCTGGTCGTGACCGGCGTCAACGAGTATGGCTACCGCATTTTGCGAGTCGATTCGAGCTCGATTCCAAACGCAATCGCTGCGGTCATGCTGGCCATCCGCGATGAAATCGGTGTGGTGCCTGAGATCTATTTCCGCTGGTCTGAGGGCAACCCGGTTTCAAACATGGCCAAGTTCTTGATCACCGGTCGCGGCGAGATTGCCACCGTTGCGCGAGAAGTTTTGCGCGAGAGCGAACCGAACAAGGCCAACCGCCCTCGAGTTCACGTTAGTTAGCCTAGGCAGGCGCAAAAAAAGGACCCCACCAATCGGCGGGGTCCTTTTCTTTAAGCCTTAGTGGCTGGTGTTGTTGAAGCGCTCGTAGGCTTCCTGGATTAGGCGCTCGGCAACATCCTTGCCCTGCCACTCTCCAACCTTGACCCACTTGCCTGGCTCTAGGTCTTTGTAGTGCGAGAAGAAGTGCAGCAGCTCGTTCTTGGTCTGCTCAGGAACGTCATTGATGTCCTGGATGTGGGCCCAGCGAGGGTCCTTGGTCTGAACGCAGATGACCTTCTCGTCGATGCCGCCGTCGTCTTCCATAGGCAAAACGCCTACCGGGCGAACGTCAACCACAACGCCAGGGAAAACCGGGAACTCAAGAAGCACAAGCGCGTCTAGCGGGTCGCCATCGCCACCCAGGGTCTTGTCGAAGTAGCCATAATCGACCGGATAAACGAACGGGGTGAATAGAACTCGGTCTAGGTGAACGCGACCGGTGACGTGATCTACTTCATACTTGTTGCGACTTCCGCGAGGAATCTCGATTACTGCTTCGTAACCCATGGTTCTCCTAAATAGGCTTGTGGGGAGTGAAATCTCCACCTCAAGATTACCGAAAAGAGCTCGACTTGACTGACCGCCCACGCCTGACGCCGGCCATCGCCGATGTTCGTCGCGCCGTGCGCGAGAGTTGGCAAGCCGCCGGGGTGGTGGCCGGTGACCTCGTTCTGGTCGCGTGTTCGGGTGGCCCAGACAGTTTGGCGCTCGCGGCAGCGGTCGCCTTCGAAGCCCCTAGAGCCGGCGTTGCCGCTGGCGCGGTGATTGTCGAGCACGGCATCCAAGCCGAAACCAAGGATGTTGCCGCTCGCACGGCTGAAGTTTTGCTAACCCTCGGCCTTGACCCGGTTCAGGTTGCCCACGTTTCGGTTGGCGAGGTCGGCGGCCCCGAGGCAGCCGCTCGCACCGCGCGTTACGAGGCGCTCGACGAGGCTGCCGCTGCGCTCGACGCAAAGGTGGTCATGCTCGGCCACACCCTCGATGATCAGGCCGAGACCGTGATGCTCGGGTTGGCCCGCGGTTCTGGTCCGCGCGCCATCAACGGTATGGCCGTGCACTCTGGCCGCTACCTGCGACCACTGCTAGGAATCAAGCGAGAGACCACCAACGCCTTTTGCGAGGACTCTGGGCTCGAACCTTGGATAGACCCACAAAACTCAGAAGACCGATTCTCTCGAGTGCTCGTGCGTCAGGCGGTGCTGCCGATGCTTGAACTTGAACTGGGCCCTGGCATCGCCGAATCGCTCGCGCGCACTGCCGCGATCATCCGTGAAGATAACGACTATCTGGAGCAACTGGCGCTCGCCTCTTTTGACGGTTGCGTGCAGGTCGGTTCGACATCGGTTGTGATTGAGGTTGGCTCGCTCGAAACGCTGGCAAAACCGCTAAGAAACCGAGTGATTCTGCGCGCGCTGGAGATTTTCGGGGCCACATATTCGCGCACCCACGTGCTGGCCGTGGCCGATTTGGTCGAGAACTGGCACGGGCAGAAAGAACTCACTCTGCCAGGGGTTAGAGTTGTACGCACGGGTTCGCAAATAACCCTCAAAACTACAAAAACCCTCAAATCAGGAGCCTGCTAATTGGATCTGTCAAAGGTAAGCGACAAAATCACCAAGGTGCTAGTCACCGAAGAGCAGATTGACGCCAAGGTCGCCGAGCTTGCCGCTCAGATCGACGCCAAGTATGCGGGCAAGGACGTCTTGCTGGTTGGTGTTTTGAAGGGTGCCGTGATGTTTATGGCCGACCTATCCCGCGCGATTCAAATTCCGGTTCACATGGACTGGATGGCGGTTTCTTCTTATGGTTCGGGCACCGTCTCTTCTGGCGTAGTGCGAATTCTCAAAGACCTAGACGCCGATGTGCTTGGCCGTCACGTGATCATCGTCGAAGACATCATTGACTCGGGTTTGACCCTTTCTTGGTTGGCTTCGAACCTCGAGGCACGCGGAGCGGCCTCGGTCGACATCGTCGCCTTCTTGCGCAAGCCGGATGCCGCCAAGGTCGACGTGAAGGTCGCCATGGTCGGTTTTGACATCCCAAACGAGTTCGTCGTGGGCTATGGCCTCGACTATGCCGAGGACTACCGCACGCTCAAGGGTGTCGCCGTGCTCGCACCTTCGGTTTATAACTAATCGCCTACAGAGAACAGCAGTACTAGTTGTCGCAGGCATTCGATAGCCTTAAGCGGTGAACTTGAAAAAAATTCTTAGTGGTCCATTCGTCTGGATCTTCGTTGCTGTCGCCGTTTTGCTCATCGGTTCATCGCTAGTCGGCGGTTCCGGTTTCAAACAGGTCGACACCCAGGTCGGCCTTTCGATGATCTCTTCTGGCAAGGCCGAAACCGTCAAAGTCCTCGATGGCGACCAGCGCGTGGATGTGGTTCTGACCACCCCAGACGCCAAGTATGGCAAGAACATTCAGTTCTATTACGTGGCAGCGCGAGGCACTCAGGTGGTTGACACCATTGCCAACGCCCAGATCGCACAGGGCTACAACGACGTCGTTCCAAACACCCCTTGGTATCTAGCTTTGCTAGGCAGTCTGATTCCGTTCATCATCATCGGTGCCATCTTCTGGTTCTTGATGTCGGGCATGCAGGGTGGCAACAGCAAGGTCATGAACTTCGGAAAGTCACGCGCCAAGCTAGTCAACAAGGACACCCCAAAGGTCACCTTTGCCGATGTTGCCGGAGTCGACGAGGCCATCGAAGAGCTTGAAGAAATCAAGGACTTCCTAAAGTCTCCGCAGAAATTCCAGGCCGTTGGCGCCAAGATTCCTCGCGGCGTCTTGCTTTATGGCCCTCCGGGAACCGGTAAGACCCTGGTTGCCAAGGCGGTTGCCGGTGAGGCCGGGGTTCCGTTCTTCACAATTTCTGGTTCTGACTTCGTCGAAATGTTCGTCGGTGTTGGTGCTTCGCGTGTTCGCGACCTGTTCGACCAGGCAAAGCAGAGCGCTCCGGCCATCATTTTTGTTGACGAGATCGATGCGGTCGGTCGTCACCGCGGTGCCGGAATCGGCGGCGGCAACGACGAGCGCGAGCAGACCCTGAACCAACTCTTGGTTGAGATGGACGGCTTCGACTCGAAGACCAACATAATCCTGATTGCGGCCACCAACCGCCCAGACATCCTTGACCCTGCGCTTTTGCGCCCGGGTCGTTTCGACCGCCAAATTGGTGTCGGTGCCCCTGACCTAATCGGTCGCGAGCAGATTCTCAAGGTTCACGCCAAGGGCAAGCCGATTGCGGCCGACGTTGACCTAGCTCTGGTTGCACGTCGCACCCCGGGCTTCACCGGTGCCGACTTGGCTAACGTCTTGAACGAGGCTGCCTTGCTCACTGCCCGTCAGGGTGAGAAGCACATCACCGCGGCCACCATCGACGAGTCAATCGACCGAGTCATCGGTGGGCCGCAGAAGAAGTCGCGTTTGATGCAAGACAAAGAACGTCTGAACACCGCCTATCACGAGGCCGGTCACGCCTTGGTTGCCGCATCGCTGAACGACAGCGACCCGGTCACCAAGGTTACGATTTTGCCTCGCGGTCGCGCACTCGGCTACACCATGGTGTTGCCGCTCGAAGATCGCTACTCGGTTTCGCGCAACCAGTTGCTTGACCAGATCGCTTATGCAATGGGTGGTCGCGTCGCCGAAGAGGTTGTCTTCCACGACCCAACCACGGGCGCTTCGAATGACTTCGAAAAGGCCACCGCTACCGCTCGCCAGATGGTCACCCAGTATGGTTTCAGCTCGACCCTGGGTGCCGTTAGCTTCGGTGGCGGCGGCGAGGTCTTCATCGGTCGCGACATGGCACAGGCTCGCGAATACTCCGAGGTCACCGCACAGCAGATCGATGCAGAAATCCGCGCGATTCTTGAGGGTGCTCACAACGAGGCTTATAAGGCCATCAACCTAAACCGTGGAGTCCTCGATGCCATGGCGAAAGAGCTGATGGAGAAAGAGACCCTGAACCCTGACGACATCGCTCGCATCTTCAAAGATGTAAAGAAGCTGCCGAAGCGTGCTCAGTGGTTGTCGAGCAAGTCACGTCCGGTTTCAAAGGTCGCCCCGATTGCCATCCCGGTCAAGGGCTCCTCGGCCGCTAAGGCATCGGCTCGCAAGTCGGCGGCCACCAAGGCTGCCGCCGCTGACAAGGCTCCTGCCAAGAAGGCATCGGTGAAGAAGGCTGCCCCGAAGAGCACTGCGCCTGAAGACAAGGCATAGTTTCACGTGATTGATTCCGAGCGCATCAAGGCGGCCGTTGTCGAGTTAATCTCGGCAATCGGAGAAGACCCGAATCGGAGTGAGCTGCAGGCCACACCTACCAAGGTCGCCGAGGCGTACGCGGAGTTTTTCAAGGGCATCGGCCAAGATGCGAAGTTGGCAATCGCCGACACCTTCGAGGCAGAGCACATCGAGGTCGTGATTCTCAAGGACATCGACTTCGTGTCGATCTGTGAACACCACCTATTGCCTTTCACCGGAGTCGCACACATCGCCTATTTGCCGAGTGATCGGGTTGTGGGTCTTGGCCGGTTGCCCAAGTTGGTCGAAATCATCGCCGCTCGCCCTCAGCTTCAAGAGAATCTGACCGCTCAAATTGCCGACGCGCTTGAAGAAGGCCTGGGCACTCAGGGCGTGGTTGTCGTGATCGAGGCCAGACACCACTGCGTGGTTTCTCGCGGTGCGCGCCAACCAGAGGCCAACACGGTCACGATGGCTGCTCGCGGAGTCTATTCGGAACCCGTTGCCCGCGCTGAGGTCATGGGGCTGATTTCCAAGTGAGTGAGAGTCGCGCTGCCGAGCACCGGCAGGGCTTTCAACGACCACTCGTTATGGGAGTGCTCAACGTCACCCCAGATTCCTTCAGTGACGGCGGCGAATATGACTCGCTAGACGCTGCTCTCAATCACGCAAGAGTGCTGATTATCGGTGGGGCAAACATCATCGATATCGGCGGCGAATCGACTCGGCCGGGTGCCCCTCGAGTGGCGCCTGAGGTCGAGCTCTCGAGAGTGCTTCCAGTAATCGAGGCGCTCACCGAAGAGTTGGCTGCCACCAATCGTCGCGACATTCGCATCAGCATCGACACCATGAATGCCACAACCGCCCTGGCTGCGGTTTCGGCGGGTGCACACATCATCAACGATGTCTCCGGTGGTTTGGCCGATTCAAAAATGCTTTCGGTGGCAGCGGCAACCGGGGCGGAATTCATCATTTCTCACTGGCGCGGCTTCAGCGATGGCATGGATCAACTGAACACCTACCTAGATTTGGCCGCCGAGGTTGCCGCCGAGCTAAAACTTCGAATCGATGCAGCGGTTGCCACCGGGGTTGCCCGCAACAAAATAATCCTTGATCCGGGTCTTGGCTTCGCCAAAGACATGGCCCAGAACTGGGAGCTGGTTGCTCGGCTAGATGAATTAGACAAGCTTGGGTTACCCATCCTGGTTGGGGCCTCGCGCAAAAGGTTTATCGCCGGCGCACTCGACGCCGACCTAGATTCGACCGACGCGCTTTCGGGCCAGATTAATAACAATCGCCGAGACCTGGCGACCGCGGTGCTCACGGCCTTGCTGTTGCAGCGAAAGCTCTGGGGTGTTCGCGTGCACAACGTCGTCGCCACCAACGATGCGATCGCGATTGTTGAGGCACTGCGGTTTGCCGAAGACGGCAAGTCAGGGCAGAGTTAACTCATGCGCGAAAAGCCACAGCGACACAAAATCAAACTCACCGGTTTGCGAGTTTATGCACACCACGGTGTTTTCGACTTCGAACGCCAGAATGGTCAGGATTTCTATATCGACACAACCGTTTGGATTGACGGCGATGCGGCGGCCTTCGGCGATGACCTGTCTAAGACTGTGCACTATGGCGACCTCGCCAAGGCGATTGTTGACAACGTCAAGAGCCAGCCGGTTGATCTTTTAGAGACTCTCGCTCAACGACTGCTCGATATGGTGATGAACTTCGGCGGTGGCCCGGCCGGTGGCCCGGTGATCAAGGCCAAGGTCACCGTTCACAAGCCGAATGCACCAATCATCTATGAGTTCGAAGACGTGTCGGTCACCGTGAAAGCCAAGCGTTCATGAGCGAACCGGTTCGCGCAATCTTGGCAATCGGCGGCAACCTTGGCAAACGCCGCAAGACGATTCGGTCAGGTCTAAAGTCGCTCGCGGCAACCAAGGGAATTTCAAAGGTGGTTTGCTCGCCTCTGGTTGAATCTTCGGCGCTAACCGAAGACGGCATCGACGATTCGAAACCGAATTACATGAATGGCGTGGTTCAGATCGTGACCACCTTGAAGCCAAAGGAATTGCTCACCGAGATTCGACGAATCGAAACCGAGCACGGGCGAATTCGCCTTGAGCGCTGGGGATCGCGGACCCTAGATATCGACATCATCACCTATGGCGATGTTTTGAAGGCCACGAAGGAATTAACCATTCCACATCCTCGAGCCTTTGAGCGATCTTTCGTTCTGGTTCCTTGGGCGTTGCTCGACCCCGAGGCCGTTCTACCTGGATACGGCAAGGTGGCCGAATTGGCCGAACCCATCAAAGATCAGGTCTGGTTAGTCAAGTGAAGCCGACCAAAGTTTTGACGCTGTTCGGCTGGGTCGTTCCGGCGGCGACCGCCGGATATCTGGGTTCAAAGCTGATCACCGCCAACGGTGGTCAGGTGCCCGTCACTCCGTTGAATCTGATTCTGACCCTTGCAGCGATCTCGATTATCCTTGCCGGTTTCGCCACCCCAATGCTGCGCTATCGCCGCGCCCTGGCAGAGCAGCTCAAGAATTCAGCGGCACCTCGCCCAAAGCGCTTGAACCCGTTCTATGCGGTTCGCTTGCTTTTGCTTGCCAAAGCAACCGCAATTTCTGGTGCCCTGTTTGTCGGTTGGCACCTTGGTGTGATTTGGATGCAACTTTCTTCACCGGTGACCACTCAGTCGATTTGGCAAAATGCCGCAGCGCTAATCGCCTCGATTGTCATGGTTGTGGTCGGCGTGGTCATCGAGCGAATCTGTCGCATCAAGGATGACGGATCCGATTCGATTGAGGGCTCAGAAAGCTCGACCTCGAGCGCAAAAATTTCGGGTCCAGAAGGTGCAGCGGGTCGGGTCTCTGGCCCCGCTCGTGAAATTGCCGGCGAAGGGAAGGCTCGATGAGCCAGGGTCGCCTATCTGTCGGAATCATCGGCGCTGGCCCGGTTGGAACCGTGCTCGGGCAGGCGCTAGCCGCAGCCGGCCACTTCATCGTCGGGGTGGCAACCACCGATGAGAAGAATATCGAACGAGCCGAGACGCTGCTGCCGGGAGTGCCGGTTAAGACTCTGCCGGCAATTCTCGAAGAAGCCGACCTCGTGCTTTTGGCGATACCGGCTGATCAGCTGGCACCGACAGTGAACGGAATCGCCCAGAACAGCATGTGGCGCTCTGGTCAATTGGTTGCTCACACCGCTGGTGAACACGGCTACAACATCCTTGGCCCAGCAACGGCGCAGGGGGCCATCCCGCTTGCGATTCACCCGGCCATGACCTTCACCGGCACGAGCATCGACCTAGCGCGCATCCGTGAGAGCTATTTTGCGGTGGCCGCCCCGGTTGTTGCCCTGCCAATCGCTCAGGCCCTAGTCATCGAGATGGGCGCCGAACCAATTGTGATCAGCGAAGACAACCGAGCGAAATATTTCGAGGCGGTTTCGGTGGCAAACCAGTTCTCGGCGATGGTTGTCAACCAGGCAATCGGGTTGCTCGAGGAAATTGGCGTCGAGGATGCCCGCGGCGTGATTGCTCCAACCATTCGCAGCGCCGTCGAACAGGCGCTAGCCAAGGGTCACCAACCGCTCGACCCGGATGAGTTGCTCAGCTGATGAAAAAAGTTGTCACCGCATTAGAGCTGACTGCAGCAATCGATGAAGAACGTGAACTGCCGGGCTGCGCAGGTCTCAAGGTTGCCTTTGTGCCAACCATGGGCGCGCTGCACGCCGGCCACCTATCGCTGGTGCGAAAAGCGCGTGAGTATGCCGACTTGGTGGTTGTTTCAATCTTCGTGAACCCACTCCAATTTGGCCCCGGAGAAGATTTTGAGAAATATCCGCGAACCCTAGATGCCGACGCGAAGCTCTTAGAAGATGCCGGCGCGGATGTGCTCTTCGCCCCAACCGTAGACGTGATTTATCCAGAGGGGGCAGAGGTCGCCAATGCGGCAGCGAGGCTGCGCCCCGAGTTGCAATCAGGATCGGTGGGCAAGGCCTTCGAAGGTGCGGCCCGCCCGGGTCACTTCGATGGCATGTTGGCCGTTGTCGCTCGCCTCTTCGAACTAGTCAACCCAGATTTTGCGGTGTTTGGTGCCAAGGATGCTCAGCAGCTGTTTTTGATTAAGCGCATGGCCGCGAAGGCGTTTCCAGATCTGCACATCATCGAAGCACCGATCATCCGCGAGGCAAGCGGGCTGGCCATGTCGAGCCGAAACCTCTATCTCGATCAACCTGCGCTCGATGTTGCCGGTCAACTATCCAAGGCCCTGCAGGTTGGCAAGGCGGCGGCGGAGACCCTCGGGGCGAAGCCATCCTTGGCTCTGAATGCGGCTCGAGCCCGACTCGATGGCGCGCCGGAGGCTAAACTTGATTATCTAGCCCTGGTTGACCCAAGCAGTTTCGAGCCAATCGATGACGGTTTTACCGGCCGGGCACTGATGCTGATCGCCGCTGTGGTTGGCAACACCAGACTTATCGACAACCTCACCATCGATTTTCAGGAGCCATTCGCATGAGCGATGACCTAGTTCAGACCGAAGAAGCCTTCGAAGACGACCTGCCAGAGCAGATCGCAGTTCGCTTGGCAAAGCGCGACCGCCTAAACGAAAGCGGCGAGGCATACCCGGTCAGTGTTCCGGTCACCACCACCATCGATGCCGTTCGCGCCGAGAATCCAGGCCTCGAGGCCGATGTGGCAACCGGCAAAATCGTTGGCATCGCCGGCCGAATCGTCTTCTTGCGCAACACCGGAAAGCTCTGCTTCGCAACGCTTCAGGCCGGCTCGGGCGAGCGCATCCAGGCGATGCTTTCGCTCGACAAGGTTGGCGAAGACCGACTTCAAGAGTGGAAAGACCTTGTCGACCTGGGCGACCACGTGTTCGTCTCAGGCGAGGTCATCACCTCAAAGCGCGGCGAACTTTCGATTCTCGCCGACGAGTGGTTGATGGCCGCGAAGACCATTCGCCCGCTGCCAAACCTGCACAACGAGCTAGGCGAAGAGTTCCGCGTTCGTCACCGCTATATCGACCTAATCGTGCGCGACCGCGCACGCGAGGTCGTTCAGATTCGTTCGAAGGTCATGCAGTCACTGCGACGCACCTTTGAGGCCGAGGCGTTCCTCGAGGTCGAAACCCCGATGCTTCAGACCATTCACGGCGGAGCCTCGGCTCGCCCATTCAAGACCCACTCGAACGCGTTCGACACCGAGTTGTTCCTGCGCATCGCGCCCGAGCTTTTCCTCAAGCGCGCGGTGGTTGGCGGAATCGATCGAGTCTTCGAAATCAACCGCAACTTTCGCAACGAAGGCGCCGACCGCACCCACTCGCCAGAGTTTGCGATGCTCGAGGCATACCAGGCTTATGGCGACTACAACTCGATCGCCGACCTGACTCAAAAGCTGATTCAGAACGCAGCCATGGATGTTTTCGGGACCCACCAGGTAGTTCTCGAAGACGGCACTATCAACGACCTTGGTGGCAACTGGCCGCGCATCTCAATGTATGAGTCGCTGTCTGAGGCCGCCGGCGTGACCATCACCCCGCAGACTCCGATGGCTGAGCTCAAGAAGCTGGCTGCATCGGTTGGCATCGAGATCGAGCACCCGCTTGCCGGCAAGTATGTTGAAGAGCTTTGGGAGCACTTCGTTAAGGGCGATTTGGTCAACCCAACCTTCGTCATCGACTTCCCGGTTGACACTTCACCGCTAACTCGCGATCACCGCTCAAAGACCGGAGTTGTCGAGAAGTGGGACCTCTATATTCGCGGTTATGAGCAGGCGACCGGCTATTCAGAGTTGGTTGACCCTGTGGTTCAGCGTGCCCGCTTTGTTGAGCAGGTGACCCTTGCCGCCGCCGGTGACCCAGAGGCAATGAAGCTCGATGAAGACTTCTTGAAGGCTCTCGAGTTCGGCATGCCTCCGTCGGGCGGCATGGGCATGGGCATCGACCGTTTGCTAATGAGCCTCACCGGCCTCGGCATTCGCGAAACCATCATGTTCCCGCTGGTCAAGTAACCCATTCATTTCACAGACTAAAGAGTTAGGCTCAGGGCATGGATTGGTCGATTTTCTGGGATGCGTTTCTCTCGCTGGTGCCACCGCTATTGGTCGGCGTTTTGTTCTGGATCATGATGCGTTCGATTCTTCGAGCCGATCGAACCGAACGCAAGGTCTATGCCGAGATGGAAGCCGAAATGCGAGCCGCCGCCGAAGCAAAGTCTTCATCGCTTTAGAGTTGAACCAAGTTCAACCTAGGAGCGTCGTCTCAGACCAAAGTATTCGCGCATACCCAGTATGTAGATGATGATTGAAGCCACCGGCAAATAGGCCGACAAGGAAAAAACTGAAGGCCAAAGCCAAGGTATAAAACTTTGGGCGCGAGCATAGGTCAATGTCAACATGTTCAGCAGGCTGATCAGCGTCAGCAATCCTGCATAGGCCACAATTCTCCGTTCGCCGCTGGAAACCTTCATCCTTGCGGGCCTTAAAAAGCCAAGTTCTATCGCGCTGGATAGGCAAAATGCAAAACAAGGCACGCCTATACACAAGAAGGTCACGAAGCGGGGGACTGGGAAAAGAAACTCAAGCCAGCCCAGGGCAACAAGAATGCCATAGTTCAAGTAAGCGACATTATTCACGGCTCGCAGGCGATCGGCTGTTAACTTATTCGGCCCGCGATTGAAAAGCAATCCAAGCGCACTGCCGGCTAAAACTGCAAGGCACAGGCTGGTCGCGGCTGCATTATGGTTCATGGCAATCGGCATCACGGTCATGACAATGAAAACGGGGAAAAGGCGTCTAACCCAAAGGATCGGTGCTTTCATCAGTTCTCCAGCTGCCTCCATTCTGGCGGCGTGGATGAGCTGGCGCGCTTCCGTAGGCCCACTGCAGAAGTAAAGATCCGCCACATACTTTTCAATGAATATGTCGCGAGCCTCAGGGTTTGGGATCCAGCGGGCTATCTTCGCTACTTCATCCCTGCGCTTCATGCTCGCCCCAAATTACGTCTAAAACTGTGCAACTGCCCAGACCCAGCTTGTTGGGCAGAAATTTCTGCTAATGCAGACCGGCCTTGGTCAGTGAGTGAATAAAGGCGACGTCGCGGTCCTTTGTGGCCTGTCGGCTCCGCTTCCCATTCGGCTGTTATCCATCTTCGTTGTTCAAGTCTTTTGAGAATTGGATAGACAGTGCCGGGCTTCAATTCGGTCGATCGGCAAATGGCCAGCCCCCAAACAGGTGCTGCATGGTCGGCAATCGCCACAAGAACCAAGTTAGTCTCGTCAGATTTTCTCATGTATAAAACCTACCCTCCACACAAGAAATTACTCTATATATAGAGTTATCCGCAATTCAACAAAATCGTAAGAAAGGAAATTCAGATGAAAACTAACTACAAATCTGGGGCTCTACGCGTCGCGATATTCGTGACTGTTGTGGGCCTACTAGGGGCCAATACCCCGGCCTGGGCCGAAGGGCCAGTCAAAGATGATCCTTCGAAAGGCGTAGCGCTAGATTTCTCAAAACAAAGTTCGAGCTATGCATTCGAACGCGGTGGAGGGGCGCCTGTCCGAACCCGAGCTTCAAATTGGACTAAGACTGGCGCTTTGCAGGCATCGAGGCGGACAACGGTCACCCCTCCGGGTGGTAACGCGGGCACGATTTTTACCAGCTTCTCGTCAAATCTGACGGCGGACAACCTCGGCACCACTTGTTCGGTGAACGGAACATCAAGTGCCGCTTGGTTAGGTTTGGTGCCTTACAACGCCACTAGCGTGACTCTCGGCGACGAGATTTGGGCAAACGCGGTGGCGTTCATCTCGGTAAGTGCCGGCTCAGGCTGGGGAGTCAATGTGGGTCTAAATACTGCTGAAGTGAACCAGGTGAACACAGTCCAGAATGGCTTTCAAAATAACCACAGTTATAGCGGAATTCAATTCTCGGGCGCATTGCTGAATGTCAACCAGTCTGCTTCAGCTAACTATAGATTCGGCACTTCCACGTTTTACCAGGTCGTGAACTAACCTCTATGCCGATGTTCGGTCGGATCGCGCTCGTAACTGCTTTAATCGTTGCGAGCGCGAGTGGCATTTTCGCGTGGCAGTCTTCGGGGCAGAATCTTGATCTCAGAGGGTGCCAAACCTTGAGAGCAAAACTTGAGCCCCTAGTTTCTAATGATCCAGAAGGGCATACGCCCAGGACACTGAATTACACCCAGTCGCTGAGCGCTTCGGTTGACGTCTATGCAACGTTATGGAATCAGCGGACTACGAATCTACTAAAACGTAGCGGGGTTCCGTCTTTCGCCACTACCGTTCTCGATTCTAAAAAAGTGCTCGACCCGGTGCTTGGTTTTGCTGCAGAAAAAGTTCTCGCTTTGCAGGTGGCTGTCGAGGCTGAGGATTCAGTCGCACGTCGACAAGAACTAAAAAAAACTTTTGAGGTTTCGCTCAAGGGTTTGATCCTGAGCTCAAAACTGGACGACTTGGATCGCCGAACATTTGCGTTGGGTGAATACTTGGCCTTTGGTCAAGTGGCGCCGGATCTTCTCAGCAAGATTTCCCGAAAACAACTTTTGTATTCCAAGCGTCTTTCGATTTTTGACAACGTCGAGTCGTACATTCTCGCGACTATAAAGGGTTACCCCACAGAAGGGTTAGGCTACCCGAAGAAATATCTCGATGCGGCATTGATCTCACTGTTGCGAAGAGCACCAAACGGAGTTGCCCTCCCCCTATTCAACGAAATGAGAAAAGTCGATCCACTCTTGTTTAAGGCGCATGCTCTATCAGTGCGCAGTTACATAGAAGATCTCCGCGCTAAGGGAGGGGGCTTTGGAATAAGTTCCGGATCGGCTTATGAACCTCAAGTGACTTTCTATGCAGCCAAACTTGTGAATCCAGATACCACTCTGCTCAAGTCCAAAAATTTCAACCGAATGCGCGAAGGTAAAGTGTGGATTAGGTCGGAAGGTCGAATGCCATTGGGGCTGAGCATTATGTCGAACATAGCCCTGAATTTGTGCATTGAGGGGAAGCCGCTCATGTTCGAGAATGCGACACAAATTTTGGGATCGAGCTTTCGGGCGAGAATTCAGGGCTGCATTGAGAAGTACCTTTCCATCGCAGACGCTGGACAGTTTCGTGATTATTTGGGCGACGAGTCGATGGGCTCTGCTAGGAGACTTGTTTTGAGTGGAATTTGTGGGATCCGCGGCCAGTACTCAATCGAACGATCACCTGGCACGAATATGGGATTTAAGATCTCTCACCTAAACATCAGAGAATTTTTGGCTTATGGAATATCCAATAGGCGCAATCTTGATCCAGCCGAATTCAGGCAATACCTCCAGGCGGAAGGGTGTGGATACTCGAAGTCAAGCGTCGAAAATGATTTGATTTCAACCACCATTTGTGTAAGCGAACAGGTTTTGGTTGGCTCTAAGGCATCTCGAGCTATAGGCGATTTCCTTGGCACAAAAGGAGCCAAGTTGATAACAGGGCAGGATGAGGCGCACCAAGATTCGCCCGAGGCAGTGGTTTGGTATTTCTTTCTACAAAACGCCAGGCGACAATTCGCAAACTTCCTAGTTCTGTATTGAAACTTTGCCTCTGGCGAACACGCCCCACGGGGCTTGATATTCGACCTAACATCTTCATTAGAAGCCTGAAACCATAGGCTTCGAATGGAGACATGATGTTCGAGAAATTCACCGACAAGGCTCGTCGAGTTGTTGTGCTTGCTCAAGAAGAAGCCAAGCTTCTTAACCACAACTACATCGGCACTGAGCACATCCTTTTGGGTCTGATTCACGAGGGCGAGGGCGTTGCCGCCAAGGCTCTAGAGTCGCTCGGCATCAACCTAGACTCGGTGCGCCAGCAGGTGCAAGAGATCATCGGTCAGGGCCAGCAGGCTCCGGCTGGTCACATTCCATTCACCCCTCGCGCCAAGAAGGTGCTTGAGCTTTCACTTCGCGAGGCACTTCAGCTCGGCCACTCATACATCGGCACCGAGCACCTTTTGCTCGGCTTGATCCGCGAGGGTGAAGGTGTGGCAGCCCAGGTTCTAACCAAGCTCGGTGCAGACACCAACCGAGTGCGCCAGCAGGTAATTCAGTTGCTTTCGGGCTTCCAGGGCAAAGAGACTGTGGCAGTCGGTGGCGACAACACCGAGAAGCAGAAGGGCTCGCAAATTCTTGACCAGTTCGGTCGCAACCTAACCCAGGCTGCAGCCGACGGCAAACTTGACCCGGTTATCGGTCGTGAGCGCGAAATCGAACGCGTGATGCAGATTCTTTCTCGCCGTGGCAAGAACAACCCGATTCTCATCGGTGAGCCAGGCGTCGGCAAGACCGCCGTGGTTGAGGGCTTGGCCCAGGCCATTGTGAACGGCAATGTGCCAGAAACCCTAAAGGGCAAGCAGCTTTACACCCTAGACATGGGTTCGCTAATTGCCGGTTCACGCTATCGCGGTGACTTCGAAGAGCGTCTAAAGAAGGTCACCAAAGAGATTCGCACTCGTGGCGACATCATCACCTTCATCGATGAAATTCACACCCTGGTCGGCGCCGGCGCTGCCGAGGGTGCCATCGACGCCGCCTCGATTCTCAAGCCGCTGCTTGCTCGCGGCGAGCTTCAGACCATCGGTGCCACCACCTTGGATGAATATCGCAAACACTTCGAAAAGGACGCGGCGCTTACCCGCCGATTCCAGCAGGTCATGGTGAACGAGCCAACCCTGCCGATGGCAATCAACATCTTGAAGGGTCTTCGCGACCGCTATGAGGTTCACCACAAGGTCTCGATCACCGACGGTGCAATCGTGGCGGCTGCTCAATTGTCAGATCGCTACATCACCGACCGTTTCTTGCCTGACAAGGCAATCGACCTCATCGATGAAGCCGGTGCTCGTTTGCGCCTGTCGATCCTTTCTTCACCGCCTGAGCTTCGCGAAATCGAGGAGCAGATTGTGGCCATCAAGGTCGCGAAAGAGAAGGCAATCGAAGACCAAGACTTCGAGTTGGCCGCAGCAAAGCGTGACGAAGAAAAGAAGCTAAACATCGAGCGCGTGAAGCGTGAGAAGCAGTTCCGTCAGGGCAATGTTGCCGCTCAGGGCATCGTCGATGAGGGTCTAATCGCCGAGGTTTTGGCTCAGGCAACCGGCATCCCAGTGTTCAAGTTGACCGAAGAAGAGAGCGCCAAGCTCATCTTCATGGAAGACGAATTGCACAAGCGAGTCATCGGTCAGGAAGACGCGATTGCCGCGATTTCGAAGTCGATTCGACGTCAGCGTGCCGGCCTAAAGGATCCAAACCGTCCTTCGGGTTCATTCATCTTCGCCGGTCCAACCGGTGTCGGAAAGACCGAGTTGGCCAAGGCTCTAGCCGAGTTCTTGTTCGATGACGAAGGCGCACTGATTTCGCTAGACATGTCTGAATACGGCGAGAAGCACACCGTGAGCCGTCTATTCGGTGCTCCTCCGGGCTTCGTGGGCTTCGAAGAGGGTGGCCAGCTAACCGAGAAGGTTCGCCGCAAGCCATTCAGCGTTGTCTTGTTCGACGAGATCGAGAAGGCGCACCCAGACATCTTCAACTCGCTTCTTCAGATTCTTGAAGAGGGCCGTTTGACCGATGGTCAGGGTCGAGTTGTCGACTTCAAGAACACCATCATCATCATGACCACCAACCTTGGAACCCGTGACATTTCACGTGGCACCATGGGCTTTGCTCTCGAGGGCGATTCAGCCAACGAGTATGAGCGCATGAAGGGCAAGGTTAACGAAGAGCTGAAGAAGAGCTTCCGCCCTGAGTTCCTAAACCGTGTCGATGAGACCATCGTGTTCCCTCAGCTAACCAAGCCAGAGCTGGTTCAGATTGTTGATCTGTTCATCAAGCGCCTGGCCGTTCGCCTAGAAGACCGCGACATGACCATCGAGGTTTCGCAGGCTGCGAAGGATCGCCTCATCGAGATCGGCTTCGACCCTGCTCTCGGCGCCCGTCCATTGCGTCGCGCGGTTCAGCGCGAGGTCGAAGACAAGCTTTCCGAGCAAATCCTGCACGGTCAGCTGTTGAACGCCCACCACGTGAAGGTCGATTTTGTGAACGGCGAGTTCGTTTTCGAAAATGCCTCGCACGCGGCCGCTCAGGTCACGGTTCCTCCGACGCTGGCCATCGAAGCTCCAGAGCCAGAGGCACCAAGCGCCTACTAAGCAGTGCCTCTGCTAAGAAGTGCCTCTGCTAAGCAAATAGATAGCACCCCGGTTGATCTTTAGCCGGGGTGCTTTCTGTTAACCCCTGAGGATCTGCGGCGGCTCAACTATCCTTGAAGTATGACTCACAGCTCAATTCGCGTGCGGCCGGCAACCACCGGTGACGTCAAGCAGATCCAGGCCATTCGCCAGTCGATCGAAGGCGCGCGGGTTTTGCTTGGGCGTGAGCTCGTGGATCTCTATGAGCACGTTCCAGAGTTCTTGGTCGCCGTTGATGAGAATGACTTTGTGGTTGGTGCCGGTGCCCTTCACGTGATGTGGGAAGACCTAGCCGAGGTGCGCTCGGTGGTTGTCGCCGACCACATGCGCGGTCACGGCGTTGGCCAGGCGATCGTTGAGGCTTTGCTTGAAAAGGCGCGCCAGCTTGGAATCATCCGTGTCTTCTGCCTGACTTTCGAAGTTGCGTTTTTTGGCAAATTCGGTTTCGAAGAAATCTCGGATGTTCCGGTTGACGCCGAAATCTATGCCGAAATGGTTCGTTCAAACGACGACGGTGTTGCCGAATTCCTAGACCTTGCGCGAGTCAAGCAGAACACTTTGGGCAACACGAGGATGCTTCGCACACTCTGAGGCGTTGCCTAGTTAACCTAGGTTTATGAGCGCGCAACGAAACCGACCTTCAGCAACCACATATCGAAACCGTCGAATCATCGCCCTTGCCGTTTTGGCAGTGGTGGTTGTCATCGTCTGGAATGTGGTTGCCGGCGTCGTCGGCTTTGTCTCAAGCATTTTTCACCATGGGACCCCTAAACCAACCGCAACGGCCTCGGCTCCTGTGACTCCGGGTGCGATCGCCGATTGTGCTCCCGGAACCGTTTCGGTTCAGGCCAATGTCGGCGTCGACAGCACGCCGCAGAGCGTTTTCGCGGCCAAGGTCAAGCCTTCGTTCTGGTTCACGCTAACCAACACCGGTTCTGTTGCCTGCAACTTCAATGCCGGTTCGAAGGTTTCGTTCTTCACCGTCACCAGCGGCAAGGAAGTTATCTGGGATAACAAGGATTGCAAGACTCGTGCAACCTCAGACGTAGACTATGTGATTGCACTGCAGCCAAACTCGCCGATCGCGGCAACCCCGTCGACATGGGAGCGTGTGCACTCAAGTTCAACCGGCTGTGACGCCACCACCGAGAAAGCCGTGCCAGCTGGTGGGGCGTCATATCACTTGGTGGCGACCGTGAACGGCGTAAAGTCACCAGACGTGCAGTTCATTCTGAATTAAATCAGCCCTAGCTCTTTGGCCACGGAGACCGCACGCTGACGCGAACTCACGCCAAGAATTCGGAAGATTTTCACCGACTCTTGTTTGATGGTTGATTCGCTCACATTTAGCTCTTTGGCAATTTGAGCGTTGGTCTTGCCGAGAGCAATTTCATCGAGAACCCTAAGTTGCCGATGGGTGATAGAGCCAACCGAGTCTTTCTCGAGTTCGTCAAAATAGAGCTTTGAAAGCAGGCCTTCGGCTCTCATTCGGGGAATTGAGTTCACCGAAATCAATTCAGACAACAACCGCAGAAGCTCAATCTCGGCCTCTGGAATTTCGCTCAGGTTCAGATTGCCGCGAAAGGTAAGACCAAGCGCACCTAGAACCGAGCCGCGCGGGTTGAACGGAATCGCGATGAAGGTGTCACTTCGCCCAGACTCATCCTTGACATCCGACATCTCAATGATTCGGTTGTGGGTGATTGATTGCTTGAGAGCTCGAACCTGCGCGGTGCTGCGCATCGGGCCGCTTTCGTCGGGTCGTGTGGTTCCATAGTTGCCAACCGTGCGAAGCGAAGAGTCGGCCTCCACCCGAATTAACATCGACGACTTGGCGCCAAATTCTCTAAACGCCACAACGGTGATGAATCGGCAAAAGTCGCTCGCGTTATGACTGATTGCGAATGACAGTAAAAGCGCCCTGGCACGCTCTGAGAGTTGCGCCTTGTCTTCTTGCATTTCTGACCCCGGTTTCTAGCCCCCTAGATGACCAATCTCATTTTGAGATCACTTCAATACAAATCTATGGATAACCCCAGACATTTAGGCAGGGCCGAAATTGTCCGAAATTGTCCAAAGTCTGAACGAAATTGTCCTTTTTGACCGATGAGGACCCTAAATTAGTGCGGGTTTTGGGCTTAGTCTTTTGAAGCCACAGTGGCAAAACTATCCAACCCCCTGGATAGGCGGTGGTCGGCTAGCCGACCACCGTTTACCAGTTAAGGCCCAGGCTTAGCGCCGCTCGCAGGTCTCCGACACCGGAATCTACCGAGCGAACGAAGCCCAATCTGGTGGCCTCGTTAGCGCGAATCTTTCCGTTGGAAACCTTGCGGATTTCTCCGGCGAGACTGATTTCGCCGAAGGCCACCAGGTTGTGGGCAATGGGTTTATCTTGAACCGCAGATGCGATCGCGAGCGCAATCGCCAGGTCTGCCGCAGGTTCGGTTAGGCGAACTCCGCCCACGGTTGAAACATAGACATCTGAATCACCGAGTCGAAGACCGGCGCGACGTTCTAGAACGGCTAGAAGCATGGCCACTCGAGCTGAGTCAACCCCATTGGTCACTCGACGAGGTTGTGGCGTGGATGATTTGACCACCAGAGCCTGAACCTCGGCGATCAGCGGACGCTTGCCCTCGACGGTGACCGTCACGCAGGTTCCCGAAACCGGCGCATCGCCCCGCGAAAGAAACATTCCGCTCGGGTCGCTGACCTGATTGATGCCTTCGCCCGTCATCTCAAAGCAGCCAACTTCATCGGTTGGGCCGAAGCGATTTTTCAACGAGCGAACGAAGCGAAGCGAGGTTTGGCGATCACCCTCGAAGTGGCAAACCACGTCAACCAGGTGTTCGAGGGCGCGAGGGCCGGCGATCGAGCCATCCTTGGTGACGTGACCAACGAGAATCACCGGAAGTGCGCGCTCTTTGGCAACCCTGATCAGGTTGGCAGCAACCTCGCGAATCTGAGATGGCATGCCCGCCGCACCATCGATTTCAGCCGCGGCAATGGTTTGCACCGAGTCAACCACCAGAAGTTCGGGTGCCACGGCGTCGATCTGGCCGAGAACGGTAGAAAGGTCGGTTTCGGCAGCCAGATAGAGGTTGTCGGTGAGTGCGCCGGTGCGTTCGGCGCGCAGGCGAACCTGGCCGACTGACTCTTCACCAGTGACGTAGAGAACCCGTTTGCCCGACTTGGCGGTGTTGGCGGCAACTTCGAGAAGCAGGGTCGATTTGCCAACGCCCGGTTCGCCCGAGAGCAGAACCACGGCCCCCGGAACCAGGCCGCCACCGAGCACACGGTCAAATTCGCCAACCTGAGTAGACCAGGCGGCTACCCGCTCGGTCGAAACATCGGTGATCGGCTTTGCCGCCGAGGATTCGACCAACTTCAATGCTCGAACCTGCTTAGCGACACCCAAACCTCGACCGCCACCGACAGCAGCTTCTTGCATCGAATCCCATGCCTGGCACTCACCGCAGCGACCAACCCACTTTGGGGTGGTCCAGCCGCACTCGGTGCAGACGAAGGAAGATTTTGGGTTAGCCATGACTCAAAACTATCAACCGCCACCGACATATTCGCTCGCCTAAACTGATTAGGTGAATATCAATCGCATCGCAATTCTGGGTTCCGGTTCAATGGGTGGCGCCATCCTTGCCGGCCTGCTGAAGTCTGGCTTCGCCGCTGAACACATTTCGGTCAGCACCAAGTCGGCGGCCAGTGCGGCCAAGCACATCGACGAGCTCGGTGTGCACGCCTTTGCCCTTGAGAATGGCGCCGACGCAAATTCGATGGCGGTCGCCGGGGCCGATGTGGTCTTGATCGGTGTCAAGCCGGCATACGTGACCGAGGTTTTGGCTGAGATTGCCGAATCGATTAATGACAATGCTCTAGTAATCAGTGTGGCTGCCGGGGTGACCACCGCAGCTATGGAAGCGGTTCTGCCTGAGGATGTTGGTGTAGTTCGTGCGATGCCAAATACTCCAGCAATTGTGGGCCGCGCAGTTACCGGAATCGCCGCGGGCGAGCGCGCCACAGATTGGGCCATCGAAACTACCGTGCAGTTATTTGAGACCGTGGGCAAGACCGTCGTGCTCGACGAGTCAAAAATTGATGCGCTGAGCACAATCTCAGGCTCAGGCCCGGCATACGTGTTTTACCTAATCGAGCAACTCACCAAGGCTGCGAAACACCACGGATTCAATGACCAGGATGCCTCGCTGCTGGTGAATGAAACCTTCCTCGGCGCCGCCGAACTCTTGGTTGCCTCCCAGAAGAGCCCCGAGGCGCTGCGCAAGCAGGTGACCAGCCCAAACGGAACCACCGAACGTGCGATTGCGCGTATGGCTGAGACCGATCTAGAGGGCATGTTCGTCGAGGCTACCGATGCGGCCCTGGCGCGAGCCCGCGAGCTTGCTGCCGGCAAATAACGCCAGACGAACCCGCCAGGCTATAGGTCTAGCTGGTCGTTCAATATGAACAGACCGCCGAAGGCGCTGATCATTGCCTGATTCCACTCGAGGTCACTGACCGGATTTGTGTCGATCTCGGCCACGATTCGACCGTGAAGCATGCCAAGCACTAAAACCGCGGCCGCTCGAGGCGACAGGTGAGCCTTTAACATCTTTCGGTCTTGCAGCAACTGCATGACCTCGGTCAGTTGCTCGGTTAGCCCGTGCTGCACCTCGGCCAAGGCGGCGCGAAGCAAAGGGCGGCCGGTGGTGTTGCCGATGATATTGGCGCGCTTATCAGCGGGCACGTGTTTGAAGTGGTCGACCAAAAAGGCCATCATCTCGTCATAGTGCTCGGCGATTTCGGCGGTGCTGTGCATCTTGGCCATAAAGCGCTTGGTGCGGGCAATATCATCCTGGATGTTTGCCGCGAAGTTGTGAACATAGGTGGCACGGATGAGACCATCGCGATCGCCGAAGTGGTGATAAATCGACCCGATCGAAACGCCGGTTTTGGCGGAGATTTCTTGAATGCGAACCGAGGATTCGCCGCCGGTTTCAATCGCCTGGTTGGCCGCTGCAATCACGGTGCCAATGGTGTCTTTAGCGCGCTCTTGCTTAGGTTGCGGAACGCTTCTTGTTCTCGGTGACATTGCCAACCTCCCCCTGTTCTAGAAAGTATGGCAGTGATATTTCAATTTCGGAAGGGTCAGAACTTAGCGTCGATTTCGGCAATCAGCTCTTCGATGTGCTGGCGAATTTTGTCTCGAATCGGGCGAACCGCCTCGACCCCTTGGCCGGCAGGGTCATCAAGCACCCAGTCGAGATAAGTCTTGCCCGGGAAGTATGGGCAGGTGTCGCCACAGCCCATGGTGATTACATAGTCAGAGGCCTTTACGGCCTCATCGCTAAGCACCTTCGGTGTGTTTGCGCTGATGTCGATTCCCTCTTCGAGCATCGCGGCAACCGCAGAGGGGTTCACCTCATCCTTTGGCGCGGTGCCGGCAGAGCGAACCTCTACACGATCACCGGCAAGAGACTGAAGGTAGCCGGCGGCCATCTGAGAGCGACCTGCGTTGTGAACGCAAACAAAGAGAACCGAAGCTTTTTTAGACATCTGACAATTAAACCAAAAGGCCCCGGAGGAAAACCGGAGCCCTTTGGTTTGTTCACTAAAAGTTCTTACTTCTTGGCGACTTTCGCCTTGATTGGCTTCGCGGTGAAAACCATGATGCCCAAGATTCCGGTGAGCATGCCGACTAGTTCTGCAATGACAATCCATCCGGTGATTGCAACGCTCTGGCCGGTAAGCAAGAGTGCCACGGTGACGGCAGGGTTTGCCTGAGCGCCGCTCTGGGTGAAGCTTGCGGCCGAGAAAACCCATAGCGCGACCGCAATCGGAATCAGGTTTCCGCGCTTGGTTGAAGCCAAGAACCCGACCAAGAACACTAGGCCACCGGTGGCAACCCACTCGCCCAAGAGCACTGAGATTGTCGGCGCGGTGCCCGCTGAAATTGGCGAAACCGACTTGCCCCAAAGCTGAAGGCCGATGAATGCACCCAGTAGGCCACCGCCGATCTGAGCCAAAACATAGAGGATGAAGTGGTTAAGCGAAATCTCCTTGCGTGAGAAGAAGAACAGCGAAACCGCTGGGTTTAGGTGACCACCGCTGATTCCGCCAGTGATCAAAATGGCGAGGCCAAGGGTCACGGCCAGTGAAAGCTGAGGCACGGCAAGTGAATGCGAAACGCTGCCCACGATTGCGATGAGGAACAGGGTTACGCCCAAAAACTCCGCGATGAGTTTCTGAAGGGTTGCGTTGATTTTCATCTACTTAACTTTCTTTAGGTTGATTAGTGCTTCGTTTCGCTTTAGGAAGCCAGGCTTCCAAGGTGGATCAAATCTTGCCCAGTATAGATTTCCGACCGGCTCAAAGCCGGCTGCAACTACAGCATGGCGCAATATTTCACCTTCGGCCATGAACTTGGCCTCGTTCCAGCCGCCGCCGAAAGTTCGCACTGCGGTGAGCTGTTCGGGCATGGCCTTCATCGTGACCAGTGAGTTTGCCGGCACCGGAACATCCTTGGGGTCGGTTCCATTTGGCAAGACGAAACTGACCAAATGTGTTTCGGTCGCGGTTGGTTCCTGAATCACCGGGGCGGTCATGGCGATCTTTTGGCGTGACAGATTGTTTCCGCTGATGTAGCTGATTAGCGGGCCAAAGGCTGCGTTGCCGGCGCGCATGAAGTCGCCTTGAACCTCGACCTGCATTAGAACGTGTGCTGGATAGTTGCGAAGTTCGAATTCGCCATAGTCACGAACAAGCGCAAACTGCTGTTTTTCGGTCATGCTCTGAGTGTAGACTGGAGTAATCGTTTTGCCGCCGGCCCGTCTGGTCGGATGGCATCCAAAATCTGTGAGGTCCCTATGGGTTCAGTAATTAAGAAGCGCCGCAAGCGTATGTCGAAGAAGAAGCACCGCAAGTTGCTTCGCAAGACTCGCCACCAGCGTCGCAACAAGAAGTAAGTCGACTTCGGCTTACTCAACAAAAATCCCGCCAAGCTTTTGCTTAGGCGGGTTTCTTGTTTAACCGGGTGTTATTTGGTTGGTGCGATGACCAAACCGAGTGCCAAAACCAGGATGCCGACGCCCGAGACCGCGGTTAGCCCGCGGCGAACCCTCGGCCGTTGAAGCCAAACCTGAGCCTTATTGATTCCGGCGACAATCGTGAGATACCAGCTGATCGAAATGCCGGTCCAGATCAAACCGAAAATCATCACACCCAGCGTGAGGTTGAAATCCTTGGGCACATACTGGGGCAGAAATGCCAGCGCGAAAACCATGGCCTTGGCGTTTGTGATGTTCGTGAAAAAGCCAACTCTGAAGGCTTGGCCCGAGGTCTGAATTTCGCCGTCTTCAAAGTCGAAGCGGTGGCTCGTGGTGCGTAGGCTCCAAAGGGTTTGGGCGGCGATAAAGATCAGATAGACCACGCCGGCCCACTTCAATATTTCGAACGCCACCGGTGAAGCCTTGAATATCGCGGATAAGCCAACCGCGCTCGCCGCCGTCCAGATTATTAGCCCGGTGCTGTTTCCGAGAACCGAAAATCGCGCGGCGCTCGGGCCAGAAATCATTGCTTGGCGAAGCACCATTGCCATGCCCTGGCCCGGAACCATCGAAATGAAGAGTGCGGTGAGCACGAAGGTTCCGATGTTTTGAAGCATGACTAGCTCGACTATTTATTCGCGCGCAATTCGCGCTTCTTGAAGTCGAGAATCTTCCAACCAGCGGCCTTGGCATAGCGGGTCAATTCTTTATCCGGGTTCACGGCGATTGCATGACCGACCGCGGTCAGCATCGGCAGGTCATTCACGCTGTCGCTATAGGCATAGCTGCGCTTGAGGCTGATGTTGCGCTCCTTAGAGAGTCGCTTCACCGCCTTGCGCTTGGCTTTGCCGTGCAATGGCTCGCCGACCAGCTTGCCGGTCAAGATGCCATCTTTGCGTTCGATGATGGTGCCCAGACCGCCGGTGAGGCCAAGCCGCTCGGCGATTACCTCGGCGATCTCCTGTGGGGTTGCCGTGACTAGCCAAACCTCACGGCCATCAGCGATGTGTTGCTTGGCTAGGCGAACGGTTTCTGGCCAGAGCTTTGGGCAGATGAATTTGTCGTAGACCTCATCGGTCAACGCGGCCAACTCGGCTGCCTTGTGGCCCTCGATGAGTCCTAGCGCGCGGTCTTTGATTTCGTTGACGGTCTTCGCGGTTTCGCCGCGGGCAATAAACCGAGCCTGCTGCCAGGCGAATCGCCAAAAGTCTTGTCGGCTGAAGAAGCCGCGCTTGAACGCGGCCTTGCCGAATAGGAAACTGCTCGACCCGCGCAAAATGGTGTTGTCAACGTCGAAGAATGCGGCCTCGATTTTGGTCGACGGGCTCTTCTTGGCTGGCTTCTGTGGGGATGTCGGCACCATGTCAGTTTAGTCTTGAGTCGTGAACATCGAACTGACCCTCATCGGTAAGCCCGGCTGTCATCTTTGCGAGGATGCCGAGGCGGCGGTTAATCGAGTGGTCGTTTCGTTTCTAGAAACCCACCGAAATGCGTCAATTTCTCTCGTTCACCAGAACATCCTTGAAGATCCCGAACTTGCCGCTCGCTACTCGGAGGAAATTCCGGTCTTGCTAATCAATGGCAAGGTGCACAATTATTGGCGTATCGACGAAGATCGTTTTGCCACCGCGCTGAACGCCCTAGTTAACTAGCTATTCGATGAATAGGAGCAAATAATGCGTTGGATTTTGAAGCGGTTCTGGTTTCCGATTCTGATGATTGTGCTTTCCCTATTGGGCCGCAAATACCCTTGGGCCGCCAAGACCCACGCCACCATCACCAAGGTTGCAGACCCAGTTATCAAAGTTCGCGGAGTTACTAAGAAGTAACCTCAGCTCTCTGGATTTTTGTCAGAGCCTGACCTGATCCTCGAGCCGTCGATGGGCTCGCGTTTTTAGGGACCATTTCTTCAATTGTTGCATTATTGCTACATAGCATTTATGCTACAAGTATGGGACGTAAATCAAAGCAAGAAGAAGAGCGGGTTGCAAACCGCATTGAAGAGCTGCGCACCCAGGCCGGCTTGAGCCGTCAAGAGCTCGCGGATCAAGTTGGTGTCCACTATCAAACCATCGGCTACATCGAGCGCGGTGAATACAGTCCGAGCCTCGTGCTCGCTCTGAAAATTGCCGCTGTCCTCGGTAAAACGGTCGAGCAGGTTTTTCAAATCGAAGAGGATAACTAATGAATTCAAAGAGTCTCGAAGAAAGAGTCGAAATTTTTGGCAAGAATCTCGACATCAGTCTGCGCACCTGGGTGCGCAACGATCGCTCGCTAAATTTCTTGCGTACAACTCGCGCAAGAGTTGTTTTGTCAGCGGTAACAGTGCTCGCCCTGTATGGAATCCCCGCATTCCAAATGTTCTATCGTGGACTCTCAATCTGGCTATACGTGGGGGCCTTGGTGTTTTGTGTTCTGCTCCAAAAGCTTTCAATTCGCTTCGCTTTCGATGATGACTCCCACATTGACGAGTATCAGCACGAAAGGCGAAATCGCGCCTATCGTCGCGCCTATAAGCGAGTAGCAACCATTTTGGCCATCGCAATCCTGTTGGTCGCTGAAAACGGATACTCGCTAAAGCATTCGCTCGGTTCGGGTTTTCACTATTCGTTTGACCTGGGTTCCGAAAACTGGGTCTTTGTAGGCGTCTTTGTTTGCGGGCTCTTCGTCGTTCAGAAGTATTTGTCCTGGGGCATCAAGGGCGAATCTCGCTCTGCATAACTAATCTCCAACAAAATAGAAAACCCCCGACCGCGAAGTCGGGGGTTTTCTAGTTTCAGGTTCTTATGGCTCGAGGCGGTTTGGACCGCGGAACAAGAAGCCAACCTCACGGATGTTTGGCTGGTGCAAGAGCAGCATCAAGACGCGAAGCAGACCCATTCCGAAACCGCCGTGTGCTGGCGCTCCATACTTGAAGAAGTCGAGGTAGGTCTGAAGGCCTTCAGGTTCTAGACCCTTCTGCTTGACCTGCTCGGTTAGAACGTCCAAGCGGTGTTCGCGCTGAGCGCCGGTGGTGATCTCGGTGCCGCGCCAGATCAGGTCATAGCTGTTGGTCAGGGCCGGGTTGTCGGCGTGACGCATGTGATAGAACGGGCGCACGGTTGCTGGATAGTCGGTGACGAAAACGAACTCGTGACCGTGGGTCTCTTCGGCCCAAGCCGCGATCTGACGCTCACCCTCTGGGTCTAGGTCTCCGCCGCGCTCAACAACGTGGCCGCGCTCCTTGATGATGTCGATTGCATCATGCAGGGTGACGCGAGGGAACGGGATCGAAGGCACCTTAACCTCGATGCCGAAGTGCTTCAGAATCTCTTCGCCGTGCTGCTCCTTGACCGCCGAGATCGCAGCGTGCATTAGCTGCTCCTGGATGGCCATGATGTCTTCGTGCGAGTCGATCCATGAAACCTCGATGTCAACCGAGACGAATTCGGTTGCGTGACGAGAGGTGAACGAAGGGTCGGCGCGGAACACAGGGCCGATTTCGAAGATGCGGCCGAGGCCAGACATCATCGCCATCTGCTTGTAGAACTGCGGTGACTGAGCCAAGTATGCGTTGCCCTCGAAATATTCGAGCTTGAAAAGCTCTGCGTTCGACTCTGAGGCCGAGGCCATGAGCTTCGGGGTGTGCAGTTCGACAAAGCCGTTCTCGACCCAGTATTTGCGCCAGGTTGCCTCGATGGTGGTCTGAATGCGAAACACCAGGTTCATCTCTGGGCGACGAAGGTCGAGGAATCTCCAGTCCATGCGCTTGTCGATCGAGGTGTCATCGGCAATTGGAGTTTCAGGGTCAGCCAGGGTGACGATTTCTACGTCATCGAGCTGAATTTCGAGACCGCCGAGCTTAACGCGCTCGTCGTGCACCAGGCGACCGGTGATCCAAACAAATGAACCGTTGGTTAGGGTCGAAACCTTGGCTGCCAAAACATCGTTCTCATCGGGAGCGTCATCGATGGTCGGGCGCGGATAGGTGACCTGGGCAGAGCCGGTCTCATCGCGAAGGATGATGAACTGGATGCGCTTCTGGTCACGAAGCTTTTCGACCCAACCACCGAGGGTTACTGGGCCGTCTTCGCGCGCGGCAAGGTCTTTGATTAGGGTGCGGGTTCTCATAAAAGCCAAGTTTAGCCGAGGGTAGACTTGAGGTATGCCCGCCGACCGCATCCACCTGATTCGTCATGGCGAGGTGCACAATCCTGGGGGCGTTCTTTATGGGCGTTTGCCGCACTTCCGCTTGAGCGACCTCGGCCACGAGATGGCCAAGTCTGCCGCAGCCAAGGTCTCTGAAACCGTTGCCGCCGAGGGGCGCACCGTGGTCAAACTGCTTGCCTCGCCGCTGCTGCGCACTCAGGAGTCTGCCGAACCGGTGGCCGACGCCTTCGGGCTGCCGGTGCACACCGATGAGCGACTCATTGAGCCATACAACATCTTCGAGGGTCGCAAGTTGAGCGCCTCGCACATCTTGATTCGCCCACACCTCTACTATCACCTTCGCAACCCGCAGAAACCGAGCTGGGGCGAGGCCTATGAAACCATCGCGGCCAGGATGATGGCTGCAATCGAAGATGCTTGGAACAGTGTTGACTCTGGCGATGTTGTAATCGTTAGTCACCAGTTGCCGATTGTCATGGTTCAGCGAACCGTGGCCGGAAAACCATTGGCTCACAACCCGAAGCAACGCCGTTGCTCACTCTCGAGCATCACCACTCTTGAGCGCGACGGTGACAAGTTTGTCGAGGTCGGCTATGTCGACACCGCCGCCAACCACACAGTCATCGATAGGGGTGCCGTCTAATGAAGGTCAGAATCTCGCAGCGACTCTTGCGAATCGCCTCGGCCGTCGCGATCTCGGCGTCACTCTCGGTTGCTCTCGGCGCGTGCGCAAGCAATGACCCGCTTGCCAGCCAGTTCAAGGCCGGCGACAACAAGAACTACATCGCCGGCGACGGTTCAGTCACCGAATTCTCGATCAAAAACCGCGGCAAGGCTGTGGTTTGGGCCGGACCCACCGAGACCGGCGGAATTCTCTCGAGTGCCCAGTTGAGCGGTGTTCCAGTCGTGATGAATTATTGGTACGCCGGTTGCGCTCCTTGCCGCGCCGAGGCGCCGGAGCTGCTCGAAATCTCGAAGCAGTTCCCGAAGGTGCAGTTCGTCGGTGTGAACGTTCGCGATTCGGCGGCCACCGCAGCGGCATTCAACCGAAACTTCAAACTCACCTGGTCGTCGATCATCGACAGCCAAACCGGCTCTGTCGCCCTCGCCTTCACTGGTGTGGTCACCCCCGATGCGGTGCCGACCACCCTGGTCATTGACAAGAAGGGTCGTGTCTCGGCTCGAATCCTGGGCCGCATCGACAAGTCGATTCTGAAGACCCTGATCAAGACCGTCCAGGATGAAAAGGGTTAGTAAGTGAATCCCGGTCAAATCATCTTGAATGGCTCGTTGCTTGCAGCGATGCCGCTTGCCTTGCTGGCCGGCCTAATCTCATTTCTTTCACCTTGCGTCTTGCCGCTCGTGCCCGGATACCTCGGATTCGTCTCCGGCTCGGCCGGTTCGGGTGAGACCAAGAGTCGGCGCAGAATCGTGCTCGGCGCCTTTCTCTTCGTGCTCGGCTTCACCCTGGTTTTTGTCATTCTTGGGGCCGCCTTCGGCAGCCTCGGAACACTGATTCACTCGGGACTTGGCTCGGTGATTCAGAGGATTCTCGGGGTAGTCATCATCTTGCTCGGGCTGGTTTTGATCGGGCAGTTTGGGTTCATGCAGCGAACCTTCAAGATGCAGGTTTCGCCAACCCTCGGCTTGATCGGTGCTCCACTGCTCGGAATCGCCTTCGGTTTGGGGTGGACTCCCTGCATCGGCCCGACTCTCGCCGCTGTGTTGACGCTTTCGCTAGATGGCGGTTCGGCCGGCCGAGGTGTGCTGCTCACGGTGCTTTATTCGCTCGGTTTGGGTCTTCCATTCATTGCAATCGCGGCTGGATTTGGCTGGGCTACAAAGTCGGTTGGTTTCGTCAAGCGACACATCCGAGCCTTCAATCTCGCCGGCGGATCCCTGCTTATCTTGCTCGGTTTGCTTCTGGTTAGCGGGCTTTGGAACAACATCATTATTTTGATTCAGGAGGTGACCGTTGCCTACATCCCAGCAATCTAAAGAGGTCTCGGCTAAAGACGAGGTCATCTCACCGGAGATCGGCATCAAGGGTTGGTTCCGTTGGATTTGGCGCCAGCTAACCTCGATGCGCACCGCGCTGATTCTGCTCTTGCTTCTCGCCGCAGCCGCGGTGCCTGGCTCGGTCTTCCCGCAGCGCTCGGCCGACCCGAACGGCGTCACCGCCTATTTCGACGCCAACCCGGTGCTCGCGCCGATTCTAGACAAAATCCAGTTGTTCGACGTCTACACCTCGGCGTGGTTCTCGGCGATCTATATTTTGCTGTTCGCATCGCTAATTGGCTGTGTCTTGCCGCGCACCGCGGCTCATGCCCGCGCGCTCCGCTTGCCTCCGGTGGCGACCCCGAAGAACCTAAAGCGCATGCCTGCCTATAAGGCCGTTGCGCTCAACACCAAGAAAGCCCAGGATGCGTTGCTCGCAAATGCGCAGCAGGTGCTGAAGAAACAGGGCTATCGAGTTGCCCGCGAGGGCGAGGGCGCCGAGGGTTCGGTGAGCGCCGAGCGCGGTTATCTTCGTGAAACCGGAAACCTTGTTTTTCACCTTTCGCTGATCGGCGTGCTGATTGCGGTCGGCATCGGTGGCGGTTTGAGCTACAGCGGCCAGCGAGTCTTGGTTGAGGGCGAGTCATTCGTCAACAACCTCGCCGGCTACGACTCTTTCTCTCCGGGCACGTTCTTCAAGGAATCACAGCTGGTGCCATTCAGCGTCAGGCTCAACAAATTTGAGGTCGACTTCTATCGCGACAAGACCTTGAAAAACACCTCCAACGCTGGAACTCCAACCGATTTCCGCGCATACGTGACCACAACTCTCGGTTCAACCGGCAAATCCACCAAGGGTTTGGTTCGAGTCAACGAGCCGCTCGCGATGCCTAATGCAAACATCTACCTAACCGGAAACGGTTATGCACCGTCGATCACCATCCGAGATGCCAAGGGTCAGATCGTCTATTCGGGCACCAACGCTTTTTTGCCGCAGGACAAGAACTACACCTCGCTCGGCGTGATCAAGGTCACCGATGTTCCGAAGCAATACGGCATCATTTCGTTCTTCTATCCGACAGTCGGAACCCTGCCTTCGGGGGCGCTCACCTCGCTCTATCCTGACGCGGCCCTGCCACTGCTTTCGATGAACGTTTATGAGGGTGACCTCGGCATCAACGGTGGCCAGCCAAAGAACGTCTTCGCGCTGGACATCAAAAATATGAAGCAGATCGCCGGAGGAAAATCTGGCGTAAAGGGTCTTCGACTTCAGCTCGGTGAGACCGTCAAGTTGCCGAAGAATCTGGGCACCGTGACCTTCGATGGCCTCAAGCGATTCGCGTCGCTCGACGTTGACTACAACCCGGGTGGTGTTTGGGTGTTGGTGTTCGCTCTGCTAGCGCTCGCCGGAGTCACCACTTCGCTGCTTGTGCCTCGACGCCGTGTCTGGGTTCGCAAGACCGAGTCTGGTTTTGAGGTCGCGGCTCTGGCCCGCGGTGATGACCCTATCCTTGAAAAGGTGGTTTCTGAGCTGGCTGCCGAGTTGGCGCCAAAGAAGGCCGCAAAAGTTTCAAAGCCGAAGAGCATAGAAAAGGAAGCCGATGAATAGCATTTCGCTAAACGCCGACCTAGCCGCAGTATCACGCCTCGTGATCGAGGGCGCGATGCTGGTTTATACCTTTGCATTCCTGACCTTCGCCTACCACCTTTCTCAGTTGGCGAGCGTGAAGAAGTCGGTTCGATCCGGCGCCACCAAGCTCGAACGCGTGGGCATCATCTTGCTAGCGATCGCAGCCGCCATCCACGGAGTGGGCGTTGTCATGCGCGGCATCGCGGCCTCTCGTGTGCCTTGGGCAAACATGTATGAGTTCTCGATCACCGGTTCATTCGTGGTCGTCACGATCTTCCTGTTTGCCCTGACCATCAAAGACATTCGCCTGATTGCGACGTTTGTCGCCGGCTTCAACCTGTTGATTCTGGGCACCGCTGACACGATTTTCTACGTAGATGTCAAGTCGTTGATGCCCGCCTTGCAGAGCTACTGGTTGGTGATTCACGTGATGGTCGCGGTGCTGGCGACGGCATTCTTCAACATTGCTGCGGCACTCTCAATCGCTTACATTTTCAAGACCGCAAAGTGGGTCAAAGCCTCGAAGTTGAAGCTGGTCGACTTGATGCGAAGAATTCTCGCCCTCTTCCCAGCCGAAGATAAGCTCGAGCGCCTTTCATACCGGTTCAATATAATCGGCTTCATCCTTTGGACCTTCACCCTGATCGCGGGAGCCATTTGGGCAGAGCGAGCCTGGCACCGCTATTGGGGTTGGGACACCAAGGAGGTTTGGACCTTCATCATCTGGACCATCTATGCCGGCTATCTGCACGCCAACGCCACCCGTGGCTGGAACGGAAAGCGCTCGGCCTGGTTGGCAGTTGTGGGCTTCGTTGCCATCCTGTTTAACTTCACCGTGGTCAACCTGTTCTTCAAGGGTCTGCACGTTTACAGCGGCCTGAAATAAGACATGGCTGATTCGATGGCAACGCCAGCACTGACCGATATTCTGTCTAGCGCTCGAGTTGTCTCGCTGCCACTGCGCACCAGGTTTCGCGGAGTGGTCGACCGAGAGGTGATGCTTTTCGAGGGTCCAAACGGTTGGGCCGAGTGGTCTCCGTTTCTTGAATACCCGGATGAAGAGGCCGCGGTCTGGTTGTCGGCCGCGATCGAATTCGCCTTCGGCCAGCTGCCCGAGATTCGGCGCGAGGCGGTTCCGGTCAACGCCACCCTGCCAGCGATTGGTCAGGATCAAATCGAAAAGGTGCTCGCCAAATTCGGCGATTTTTCTACCCTAAAAATTAAGGTTGCCGAACCGGGTCAGAGTCTCAATGATGACCTGCAGCGGGTCTGGGCGGTTCGAGCCGCCTACCCGCACGCACGAATTCGACTGGATGCAAACGGCGGCTACTCGGTTGATGAGGCCATGGCTGTTGCCGGGGCAATGGTCGAAAATGGCGTACCACTCGACTACCTCGAACAGCCCGTGGCCACCATCGCCGAAATGGCCGAACTCAGGCTTCGGTTGAATCGTGCGGGCATCGGGGTGGCGAACGCCAAAGGTGTGAAAGTCGCCGCGGATGAATCGGTGCGCAAGGTAACCGACCCAATGGCCGTGGTTCAGGCTGGGGCGGCCGACATCCTGGTTCTGAAGGCGGCTCCGCTTGGCGGAATCAGCCGAGCGATTTCGATTGCTCAGCAGGCTGGCCTGCCGGTGGTCATTTCTAGTGCCCTAGAATCTTCGGTCGGGCTTTCAATGGGAGCCCACCTCGCGGCCGCGCTGCCGATTCACTCGGCTAACGCGCCAGGTGGCCTGGCCTTCGACAGTGGTCTTGGCACTGCTTCGCTTTTGGCGGGTGATGTAACCCGTGAACCGTTGCTGCCGGTGGATGGTTTTATCGAGGTTCGCCGGGTCGAGGTTGACCCTCAGAAACTCGATGTTTTTGAAGCCGAAGACCACCGCATCGACTGGTGGATTGACCGTCTCGACCGTGCTTTCAAGCACCTCAACTAGTTAGGCTTGAACCATGACCAAGCAGGTTTCTGAAATCTTTGATTCGAGCATCTGGCACGAGGTGCCGGGCTTCGATGCGCTCGAAGACATCACATATCACAAGCACAACCAACTTGGCATTGTGCGAATCGCTTTCAACCGCCCAGAGGTTCGCAACGCCTTCCGCCCAAAGACCGTGGATGAGCTGCACCAGGCACTCGATCACGCGCGCATGGATTCTCGCGTTGGCGTGGTCTTGCTGACCGGCAACGGGCCTTCTGCCAAGGATGGTGGCTGGGCATTTTGTTCCGGTGGTGACCAGCGAGTTCGCGGCCGCGACGGCTACAAGTATGCCGAGGGCGAGACCGCCGAAACCATCGACCCGGCTCGCAGTGGCCGCCTGCACATCCTTGAGGTTCAGCGCCTAATTCGATTTATGCCAAAGGTGGTAATCGCTCTGGTTCCTGGTTGGGCCGCCGGTGGTGGCCACTCGCTTAACGTGGTTGCCGACCTATCGTTGGCCAGCGCCGAGCATGCGAAATTCAAGCAGACCGACGCCGATGTCGGCTCGTTCGACGCGGGTTATGGCAGTGCCTATCTGGCTCGTCAAACCGGGCAGAAATTCGCCCGCGAAATCTTCTTCCTCGGTGCCGAATACAGCGCCCAGCGAGCCTATGAAATGGGCGTGGTCAACGCGGTCGTGCCTCACGCCGAGCTCGAAAAGGCCGGTGTTGAATGGGGTGCCGAAATCCTGCGAAAGTCACCGCAGTCGATTCGCATGCTCAAGTTTGCCTTCAACGCGGTTGACGATGGCATCGCCGGGCAACAGCTTTTTGCCGGTGAAGCAACCCGCCTCGCCTACGGCACCGATGAGGCAGTCGAGGGCCGTGACTCGTTCTTGCAAAAGCGTGAGCCAGACTGGTCACCGTATCCTTGGCACTTCTAAGGCTGCGCGACTAAATAATTCATGATTCCGCTAAAACTCGTTGCCGCCAATGACACCTTCGGGGCACTGGTCGCACTCGGCGAAGTTTTGGCGGCTAAGCAGGCGGTCTTCATCACCGCCCCCGAGGTCAACGGCAAGATGCCAGAAACCTTTGGCCTCCCGGATGAGGTCGAAGCCGGGGTTGGCCTGATTGTCGAGACCAGTGGTTCGAGTGGCAAGCCAAAGCGAGTGACCTTGTCGCGCGAGGCTATTTTGGCCAGTGCGAATGCATCGCAAATTCGGCTCGGCGGGCCGGGGCAGTGGCTGCTTGCGCTGCCGATAAACTTCGTTGCCGGTGCCAATGTTTTGATTCGCTCGCTTGTGGCCGACACCCAGCCGGTTTTGATGAACACCTCGGTGCCGTTCACCGCCGAGGCATTCGCGCGCGCCGCTTCACTGATGACCGCGACCCGTCGCTATACCTCGCTCGTGCCAACCCAGTTGGGTCGAATTGCCGCTGCCATCGAAGACGCTTTCAGCCCGTCTGGCAAGAACGATTTTCTGCTTGCCCAGTTGCGCAAATTCGATGCCATCCTGGTCGGAGGGCAGGCGCCCCAGGATGAGGTTATCGAGCGACTGACCGAGCTTGGAGTCAAGATCGTCACCACCTATGGAATGACTGAAACTGGCGGCGGTTGCGTCTATGACGGGCTGCCACTCGATGGTGTGAAGCTCTCACTGGTCGGCAATCGAATCGAAATTGCGGGGCCGGTTTTGGCGAGTGAAATAGCAGATGATTCGGGAGTTCAGCCAATCGGCAAGAGTTTTGTCACCAATGACCTCGGCGAATTTGATGACTCAGGCAAGTTAAAAGTTCTCGGAAGAATCGATCGCGTGATTGTCTCTGGCGGGCTCAAGATTTCGCTAGACCGGGTCGAGGAGCTTGCCCGAGCGGTGCCAGGTGTGGCAGAGCTGGCGGCAACCGCGATCGCCGACCGCGAGTGGGGTCAGCGGGTCGGCATCGTCTATCTCGGCAGCCCAGAGGTAGCCGACGAGATTGCCCTGGCCCTAGCCAACGATCTGGGCCCGGCGGGCAAACCGGTGAGAGTGGTTCGAACCGACGGTGTGCCAAAATTGCCAAGCGGCAAACATGATCTTCAAGCAATCAAACGTCTATTCGAGGAGCTCTAATGGCAAACAAGAAGTCGGCACCAAAGACCAAGCAGCAGCCAAAGATCTCACCCGCAAAACTCTGGATCGAAGGCGCTCGTCTGCGCACCCTGCCGCTCGCAATTGCACCGGTGGCCATCGGTTGGGGCGCAGCCGCTTCGATTCAGTCTTTCAAGGCGCCCCTGGCCTGGCTCGCGCTTGCGGTCGCACTATTTCTGCAGATCGGTGTCAACTATGCCAACGACTATTCAGATGGAATCCGTGGAACCGATGAGTTTCGCGTCGGCCCGCTGCGCCTAACCGGTTCGAAGTCGGTTCGACCAGAGTTGGTCAAATATGCGGCCTTCGCATTCTTTGCCCTTGCTGCCCTGGCCGGTTTGGCCATCGTATTGATCACCGGGTTTTGGTGGCTTTTGGCCGTCGGCGCTCTTGCCATCGTGGCCGCCTGGTTTTATACCGGCGGAAAAAATCCATACGGCTATGCCGGCCTGGGCGAACTAGCCGTCTTCCTATTTTTTGGTTTGGTCGCCACCGTGGGCACCGCCTACATTCAGATCGGCTACTTCGAGGCGAACTCACTTTTCGGTGGTGCGGCGATTGGCCTCTTTGCCTCTGCGGTTTTGATGATCAACAACATTCGCGATATCGACCAGGATGTGCTTGCCGGCAAGCGCACGCTCGCGGTTAAGGTCGGCAAGAAGTGGGCAAAGGCATATTTCTTTGTGATGATCTGGTTGCCGTTTGCGATTCTTTTCGCATTCCCATTCATCTATCCGGCAACCTTCTTCGCCTGGCTAGCGGTGCTGCTGGTTTTGCCGGCCACCGTGATTGCGGCCACGGCAAAGACCCCGCGCGAACTGATCCTGGTCTTGAAGCTCACCAGCTTCGCGGCTCTGGCCTTTGGTGTGCTGTTCGGCTATGGCTTGGCCGTGGTCAACGTCTCGCTCTAAAACGCTCTGCTGAGAACGCTGGATTGGCTAGACCTCAGAGTCTTTTTTAGCGTCGAGAACTGCGTTTTCGTGGTCGCTGTCGGCGTCATCGGTGCCGACGGTCTCATTGCGATTGATGCGACGATAGACCGCCTCTGAAACTCGTTCGCGCTGCTTGGTGAAGAAAATGAGTGAGATGGCGAGCGAGACAACGGCGGCGATAATCGCGCTGAAGAACTTATCGAAACCGATCGCAATCATGATCACGAGCACGCCAATAAACAGACCGACGCGGATAAGGATGTAGTTCAACCATGCATTCTTCATGGAATAAGTCTAAGTTTCAGTCTGGTTAGAGTTAACCCATGAGGTTGTTGATCTTTGTCGCAGTGATTATTGGCATCGCCATAGTCTTCGGCGCTGTCTATGGCGTCAGTGCGATCCTCGAAAAGCGAGGTCGTGGGCCGGCAGTCAAGACCACGGCCCCGGATGACGACCCAGAATTCCTTCGAGACCTTGCTCGCAAACTAGACGAGCAGGACGATGACAAATAGTTCGCCCGCGCAGGTTTTTGCCGCGCACCTTTTGGCTGCCCTGGCCAAGGCCGGAATCCGCAACTTCTTTCTAGCCCCAGGCGCTCGCTCCCAGGCCTTGGCGATTGCCGCCGGCCAGCTGGCCTCTGCCGGCAAAATCGATCTTCACGTGCGTCTCGACGAGCGGTCGCTTGGTTTCACCGCGCTCGGTTCTGCCCTTGCCTCGGGTGAGCCATCCGTGATCATCACCACCTCTGGCACCGCGGTTGCCAACCTTCACCCGGCCGTGCTCGAAGCCAATCACTCGGGTGTTCCGCTTATCTTGCTCACCGCCGATCGCCCGCACGAGCTTCGCGGGGTGGGTGCAAACCAGACCACAAATCAGGTTGGTCTTTTTGCCGACGCGGTTCGCGAATGCTTTGATGTGCCGGCGCCAAACGGGCACGATCGTGAGTTCGCCGAGGCAGTGCAACTGGCCATCGATGCCATTTCAATCTCGATGGGCTATGACGGAGACCAGCCTGGCCCTGTGCAGCTCAACCTCGCTTTCCGCGAACCGCTCTCCGCGCTCGAGCCAAACGCGGCCACGCTAAACCCGCAGATTCAACTGCCAGAAATCTTTGAACCAAAGCCAGAATTCGCCTTGCTCAGCGCCGCGGTGCCGACCGTGGTCATCGCTGGTGCCGGTGCCGGCGACGATGCTGTCGAATTGGCCGAAGCATTCGGTTGGCCGCTGTTCGCCGAGCCATCCTCGGGGGCACGTTCAGGCGCTAACGCCATCCTGGGCTATCGAAACCTGCTCGAACCAGAAGGTCAGTGGGGTGCCTTGGCCTCGCAAATTGGCCGCGCAATTGTCTTCGGCAAGCCCACCCTGGGTCGCGCGGCAATCAAACTGCTGTTCAACCCCGAGGTCGAGGTGGTCGTGGTGCGCAGTCAGCACATGGGTCACTTCGATGTGTCTCGTCGTGCCGGTCACCTGGTCGATGAAATCACCGTGGATGATGAGGTCGACTTCGAGTGGCTCGAGGCTTGGCGTCGCGCCGACGCCGAACATTCACTTGCCCACCCGGCCTCGGGTGAGCTCGATCGACGATCGCTGGTCGAATCGGTTTGGCAGGCCACCCATGGTGGCGATCAACTCATCCTTGGCGCATCTCGCCTGATTCGTGAGGCCGATGTTTGGGCGCCGGCAAAGCCGCTTCGGGTGTTCTCAAACCGTGGGCTCGCCGGAATCGACGGAACCGTTGCGACCGCTGCCGGAGTTGCGCTGGTTGAAAATCAAGGCACCACTCGAGTTTTAATCGGTGACCTGACGCTCTTGCATGACGCCGGTTCGCTGGCCATCGATGTCACCGAGCCAGAGCCAAACCTTCAGGTGATTGTCGGTAACGACGGCGGCGGCAGCATTTTTAGTGGTCTAGAGATGGCTAAAACCCTGGATGAGGTGAGCTTCACTAGATTGTTCAAGACACCGCAAACCGTTGACCTTTGGCACTTGGCTCAGGCCTATGGCTGGGCCTATTCGAGAGTTGAAAACCTCGGTCAGCTCGATGAAGCTCTGTCGGCTAGCGGTCGAATCCTGATCGACGTTCGACTCAGCTGAGCGCTTCGCGAATCGGCGAGAACTTGAGCTCGGTTTCGGCCAGCTCTGCCTCGGCCTCTGACTCGGCCACAATTCCGCAACCGGCAAAGGCTCGAACCTGTTGCCCGGTGATCTGCGCACCGCGAAGGGCAATCACCCATTCGCCGTCACCATCGGCACCGATCCAACCGACCGGCCCGGCATAGCGACCTCGATCGAAAGGCTCGAGTGCACCTAGCAGCCTCTGAGCCTCGAGTCGCGGGGTTCCAGCCACGGCCGCAGTCGGGTGCAGGGCGGCCGCCAGGTCAAGAACCGAGGCCTCGCGCTTGAGCACACCGTGAACGTCGCTGGCGAGGTGCCAGAGGTTTGGCAGGGCGAGACTGAATGGCTTCGGGTCGGCATCCACGTGCTCGCAAAACGGCTTCAACGTTTGCACAAGCGAGTCGACAGCGAACGCGTGTTCGTTGGTGTTCTTGGATGATGCAGCCAGGGCGGCCGAGATCGCCTTGTCTACCTCTGGGTCGGTGCCGCGACCGGCGGTGCCGGCAAGCACTCGAGCCGAAACCTGGCCGTGGGCCACGCGAACCAAAAGCTCCGGTGACGCGCCAAATAGACCATCCACCGAATAGATCCAGCAGGTCGGGAATCGCTCGGAGAGCCTCTTCAGGCTAGTTCGAAGGTCGAAACCCTCGGGCAAAGTGCCAACCAGGTCTCGAGCCAGAACCACCTTTTCGAGACTTCCCGAAATGATCGCCGAAACCGCGTCGATGACCGACTGTTTGAAGCCAGAGGCGCTCTGCGCTCCCTGGTTAAAGTGAACCGCTGAGTTTGCCGAATAGGTGGTCGGGGTTTTCCAGAACTCTTCCGGACCCGCCGCCGTTTGCGAAGATTCGGAATTCGTGATGGTGGTGAGCCAAGCTCGACCATCGCGCAGCCCGAGAATGATTTTTGGCACAATCAGCGCACTCTTGGTTTCGCTGTCATCGGCGAAGGCAATGCTGCCAAAGGCAACCAGGCCGGTGCCGGGCAATTTCACTGCATCCTCAACTAGCGCGGTCGCGGCTACCGCGCGCCATTGTGTGGCCAGTCGTTCGATGCGGTCAGGCCCATGTGCTTCGATTCGCAGAGTCTCACCCCAGCCAATTAATCCTTGGCCGCCGCGGATGTAAGCGAGCGGATTTTTCGGCAGGTGATCAATAAGTTCGAGGTTTGTGCCCTCGAGAGCCACGGTGGTCAGGCGAAGCGACATGTTCGGCCTTTCCTTGATGGCTGTGTGTTTTCTGTGAAACGATTTACTGGGCTGGGAATGCAGTTCATCAGTGGCTAACCTAAATGTGAGCCTCAAAAATCCTAACCGCAGAAGAAAAGGTCAAAATGTCAACCGCAAAGCTAGCCGCAACGGTTTTGCTTGCCGCCGCATTTCTCACCCAGTCTTCTCTGGCTTCGTTTGCCGAAGATTCAAACGACGACTCGACCTCGCAGTTTTCGCCAACCGCTCGACCAACTGCGCCAGCCGCATATGAGCACAAGCTGCACAGCGACAAAGTTAAGCATCACGAAGAGCAAGACTTTCAGGTTGCCGTTCCTCCAATGGTGATCACCCCGGATGGCGACGACACCAGCGCAACTGCCGGTTCGACCAAGGTGCACCAGGCATTCAAGGTTTCACCGCCAAAGGGTAGCCCGCAGGTTTCGAAAGCAGTTCCTGACACTGCCGGCAAAGAGCGGGTCATCGAACCTAACTCGGCCGCCTTTGACCCGAACGCAAACAAGCCAATTCAGATGCAAGACGTTCACATCACCAGCAAGACTCCGGCCGATGTTTTCATGGATAGCGCCAAGCTCGGCGTTGGTGCCATGGCTGCCGGTGCTGCACTGCTCGGAGTCGCCGCCGCGGTTCGTGGAACCCGTTCTCGTCGCAAATCAGACACCGATTTCATCTATGAGGTCGAAGCTCAGGAATAAGCCCTCTACGTCGGGGGTTCTGGCAATGGACCTCGAAGGTAGGATTAACCCGTGAGCAAAGCAGATCTGGCCAAAAAACCAGCAGAAGTCGCGGCCATGTTTGATGAAGTGGCCCCGACCTATGACCTAACCAACGCACTCTTGTCATTTGGGCAAGACAGCCGTTGGCGCAAGATCGTCAAAGACGCGGTTTTCCCAGAGTCTGGGCAAAAGATTCTCGACTTGGCAGCCGGAACCGGCGCATCATCTGCCGCCTTCACTGGCCCGGGCATCCAAGTGGTTGCCGGCGACTTCTCTGAGGGCATGCTGGCGGTTGGCCGCAAGCGCCACCCAGACATCGAGTTCGTCTTCGCAGACGCCACCGACCTTCCATTCAAGGATGGCGAGTTTGATGCGGTCACGATTTCATTCGGACTGCGCAACGTCGTGAACGTCGAAAAGGCGCTCGCCGAGATGTATCGAGTCACCAAGCCGGGTGGCAAAATCGTGATCTGCGAGTTTTCAAAGGTCACCAATCCGGTGCTCGCGCCTTTTTACAACCTTTATCTCAACAAAATTTTGCCGGGCTTCTCGAGGCTAGCCAGCAAGACTCCAGAGGCATATTCATATTTGTCTGAGTCGATTTTGGCATGGCCAAACCAGCAGGAACTCGGTCTCAAGATCTCGAAGGCCGGCTATGAGTCGGTTGCCTATCGCAACCTGACCTTTGGCATCGTTGCGGTTCACCGCGCAATCAAACCAAAGGCTGCAGCTAAGCCGAAGGCAGCTGCCAAGCCTAGAGCTGCCGCCAAGCCGAAGGTTGCCCCAAAGAAGGCTGCCAAGTGAGCCCAATTGCACTTCCGAAGCAGCTTCGCAAGGTTCAAGACCGCGCTCTGCTCAAGGCTCTAGAGGCCGGCCTCGAAACCGTCGAGGTTCAGCTCAAATCTGCAACCACCTATGCCGATTCGGTTGCCAAAAACCCTGCTAGACACCTGGTCGACGCTGGCGGCAAGCGCATTCGTCCGGCCCTGGTTCTCTTGGCTGCCCAGTTGGGTGACCCCACTCGCCAGGATGTCTTCGACGCTGCGGTCGTCGTCGAGCTGACCCACCTGGCAACGCTTTATCATGACGACGTCATGGACGACGCCCCAACTCGACGCGGTGTGCCAACCGCGCAGCACGTATGGGGCAACTCGGTAGCCATTCTCACCGGCGACCTCCTGTTCGCGCGAGCATCCCAGGTCGGAGCCAACCTAGGTCAGGCTTCACTCACCCTGCAGGCCGACACCTTTGAGCGCCTGTGCCTCGGCCAGTTGCACGAGACCGTTGGCCCAAGCGAGGGTCAAAACCCGATCGACCACTACATCCAGGTGTTGGCCGACAAGACCGGCTCGCTCATCGCCGCTTCGGCCCGTTTGGGAATTTTGCTTTCAGGTGCACCAGCCGAATTTGAAGAACCGCTTCGAGTCTTTGGCGAAAAGGTAGGTGTCGCCTTCCAGCTCATTGACGACGTCATCGACATCTCAGAGGCTGGGCCATCTGGCAAGACTCCAGGCACCGACTTGCGAGCCGGCGTGCCAACCATGCCGGTGCTATTGCTGCGCCAGGCCGCTGCCGCCGGAGACAAGTCGGCTGCCGATTTGCTCACGCTGATTGACGGTGACCTCACCGAAGACAGCGTTCTTGCATACGTGGTCAAGCGCTTGCGCGAACACTCGGTGGCCGAGCAGGCCTATCACGAGGCCAAGCGTTGGGCAGATGAAGCGGTTGAGGCCATCCAGGTTCTTCCTGCCGGTTCGGTTCGCACCGCTCTAGAGATGTTCGCCCAGGCAGTCGTCGATCGTCAGCAGTAACCCATGAGTCTCACCAAGGACCGAGCCAGTTCAGTTCGCTTCGCCCTAACCGTCATCTTCGTGCTGCAAGGTGTCTTGAGCACGGTCATGATTCCGCGAATCCCAGAGCTGATCGATCAAATCGGAGTTAACTTCACCGCCTGGGGTGCGATCATCGGGTTCTCTGGCTTGGGTGGTCTCGTCGGGTTGATGTTTGCCAACAGCCTGATCGTGAAATTTGGTTCGCGACGCGTGCTGCAGGTTTCGGCGGTTGGCTTTGCATTCTCGCTGGTGCCACTGCCATACATCACGAACCCGTGGGTGTTCTTTATTTTCCAGGCTGCCATGGCATTCGCCGGCAGCTGTCTAAACGTGGCGCTGAATGCTCAGGCCGTGGTTTTGCAGAAGCACCTGAACCGCACAATCATTCCGAAATTCCACGGCGCCTGGAGCATCGGCGCAGCCGGCTCGGCAGCGCTGAGCGCATACCTGGCCAGCTTCTTGCCAATGTGGTTGCACTTCTTGATTGTGCCGGGATTGGTGGCCCTCGCCATGACCTGGGCGGCCGCGCGTTCGCTGACCGGCGACGAAATTGGCCGGGTGATCGAACGAAAGACCGGCAAGAAGGTTCCGTTCTGGAAGTCGCCGGCATTGCTCTGGGTCATATCGGTTGGTTGGTTCGCCGGAGTCTTTCCCGAGGCGGCCATCATGGACTGGTCTACGGTTTTTGGACGCAAGGTCCTGCTTCTAGACGCAGCGCTCAGTGCAGTGCCCTACACGTTCTTTGTCATCGCGATGATCATCTCGAGGCTTTCAATCGCCAGGTTGACTCGACGCATCCACGTCGGAATCGCATCCTTCTGGGGTGGGCTGTTCGGCGCTGCCGCCATGGGTCTTGGCGTGCTTCTTGGCCCACTCATCGGCAGCAGCGACAAGATCGCGGGAATGTTCGTGACCGCAGTCTTCTGGTTCATCGCCGGCCTTGGCATCGGCCCAATGTCGCCAACCTTCACCGCCGCCTCGGGTCAAATCAAGGGGCTATCGACCGCACAGGGGCTGGCTCGCGCTAGCTTGGCGACCGCTCTGATGATGATGAGTGCGAAGGTGATCATGGGAGCCATCGCTCAGAACGTAAACCTCGGCGTCGCATTCCTGCTGCCAACCGCGCTGTTCTTTGTGGCGAGCATCATCTCGGGCATCTGGGCCAAGGGTGAAATGGCCTCGAGCGCGGTGGTCGAGGATGCCTTCCCGATCACCGGTTCGATTCCGATCATCACCAAGGATTAACGCAAAGGACCCCGCCGAAGCGGGGCCCTTCAAATTCTCTGGTTCAGATCTTCCTAGCGGAAGTTGGTGAACTGAATGTCGATGTCCAGGTCTTTGCCCTTTAGCAATTGCATGGTCTCCTGAAGGTCATCGCGAGACTTGCTCTGCACGCGAAGTTCGTCACCCTGAATCTGAGACTTGACGCTCTTCGGACCCTCTTCGCGAATGATCTTAGAAATCTTCTTCGCCTGCTCTTGGTCGATGCCGTTTTTCAGCTCGCCCTCGATGCGATATTCCTTGCCCGAAGGGTATGGCTTGCCATCGACGAAGCTCTTGAGCGAGATGCCGCGCTTGACCAGCTTCGACTGGAACACATCCAAGACCGCCTTGACGCGGTCTTCGCTGGCTGCCTTCATCAGAATCTTTTCGCCGCTCCAGTCGATCTCTGCGCCGACGCCCTTGAAGTCATATCGAGATTCGATTTCCTTCTGCGCCTGCATGAGAGCGTTGTTAGCTTCTTGCTTGTCTACTTTGCTTACGATGTCGAATGTTGAGTCAGCCATGCTTATGAGTTTACTCGGGCGGTGCTCGAGCGAACGATTAGCTCACTCGGCCAAACGGTGTTCTGGTCAACGTTGACGTGCTTGTCGAGCTCGGGGTCGTTCAAAAGCTCAAGGATGGTGTTCACCGCATAGGTGGCCTGATCGCTAACCGTCTGGGTGATGGTCGTGAGCCCAAAGAAGTCGGCCAGGTCGTGGTCGTCGATGCCGATCACAGAGACATCCTGCGGAACTCGAAGCCCCAAATCCTTCGCGGCCAGGATGGCGCCGATCGCCATCTCATCCGAGTTGCAGAACATCGCGGTCGGTGCGTTGCGCGGGTCGCCAAGCAATTGTTTGGCGAGCTTATAGCCACTCTGAATCGTGTAGTCACCCATTAGCTGCCAGGCTTCCTTGGATTCAAGGCCGGCACTCTTAAGCGCCTCGAGGTATCCGGCTCGGCGAAGGCCCGGCTGGTTGAACTCCCAGTTGGTGAAAACCTCACCACTGATGTTGGCGATTTTGGTGTGACCGAGCGAGATCAGGTGCTCGGTTGCAAGTTTTCCAGCGGCGAAGTCGTCCATTTCAATGGTTCTTGCACCCGGGATGATTCCGCCGATGCCGACAATCGGCTTTCCGAGGCGATCTAGGGCTTTAATTTCCTCTTCGGTTGGCTGAATGGCAACGGCGAGCACCGCATCCACGCGACCGCGCATCAGAAACTCCTGAAAAACCTGGGTTCGATGGTTTTCTCCGCCGCGAAGATTGTAAAGAGTGAGGTCATATCCGTTCGAAATGAGGTCTTTTTCAGCCGCTTCGAGAATTGTGCTGAAAAACCAGCGGTCTACCTGGGGCATTACAACGCCGATATTGCGGTTTCTTCCAGTCGCCAGCGTGTAGGCGCTGTGCGAAACCACATATCCGAGTTCGGCGGCCGCGGCCTCAACGGCCGCGCGGGCCTTGGCCGAGACGTGGTCTTTGCCGCTAAGCGCGCGAGACACCGTTGCGGTCGAAACTCCCGCAAGTTTTGCAACGTCTTCGATGCCTGCCATGTAAATCCCCGAAACTTTCAGTGGTAAGTGTAAAGCGTTTACAATTTAGTCGATTTTGCGCCGATTACCCATCCGAGATTTATTCGGCTAAACTTATCAAGCACGTTCGACCAGCTGATTACAGGTGGCCGAGGGTGCATCTGGCTAGTTACCCAAGCGGCCAAAGGGATCTGACTGTAAATCAGCCGGCTCAGCCTTCGGGGGTTCGAATCCCTCACTAGCCACAAAACCCCAGCCCTCCACGGCTGGGGTTTTTGCTTAATGCTTAGACTGAAGCCATGAGCAAAGCACTTCTAGTGATCGATATTCAAAACGACTATTTCCCTGGCGGAAAGATGGAGTTAGTCGGCAGTGCTGCGGCTGCCCTTCAAGGCGCGCGAGTGCAGCGCCATTTTAGAGAGCGGGGCTTGCCGGTAATCAACGTTCAGCACGTTGCCAAGGGCCCGAGCGCGACCTTCTTTCTGCCAGAGACCCACGGTGTCGAGATTCACGGATCGGTAGCTCCGGTCGACGGAGAACACCTGGTCGTCAAGCACTTTCCGAACTCGTTCCGCGAAACTCGGCTGGCAGACATCCTGGCGACACTGGGTGTGACTGAGCTCACCGTGGTTGGCATGATGACTCATATGTGTGTCGACACCACCGTTAGAGCAGCAAACGATGCTGGATTCAAGGTCACTCTCGTTGGCGATGCCTGCGCCACCAAGGATCTCGAATTCGATGGCCGCACGGTTGCGGCCGCGGACGTTCAGGTTTCATACCTGGCTGCTATCGATGGCTCATTTGCCGTGGTGCTATCTGCGGATGCGGTGGTTGGCGACTAGTTCACGCCAACCGTGCCAACTCCGTTTAGTTGGTAATAGCGCACATAGTCGACCTTCATCTGGGTGCTTGACCAGCCGTCGTAGGCATCGCTAAACCCGCCAGCCGGGCTTATCGCGTTATTCAGAATCACAAAGAATGGGTGATTGAACGCCCAGGCTCCCGGTTGATCTAGAGTCAAATTGGTGCGCTCGAGAATCTTGGTTCCGTCGACATACAGGGCGATGTAGTTCTCTAGCCAATAGACCGAGTATGTGTGGAAGTCATTGGTGAAACTCGCCCCCGATTGGCTGCCAGCCGCATAGGCGTCGCTGCCGCCATTAGACCAGTGAATCGCCCCCGAGACGAGGCTGGCCGAGTGACCCTCCATCGAGTCGATTTCGCCAGACGCTGGCCAGCCGACCGAAGTGATATCCGTGCCTAGCATCCAGAAAGCCGGCCAGTTAGCTCCACCCGCCGGGTTCTGAATGCGTGCCTCGATAACACCATATTGGAACGAGACTTTGCCCTGGGTGTCGAATCGACCACTGGTGAAAGAGCATGAGCCAGCCCAGGCTAGGCAGCCCGAACCGGAGACCGGAGTGGCCAGATGAGTTGAAGTGATGACAGCATTGCCGTTGCCATCGAGAGCGTTGGCCGTCGGCGTATAAACCTGCTGCTCGTTGTTATAACAAGAGCCTCCGCCGTTCGCTGCCGACTGGCCACAACTGCGAGAGGTCCATTTGCTTGAGTCGATTGCGCCGGCCGCCGAGTTGAACTCATCAGACCAAAGCAATGCTCCACGTGTGTAGGCAGGCTGAATCTGAGTGGCAACTGCAGAGTTGTCGGGCGTGAAAACTACGTTATCGACATAGACCGTTAGCGACCCCGTGCTGTTTCCGAATCCATAGAAGATTACGGCCTTGCGGTAGGCCGTCGATGGCGAATACGCCGGCGTGCCTGATCGAAGATTGGCAAAGTTGAACGACATGGTTTGCCAGCCCACCGAGCTGGTGTTCGAGATTGTTTCAATTGAGTTGGCTGCATTCGCAGGATCTTCAAGCTTCAGCAGCACCGGTTGATTTGCGGCAGGCGCATAGAGTTCAAGGCTGACGACCTTCGAAGTTGGTGAAACCAGGGTCTGGGCGCCGGTATAAAAAACCGCTCCAGCTGCGCCGGTGCTTGCGTCACGGCTGATTTTCAGGGCGTTGAGGGAGCCAGTCGGGCTGGCTGAAGGCGCCGTTGCAAGTGAGGGTGTGTCCCCACCGAAACCGATCAGCGTAAGGTCGCTGGAGGCCGCCTCAAAAGTGACTCGAATCGCGTTAGTGGTTGCCGGTGTGGAGGTCGGGGTTGGGGTTTGTGACGCAGATGGCGATGGGCTTGGGGTCGCGGTGGGTGACGCAGATGGTGATGCGGTAGGGGATGGTTTGACCGCGGGCGCAGTTGCAATTGGGGTAGAAACATTCGGCGGTGCAATCGTGGTCTTGGGGAATGCCGAGACAATCTTGCAGTTTGCGGAATTCAGGCCAACCCTCGAAAGGCAGAGGTTCGCACCATTGCCGCCATCAAGAAAATCGGTTCCACCGCCCCCGGATAACCAGTCGTTTCCCTCGCCACCATAGATTCGATCGTTGCCAGGGCCGCCATCAAGCACATCGTTGCCGCCGAGCCCATAGATCGTGTCATTGCCGCCAAGGCCGCAAATGACATCGGCCTTTGCGGTTCCTCGAAGAACATCGGCTTTATCAGTGCCGGTTATTGTGCAGGCCTGTCCATTGAATGCCCTGTGCACTGTTGCCGCGCTGACTCCGGCGCCAAGTGCAGCTATCCCAGCGAAGACCACCAAGGTCAGAAGCGGGTTTTTCAACCTCATTTAGTGGTTACTTTTCCAACCCCGTTGACTGAGTAATAGCGAATGTAGTCGACCTTCATTTCCGCTTTATCGATTGAGGTGTCCAAGGCTCCGCCATCAAATTCTCCACCCATGGCGACATTCAAGATCATGAAGAAATCCTGGTTGAAAACATAGGTGTTTGGTTTGACGGTTGCCGGAGTGATGCTGTGGAAAAGCTTTCCATCCAAGAACCACGAAATTTTATTCGCGGCCCACTCGATGGCATAGGTGTGGAAGCCGGCCGACAGCGAAGTAGGTGAGTCGATGATGTTCGACTTTCCATTTGCCCCCGAATAGCCTGGGCCGTGGGCGGTTGCAATCACCTTGTCTGGTTCGCGACCGCGAAGCTCGACAACATCGATCTCGCCTGAAGTTGGCCAGCTCTTTGCCACGATATTGCTGCCAAGAAGCCAGAATGCCGGCCAAACCCCGGTTCCGGAAGGCATCTGGATTCGAGCTTCCAGGCGGCCATACTTGAAGCGAACCTTGCCCTGGGTGTTTATGCGACCGCTGAAATACTGGCAGTCGCCAAAGCAGTTATAAGGCAGGTCGCCGTTCTGAGTCGGTGGAATTTTGGTGGCCGAAATGACCAGCTGACCAGAGCCGTTAGTCTGCACTGACTCTTCGTTGTACCACTGCATTTCCTTGTTGCCCCAGCCGCCGCCACCAAGGTCATACTTGAAAAATTTAGGGTTTGGTGGGGTTCCTGCAGGCTCGTTGAATTCCTGAGACCACAGCAATTTTTTTACTGGTGTGGCCGCAGAAACTGGAGTGGTTGCAGCGACCGGCTGGGGAAGTGTCAGCGCGAGGCTGGCCAGCATGCCGGCAGCAATCAGATTTCGCATTCGCATTTTAGTAACGGGTTACCTTTCCGACTCCATCGATTGAGTAGTAGCGCACCCAGTCAATTGCCATGCTGCCCGACTTAAGCCCCGGGTCAATGTCACCGGTGAATTGGCCTCCGACGGCGAGGTTCATGATGAGGTAGAACTCCTTGTTGAAAACCCACTCGTTGGCGCCGACATCCTTTTTATTCAGTGTGAAATAAACCTTGTCATTGAGCAACCATTTGACCTGGTCTGGTTTCCACTCGACTGCATAGGTGTTGAAACCGCTGTAGTTGAAAGTCTTCATCGCCGTCAGGCCGCCGATTGCTTCGCCGCCCGAATAACCCGGGCCATGAGCGGTGCCGAAAGCTGTCTTCGGGCTGGCGCCTTTAGCTTCGATGATGTCGATCTCGCCACAGGCAGGCCAGGCGTTGGTCTTGATGTCTGAGCCGAGCATCCAGAATGCAGGCCACATTCCAACACCCTTAGGCATCTTGATGCGAGCCTCCATGCGGCCATACTGGAAGCCAATTTTGCCGAGCGTGTGCACTTTTGCGCTGGTCCACTCGCAAGCGGTTCCGTAGTAGCACAAGTATGGGTTGTCGGCCGAGAGTTGACCGCCGGCCGGCACCTTCATGCGCGTCGCAGTGATCACGGCTGAGCCCTTGCCGTCTTGTTTGATGGCCTGTGGCAGGTAATACTCGCGCTCGGAGTTTCCCCAGCCAGGGATGCCCGCTTCGGTGCCATCGCCAATGTCAAAGTTCCAGTTCGAACTTGAGATTGGGGCACCGGTCTTGCCGTTGAACTCCTCAGACCAAAGCAAGGTCTTCTTGGTGGCGGCCGAGGTTTCGGTCATCTGCACTCCTAGCGTCAGAGTCAAGCTGACAGCAAGGATGCCGACTAGGGTTCTAGATAATTTCACGGCGCTCACTCACTGTTCTCATAAACATTGAAGGCTAAGCGCACACAAAACCTAAATCTGAGTTCAACACTATTACCGAGTTATTAGTTGGCGCAAACTCTCTTTTGAAACCAAATAACAAAGTGATAACGAAATCGGTTTCACGCCCAATCGACTTGTAACTAGCCGGACAAGTCTGGTCTAATGTCCGTATCGCGAAATCGGTTTCACGCTAAAGGTGGGCACATTTCTCGGTAGACCTATTTGTGATGAAGATGGTTGTCCAGATCTGGGTGGTTGCGCACACAGCCACCCAGATCTTCAAACCGATTTGGAGATTATCGTGGTTAAAGTTTCGAAAGCATTCAAGGCACTCGCTGCTGTTGCGGCGCTAGCGGTTGGCTTCGGCCAGTTCTCGCCAGCGGTCGCGGCCCCAAAGACCGTGGTCACCATCTGGTCTTTCGGAAACGTCATTCGTCCTGAGCTAGTGACCGAGTATGAGGCCGCTAACCCAGACATTTCAATCGTGGTCAAGAAATCTGAACTCGACCCACACCACAACTCGCTGATCACCGCGATGCTCGCAAAAAACACACCAGACATTGCAGCCATTGAGGTTGCTTACTCTGGCTACTTCCGCTCATACCCGAAGTACTTCACCGACCTCCGCACCTTGGGTGCATCAGACATGCAGAAGGACTATCTAGACTGGCGCTGGGATCAGGGTGTTGCCGATAACGGAGCGGTTATTGGAATCCCGACTGACGTAGGTGGCGCCGCCATTGCCTACCGCACTGACCTTTTCAAGGCTGCCGGCTTGGCAACCGACCCAGCATCGGTGTCTGCGCTGTGGCCAACCTGGGATAAATTCATCGCCGTTGGCCAGAAATACAAGGCTAAGACCAAGAAGTCATTCATCGACAGCTCGGGAACAGTCTTTGCGGCAATTCTCAACCAGGGAACCGACAAATACTACGACCGCAGCGGAAACCTAATTTATTCAACCAACCCTCAGGTTAAGAACGCTTTCACCGGCGCATCGAACGCTTTGGCTTCGGGCATTGGCAGCAACATTTCTCAGTTCACCTCCGACTGGAACGTCGGTATGAACAAGGGCACCTTCGCCACGATTATTGCTCCGGCTTGGATGATGGACTACATCAAGCAGCAGGCGCCATCGACCAAGGGCAAGTGGAACATCGCTTCGCTGCCTGGCGGCGGTGGCAACATCGGCGGAAGCCAGCTGACCATCCCGGCTTCGGCTAAGCACCCTAAGGAAGCCATGGACTTCATTAAGTGGTACTTGTCACCTGCAATGCAACTTCGAGTCTTCAAGACCTATGGCTTGTTCCCATCAACCAAGAGCCTGTATGACGACCCAGCAGTCAAGAACTACACCGACCCATTCTTCAGCAACGCACCGGTCGGCGCGATCTACACCAAGGGTGCGCTTGCTCTGAAGCCAATCTTCGAGGGCCGCAAGGAACGTCAGATCGACAACATCTTCGGGCAGGCGCTCTCAAGAATCGCGCTCAAGAAGCAGACCGCTGCGGCAGCTTGGCAGCAGGCGCTTTCTGAGATTCAGAAGACCGTCGGTTAGCAACCAGTGAGTTTGTGAAGTGACGAATACGACTCTTAGATCGCCAAACCCGTGGCGGTCATCGGTGCAGCCGAAGCCAAGAAAATTGGGGCAACTCAAGAAGCACGAATCGAAGTGGGCATACCTCTTTATTTCGCCGTTCTTTGTGATGTTCCTGGTGTTCGGCCTCGCGCCGGTTCTGTTCTCGACCTACATCGCGTTCTTCCAGTGGGATCCACTGGGAGACACCCGGTTTGTCGGCATTCAAAACTTCACCTACCTGTTCAGCGACTCTCGCTTCTGGCAGGCGACCGGAAACACGTTCAGCATTTGGGCGTTCTCAACCTTCCCGCAGATGATTCTGGCCCTGTTTCTTGCCAGTATTTTGAGAAACCCAAAGCTGCGTGCGCCGATCTTCTGGCGAACCCTGCTGCTGATTCCGAACATCACTTCTGTGCTTGCCGTGGCAATCGTCTTCGGCCAGCTGTTTGGTCGCGACTTCGGAATGATCAACGTCATTCTTGGGGCGATGGGTTTCTCGCACATCGACTTCGTGTCAAACGGGCTCGCAGGCCACATCGCCATCGCGACCATGATCACCTGGCGCTGGGTTGGCTATAACGCGCTTATTTTCTTGGCCGCGATGATTGCAATCCCAAACGAACTATATGAATCGGCCGAGCTCGATGGTGCTAACCGTTGGCAGCAGTTCCGTTATGTAACCCTGCCTGGTCTTCGCAACACAATCACATTCGTGATCATCGTTGGCACCATTGGAGGCCTGCAGGTGTTTGCCGAGCCTCTAACCCTGGCTGGAAACTTCAACGGTGGCGACAGTCGCCAGTTCTCAACCCTGACCCTGTTCTTGTTTGAGCAGATGTTCGTCGAGCAAAAGTATGGTTACGCGGCGGCAATCGGCATCGCAATTACCTTCATTGTTCTGATCATTTCGCTTATCAATTTCTTGATTACCCGCCGTATTGCAAGCGAGGGAACCAAATGACCATGCAAATTCAGCGGCCAAGAAACCCTTTCAAGGCCAAGCGAGGGCTAAAGAAGAACCTGTCGCCGTTCAGCTATTTGTTGCTGGCGTTCATGGCATTCATCTCGATCTTCCCGTTCTATTGGATGTTCGTTGTCGCCTCAAGTGGGTCAGACGAAATTTCTAAGATTCCGCCATCGATCGTTCCGGGGCCAAGGTTCCTCAAAGTCATGGCGGATGTTTATGCCGCAGTGCCGTTCAATCAAGCTCTGATCAACACCTTGATCGTCGGCGTCTCGGTTGCCGTTGCCCAGGTATTCTTCTGTGGACTGGCCGGATTTGCCTTCGCGAAATTGAACTTCAAGGGTCGCCGAGTGTTGATTCTGGTGATCATCGGAACGATGATGTTGCCGAGCCAGCTAGGAATCATTCCGATGTTTATTTTGATGGGAAATCTGGGTTGGATTGACACGCTATACGCGTTGATTGTGCCAGCCTTGATCACCGCTTTCGGTGTTTTTTGGATGCGCCAAATCATCGATAGTCAGGTGCCCAACGAACTTCTAGAGGCTGCCAGTTTGGACGGCGCTGGTGTGCTTCGCACCTTTACTCGAATCGTCTTTCCGGTCATTCGCTCTAGTGCACTCGTTCTCGGTCTGTTTTCTTTCCTAGGTTCGTGGAATGACTTCTTGTGGCCGCTGTTGGTTCTTCAGACTCCGGCAAATTTCACGGTTCAGGTTGCCATCAACCAGCTCAAGGGCAGTTACACCCTCGACTATGCCCTGAACATGGGTGGCGCATTCATGGCCACGGCACCACTACTACTTCTATTCATTTTTGTTGGCAAGCGTTTGGTTGGCGGAGTTATGGACGGGGCGGTGAAGGGCTAATGGAAGGTTTCCCTAAAGATTTCAACTGGGGCGTTGCAACCTCGAGTTATCAAATCGAAGGCGCGGTCTTCGAGGATGGCCGTGGCGAAAGCATCTGGGATAGGTTCTGCGCCACTCCCGGAAAAGTTGTGAACGCTGAGAACGGTATGGTCGCGTGTGATCACTATCACCGCTATCCAGAAGACGTTCAAATAATGAAGCAACTCGGGGTCAGCACCTATCGCTTCTCAATTTCTTGGCCACGACTTTTTCCGACCGGTGACGAAGTCAGAGAAGAACGAGGCTTCGCCTTCTATGATCGACTCATCGATGAGCTAATCGCTAACGGCATCAAGCCGCTGCCAACTCTCTATCACTGGGATTTGCCACAGACTCTTGAGGATGCCGGCGGTTGGGCCAATCGAGACACCGTTGCCGCATTCACGAAGTATGCAGCAGCAGTAGTTGAGGCATTTGGCGACCGGGTGACCGACTTTCTGACTCTGAACGAACCATGGTGTGTCACCTGGTTGGGTTATATGAATGGAGTGCATGCGCCGGGTGTGAGAAACCTAGACAGCGCGCTTGCGGCCGCTCACCACACTGCCTTGGCTCACGCCGAGGCGGCCAGGGCAATGCGGGCCGTAAACCCAAACATCCGTGTAGGAATTGCACTAAACATGACCAACTATCGCATCGAAGACGAAACCGATGCCGACCTAGTTGAGCTTGGTGACCTCATGGATGCCCAGTTGAATCGCTGGTGGATCGATGCCTTCCTGAACGGCACCTACCCTGCTCCACTGCTTGAAATTCACAAGGATAGGCTCTCGGAAATCATCCTGCCGGGCGACTTTGAAAAGCTGAAGGTTCAGACCGACTTCATGGGAGTCAACTATTACAGCGACTCATTCATCGGTGTTCCTCGGCCAGAAGACAAGCCTCTAAACGAGCAGGGCTTGTTCCCATTCCCGCACCGCATGAACGGCGATGCGCCGGGGCCGCACACCGACATGGGTTGGCCGGTTACTCCGGATGGTCTAGAAGATTTGTTGCTTCGTATTTCGCGCGATTGGCCAGAGATCGAAGACATCGCAATCACCGAGAACGGGGCTGCCTATGACGAGGAGCCGGACGAGAACGGGGTCGTCGACGATGCAAGACGCGTTGAATATTTGACCACCCACCTTGCTGCTGCCGGCCGAGCAATTCAAAAAGGTGCCCCGCTGAAGTCCTACTATGCTTGGTCTCTAATGGATAACTTCGAGTGGGCCGAGGGTTACAACAAGCGGTTCGGCTTGGTTCATGTTGACTTCAAGACTCTCGAAAGAACCGTTAAAAACAGCGGCAAGACTTATGCGCAAATCATTGCGACTTGCCGAGGCGCGTAAACACTGCGGCCTAGTTAGGGGTGGAAATGACAATTAGCTCAACGTCAACTTCCCGCTCAACCTACTCTGAAATTGCAGAGAAAGCGGGGGTTAGCAAGGCTACCGTTTCTCGCGTGCTTAATGGTGACGAGCGAGTGCACCCCGAGCGCATTGCCGCAGTGATCGAGGCTGCAGAGAACCTTGGCTATCGACCAAACCGTGCGGCAAGAGCTCTCTCGACCGGCCGCACCGGTCTAGTCGCAGTGGTCATCGACGACGAACCAACTGCGCTGAGTGACCCTTTCTGGGGTGTGGTTCTCGCCGGAATCAGCCGAGTGTTCCTCGCAAACGGCCTCCACTCGCTCCTAATGGTGACCCCGTTGGGGTCGCCGGATGGTGCCATTGCCCACTATCTCGAGGGTGGCGAAGTCGACGGTGCAATCTTTTTGCAGGTTCACAAGGATGAAGTTATTAAGAAGGTCCACTCAGAGGGCCTTCCGGTGGTTTTGATTGGTCGACCTTTCGACGGTGAATCTGACATCCCATTCGTCGACACCGATAACGTCGGTGGTGGTGTTCAGGCAACCCAGTATCTCTTCGATCGTGGCTGCAAGAAGGTTGCGACGTTGACCGGCGACTTGGATGCAAGTGCAGGTTTAGACCGGCTCACCGGATACCTCCAGGCGCACGAGTTCGCCGGCAAGCAGGTTGACGAAGATTTGATCGCGAGAGCCGACTGGACTTTTGAAAGCGCGAAAATCATGACCCTGAGGTTGTTGGCAAAGAACCCAGATTTAGACGGAATCTTCGCGGCCAACGACCTTATGGCAATTGGTGCCATCGCCGCAGTGCAAGAGCGTGGCAAGCGTGTGCCTGATGATATCGCCGTGGTCGGCTTCGACGACAGCCTGCTCTCGCAGACGCATCGCCCGGCAATCACCACGGTTCGCCAAGACATTATTGGCCTGGGCGCGGCGGCGGCTGAAACCATGATTGCCCTCCTGCATTCACGTAAACCTGAAATTGAAGTTCTCGAAACCGAAATCATGATTCGCGAATCGGCCTAAACCAAATCCAGTTCCAAGCAATACGGGTGTGTGCGCACTCTTTGAAGTTCAACGATGAAACCTGAGAGGTAACTAGATGCGTACAAGATCAAAGTTCGCGGCAGTCCTGGCTGCGGCACTATTGGTGTCGGGCATTGCGCCACTAAGCGCTGCAAATGCGGCCGGCTTTGTTCCAACTTTGAGTTGGGCCAATCTTCACGTGAAGCGTCAGGCTGGTGTTTTTGAGCGGTTTACTCGCGAGTTCGATGCCAAAGAGCAGCTGATCGCTGACTCTGAAACTCAGCACAACACCGCTTGGGTTCGCACTGACCAAAAGAGCGTGACCGTCGAATATGTCGGCACCCCGGCAAACGCTGGGCAGCAGGTCAAATTCGTGGTCGACAGCGACATCAAATACACCGACAACGTTCCGAGTGCAGACAACGTTGCCACGGTTGACTCCACCGGAGTGGCTGAATTTGTGATCACCCCATCGGTCGCCCCGAAGGCAGATGACTCTATCCGTGTGGATTTGAACAACGGCTCGACCACCGTCGGCACGATGTTGATTTTGTTCAAAGACCCGGGTTTTGCGCCGATCGTCAAGCTGGTCGGAACCGCAACCGGCCCAGAAGCGGTTTGCGACTATAAGTTCGACTGCCAGGGCAGCGACCTCTGGGAGGCCACCTACGAGTGGAGCGTGTTCAAGCGCGGCTGGCTACCTGAATACTCTCAGGTGTTTGCAAAGTCATACCTATTCGGGTCGACCATCGCGTTGAAATATCGCGTCTTTGACATTTGGGGCACTCCTCAGGTTAAGAAGAATGTCTCGCTAGTTCTTGATCGCGGTTGCAGCGTGTGCAAGTGGGGCAAGTATGTAGACAAGAAGGCAACCGACAAAAACGGATATGCCCTATTCACAGTCAAGAATCTGAACACTAAGGCTCAGGTCTTGAAATACAGCTCGGTCAACGCCGACACCAAGGAAACCGGCACCGGATTCCTTCCGTTCAGCATCAACCCAACCACCAATGACTTGGACGAATCGGTAGATTACATCTGGCCTCAGATTGTGCCAGACACCACGATTCCAGCGGCAGCGGTTAATTTGACCGTGAACAGCCGCGGTGACGTGATGGCCGACCTAAATGGAAACGTGATTCAGGGTGCAGAAACTAACCCTGCGTTGCCATTGGACCCAGCTGGTGTGGCAAAGACCGATCAGGTCTTGGTGACGCTGGCGATTAGCTACCTTCGAAATGCAGAGGCTAACGCCCTTTATTCACCAGATGTCCAGGTCACCGCGACGAACGGTGGAGTGGCAACCTTGATCACGCCGACGAACAAGGCTGACACAATGACAGCAATTGGCAACGGCAAGAACTCGTTGGTCTTCGGCTATAACAGCAGCAACAAGAAAAAGGACGTGCAGATTATGCTGACCGGAACCAAAGTCGGCAGCACGACCTGGACCATTACTGTGGGTGGGGTTAAGAAGACCATCACTCAGGTATACAAGGCCAAGTAACCAAATTTGAAACCGATTTCACTAAGCAATGAAATGGTTGGCATCCCGTAATGTCACATTTCTATAAATGTTTAGTGAAATCGGTTTCACACTTTTGCTCCAACCGCTAGATTCGAACTATCTGCAGGCCTCGGCCGAACATACCTGGTGAATCGATCTTTTGAACGAGTGTGCGTGACTTCTTCAGACGATCACCTTTCAGCAAACGCTTGAAAGGACCAAATTAACCATGAAGTTAAGTTTCAGAAAAATCGCCTCACTTGCCACAGCAGCGCTGCTCGCGGCAACGGGCTTCGTTGGTCTGGCGTCATCGCCGGCCATGGCCGACTCTCCGACGACGACTTTTGACTTTGAGTCGAACACCGTCGGTGCCGGTGGTTGGTCGAACCAGTTTGGTTTCTCGGCCGACAACAACGGCTGGGCTAACACCGTAGACGCCTCTACCGGTATGCCTGCCGGAAGCCCAGCTGGTGGCTCGAAAGCCATTAAAGCCACAGAGGGTTCTGGAGCCTACTCGGGAACCAACATCGGCTCAGTCGCAACTACATCTTCGCTGGTTGGCGTGGGCACGATGGCTGCCTCAGTAGTGTTCTATTCTCCGACTGCTGGCACTGCGCTTCGTTTGAAGGTTGAGCAGGCAAATGACAGCACCTATTCACACTTTGTCACTGCAGATGCGACCACCGTTCAGGGTTGGCAGACTCTTGTCTTCAATTTCTCCAACCCAAGTTCAGGAACTTTCGACCCGAACATCAACTACAGCATCGCATCAGTGAGCTTTGACCCGACTAGCACCGCGGCTCAGTTGGCAGCCAACGCCTATTACATTGATCAGGCTCGCTTCAACATTCCACTCTTCGACTTTGAGTCGAACACTGTCGGTGCTGGAGGATGGTCAAACCAGTTTGGTTTCTCGGCTGACAACAATGGTTGGGCAAACACTGTAGATGCATCGACCGGTATGCCTGCCGGAAGCCCGGCTGGTGGATCCAAGGCTATTAAGGCCACCGAGGGTTCTGGAGCATACTCGGGAACCAACGTTGGTTCGATTGCAACTACCTCATCGCTGATTAGCACCGGAAACCTCCGCGCCTCAGTAGTGTTCTATTCGCCGACTGCTGGCACCGCGCTTCGTTTGAAGGTTGAGCAGGCAAATGACAGCACCTATTCACACTTTGTCACTGCGGACGCCACGACCGTTCAGGGTTGGCAGACTCTCACTTTCAACTTTGCGTCTCCAAGCTCAGGAACTTTCGATCCAAACATCAACTACAGCATCGCGTCAGTGAGCTTTGACCCAACTAGCACCACGGCTCAGTTGGCAGCCAACGCCTACTACATCGACCAGGTAGTTTTTGCGGCAGCATCTGCACCTGCGCAACAGCAGCAGACCGTCAACTATGACGTTCGCCTATTGGCATCGCAGAAGGACACCACCTCGAACGCATACGAGTGGACCAGCTGTGGTGGCGCTTCATGGTGTGCAAACAACAACTACTTCATGAAGATGATTGCCTCTGGTTCGAGCACAACCTTGACCTATGTCGTCACCGTTCACGGAACCTCAACCCCGGTTTCTGCAGCTAGCGTCAACTTGCGAATGAACACTGGTTACAGTGGCTCGAACGCAACCTGGTTGAGCAACGGAACCAGCTTTGGTGCCGTGTCGACTGGCAACGCCAACGACGCCGGTGTGCTCTCGGGAACCACCAACAGCTCGGGTCAGGTTTCGTTCACCTTCGCCAACACCAACACCACCGGTGAAGCAACTCGAACCCTGAACAACGCCAACCCTTACCCATCTGGCTGTAACTCGCCTGCTGGTCAGACCAAGGGTGCATTGCAGCCGACCATCACCGCGGTGAGCGGCTCGACCATCGGAACCCAGTATGTTGACGTGTTGTGGCCACACATCTCGTCGGCAACCATCGAATCTTCGGTGGCTGCTGGCTCGGATGGAAGCAACTGCCCAGCACCGAGCTCGAACTCGAACTCGTCGTCAAACAGTTCCTACACTCCGATCAACTCACCGATCACCGTAGACCCTGACAACAAGGGCCACTACGCTCACGTTCGTCTTGAGAAGTCGTTCTTGGATACCAAGTTTGACGCCTCATGGTGGGACGGTGTTTGGCAATACCGCGACGCTGACTCAAAGGCATACCTGAAGTACATCCCGGTCGGCAGCACCTTCGCCCTCACCTACCTCGTGACTGATGAGTCAGGCATGCCAATGCCTGGTGCCAAGGTAAGCCTGATCGTGAACGCAAACTACTCGTGTTCAAAGACATTCTTTGCATACGCTGGTTCGCTAATCGGCCCGGATGACTGTGCCGGTGGTGGACAGACTGAGCTTCCAGCAAAGGCCGCAGATGCAACCGGTCGAGTCACCTTCGTGCTAACCAACACCAACCAGACCGGTGAGCCAATGCCAACCGATCTAAACGGTTTGCCAAGTGGCAAGGAAGTCGGCACCAACATCAAGCCGAACCTAGTCGGCGCGAAGCAGCAGGGAATCGACATGCTATTCGCTCACTTCGTTCAGTCATCTGACAGCTCAAAGGTCTCGGCCTCAGGAGCGTCGAGCGCCACTAACGGTGACATCCACGTTTCTACCTTCACCTTCCTCGGTGATGACGGAAAGCCTCTGGCTAACGCAGATGTCAAGTACTTCGTGAACGGCGTTGACACTCGCACCGGATTTGCCCGCACCGATGCAAACGGTCAGGTCAAGATCCAGACCGCGAACCCAACCAGCGACTCTGTGCTTCAGACCGTGGGCGTCAGCCTGACTCGAGTCGGCAAGCTGCCATTGACCGCAACGGCCACCGTGAACTGGTCGGCACCAGAGCTCGCTATTGCAGCGAGCGGATCAAAGGGTGCGGTCGTGGTGAAGGTAGACGGCGCAAGTGGCAAGAGCGTGGCCATCACCGTGGCAGGCAAGACCTACTCGCGAATGGCTAGCTCAGGCAAGACTGTCTTCTCGCTTCCTGCCTCAGCCGGCAAGAAGCTAGTGAAGATTGCCGTCGCCGGCAAGGTCGTTAGCAAGGCGATTATCGTCACAAAGTAACACCGTTTCATCCTTTCCAAGCAAGTGAAAAGGCCCGAGAGTAGAAATACTCTCGGGCCTTTTTGTGATTAACCTTCAGAAGAAGAACTTTTGCACCGATAGATTGCTATCAACGACTCAAAGGGGAACCAAATGAATAGCGTCATCAAATTCATCGCCGGCCGACGTGGAGCCTGGGTTACCTTGCTTCTCGGCCTGCTATTCGCCGGTTTGGCTTTCGGCCCGCTTGCCGGACCGAAGAGTGACGCGGCACCGGGTGTCGGGCTGCCTTCAACCAACGAAACAGTTCTGGTCAACGAGGCGCTGAAGACCCTGCCAGGTGCCGACTCGACCGCCGCCATCGTTGTCTATCACTCGGATAGCGCGTTCACCGATTCGCAGAAGACCTGGCTTCAGGGCACCTTTGACCCGAAGATCAAACAGCTCGTCGGTGGTGTCAACGAAAAGTTCACCAAGTTCACCAACCTCAAGGTCATGGGCCAGGCATTCGTGCCGCCGGCCACAATCTCGAAAGCCGGTTCAACAGCAATCGTGACCATCCCGGTTGACAAGTCAGACGCCGTCAAGGTCGTTGCCGACCGCGTCAAAGAAATGCGCGCGGTTGCCAAGGATGGCATGCCTGCCGGTCTAACCACCTATCTAACCGGCCCAGAGGGATTCCAGGCGGACCTGAACAACGTTTTCGCCGGTGCCGACTTCAAACTGCTTGCAACCACCGCGATGGTGGTCATCCTGCTCTTGCTAATCACCTATCGCAGCCCTTCGCTTTGGCTGATTCCACTATTGGTGGTTGGAACCGTGGATGGCATGTCTAGTGGCCTGGTGGCAAACCTCGCACACACTCTTGGCATCAACCTCGACGGCTCAATCACCGGCATTCTTTCGGTTCTGGTTTTCGGTGCCGGAACCGACTATGCGTTGCTTCTCATCTCTCGCTATCGCGAAGAGCTGCTGCTGTTCAAAAACAAGAACGAGGCAATGGCACGTGCACTTCGCGAAGCCGGCCCCGCAATCTTGGCTTCGGGCACGACGGTCATCCTGGCGCTGCTCACCCTAAACTTCGCCGAGCTCGAGGGCACCCGCGCGCTCGGCATCGCCTGCGCAACTGGAGTGTTCCTAGCCATGGTCGCGGCGCTCACAGTTCTGCCGGCAGCTCTCGTGGTTTTCGGCCGATGGATCTTCTGGCCGCTAACCCCGAAGTTCGGCGGCAAGAACAAGTCAGACAATGGTCTATGGGCCAAGCTGGGTCGCGGTGTTAGCCGCAAGCCGGTGATCGTGGCCATCGTGGGTTTCATCGTGCTTGGCGCGATGGCCTCGGGCGCCACGGGAATCAAGATCGGTCTTGCTTCGACCGAACAATTCTTGGCCAAGCCTGAATCGGTTGCCGGTCAGGTAATTCTCGCCAAGGAGTTCGCCGCCGGAAGCTCAACCCCGACCACCGTGATTGCAAACAACTCCCAGGTCGATGCCGTGGTCAAGGCAGCACAGTCCGTTAGCGGTGTCGACTCGGTCACGGCCGGTGTCAAGAATGACAAGATCACCAAGATCGACGTCGTGCTCAAGGATGCCAGCGGCACCGATGGCGCATATAAGACCATCACCGGTCTGCGAACCGCAGTTCACTCGGTTTCGGGCGCCGATGCCAAGGTGGGAGGCCTCGACGCCCAGACCCTGGATGTAAAGAACGCCTATTCACACGATCAGGGCCTAGTGATTCCACTGATCCTGGCACTGGTCTTCGTGGTGCTCTTGCTGCTGCTTCGCTCTATCGTGGCACCGGTTTTGCTGTTGGTCACCGTGGTTGCCTCGTTCTTCGCGAGCCTCGGAGCCGCCTGGTTGGTGTTCGTCAACCTGCTCGGATTCCCGGCCCTCGACCTGAGCGTGTTCCTCTACAGCTTCTTGTTCCTGGTGGCACTGGGTGTTGATTACAACATCTTCTTGGTCACCCGAGCCAAGGAGGAGTCAGATAAGTTGGGCACCCGTCAGGGCATGGTGAAGGCGCTGAGCTCAACCGGCGGCGTGATCACCAGCGCGGGCATCCTGCTGGCCGCTGTGTTTGCGGTGCTCGGTGTGCTGCCACTGGTTGCGCTTGCCCAAATCGGTGTGATTGTGTGCATCGGTGTGCTGCTAGACACGCTGTTGGTTCGAACCGTCATTGTTCCGGCACTTGCTTTCATCGCCGGAAAGCGCTTCTGGGCAGGCTTCGGCAAGGCCAAGTTCGAAAACTAAAAACTCGATTAACGAATAAGGGTTCAGTCCGAAGACTGAACCCTTATTCGTTTAACGCTTAGGCTGCGCCAAGCTGGATTTGAGTTGTTACTTGCCTAGCCCAGCTAGCGCGTGGTTCAAGGTTGCCGAAGGGCGCATTGCCGCCTCAACCTTGGCCACGTTTGGATAGTAGTAGCCACCGATCTCAACCGGCTTGCCCTGAACTGCGATCAGCTCTTCGACAATCTTCGACTCGTTGGCAACCAGGTTGGCTGCTAGTTCGGTGAAGGCAGCGGCAATCTCTGCGTCATCCTTCTGTGCAGCAAGTTCCTGCGCCCAGTAAAGAGCTAGATAGAAGTGGCTGCCGCGGTTGTCGATGGTGCCGATCTTGCGACCAGGTGAGCGATCTTCCTCGAGGAAGGTTCCGGTTGCGCGGTCGAGGGTGTCTGCCAAAACCTTGGCCTTGGCGTTTCCGGTGGTCACGGCAAGGTGCTCAAAAGAGGCCGCAATCGCAAAGAACTCACCCAGTGAATCCCAGCGAAGATAGTTCTCTTCGAGGAACTGCTGAACGTGCTTTGGAGCCGAACCGCCAGCACCGGTTTCGAATAGGCCACCTCCGTTTAGCAGTGGAACGATCGAGAGCATCTTGGCACTGGTGCCAACCTCAAGGATTGGGAACAGGTCGGTTAGATAGTCGCGAAGCACGTTTCCGGTGACCGAGATGGTGTCTAGGCCGCGACGGATGCGCTCAAGCGAATAGCGAGTGGCGTCTGCCGGTGCCATGATCTCAATGGTTAGACCGGTGGTGTCGTGGTCGGCCAGGTAACGGTTGACCTTGGTGATGAGCTCGGCGTCGTGCGCACGAGCTGCGTCTAGCCAGAAGATGGCAGGAACGCCGGTTGCACGGGCGCGGGTGACCGCAAGCTTGACCCAGTCGCGAACCGCAACATCCTTGGTTTGGGTTGCACGCCAGATGTCGCCCTTGGCAACCTGGTGTGAAAGCAGAACCTCGCCGTTGGAGTTGACCACGTCAACGCGGCCGTTTGCCTGAATCTCGAAGGTCTTGTCGTGGCTGCCATATTCTTCGGCGGCCTGGGCCATCAAGCCAACGTTTGGAACCGAACCGATGGTTGCTGGGTTCAGTGGGCCGTGCTCGACTACATCCTCGATGGTTGCCTGATAGACGCCAGCGTATGAAGAGTCTGGGATGACGGCCAGGGTGTCGTCTTCGCCACCGTCGATGCCCCAGAGCTTGCCGCCGTTGCGGATCAAAGCCGGCATCGAAGCGTCGACGATCACGTCAGATGGAACGTGCAGGTTGGTGATGCCCTTGTCGCTGTTGGTGTAGCTCAGGCGTGGACCCTGGCTCAGGGCGGCGTTGAACTCGGCGGCAATTTGGTCTCCGCCAGCAACGTTGCCGAGGCCGGCCATGATTGAGGCCAGGCCGTCATTTGCGCTTAGGCCGGCGGCTGCAAGAGCATCGCCATACTTGGCGAACACGTTCGCGAAGAATGCCTTGACCACGTGACCGAACAAGATTGGGTCGCTGACCTTCATCATGGTTGCCTTTAGGTGCACCGAATAGAGCACGTTGTCGGCCTTAGCCTGAGCTAGGGTCTCGACCAAGAATGCGTCTAGTGCTGCTGCGTTCATGAAGGTTGCATCGATGATTTCGCCCTCGAGAACCTTTAGGCCCTGCTTGAGTTCGGTGACCGAACCGTCTTCGGCGATGTGGCGAATGTTCAGAACATCAGCGGCCGAGAAGACAACCGACTTCTCGTTTGAGAAGAAGTCATCCTTGATCATGGTGGCAACGCGAGTCTTTGAACCTGCGGCGAACGGCTTGTTCACGTGTGGGTGCTTGCGTGCATAAGCCTTAACCGAACCCGGCGCGCGACGGTCGCTGTTGCCCTCGCGAAGAACCGGGTTAACCGCGCTTCCCTTGACCTTGTCATAGCGCTTGCGAGCGTCGCGCTCGTCATCGGTGCTTGGCTCGTCTGCATAGTCAGGAACCGCGAACCCGAGCGCTTGAAGCTCGGCAATAGCTGCCTTGAGCTGCGGAATCGAAGCCGAGATGTTTGGAAGTTTGATGATGTTCGCCTCAGGGGTCTTGGCCAAATCGCCAAGCTGGCTGAGGGCGTCGACAACGCGCTGGTCGGCGGTTAGTCGGTCTGAGAAAACTGCGAGGATGCGCGCTGCAAGTGAGATGTCGCGAGTCTCGATGTTGACGTTCGCGGCGGTGGCGTATGCCTGCACGATCGGCAACAGTGAAGCGGTGGCTAGCGCTGGGGCTTCATCGGTGTAGGTGTAGTAGATGGTCGATTCGTTCACGGCGTTGTGTTCTCCGGTCTAGTGCGTAGTTGCTATGTTCTCAAGACTACCGCTTGAGCCAAACCGTTTGATCGGCGACAAGCGCGTGACCGGGGGTCATTCCTTCGATGCTTGAGGCGATGATTTCGCCGGCAGGCAAAGCAATCGGTGAGTGGCCGAAGTTGTGAATCACAAGAATCTCGCCGTTTACAAAACCAAGCGAGTCTTCGCTCACAAATTCAGGTGCCCACTCGAATGAACCTTCGCCGAGGTGCAACTGTTTGCGCAGTTTCAATGCGTGCTTGTATAGCTCGAGGGTCGAACCTTCGACCCCATCCTGGCGATCTCGCGAATAGTCGGCGTAGATTGCTGGCTGCGGAAGCCAACTCTTGCCGGTTGTGTTGAAGCCATTGGCGCCACCGGCGCCGGCTTCCCAAGGCAGTGGAACGCGGCAACCGTCTCGACCGACGCGCTTGCCGCCGGTTCGATAGAAGGTTGGGTCTTGGCGAAACTCTGGTGCCAGGGTCGTGTGCTCTGGCAGGCCGAGCTCTTCTCCTTGATAAAGGTATGAAGAGCCGGGCAGGGCAAGCATGACTAGAGTCGCCCCGCGAGCGCGTCGAAGCCCCAACTCGCGGTCGGGCTGAGGGTCGCCCGGCCCCACGCCATCGCTGTCGGTCGGTTTAATCTTGAGGCCGCCGAATCGGCTGGCATGCCGAATCACGTCATGGTTATTGAGCACCCAGGTGCTCGGCGCACCGACACCGTCGAAGGCCTCGAAGCTCTCATTGATGTTGGCGAACAGGGTCTGGGCATCCCAGTTGCTGTTCAAGAATCTGAAGTTGAAGGTCTGATTGAATTCGTCGTGACGAACCCATTTGGCCATGAATGACAGTGGCAACACGTATGCCTCGCCGCACATGGCGCGCTCGCCAGGATAGCTGTCGAGAATTGTGCGCCAGCGACGGAAAATCGGGTGCACCTCTTCTTGGAACCACATCGGTGGCGAGGCTTCACCCTCGATGAAGCCGGCTCCCGCGCGTTCGATGTCTGGGTGATCGGGCAGCCCGGCAGCCTTGGCCATGGCATGCGGTTGATCAACTCGGAATCCGTCGACACCGCGATCTAGCCAAAACCGCAGAATGTCTTCGAACGCCTCTTGAACCCTGGGGTTTGCCCAGTTTAGGTCTGGCTGGCTGCTGTCAAAGAGGTGCAGATACCAGTCGCCGGCAGTGCCATCTGGGTTCGTGGTGCGAGTCCAGGCTGGTCCGCCAAACAGGCTCAGCCAGTTGTTTGGCGGAAGCTCACCCTGATCGCCGCGACCGGTCTTGAAGTGATAGAAATCGCGCTCGGCCGAACCTGGCGTTGCCGCTAGGGCGTCCTTGAACCAGCGGTGTTGATCGCTGGTGTGGTTTGGCACGAGGTCGATGAGCACCCTGAGGCCAAGCTCGTGAGCTCTTGCAACCATCGCGTCGAAATCGGCCAGGGTGCCGAAAATAGGGTCAACGTCTAGATAATCCGAGACGTCATAGCCGGCATCTTTTTGTGGTGAACGCATGAACGGCGACAGCCACACCGCATCGATGCCGAGGCTGGCAAGCGATTCGAGTCGTGAGGTTATGCCCGGCAGGTCTCCGATGCCATCGCCATTCGAGTCGGCGAATGATCTCGGATAGACCTGATAAATCACGGCCGAACGCCACCACCCAGCGTTGTGGCTCGCGACGTGCTTGGGTGTGTTTCTCAGTTGCATCGGTTAGAGCTTGATCCAGACCACTTGGTCGTGCTCGAGTTCACGCTCGGCGGTCAAGTCGTGCTGAGTCGTGACCAAAACTTCACCTGCAGGAACCACCACGGCATCCGGGCCAAAGTTGAACAGCACCAGGATGCCGTTGTTGATGTAGGCCAGGGTGTTCTTGTCTTGGAATTCTTCTGCCCAGCGGAATTCGCCCGAGCCAAGACCGAACGCGCGACGTTCCTTCAGCAGGCGCTTGTATAGCTCGAGAGTCGAACCGGCGACGCCCTCTTGTAGGTTTCGCGAGAAGGCGCGGTAGTTTGCCGGTTGAGGCAGCCAAGATTCACCCGTGGTGTTGAAACCATTAGATGCGGTTTCGCCTGCTTCCCAAGGCAGTGGAACTCGACAACCGTCGCGGCCAATGCGCTTGCCGTTGGTGCGGGCATAGGTCGGGTCTTGACGATATTTACCTTCTAGCTGCCAAGCCTCAGGCAGCCCTAGCTCTTCACCCTGGAACAGGTATGACGAGCCAGGTAGACCAAGCATGAATGCGGTGGCGGCGCGCGCCCGGCGAAGACCAAGGGCTTCGTCTGGTGCGGGGTCTGACGGGTGGATGCCATCGCCTGGGCGAGGAGTGTGCTCGGGGGCGATTCCGAGTCGGGTCGCGTGACGAATGCCGTCGTGGTTAGACAACACCCACGTGCTCGAGGCGCCGACCTTGGCGTATTCCACGATCGAATCGGTGATGATCTTCTTTAGAGCGGCTGGCTCATAGGCGGTGGTCATGTAATCGAAGTTGAATGCCTGGTGATATTCATCCGGACGCACCCACATCGCTAGTCGAGGCAGCGGGCTCATCGAGGCCTCGGCGCAGAATGCGCGGTCTTCGAATTCATCTAGCACACGACGGAATCGACGAATGGCATCGTGAACACCAGGCTGACCCCAGTAAGGAACAGCCTTCTCGGCTTCCTCCATGGTCAGGTTAGAAATCGGGCGCTCGCGAAGGTTCTCGTCATAGATAGTTGCATCAGGCAAACCGGCACGCTTGATCATTCCGTGCGCAACGTCAACGCGGAAACCGTCGACGCCCTTCTTCAGCCAGAAGCGCAGGATTTCATCGAATTCGTCGGCTACGCGAGGGTTATCCCAGTTCAAATCTGGCTGGGATGAGTCAAACATGTGCAGGAACCACTGGCCCGGGGTGCCGTCTGGGTTAGTGGTGCGAGTCCAGGCAGGGCCACCGAAAATCGACTGCCAGTTGTTTGGCGGCAACTCTCCATTGGCGCCCTTGCCGTCGCGGAAGATGTACATCTCGCGCTCGGCTGAACCCTCGGCTGCGTGAAGTGCGGCCTGGAACCACTCGTGCTGGTCACTGGTGTGGTTCGGCACGATGTCAACGATGATTCGAATGCCAAGCTGCTTTGCCTTTGCAAGCAAAACCTCAAGGTCTTCGTTGGTGCCAAAGAGCGGATCAATCTGCTTGTAGTCGCTGATGTCATAGCCGGCGTCTTTTTGCGGGCTCTTGAAGAACGGGCTGAACCAAATCGCGTCGATACCCAGTGAAGCCAGCGATTCAAGCCGCGAGGTGACGCCAGGTAGGTCACCGATTCCGTCACCATTTGAGTCAGCAAAACTGCGTGGATAGATTTGATAAATGACGGCCGTGCGCCACCATTCTGCGTTAGGGCGAGCAGCTGCGATGATTTCGTGGTTTGACATACAACCAAACTTAAGACAATTTGCTTTTGGTTTGCGACCAAACCCAAAAAAGTGCTAAAGTCTTCTGGTGCCTGGCGCAAGTCGCCAACGCATGTCGCCCCGATAGCTCAGTGGTAGAGCACTTCCATGGTAAGGAAGGGGTCGCCAGTTCAATCCTGGCTCGGGGCTCCATACATCTTCCAATCACAAAACCAGTTTCACGCCCGGCGGGGTAGCTCAGGTGGTTAGAGCACACGACTCATAATCGTGGGGTCGCGGGTTCGAGTCCCGCCCTCGCTACCAAGCTTTCTAAAACTCTCCCTCGGGAGGGTTTTTTGGTTTAAAAAGCATCCGAGCCAACCGGGCTGCCCAGACCCGTGGGGCCATCCCAGCCAGACCTCGCATTGCACCAATAGCTCACATCACACCTGCCGTTGCTGCCGTCGGTGATGTCGTGGAGTTTGTCCTGGTTATTCACTGTGAAGGTGCCGGCTGAAGCACCGAAGTCCGGCCCAATGGCATACATGCCCGCGATTATCGGCGCCGAGACGCTGGTGCCGCCAAAGGTATACCAACCGCCTTCGAAAGCCACGGCCACCCCGGTCGCCGGGTCAGCCACCGCGGCCACGTCGGCGGTTAGCTTGCCCGAGCAACCGGTTAGAAAGATTGGTTGCCAATCGGCTGCCTTGTTGTAGGCCGAGCAACCGCTGCCAGCCTTTGCCCAGGCGGTCTCGCTCTGCCAGCGGCCCTTGCTGTCGACATGCAGCGAGGTGCCACCGACAGCGATTACGCTCGCGAAGCTTGCCGGGGCCGAGATGCCAAAACCGCTATCGCCGGTTGAGGCAACCACTGCGATTCCCTTGGCTGCGGCATTCGAATATGAGGGGTATTTCGCCTCGGCGGTGTCAAAACCGCCATAGCTGTTGGAGATTGCCCGAACTCCCTTGATTGAACCCGCGGTGGCAACCGCGCGGTCGAAGTTTGCCATCGACGCAGTCTTCGCCTCGACGAGCACGATGCTGCAGTGGGGGCAAATGGCGGCCGCCATCTCAAGATCTAAAGCGGTCTCTTGAGCCCAACCCGGATCTTCCGTGGAATGATTCGCCGTCGGCTGACCATTCTGATCTAGTTGCAGGAAGCACGGGTTCTTGCCAGCGGGAATCGCTGTCACGCGAGAGCCATCGGCCGTTGCCTGAGAAGAGCAGTCATCAATCGACCCGAGGTTATACATGGCCCGATAGTCATTCAAATCTTGAAAGGCGCTCGCCGAATGGTAGGCGTCGACGATCGCAAGCACCTTGTATCTGGCGCCGAGCTCGGTGACCCCGTATGCCTTGCGCAACTGGTTCGCCCCATAGGCGATGCCACCGAGCGGCTGCAACGTTGCAAGCGGTTTCAGGCGACCCTTGACCCCGTTCAAATAAAGGGTGCGTCTGATGGCCAGGCAGGTCACCGTGTTCTTGGTGGGTTTGCCGCAGGCTGCCTGGTCTTGAATTTTGACTTTAGGAGCCGAGGCCGAGGCGCTCAGGCTCGGCCCGGCAACCGACAGCCCTAGCAGCGAAATTGAAATGGCCGAGGTGATTGCAAAAACTAATGTTCTTCTTTTCATGTTGGCAAAGTTAGATTCCGTCGGACCACGAAACTTGGCCCGGAAGGACATCCGTGGAAAAAGCGGGAAAGCCAGCGAGTTGTTGAAAACTTCGGCAGACTAGAGGGGTGGTAAATCCAAACGTTCAGGGCAAGAAGTATCCGGCTACCAACCCATACCTGGTTGGCCGCGAGAAGATTCGCGAGTTCGCCCACGCGGTCAAATCAACCAACCCAATCAACCTCGATGTTTTCGCTGCTCAGGCCGCCGGATACAACGACGTCGTCGCCCCACCAACTTTCGCGGTGGTTATTCAAGAGCGCAGCCTCGCAACCGTGCTCGGTGACCCAGAGGCTGATATCGACTTCAGTCGTGTGGTTCACGGCGATCAGCGATTCATTCACGCCCGCCCAATCGTGGCCGGTGACGAACTTGTGAGTGTTCTAGAGGTAGCCAGCGTGAAGACCCTTGGTGCACACTCGATGGTGACCTTCGAAACGAAAATCTTTGCCGAGGGTGACGAACTCGTCTGCACCGCAATTTCAACTCTCGTGGTTCGAGGTGGCGAATAATGACTCACATCAATATCGCTTCGCTCGAGGTGGGCCAGGTCATCGGCACCACCGAATTCTTGCTAACTCGTGATTCTCTCGTTCGCTATGCAGGTGCATCGGGAGACTTCAACCCGATTCACTACCGTGATGACTTCGCCCAGTCGGTTGGCCTGGATGGGGTGCTCGCCCACGGCATGCTAACCATGGGTGCCGCAGTGCAGGTTGCCGTCGACTGGGTCGGCGATGCCGGCAAGGTCATCGACTATGGCGTGCGCTTCACCAAGCCGGTTTTCGTCGATGCCCAGGATGGTGCCGTGCTCGTGGTCACCGGAAAGATTGGCGAAATCGACGCCGAAAATGGCGAGGTTCGAATCGACCTAACCGCGACCTTCAACGAAACCGCGGTGCTTGGCAAGGCCCAAGCGCGAGTTCGCCTCTAACCGAAAATTCTCGAAAAAGGTCATGACTCAAAACACTCAATCTCTCAGCGAACTGACCACGATGCGAGTCGGCGGCGAGCCGGCCGAAATCATCGTGGCAAAGACGCGCGACGACCTGATTGAGTCAACCCTTGGTCTTTGGCGCACCGGTGAAGACTGGTTGATTCTCGGTGGCGGGTCGAACCTGGTAGTCGCCGATGAGGTGCCTGACCTGCACGTGGTCAAGGTCGAAACCAAGGGCATCCAAACCTTCAAGACCGAGAGTTCGACCAAAAAGTTGGTTCGGGTGCAGGCCGGAGAAAACTGGGATGAGTTCGTCGCCTGGGCGATCGAAAACAATCTGGCCGGAGTCGAAGGCATGAGCGGAATTCCGGGCACGGTGGGTGCTGGTCCGGTTCAAAATATCGGCGCCTATGGCCAAGAGTTGAGCGACACCTTTGTTCGACTCGAATTCGTCGACTATGAAACTCACGAGGTGGTCATCCTAGAAAAGACCGATCTCGAATTCGGTTATCGAGACAGCATCATCAAGCGCGGCCGCGCGGGGTTAATCACCTGGGTTGAGCTCGAACTTGAAGACTTCGGTGGGCTTTCGGCGCCAATCACCTCTGGGCAGATTGCCGGCGCATTCGGTGTTGAGCTCGGTGCCCAATTGCCACTGGCTGAGGTTCGAGCGAGTGTTCTGAAAATGCGCGCCAGCAAGGGAATGGTCCTGAGCGACAGCGACCCAGATTCGGTCAGCTGCGGTTCGTTCTTCACCAACCCGGTGGTTAGCCACACCTTTGCCCGCACCCTGCCAGAGGTTTCGCCTCGTTGGGAGACCCTCGAGGATGACGGACTAACCGTCAAACTGTCTGCGGCCTGGTTGATTGAGAATTCGGGCATCGGCAAGGGTTTCGCGCTGCCGGGTTCGAAAGCCGCGATCTCATCCAAGCATTGCCTAGCGATCGTCAACCGCGGTGGTGCAAGCGCGCGCGAAATCGTTCAGTTGGCCAACTATGTGCAGCTGCACGTTTCTAACCGGTTCGGCATCACCTTGGTGCCAGAACCGAATTTGATTTCGTTCTAGCCGAAGAGCTTCTGCAGGCGCTGGATGCCCTCGAGCAACGGAGCATCGCCGAGCGCGTACGACAAACGAACATAGCCCGAAGGGCCAAAAGCCTCACCCGGAACCAGCGCAACCTCGGCTGCATCCAGGATGTAGTCACACAACTCAAGCGAGGTGTTGATCTGCTTGCCGCCCCATTCGCGGCCAAGCAGGCCGGTGACGTCAGAGTAGACATAGAAGGCACCCTGAGGCATCGGCGCGTTCCAGCCGGCAATCTTGTTGAGCTCGGCGACAGCTACCTTGCGACGACGGTCGAAGGCATCGCGCATCGCGAGCACCTCATCCTGGGGTCCGGTCAAAGCGGCCAGTGCGGCCTTCTGCGAAATGTTCGAAACGTTCGAAGATAGGTGAGACTGCAGGTTTCCGGCGGCCTTCATCGCGTCAAGCGGCCCAGCCATCCAACCCAAACGCCATCCGGTCATTGCATAGGTCTTGGCGACACCATTCACCAGGATGGTGCGGTCGATAAGTTCAGGAACTGCCTCGGTGATTGAGACCGCCTTCAAACCGTCATAGGTGAGGTTCTGATAGATCTCGTCGGTGATGACCCACATGCCGTTTTCCCAAGCCCAGCGGCCGATGGCCTCGGTCTCTTCGCGGGTGTAAACCGAACCGGTTGGGTTAGAAGGTGAAACGAAAAGCAAGACCTTTGAGCGAGGAGTGCGCGCTGCTTCGAGCTGCTCAACGGTGACCTTGTAGTTCTGGTCGGCGCCGGCGAAGACCTCAACTGGAACACCCCCAGCCAGGCGGATGGCCTCTGGGTAGGTTGTCCAGAACGGAGTCGGCATTAGCACCTCGTCGCCTGGGTCAACCAGGGTTGCGAATGCTTGATAGACGGCTTGCTTGCCACCGTTGGTGACGACCACCTGGGCGGCCGAGATCTCGGTGCCCGAGTCGATGCGGGTCTTGTGTGCGATTGCCTCGCGCAGGTCTGGTAGACCGATTGCCGGTGTGTAGCGGTGGTTCTTCGGGTCACGAACCGCGATAGCCGCCGCCTCAACGATGTGGGCGGGGGTTGCGAAGTCGGGCTCACCGGCGGCATAGGAGATAACCGGGCGGCCAGCTGCCTGCAGCGATTTCGCCTTCGCGTCTACCTTGAGGGTCGCAGATTCTGCGATCGAGCCAATACGCTTTGAGATTCTAGGAAAGTCAGTCACCCGATAAGTCTATCCAAGAGGCATTTGGGCTTTGCATTATCTGGCGCCAAGGTTTACACTCTTTAGAGGTAGTTTGACAACTTCTGAAGCCTAATCTGGCACAAATTCACTTTTAGATTTCAATCTAGAAGTCTGTCTTTCGTCGGATGGTTTTGCGGTTGGCAACCTAACCCTGTAAAGGGTGGTGGCTCAATTGGTAGAGCATCGGTCTCCAAAACCGAGGGTTGCAGGTTCGAGTCCTGTCCGCCCTGCAAGTAGTTATTAGTTAGAAGAAGGAATGTCTCGTGGCAGATGAGCTAGAGCAGGAAGACGTAGTCGAGCGCGCTAAGGCCGACCAGGTCGCCAAGCGCAACATCGTCGGCCGCGTCGTTCTATTTTTCAAGCAGGTTGTTGGCGAGCTAAACAAGGTCACCAAGCCAACCTGGGCTGAGCTTCGCAACTACACCGGTGTCGTCTTGGCATTCGTTGCAGTTGTCATGGCGATCATTTCGTTCCTCGACTGGTTGTTCTACCAGGGTGTTGTTTTCGTCTTCACCCCAACCGCATAACCAGCTAATCAACGAATCAAAGTTTTCAAAACGATAGGACACATCAAGTGAGTGATTCAGAACGCAACGAACTAGAGGCGCTAGCCGAGGTTGCTGTTGACGTGGCTGCCGACGCGGTTATCGCCGAGGCTGACGCTGACTTTGCTGACCTTGCTGTTGACGCAGCCGCAGAGCTCGAGCAAGACCTAGAGCTTGAGGAGGCAATCGCTGAGGTTGCCGAGGTTGAAGCAGCCGCAGCCGATGAGGTTGCCGAAGGCTCTCCTGCCGAAGACGACCCATACCGCGAGTTCCGCAACGAGCTTCGCCGTCAGCCAGGCAAGTGGTATGTCATCCACAGCTACGCAGGCTATGAGAAGCGCGTGAAGCAGAACATTGAGAACCGCAAGCTAGCGCTTGAGGGTGGCGACGACATCTTCCAGATCGAAGTTCCGATGGAAGAGACCATTGAGATCAAGAACGGTCAGCGCAAGTTGGTCACCAAGGTTCGCATCCCTGGCTACGTTCTGATCCGCATGGAAATGAACGAAGAGTCTTGGTCACTAGTTCGCCACACCCCGGCCGTAACTGGCTTCGTTGGCAACTCACAGAACCCAACTCCACTTCGCCCAGACGAGGCCTTCAACATGTTGAAGACCCTCTACGTTCTTCCTGAAGAAGCAGAAGCCAAGGCAGCTGCAAAGGGTGGCGTTGCCGTCAAGGGCAAGGCAAAGGCTGTTCCAATCAACGTCAACTACAAGGTTGGCGAGAGCATCATGATCAAGGATGGTTCGTTCGCAGGTCTTCCTGGAACCATTTCAGAGATCAAGCCTGAAAGCGGCAAGCTAACCGTTCTGGTTTCACTCTTCGAGCGTGAGACCCCGGTTGAACTTGGTTTCGAGCAGGTCGGCCCACTGGCGTAAGCCAATCCATAGATTTTCAAAGAGTTACAAAACCCTAGTAAAGGAATAACAAATGGCACCGAAGAAAAAGATCACCGGCATGATCAAGCTTCAGATCAACGCAGGCGCTGCAAACCCAGCTCCTCCGATTGGTCCAGCACTTGGCCAGCACGGTGTAAACATCATGGAATTCTGCACCGCGTACAACAACGCAACCGCAGACCAGAAGGGCAACGTTGTCCCAGTAGAAATCACCGTCT